>OKTI01000135.1_pt1 | contig 57835 bp, 54 predicted proteins | sample 1606071 | NCBI WGS metagenome assembly OKTI01 (sample SAMEA3879500, study PRJEB24766) | human gut metagenome | biome: human-associated habitat; feature: feces | place: USA | collected 1985/1987
TTATGCAACGACCGAAGCGGAGCGGAGACCACTGGTAGTTTCAGTGCCCATACCGTTACGCACTCAACAAATGGGAGTGCCCACGAGACGCAAAGCTTTTCTCTTAAATTTACCGAGTCCCTAAAAAACAGCCAAATCCGCAACACAAAACACTACAAAATTACTCTTTGACTTTTGTTTCCTAATGTGCTATTGTTAAAGGGTGTTAAATTATATTTTTAGGAGGCAAAACACATGAAAGGTACAGTTAAATGGTTTAATGCCAAAAAAGGTTTCGGATTTATCTCCGATGAAGAAGGAAATGACGTATTCGTACACTTTTCTGCTCTGCAGATGGACGGATTCAAAGTTCTCGATGAAGGCGACGAAGTAGAATTCGAAGTTATCGATGGCGAGAAAGGTCCTCAGGCAGCAAACGTAACAAAGTTATAATCGATTGTTAATGAAATAATTTTTGAATAAAAGTTATATAAGTTAAAAGGGTTGTAACAAAAGGTGCTTCATTCGTGGAGCACCTTGCTTTTTTATATAGATTCATGTAAAATGAATCTTAGGTCAAAATGACAAAATGACATTCGCACTTACATGAAAAAGATATTTACAAAATGGAGGATTAATGTAATGGGAAACTATTTTCAAAAAGAAATTGAATGCGCATCCCCAGACCAGATTCGCGCATGGCAGAGTGAGCGTTTGGTAAAGCAGGTAAAAAACATCTATGACAACGTTCCTTACTACCGCACACGCATGCAGAACAAAGGTCTTGAACCAGGCGATATTAAATCGATTGATGATTTACATAAACTTCCTTTTATTACAAAGGATGACTTAAGAGATGCTTATCCATATGGACTTTTGGCACGTCCTTTAAAAGATTGTGTCCGCATGCAGTCAACAAGTGGAACGACCGGACGCCGTGTTGTAGCTTTCTATACCCAGCACGACCTTGATTTATGGGAAGACTGCTGTGCCCGCGCGATTGTTGCTGCCGGCGGTACAAAAGAAGATGTAGTTCATGTCAGTTATGGCTATGGCTTATTTACCGGCGGGTTTGGATTAAATGGCGGTTCTCATAAATTAGGAAGTTTGACACTTCCGATGTCCTCCGGTAATACAGACCGTCAGATTCAGTTTATGACAGACTTAGGTTCGACTATTTTATGCTGTACACCATCCTATGCTGCCTATTTAGCAGAGACCATTGCAGAGCGTGGTGTAAAAGACCAGATTAAACTGAAAGCCGGCATCTTTGGTGCAGAGGCATGGACAGAAGAAATGCGTCACGATATCGAGCAGTCACTTGGCATCAAAGCTTATGACATTTATGGTCTGACCGAAATTTCCGGACCGGGTGTTGCTTTTGAGTGTGAAGCACAGAGCGGCATGCATATTAATGAGGACCACTTTATTGCCGAAATTATCAATCCGGAGACCGGTGAAGTTCTTCCGGACGGTGAAAAAGGTGAATTAGTATTTTCGAGTATTACAAAAGAAGCATTTCCGCTTCTCCGCTACCGTACACGTGATATCTGTATATTAAGCCGCGAGAAATGTTCCTGCGGACGTACTCATGTAAAAATGACAAAACCAATGGGACGAAGTGATGATATGCTGATTGTAAAAGGTGTCAATGTATTCCCTTCACAGATTGAAACGGTATTAATCAATCAGGGATTCCCGGCAAATTATCAGATTATCGTTACCCGTGCTAAAAACAGTGATAATATTGAAGTTCAGGTAGAAATGACTCCGGTCATGGCAGCTGACGCTTCCTTCAACCGCGATCTGGCTCGCAAAAAATTAGTATCCGGTCTGAAAGCCATGCTTGGTATTTTAGCTGAAGTTACTTTAGTAGAGCCGAAAACCATCGCACGCAGCGAAGGAAAAGCAGTCCGCGTCATTGATAAGAGAAACTTATATCAGGGCTAATTTATTTTTCCAATCATTTGTTCATAAAGTGTCAGGCCATAACTTGTGTCGCCTGGCACTTTTTCATACATTTGAAAACGAATTTCATTTTCTTCCGTTCTGCCCGCCGACAAAAACAATACATTCTCAGGGTGTTCCCTATACAATTCTTTTGCAAATTTCGTAATATGAGTCACCATCCATACCGTTACCGCCTCCGAAAGACAAGTATGCATTAAATCCATTGCAATCTGGTAAGCCGTCACTTCTGTTGTAGTCGCAAACGATTCATTCAAAAGAATCAGCGTATTTTTCTTCGCCCCACGTAAAATCTGCTCCATACGCTTTAATTCTTCTTCAAATTTACCCATGTTCATCGTTGCATCTTCGCGTCTGGTAAAATGCGTGAAAATATCCTCATACGCATAAAGCGGATATTTCTTTGCCGGCACGTACATTCCCGCCTGACAAAGCACCTGCGCAATACCAAGACTGCGCAAAAAGGTTGATTTTCCGCCTTGGTTAGCTCCCGTCACGATAAGAGCCCGTTGTTCTTTCAGACTCACAGTATTTGGAATTGGCTGCTCCATACTCTGCAAAGCAAGTGCCAATTCATATAATTTTTCAGCCTCTTCTTCACAAGCTTTTGGCATACAAAAATAAAACCCAGACGACAAACCACGCTCATACATTCTTGCACAGCCCGCCAAAAAGATAATCTGCCTTGACAGCGTCTGTAAAATCTCCTCCCACTGCTGCAGAAACGGCGAACACTGCTCTAATAATTCAAGGACAACCCGGTTGGCAAACTGAACACCGCTCTGGTAAACTTCCTCACTGGCAATTACGCGCCCCTTCTTTCCTGAGAAAATACCGCTTCCTGCCCGCTTTGCCTTGTCACATACGGAAACAACTTCCACATTTTCCAGGGAAAATCCTTCCCCAATTGCTCCCTCCAGCACAATTTCTCCGTTACCTTTAAAAGCATCCAGATTCTGCACCAGTGCAAGCTGCTCTTCTAATCTTTCGGCCGGCTCTGCCTCACAAAAACTGTCATAAAAATAGTTAAATGCAGTCTCTTTGAAAATCTCCGGATTTTTCGCTCCCATTTGCGAAATCTCAGAAAGTCCCTGCACCAATTCCCGTATCGTTTCTACATGCACACCAATCATCGTCTGTTCCATCAAATGTTTCCCGCGGCTGTCTAAAATCGCATGCAGTCCACGGGTCAGATTTTCCGAAAGCGAAACAATCCGGTCCCGCAGCTGATATGTTACCGATGCCTTTTCACAGGCAGCCGTAACAACCTGCTGCCTTTTTTCAATCTCACTTTCCGTCGTAAGAGGATGCTGAAGAACTTGCAAAATAGCGGGAATATCACCTACTTTGTCACCTGCCATATTTCTGGCAATCCAGTGCAGATTTAAGTCCTTTTCCAAGTCCTGCTTTCTCCGATACGAAAAATTTGTCTCCTCAAAAAATTCAATCTTCATGTCCTATCACCGCCTTCATCTGATTTTCGGTCATATTGTATTTGGTAATCAGTGAGTCTTCATATTCTGCCTCACTCGCCGGTTTTCTTGTTATTTTGAAAGAACGCGTATGATGGTCATCTGCCAGTTCCGCAACCAGACTCACTAACCCATTCCTCTCTTTTGCAAGCGACTGGATATGTGTCACATAAATTCCATAGCAGTCATGCGACATGAAATAATCAAGCACTTTCTGCCCCATAATACCGGCATCCCACGTTGCCGCTGTCGTAAATAGCTCATTCAAAATCACAAAACTTCCACTCCATTTTTCCTGCATCATCGGTTTTAAGCGGGTTAATTCCTCCACTAACTTTCCTTTTCCGGACATCTCCGATTCGTCATTTGAAAAATGCGATAAAATCGTTGTGTAATTTGGCACACCAGCCTTTTCACATGGAACTAAAAGACCCATTTTTGCAAAATACAGAATTTGTCCAATCATGCGCGCATAGGTCGTCTTGCCGCCTCCATTGGCTCCCGTAATCACAAAGAACCGCTCATCTTTTTGCAGATTACAGTCATTTGCAATCACTTCCTTTTCACTGCGAAGAGCTAAGGCAAGATCATATCCCTGCTTTACTTCCAGTTTATCCGTTTCCTCCGGCATACAAAATGAATAACCTCTTCCTTTCATGTCCCGCACAAGCAGGAAAAAACCAAGATAATACTGCACATCTTCCGCTAACTGCACGAGTTTTTCATCCATCTGAATCTGTAACAGTGTTTCTAACATGCCATCCCAGTTTTGTCTCTTAATCTGCCGTTCCGCCAGGTTTTTCTCAAGCAGCGTAAGCTCTGTCTCCTTGTTTACATTCATCGCCTGCCCCGGCTTTTTGCCAACAACAAAAGCCTTTGCCATTCTCTCTGCAAAAAATTCGCCCTCTGATTTATCTTCCCACACAACCTTATTTTTTTGAAGGGAAAATATCATTTTCGTTTCTTCCATCGACTGATGCAGATTTTGCGCCAATTCTTTGCCCTTTACAAATGCTTCACTTTTTGTCACCTCGCAAAGATACGAAACAAGTTCTTCCATTGCATCCGAACAAGACGACTGCCTTTTTAAGTCATCCAATAATTGTTCAACTGCCTGTATGTAAATAAGAAGGGAATCTAAATGCCATTTCTGCTTTTGATAAATCAGATTACTGTAAGTGCTTTTTTTCTCATAAGAAACTGCCCTCGCCACCTGCTTTGCATACCTGTCAAACGCCCTGAAAACTGCCTCATTCTGCATATCTGAGGTGATTTTTCTCCGATACTTTGTTGTCTCGGATTCTTTCGGAATATTCTCATACAATTTTTGTAAATCATATCCCTTAACCAAATTGTTCATGTAAGAAATGCACACATTCAAATTAAAATCCGTAAAAATACTGATTTTTTCCGAATCCTCACACTTCTCTTTACCCAATATACTATAAAACAAATGCTACCTCCTTTATTTTGACCGAAAGGCACTTAAAACCCCAAGTGCCTTTCGATTTGTTCACTAGAATCGGAAATCTCTTTTGCCTTCATGAATATTTTCAATATACTCTTTAGCCTTCTCTTTCACTACCGGATTTGTAATAATTTCCAGCTGCTCCTGAATCACTTTTTCCCCTTTTTCTTTCGTGTCCGCAGAAGCATAGTCCTCTAAATACTCCTTAAGTGTCATCAGAGCATTTGGCTGACAACAGTTTACAATCTGCCCCGATTTCAACAATTTCATAAACCGGTCACCGGTTCGTCCTTCCCGGTAACAAGCCGTACAGAAACTCGGAATATATCCAAGTCCAAGCAGCCAGTTCACAACCTCATCCAGACTTCTTCTATCGGACACATCAAATTGAGCGGAATTCTCTTCTTCCGGCTCTTCCTCAACGTAGCCGCCCACACTTGTGCGGGAACCACCGCTAATCTGGCTGATTCCAAGGTCTAATACTTTTTCTCTCGTTGCCTTCGATTCACGGGTTGAAACAATCATTCCGGTATATGGCACCGCAATGCGGATAACCGATACAATCTTCTCAAAGATTTCATCCGGAATGGCATTTAATTCTTCCGGATCAATGTCATCAGCCGGGCAGACACGAGGCACACTGATGGTATGCGGTCCAACACCAAACTTAGCCTCCAAATGCTCTGCGTGCATAATAATACCAACCAATTCATATCGGTATTTATCCAGGCCAAACAAAACACCGCAGCCTACATCATCAATCCCAGCCTCCATGGCACGGTCCATCGCCTCTGTATGGTACGCATAATCACTTTTTGGCCCTGCCGGATGCAGTTCTTTGTAAGCTTCTTTATTATAAGTCTCCTGAAACAGAATATAAGTTCCAATCCCTGCAGCTTTGAGTTTCTTGTAATTTTCAACAGAAGTCGCTGCAATATTTACATTGACACGACGAATCGCTCCATTTTTGTGCTTAATGCTGTATATCGTACGAATACTCTCCAAAATGTACTCAAGCGGATTATTCTCCGGGTCTTCGCCCGCTTCTATCGCCAGACGCTTATGCCCCATATCCTGCAGCGCAATTACTTCCTGCTTAATTTCTTCCTGCGACAGTTTTTTTCTTGCAATATGTTTATTTTTTACATGATACGGACAGTACACACAACTGTTAATACAGTAATTGGATAAATAAAGTGGCGCAAACATTACAATTCGCTTGCCATAAAACCGCTCTTTAATCTCTTTTGCAAGTTTTTCAATTTCCTTATTTTCCTCTTCCAATTCACATTCCAAAAGAACCGCCGCCTCTTTGTGGCTGATTCCTTTCATCTCGCGTGCTTTCTGCAAAATCGCATCAATTACCTGTTTATTTGCCTTATTTTCACTGGCATATGCCAGTGATTCTAAAATTTCTGCATCGTTAATAAATTCATCTGCGATACTCGATTTTGGATCATATTTGTACATAATAATTTCCCCCGATAGTATCAAAATTGGCTGCTTGCGCAACTGTATTAAGGATAGCATAAATGAGATTTTTTTTCAATGTTTTCCGTTGCTTTGTTTGTGTCAGAGAATCGTTCCAAACCAATAGATTACACCAAGCACCCAGCTGCAAAACACTCCATACAAAATAACCGGTCCGGCAATCGTGAAAATTTTACATCCAACGCCAAATACCCATCCTTCTTCCTTAAATTCAATTGCCGGTGCGGCTACTGAATTGGCAAATCCGGTAATCGGTACAATCGTTCCTGCACCTGCAAAGTTTGCAAGTTTCTGATACAAATTCAAACCGGTAAACAGCACACTGAGAAAAATCAGCGATAATGTCGTATATAATCCCGCTGTTTCTTTTTCCATCCCCAAACTCATATAAGCATTCGAAAGAGCCTGTCCTACGACACAAATAAATCCTCCAATCGCATATGCTTTCAGTAAATTGAGGCACCAGCTCTTTTTCGGCGTGTGATTTTTTACGTAAGCATTATACTTTTCATCCTTCTTTTTCTGTTCCTTTTCCTGTAAAACCTCTTGAATGTCGATATTATCCTGATTCATTTTCTGCTCCTTTACCCTTGATAAAAATATTGAAATAAAGTTCCTGTTATTTTCCCAATTGCAATTGCAAGCGGAATAAGATAAAACGCTTTTTTAATTTGCAGACGGTTCACTAAAATGGGAATTACACGCAGCATTTCTGCCAGTGCCATTACCAGACATCCGACATATACACCTGCAAAAAGCCCATAAACCGCCAAAAAAATCGAAGTCAGCGGCATCGGAATTTCAAACACAATCCAAATATTTCCCAATGCACCGCCCGCTATAATCATCGTTTCATACCACACCACATGATTTGCCGTTTTCGTCCTTGCCGCCAGTCTCGGTATAATGCCAAGCATCGTAATAAATGCAAATATTCCCGATGCGACAGCAAAACCGCTCGCCAAACCAATCAGAATGAGAACGCTATACTGAATCACTGTCAATCGTTTTTCCCTCCCTTGATGCTGCCGCAATCAGTGTTTTGTTTACCTGCTCCTCGTATGTGTGCATTTCAACCTGAATCGGTGTCGGGTCATCTTTTATTTTTCTCCTTCGGAAATGATTATAAAAAACGAGAATTCCCACAGGCAAACCAATAGCATAACAAATCTCAATGATGGAACCGCCTTGTTTTTCCTGCCCCAGCACCAGACGGTATACTTTGTCAAAGACATCTGCAACACTGACATCCTCGTTAAATGTCATAATGGTAAAAGCTGCTCCCATAAAAACGATAAAAGAAACAAAAATAGTCCGTACATATTCCCACTTTTTCTGTTTCTCCTTTTCATCCGGCTTTTCATAATCAATAACAAAATCACGTTCGCCCAAATTTTCAATTTTTAAATTCGGATATTTCTGATGAATCACCTCATATACTTTCGCAATCGTGAACATCGTTTTTTGCGGGCCATGAGCGGGCAACGTATAAAATACCATTTGATTTAATTCCTGTACAACTTTTTTATTCGTACAATGTAAAGTTGCCAGATCATGAAATGTAACCTGACGCTTTGCAACCGGGATATTCTGCGCAATTTTTACATATAGTATCTCTTCCATTCTTTATACTCCTTCACCAATGTTCCCTTTCCTTGTACCGGTGTTTTCTCATCATGATTACCCGAGCGGTAAATCCAGACCGCCAATGCCGCAAATACAAGAATGACAATGGTACAAATACCTGCTTTTTTCATACAAACACTTCCTTTCGGTATTACCATTGCCATTTTCTATATTTTTATTCATGACTGCGACATACAAAATGTTTCCTCATCGAGCCAATAATTTTCTTTTCCAAACGACTGACCTGTACCTGACTCATATCCAAAAGTTTTGCGGTCTGTGTTTGTGTTTTATCTTCAAAATAACGTAGTTCAATCAATTTTCTCTCTTTCTCGCCAAGCTCACCCAAAAGCTGCTCTAACAAGATTTGATTAACAATATGCTCCGATTCATTTTTTTTCGATGGAATTTTGTCCATAAGAAGAATTTCGCTTCCTTCTTTTTGAAATACCGTTTTATGCAGAGACTCCACTTCGCTGCCGGCTTCAAGTGCCATTACGATATCTTCTCTTGCCAATTCGGTTGCTGCGCTTAGTTCCTCTAACGTCGCATCACGCCCCAGTCGAATGGCCAACATTTCAGCTGCACGCTTAATCCGTATTCCATTTTCCTTTAATGTCCGGCTGACTTTGACCATTCCATCATCGCGTAAAAACCGCTTGATTTCACCACTAATTACCGGCACTGCATAAGTAGAAAATTTCACTTCAAAATTCACATTGAAATTATCGACTGCTTTAATCAAACCAATTGCACCAATCTGGCTCAAATCTTCGGCATCATATCCTCTTCCCGCAAATCGCTTCACGATACTGTATACCAACGGCATATTCGCCTTAATCACTTGTTCTCTTGCCAATTTATCCCCTGCTCGTGAACGTTTAATCAGTTCTATGGTTTCCATTGGCAGACTCCCTTATGACAAAATAAATGAACTATAAATTTTTTTCTTCATACGAATCGTTGTTCCCTGCCCCACCTGTGACTCCACATGCAGTTCATCCATGAAAGCTTCCATGAAAGCAAAGCCCATTCCGGAACGTTCCATTTCCGGTCTGGTCGTAAACAACGGTTCCATGGCACGATTTACGTCACCGATTCCAACACCTTGGTCCGCCACTTCAATCCATATGGTATTTTCCTCAATCCAGCTATGTATCTTAACCTTCCCCGGCTTGCCATCATATCCGTGAATGATGGCATTTGTAACCGCCTCGGAAACTGCTGTCTTGACATCACCAAGTTCTTCTAAGGTCGGGTCAAGCCTTGCTAAAAATGCGGCAACAACCGTCCGCGCCAGACTTTCATTTTCCGAATTGCTGTCAAATTCAAACATAATCTCCGTTTTTTCCATTATAAAACTTCCGTCCTTTCCTGATATTTAGGAATAATCCGATAAAGTCCCGACATTCTAAAAATGCGGTCAACATTATCTCCAATTCCGGTCACAAAAGTTCTTCCTCCTAAAAAATTCATTTTTCGGTGTCTTCCCATTACCATGCCAATTCCTGAGCTGTCCATAAATGTTATACCCGAAAAGTCAAATATTAATGTCCTGACATTTCCCTTCTCTATTTGTAAATCCACTACTTTGCTGATTTGTCCTGCTGTATGATGATCCAATTCCTCACAAATGTGTAACACAAGCTGAGAACCCGTTCGCTCCATTGAAAATTGCTCCATTTTTTTCTTTCCTTCCTTTTTTAGTCATTCGAAAAAGACCCATAGAAATTTTCTTCTATAGGTCTTCTCATTCGTTCTTTTATTCTTATTGTCCTTGTGTACCTTGCTGCTCAATCTGCTGCAAATAGTTATTTGCCTTATTCGCAATTGCGCTGTTTGGATCTACCTTAATTGCTTTTCGATACCACTTCTTTGCTTTTTTGTTATCCTGCTTTTTCTGATAACAATAACCAATCTGGTACATCGCATCCTGATGTTTTGGTTTCAGTTTCAGCACATTGCGGTAAATTGCAATCGCTCCATCATAAGACGTATACGCCGTACGCTTTCCTTCATTTAAAAGGGCTTGAATCTGTGCATCCGTCACGGTATGAATGGTTGTGTAAATTTCTTTTGCTTCACTGCTTCCAAAATCAGATTTTTTACAGTCCGCCACGGCAATTGCTGCCTGAATCTTATCATCCGCAAGATAAGCCTTGACTCCTGTCAATAACTTTTCGTAACTTGCCGTTTGTTTCTGTGCAGACGAATCCGCATCCTTTATCTGTTTTTGCAGTTTGTCAACCTGTTCCTGCAAAAGTTCTTTCTCTTTCTTCAATCCGGAAATTTGGGAAGATTGCACGGCTAACTGATCATTTGTATCTGAAATATGTGAGCCATCTCCACTTCCGCTGTTTTTCATCGTCGGCCAAAGCAGAACAAACGCTACGGCAAGCCCGACAATGGCACCAATAATCACATAGATAACCGGCATTAACGACCGCTTTTCTTCCTTGTAAGTACCCACCGGGGTTACATTCGAAAGAGGGTCTTTCTTTGACGGCTTTTTCACTAACTCTTTCTCTGAGGAAGCAGCTAAGTCACCAACTTCCTGCATATAGCGCAGTGTTGTCGTATTATTAAAGTCAATTCGCCTGGCGCGGTTTAAGCATTTTGCTGCTTTATGATAGTCTTTGTCATGAATATACAATAATGCAAGCAGCTGCTGTGCACGCACAAAATGCGGATTCAGACTCACTACTTTTTTTAATTGGATAATTGCCAAATCATCATTTCCTGCCTGTGCTGCCGCCAATGCAGAATTATACTTTTTAATCGTTTGATTTGTCGCATCCAGTGCCGTCTGATTCTTCTGAATCGTATTAATATAGTAATCCGCTGCATTGTCATCGGCCTGCAGGTATTTACTCAACACCCACTCGCTCAAAGCTGCTACGGTCTCACCCATCTCATAATAAATCAACCCAAGGAGATTTCTTGCGTTGGTATTTTTCTTATTAAACTCTAAACTTTTTTTCAAAACAACAATCGCACCTGATAAGTCACGCACTTTCGCCTTTTCCAATCCCAGATTATAATAAGTATTGGATACTCTGCGAATATAATGAATCACCGAAAGATTCTGACCGCAAAATGTGCAGAGTGTCGCTGTGTCGCTCACATTAGCGTCGCATCTTGGACATCTCATCTTTGATAACCCCTTCCTGTTTTTCATCACAATGTTCCTTTAGCATCCTGTATCAACTCTTTTACAATATCTGTCACATCTGCTAAATTATTATGATAAACAACATCTTCGACTTTCTCGATGTCCATGCTCGGCTGAAATTTTTCAAGTTCTTCCTCAAAATTAAGCATTCTCGTACCTCCTATTTGCTCTTTCACTGTCACTCATTCCCTTTGGTATTCATAATACCTATTTTGAGTAAAAAAAGCAAGTAGGAAATACGAGAATCCTTCGACAAAACATAAGTTTCCTTCACAAATTACGTCACGGTTTTGTAAAATGCGCCAAACGCTCCTTAACCTGCTCCATCATTCCCTTATATTTCTCTAATTTTTCTCTTTCCTCAGCAATCTTTTTCTCCGGTGCTTTGTTTACGAAATTCGGATTACCAAGCATACCTTCACAGCGTTTGATTTCGCCGGTAAGTTTCTTTTCTTCTTTCTTCAAACGCTCAATTTCTTTGTCAATGTCAACCAATTCTGCAAACGGAATATAGATGGTTCCATCCGCAATAACAACAGAAACCGCATCCTCGCCAATATTTTCTTTCGTTGACTGCAGTGTCACATCACTGGCAAGACCAAGCGTTGCAAAAAATACTTTATTTTCCTCGAAGATTTTTAACACTTCTTCTTTTTCTGAAACAACGATAACCGACGCTTTTTTGCTTGGTGGCACATTCATCTCACCGCGGATGTTTCGGATGCCTTTTACTGCTTCCTTAATTCGCTCAACTTTTGCCTCATCCTCAGCAAAGTTACGGCTCTCTTTATACTTTGGCCATTCACTTACCATGATGGAAATTTCTTCATCACCCATAAGTGTACAATAAATTTCCTCTGTGATAAACGGCATATACGGATGCAGTAATTTCAGTGCATCAATTAAAACGGTTTTCAATGTGTGCAAAGCTGCTGCTTTTGTTTCATCCGCATCGTTGTACAAACGTGGTTTTACCATTTCAATATACCAGTCGCAGAATTCTTCCCAAATGAAATCATAAATTTTCTGAACGGCAATTCCCAAGTCAAAGGAATCCATCAATACAGTAACATCCTTGGCAAGTGTATTCACCTTGGAAAGAATCCACTTATCTGCCTGAGTCAGCTCATCTGCGGTTACATTTTCATAATCGACATCTTCATTCTGGTCAAAATTCATCATAATGAAACGGGAAGCATTCCATACTTTATTGGCAAAATTACGGCTCGCCTCAACACGCTCCCAATAAAAACGCATATCATTTCCCGGTGCATTTCCGGTTACCAGCGTCAGACGCAGCGCATCGGCACCATATTTATCAATCACTTCAAGTGGGTCAATTCCGTTGCCAAGTGATTTACTCATTTTTCTACCTTGGGAATCGCGCACAAGTCCATGAATCAGCACCGTATCAAACGGAACTTGTCCTGTATGCTCAAGTCCGCTGAACATCATTCGCATAACCCAGAACGGAATGATATCGTAACCGGTTACCAATGTGTTCGTCGGATAGAAATAATCCATCTCCTCCGTCTTATCCGGCCATCCAAGTGTTGAGAATGGCCAAAGAGCTGAACTAAACCACGTATCCAGTGTATCCGGATCCTGACGCATCGGCTTGCCACATTTCGGACATACTGCACTATTTTCTTTGGTTACTACCAATTCACCGCAGTCATCACAGTAAAATGCCGGAATCTGATGTCCCCACCAGAGCTGACGGGAAATACACCAGTCGCGGATATTCTCAAGCCAGTGGAAATACGTTTTATTAAAATGCTCCGGAACAAATTTTGTTTTTCCTTCTTTTACCGCATCAATCGCCGGACCGGCAAGTGGTTTCATTTTTACAAACCACTGTTTGGATACACGCGGCTCTACTGTTGTTCCACAACGGTAACAAGTTCCTACGTTATGATCGTGGTCCTCAATTTTTACAAGAGCGCCCTCTTTTTCCAAATCTTCTACGATGGCTTTTCTTGCTTCATATCGATCCATGCCCGCATACTTCTCATATTCATCCACGATTTTAGCATCGTCTGTCATCACATTAATAATCGGCAGGTCATGGCGCAGTCCAACCTCAAAGTCATTTGGGTCATGTGCCGGCGTGATTTTTACGACACCGGTACCAAATTCCATATCTACATAATCATCAGCAATCAACGGAATTTCACGGTGTACCAGAGGCAGAATCAGTTTTTTGCCAACCAAATCTTTATACCGCTCATCATTCGGATTCACGGCTACTGCTGTATCACCAAGAAGTGTCTCCGGACGTGTTGTAGCCAGATTAATATAACCGCTTCCATCCGCAAACGCATAGCGCAGATGCCAAAAATGTCCTTTCTGATCTTCATACTCTACTTCCGCATCAGAAATCGAAGTCAGGCAGTGTGGACACCAGTTGATGATTCGCTCCCCACGGTAAATCAAACCTTTATTATAAAGATTTACAAAAACTTCCTTAACTGCTTTATTACAGCCCTCATCCATCGTAAAACGCTCTCTATCCCAATCACAGGAAGAGCCCATTTTCTTAAGCTGCGATACAATTCGTCCGCCGAATTTATCTTTCCATGCCCATGCACGCTCCAAAAACTTTTCTCTGCCAATATCGTCTTTTGTGAGTCCTTCTTCTTTCATTGCCTCAACAATTTTGGCTTCGGTTGCAATTGATGCGTGGTCTGTTCCAGGCATCCACAAAGTTTCATATCCCTGCATACGTTTAGAACGAATAATGATATCCTGCAGCGTATTATCAAGCGCATGTCCCATGTGAAGCTGACCGGTAATATTCGGTGGTGGAATCACAATCGTATAAGGTTTTTTGTTTGCATTAACTTCTGCATGAAAATATTTTTTGTTTACCCATTTTGCATATAACCGGTCTTCGATATCCGCCGGATTATATGTCTTTTCCAGTTCCTTTTTCATTCTGTTTCATAACCTCCATTCATCAAACTAGATGCCAAGGGCAAAAAGTTCAAAAGATATTCGTGCTTGCACGAATAGGCTTTTGACCTTGGGCCCCGCCAAACATGAGAAAGTAGCGATTTACAAAGTAAATCAGCGGATTTCGAATGTTTGTAGAATTGTGAAAGCTGCTTTGCAGCGAAACAATTCGTCGGCATCTGCCAACCAACATCAAAAAAGACCTGCCGTTTTCGACAAGTCATCAAAATCCTCATTGTCCACGGCATCATAAAGGACGACCTAACAGCCGTGGTACCACCTTTTTTCAAACACAGCATAACTGCCATGTTCCTCATTTTGTCTATAACGGGACAAGCCGTCAGTTCCTACTGGCCGTATCTGCCACATTCAGAACCGCTGTTTCAGAGCTACCTTCCACAAGTTTTTTCCGGGGAAATCTTACAGCCAATGAATTTCCTTCTCTGTCAGTGCCACCTGTGTACTCCTCTCCTGCACTACATTTCTTTCAATATCATACGAGAATTTTGATAAAAAGTCAAGGTTTGTTGGTGATTTGGGTTGTGACAAATGTTTTTTGTTTTCTGTAATTCCGTAGAAACCGGCGCGAACAATTGTCTCCCATCACTCCACACTCTTTTTTTTATTATATCTACCATAGGTATTCTCTTCTCTCACAAGCATTGGTTCCTCAGTCGCTATCTCACGGATATATTCTACCGGTTTGTCGGTACACTCGCTGATAAATTCTAATGGCTGCCCCATAGACAGCATCTTTTTGATAATGCTATTCTGTATTCTTTTTTCTCCTTCCTCTCTTCCTTCTTTCTTCCCTTCTTCAAAAAATTCATGTGAACTGTAGTATTTCATAATCTCATCTTCTCCTTCCCTGCATTCCTTCACACTTTTCACGATATGTCCAAAACATGCATCTTCATTTTCTTCCGTTGTTTCTTTTATGTAACGCAGTAAATGGTCTAATTCACTGCCATCATCCAATGGAATTTCCAAATTGATATACAACTCATGCACTCCGTTTTCCACCGGATACTGCGTGCTGTATGTTCCTTCCCTGTCACGCACTGCACGAAAAATTTCATACACTGTCTGACCGCCTCCAATAAAATCGTTCATTGTAATATAAATATGGTACACATCAGGCAGTTCCTTATACGCTTTCCCTTTCTGTAAAAGGTGTGTATCAATACTTCCGTTGCAGTACCTCACACGCCGCATATGGTCGTCGTCATCGGATATCTGAAACTCTACATGAATCGGCTCCTCTCCCGCCGTCTCTGCTAGAATATCCAGTACCACACTGCGAAATTGCAGATTGGTAATATCATACTGCGACGTCACCCCTGTAACCTCATACCCCTCTCCCAGAATAATCTTCACTAAGTCTTGGCAGGCCTCCTTGTCACGGAACACTACTCTTGAAAACAAATCACTGATAAGATTCATCTTCTGAGGCAGGTTTTCAAATATTGTCTGATTCATAAAATCATTTCCTCCTTTCCTGTGATGTTGTCACAAAAGGCAGGAACATTTATATACAATCCTGCCCTATTCTTTTTTCCGGAATAAAGCAAGAGTCTTTTATAAAATAATCATAGAATCTGGATACTAAGTCTGAACCATTGCTTTTCTAGATATTTACATTATATATTGTTGCATGTGTCATGTCAAGCATCGTTTCGCGCCACAAAAAGTCGCGAAACGACTTCTTTACAGTAGCATTTTATGTTATAATAATTTAGTAAAAATACTTCACAAAGAAAAGAGGAATAAACATGGCTTGGTATGACGAATCAGTATTTTATCATATTTACCCTTTGGGATTAACGGGCGCACCGGCGCAGAATGATTATGGCGAGGTTGTCCACAGGCTTCCTAAGCTGCTCCCATGGATTGACCATATAAAAGAAATCGGATGCAATGCAATTTACATCGGACCGCTTTTTGAATCCGTAGGACATGGCTATGAAACAACGGATTACCGAACACTCGACAGACGTCTCGGCGACAATGACGATTTAAAAGAATTTGTCCGCACATGTCACGAAAAAGGAGTGCGGGTTATCTTTGACGGTGTTTTCAATCACACAGGAAGAGATTTTTTTGCTTTCAAAGACCTGCAGAAAAACCGTGAGAATTCACAATACAAAGACTGGTACTGTAATGTGAATTTTGGTGGAAATAATGAATACAACGATGGATTTTCCTATGATAACTGGGGCGGTTATAATCTGTTAGTAAAACTGAACCAGTGGAATCCACAGGTAAAAGATTATATTTACGATGTAATCCGCTTCTGGGTTTCTGAATTTGACATTGATGGCATCCGGCTTGACGCAGCAGATGTTCTTGATTTTGATTTTATGAAGGGAATGCGTCAGGTTGCCAATGAAGTAAAACCGGATTTCTGGCTGATGGGCGAAGTCATTCATGGCGAATATACACGCTGGGTTAATTCGGAAACTTTGCATTCTGTAACCAATTATAACCTGAATAAAGCTCTTTGGTCCGGCTGCAACGAGCATAACTTTTTTGAAATTGCACACACAGTAAAGCGTCTTTATGACATGGGTGGATGCCATTACCGGAACTTGGAATTGTACAGTTTCGCCGACAACCATGATGTTGAGCGAATTGCAAGTAAGATAATAAACAAAGACCATCTCGGCGTAATCTACACTTTGATGTACACACTTCCGGGGATTCCGTCTATTTACTACGGCTCCGAATTCGGTATCGAAGGAAAAAAAGAACAAGGTTCCGATGCTTCACTCCGACCACACTTAGAACTTAGTGACTATGCCGATGCAATGACTGACAATCCGCTGACTGCGCTGATTGCCAAACTCGGTTCTATCCATCAAGCGCAAAAAGCATTGTGTTATGGTGAATACAAAGAACTTCTTCTTACGAACCGCCAATATGCTTTTGCACGCTGTTATGAAAATGAAGACGTGATTACAGCCGTCAATAACGATGAGCAGTCGACAACTCTCCATATTCCGTATCAGGGACCAAAAACACAGTTTAAAGGTGCACTATCTGGCAAAGATTATATGGTGCAGAATGGTTCAATTGAAATTACACTGGATGCATGTGGCGGCGATATTCTTATTTAGAAATATTTTTTGGTTCACGGTTGACTAAATAAATTCCTGCACATACAAGCAAAAGTGCAAAAAGCGTATTTACATTCCATAGGCTGTCTTTCAGAAAAATAACTGATAAGAGGCTTCCAAATACCGGAATTAAGAAATTAAAAACTGTCACTCTACCCATCGGATTATATTTTAACAAAACAGTCCATAGGGAAAAGGCTGCTGCCGATAAGAACGCTAAATACAAAAGCAGCAGCCAGCCGGTGGCAGGTACTTCCAAAATCGAAATTCTCCCTCCAAATAAAAAACCCACACCAATCAACAAAACCGCACCCAGAATAAGCTGCCACCCACAAAGAGTAACCGGTCCCATTTTCTTTGCCGCCTCTTTGTTACACAGCGAGCCAAGTGCCGATGACACAGCAGAACAAAGCATAAAACCTTCTCCTAAAAAGGAGAGCGAACCGCCAATACTCCCTTTTCCGAGATTTACCACAAACACGCCAAGAAGGCCCAAAAGACACCCCGCAATTTTTCTTCCATTAATTGATTCATGATAAAAAATGCATGCCGTCACCACACAAAAAAACGCTGTACTCCCATTCAAAATTGCACCTTTTACTCCTGTCACGTGCGCCATACCAATATAATAAAAAACGTACTGCAAAGCAGTCTGGACAAATGCCACAAGTACAATCTGTCCTTTCGGCCACTGCTTTCTCCGTTCCTTTTTATGCTCCTTTTTCTCCACAAAAAAAGAAATCAAAAGAGTCAAAATACCTGCAATCAAAAATCTCGCACCGGCAAACATAAGCTGGTCTGCGGTGTCCTGACTAGCAATCCGAAACATACGGTATCCGGTTTTTATACCGGGAAATGCACTTCCCCAAAGCAGGGTACACAACACCGCCGTTGCAAACACAATCCATTTTTTTGAAAACAACTTCTGTGCGTTCATAAATATAATATTACCCTTTCACCTTTTTCTATGCAACAAAATGGCACCCCCTCAGGAAGACAGGATGCCATAAACTATCTCATTCATCAGTATCCGTAAAAAGGATTACCGGTTTGGACAAATGATATTGATAATATTTAATTACATTACCACTATACATACGCATCGGATTCCAGTTGCACAAATCATAATCCTTGTGATATGGCAAATGATAATAAAAAGAATCATTCGAGCGACTGGTTTTATCGTAAGTAACCAAACTCTTTGCAAAAATTTCTTGTGGTGTCATTCTCTATCCTCCGGCCTTTCTTTTCTCCATTATATGACGGAACAAAAAATTTGGCAAGGAAAAATGAAGAAGGTTTTTGTTCTATGGCTGTTTCCTCCTCTTACTCTCCAATCCTATACTCCTGTAACAATTCTTTTTGGTAGTCTGTATCCATGATTGCTTTTTGTATATCTTCCATTCGGTTATCCGCCAACAAGCATTGGTATAATGCGTTAATTTCCTCGATTCCCTGTGAAATTCCTTGTAAAATTCCTTGTGAAATCCCTTGCGAAATCCCCTTTGCTATTCCACGTGCCTCTCCTTGAGCAATCCCTTTCTCTATTCCTCGCGCTTCTCCACGTTCTTCATACATATCTAACAATACACACATATCGATTTTTCCTCCTTTTCCTTCTGTTGTCTCAATTAATTCTTTTGCTTTCCGATATCTCCTGTCATTTGTCACCGCAGACAGCCAATCTAAAAATGCTTCCGGGTGGTCTAATTGAAACTCCGTTGTTTGGAAATATTCATCCAGTTTTCTTCTGTCATTTCCACAGGACAGATAACGGACTATGTATTTAAAATCCGATTGATACTGGCGAATTGTCGTTTCCGGCTGACTGGCAAGGTTAATCACACAAACCGAATACGAGGGTATCCATTTTGTAAGTTTCTCACCAATGTCTTCCGGAAATTCCAGCATATCATTCAGACATCTTGGCTTTCCCCATTCATTCTGACTGTAATTCAAAACCAGAGTGATGACCGGACTTAATTTCTGTGAATCGTTAAGTTCCTTTGTCATCGGGTTTGGATAATTGCCGGTTTTTCGATTACTTTCCTTCACTTCCTTTATCTGCTCCATATATTTGGCGTGCTGGTATCCCATATCGCGCACCGGCATAACGTTGTTTTTGTCACTCTGATTTTCCAGACATAAGAAAAAACTTCTATTGTGCTTCTTACACTTCATCGGCACATCCATCTGTAACTGCCGAAGTTTATCATCCGATACGGCTTTCGTAATCAACTCGCCGGGTTCTCTCGACAACTCTTCCGCCGACACATAACATCTGCCACCAAATAAGTTTACGTTTACAATGTCTGAAAATACATCTTTGTATTGTAGTAAATTTTTCTCTGCTAAATCTTTTGCTCCCAAACAGTATCCTCCTTAATTACCTAAATTCTTTTATTTCTATCACTACAAGGAGAACATCTGCGCCCCACCCTTGTTTGTATATATACTAGCACAATCAAAGTACAAAGTCAATATATTTGCTTACAATTGTCAAGCGACTTACGCCCCTCAAAAAGAGTCATAAATTATGCAAAACACGCCAAATTTCGGCATATAAAAAGAGCGTAAAACGACACCCCCAATAGAAGGGGCGTTCTACGCTCAAAGTTTTTATAAATCTTCCAATTGAATCTTTACAATCCATTTATCAATCGGAGTTAATTCCGTATTTGTTGCATAATAGTGAACAGTAGTCAAATCATCCTCTACAAAAAGCGTGAATAATTCATATTTTGGACATGATAAATCATGTTCATGCTAATCACACTATGCTAAAGTATAACCATAAAATTATATGAGGAGGATTTATCATGAACATATTAAAAAAACAAACCATCAGCATCGGTTTATGCTTTGCGCTTGCCGTATCGACACTTAGTGCCTTTACTCCGGCAACAGCGGCTGCAAAAGCAAAACTGGTCAAAAAGAAACTTACATTAACCGTTGGACAAAAGAAAAAGATTTCGATAAAATCAAAAAAGAAAAAAGCAAAATATTCTTTCAAAGCTTCCAACAAAAAAGCTTCCGTAAGTAAATCCGGCGTTATCACGGCAAAAAAAGCCGGCAAAGTTAAAATTACCGTAAAAGAGAAGTTGAAGAAAAAAACAAGAAAGGTGGGAACCATTACGGTTACTATCAAAAAGAAAATAGCACAAAACACGACGGTTCCGGCACTTAATACGCCAACACCTGTCGTTACAGCTACCCCGGCGGCGTCTCCGAGCAATGAACCAACTACCGAACCGACCGCTACCGCTACTGCAACTGCAACACCGACTCCAAAAGTCACCCCTACTCCATTTCCTGAGAACCCTGAATTTTCGAATATTCCAAAAGGTTATACCGCAAAAAATCAGGCTAACAAAGGAGAAGTAGAACGCTTTGAATATGAATCAACAGAATACATCAGTGACGATGAATCTGCAAAAAAGACACCAATTGACCGCTATGCTATGGTTGTTCTTCCAAAAGACTATTCAAAAACGAAAAAATATCCGGTTGTTTATATGCTCCACGGATTAAGTGACACGCCGGAATCCATGGTCGGAAACGGAATTCTTAACGATGGTGCAGGTACACAGTATGTGGTATGGAATGCCATTGCCAATGGTGATGTCAAAGAATGTATCGTCGTTTACCCATGTGTATGCTGTAACGAAGAAGGAAAAAGCAGTTTTAACACAGATGCAAAAACAGCCTCTTATTATGACTACATCATTAATGACTTAACAAAAGTATTAATGCCTGCCATTAATAAAGAATATTCCACACTGACCGGACGAGAAAACACGGCGGTTTGTGGATTTTCTATGGGCGGACGCGAGACATTGAACATTGGTATAAGACGTCCTGATTTATTTAGCGGTATCGGATTATTTAACCCGGCACCGGGTGCTTTAGATGGCGGTGACATGCTTACAAAAGCGGATTTAAAACTTGCCGATGAGTACATAAACAGCACTTATATTCAGATTACAAAAGGTGCTACTGACACAGTTGTTGGCAGTAATCCAACCAATTATTACAATGCACTAAAGGCTGCCGGCATCCCATGTTCCTACTATGAAACAATGGGCGGCGACCCTGCAGGCAAAGGAAACGGTGGCCACTGGGCAACCGTTTATCATCATGGTTTGTATAATTTCTTAAAACGTATTTTCAAGTAAAAAAGAAAGGGGATTCTGAAACATGAAAAAAACATTTCTCTGCTTCAGTTTGTCCTTTGCACTTTTAGCATCTGCCCTGAACCCGTTGTTCTCGGCAGATGTTTTTGCAAAGGCAAAGTTAGCAAAAACAAAAATCACATTAACCGTAGGACAAAAGAAAAAGATTACAATAAAGGGAAAAAAGAAAAAAGCGAAGTACACATTTAAGGCTTCTAACAAAAAAGTTTCGGTAAACAAAAAAGGAGTTGTTACCGCAAAAAAAGCCGGAAAAACAAAAATTACCGTAAAGGAAAAACTTAAGAAAAAAACTAAGAAGATTGGGGTCGTTACAATTATAATAAAGAGCAAAGTATCAAATAAAAAGTCGATTGCAAGTGCGCAGCCGGCAGCCACAAATTCCGGAAATACCGGTGAAAAACTAACGACTGCACCAACAGCATCAGCCACACCAACACTGCCCCCTACTCCAACCGGCTCTCCGAAGCCTACTGCCACCCCGCGTCCAAAAGAAAATCCGGATTATTCTGATCTGCCATCCGGATTCATGAATAAAAACGAGGCTAACAGTGGCACTCTGGAAGAATTCTACTACGATTCTACAGAAGTGTCAGAGGGCGAAACCGTAAAACGTCATGCACGCGTTGCACTGCCAAAAGGATATACCGAGTCAAAAAAATATCCGGTCATCTATATGCAGCACGGTATTTTCGGTAACGAATATTCTCTTACCGGAGACAATACACAATATGTTGCCTGGAACGCTATGGCAAATGATGATATGAAAGATTCCATTGTTGTTTTTGCTAATGTTTGTGCAAACAAAGAAGGAAAAGGAACCGGCTTCAGTTTGGAACACTATAAAGCCTATGACAACTTCATCAACGACTTAACAAAGTGCCTTATGCCTGCTATCAACAAAAAATATTCCACACTGACAGGTCGTGAAAATACTGCTGTATGCGGATTTTCCATGGGCGGACGTGTGAGTTTGCAAATTGGATTTGAGCGACCGGATTTATTTGGTTACATTGGTGCTTTTTGTCCGGCTCCGGGTCTTTTGCCTTACACGATGAATGGAGTTACTGAACCCGGATTTTATACGGATTCCACATTTACGCTGCCAAGCGAATATTTAAATGACACTTATGTACAGATAACAAAAGGATTTAAAGATGATGTTGTAAAACAGCACCCACTTTTGTATCATCAGGCTCTGCAAAAAACAAACACACCTCATGTTTACTACGAAACGATGGGTGGTGATCCAAGCGGCAGCGGCAGTGGCAACCATGAAAAAGCAGTTTACCAGCATGGTTTCTACAATTTTATGAAAAATATTTTCAAACCAAATGTAACCGTTCCGGCAGGTGCATTAAGAAAAGATGGAGTAAAAGGAACAACGGAAGAATTCGAATACGAGTCCACTGCTGTAGCAGAAGGAAAAACAGTGACCAGAAAAGCCTTAGTTGGACTTCCGGATGGATACAATCCAAAGAAAAAATATCCGGTTGTCTACGGTTTACACGGTTATGGCTGGGGCATCTATAATCTTGCTCAAGATGGTGCCACAGATGTTGTTTGGAACGGCTATGCCAATGATGTTATGGAAGAAGTAATTATGGTTTTCCCTAATATCTGTGCCAATGAATCCGGTCAGGGAGCAGGATACAATCAAGAAACTTATGACGCCTATGACAATTGTGTAAACGATATCGTAAACTGCTTAATGCCTGCTATTAACAAACATTACAGCGTCAAAACCGGACGTCTCAATACAGCCGTCTGGGGATTCTCAATGGGTGGCAGAGAAGCTTTGAATGCAGGATTTAAACATCCGGATAAATTTGGTTATATCGGTGCCTTTTGTCCCGCTCCTGGCGTTCTCCCATATAGTGCAGAAAAAGGGATTTTTACCGAAGATACTTTCACACTGCCGGATGCTTATAAAGAAAACACGTTAGTTATGATTGTAAAAGGGAAAAATGACACAACGGTAGGTAACAATCCTATCCTTTACCATAAGGCCTTGGAAAAAAATAATGTTCCGCACATTTATTATGAAACCATGGGCGGAGATGCTGTAAACCGCGGAGGTGGCGGCCACCAAAATGTCGTTTATCTGCACGGATTGTATAATTTAATGAAACGGGCTTTCCCATGCAAATAAATTTATACACAGGTCAAAAATATCACCATGTTAAAAAACAGTCGCCTTGCTTAAAATCAAAGCGACTGTTTTTTAGTCTTTTAAACAACCAACAGGTATAATCTTTACCCCTGAATCTGTTGTATACGCCATATTCGCATTTGCACAAATTACAATTAACGCTGAAGGTTCTCTATATACATCTCGTGGATGTTTTTCACTTGCCAAAGCCTTTTGATTGTATTTTTGAATAACATCCTTGAATTTCAATAGCGATTTCTCAGCTTCCGGTATTTTATTTGCCCCTATTTTTATCTCAACAAGTGCATATTTTCCATCAGCCATCTGATATACTGCATCTGCTTCCAGACCTGTATCATCCGTATAATGTAAAAGACGTGCATTGTGTTTTTCAGCATAGACCAATAAATCTCTAAGCACCATATTTTCAAATACGTGTCCAAACAAATCCAAATCATTTATAAAATAATTCGGATTGATTCCTAATGCTGCAAGACCGATTGAAGGGTCAATAAATATATGCTTTTTGGCAGATCTAATTGCTGTTTTCGAACGAAGATGTGGCGTCCATGCATCAATATCTTTGACTACAAACAAAGCTTCCAATGCATCAACATACGATGCAAGAGTTATATCTGTAACATTCTGTGTTGCTTTTACATCTGCAAAAATATTTTTTCGTTTTGCACTTGTAGCCATATTTCTTGCATAGGACCACAACAAACTTCTCGCCCATTCTGGGTTTCTATTTATGCCATCTATCGCTGATATATCCTTTTGATAGATTTGCCTATAATAATCTTTTGCAATTTCTAATTTAGCAGTATCCTTTGTTAATGCCATACACCTTGGCCAACCACCTCTGCAAGCGGCAAAAAATAAATTTTCCAATTTCAAATCAGACACGATGCCATCAATATCATAATTTTTCTCATTTAAAATTTTAGACAAAGATATTTCCCCATTGGATTCACCTGTCTCAAACAAAGTCATAGGATACATTGTTACTTCTGTTATTCTTCCTGTCCCCGTATGCGGTGTACTGATTTTTTTACTTGCAGAGCCCGTCAAATAATACTCGCCAACTTTCTCCGGACTATCATCACATGCTTTCCTTATGGTGCCCCAGATTTTAACTGCATCTTGCCACTCATCAAATAAAATCGGTTTGGGGTTTTTAAGAAATAGTTTGGGAGCGGTTTCTGCTACAGCAATATAACCATCTCTTTTATCCTCATCTTGAAATTCGATAACCGTTTTGCAACGCTCTTTCGCTGTCCTTGTTTTCCCACACCCCTTTGGACCAGTTATACTAACTGCATTAAATGCCTCCGTTCTCTTATCTATTACGTCATCAACAATTCTTCTTATATACTCCATAATTATTCCCCCTCGTACCATTAAATATATTTTACTACATATTCATGACTTACTGCAAGCGTATTTTGTATTTTTCGGCAAATTTATTTTACTTTTTTCGGCTATTCTATTTTGTGTTTTTCGGCAGATTTATTTTACTTTTTTCGGTTCTTTCTTTACCCACCATACACAGCGCACTCGCCAAGTTCTTCTTCAATTCTAAGAAGCTGGTTATACTTAGCCACTCGGTCCGTGCGCGCCGGCGCACCGGTTTTAATCTGTCCGGCATTCATGCCGACTGCAATGTCTGCAATCGTAGTGTCTTCCGTTTCACCTGAGCGATGACTGACAATGGCATTCCATCCGGTCGTCTGTGTCATTCGAATCGCCTCGAGAGTTTCTGTCACGGTTCCAATCTGATTTGGCTTGATTAAAACCGCATTTGCCGCCTGAAGTTTAATTCCCTTTTCGATACGTTTGGTATTTGTAACAAACAAATCATCACCAACAAGCTGCACTTTATCTCCTAATTTATCCATGAGTTTCTGCCAGCCCGACCAATCCTCTTCTGCCAGCCCGTCTTCAATGGAAACAATTGGGTACTTGCGGCACAAATCACACCAAAAATCAATCATTTCATCAGTACTTTTGTACTCACCGGATTTCCAGAACAAATACTCGCCCGGTCTTCCTGCTTTCACAGCCTCCTCATACATTTCTGTGCTGGCACCATCCATAGCAATCGAAAAATCCTCGCCCGGACGGTATCCTGCTTTTTCAATAGCCCCTGTAATAAAAGAAAGCGCCTCGTCCTCATGAGCAAGATGCGGTGCGAATCCACCCTCATCACCAATGGAGGTGGCAAATCCCTTTTCTGCCAACAGTTTCTTCAAGGTAGCGTATACATTCACGCACCACTCCAAACACTGGTGAAAAGAAGATGCTCCTATCGGCATAATCATAAACTCCTGAATCGTTAAACTACTGTCCGCATGTTTTCCGCCATTCATAATATTCATCATCGGAATCGGCATAACACGCGCGTTTGGTCCGCCCAGATACTGATACAACGGAACACCGAGCTGTTTTGCTGCCGCCTTTGCCACAGCAAGCGATGTACCCAAAATTGCATTAGCACCCAGTTTTGCTTTGTTTGCGGTACCATCTTCACGTATCATCAGCGTATCAATTTCCACCTGATTTAATGCATTTTTCCCTTCCAATTTATCGGCAAGAATGTCATTAATATTTTCTACCGCACGCTTTACGCCATTTCCACGGTAACGCGGCAATTCACTGTCTCGCAGTTCCACTGCTTCAAACGCCCCCGTAGACGCTCCGGAGGGAACGGATGCTCTGCCCGCTGCCCCTCCGCACAATTTTACCTCTACCTCAATCGTTGGATTTCCTCTGGAATCTAAAATCTCTCTTCCTCGTATCGTATTAATTCGAAATGTCTGTATCATAAAAAAAGCCTCCTGTTTTCGATTAGTATAAACAGAAGGCTTCTTTCCTATACGATTATTTTTTGTGCTTTTTATTTTTCTTATTTTCCTCGTCCTCAAACGACTTATCCAACTGCTCTAACAGTTTTTTCTGCTCTTTGGTAAGCTTTGTCGGCACATCCACAACCAAATCCACATAATGGTTGCCTCGCATTTTGCGGTTACGAAGGGACGGAACTCCCTTACCACGCAAACGAACTCTTGTACCGGTCTGCGTTCCTGCCTTTACATTGTATGCGACATCGCCATCAATTGTCGGGATAACCACATCTCCGCCAAGAACAGCTCTTGGATAAGAAATCCGTACGGTTGAGTAAATATCATAATCCATGCGCTGGAAATCTTTGTGGCGTTCTACATATACTTCTACAAGCAAATCACCGCGGGCACCGCCATTTTTACCCGGTTCTCCTTTGCCACGCAGACGAACGCTCTGTCCGTGGTCGATTCCTGCCGGAATGCTGACCTGCAATTTCTCTTTTTTGCTTGTATAACCCTGTCCGTGACAAGCCGGACATTTTTCCTTAATAATTGTACCTTTACCGCCACAAGCCGGACATGTAGTAACATTCTGCACCATTCCGAAAAGTGACTGCTGTGTCTGAACAATCTGTCCTCGTCCGCCGCATCGCTCACATTTGACCGGGCTGGTTCCTGCTTTGGCTCCGCTTCCCCCACAAGTTTTACATTCAACTTTGGATGGAATTTCAATTTCTTTTTCCGTACCAAAGCAAGCTTCTTCAAATGTAATTTTTACCTGTGTCCGCAGATTTGCTCCGCGCTGTGGGGCATTCGGATCTGCACGCCGGCTTCTGCCGCCGCCAAATCCTCCACCGAATAAATCTCCGAAAATATCTCCGAAACTGCCAAAGATATCATCCATATTCATATTGGTGAATCCACCGCCGCCACCGGCACCACCATCAAAAGCGGCATGACCAAACTGATCATACTGGCGTCTCTTTTCCGGGTCACTTAATACGGCATAAGCCTCAGAAGCTTCCTTGAATTTTGCTTCTGCTTCTTTATCACCCGGATTCGTATCGGGGTGGTACTTTTTGGCTAATACACGATAGGCCTTTTTCAGCGCTGCCTCATCGGCATTCTTGTCTACGCCAAGGACTTCGTAATAATCTCTCTTGTCTGCCATGTCTCCTCCACTCTCTTTCTATCCTTTTACGTGCAAATAACCCGCGTGATTCTCATCATCGCGGGCATTCGCCCTTCTCACGGTTTCTGGTTTCCTAATGAGCCGTGATTCTTCGCAACAAATTACAGTTCGCGGTAGTCTCCATCCACTACATCGTCGCCACTGTTATCCTGTGCTGCTCCCGCTCCAGGGTTTGGTCCGGCACCTGCACCGCTCATGTCAGGGCCTGCTCCCTGTGCACCACCGGCAGCCTGCTGTGCCTGCTCGTATACTTTTGCGAATACCTGCTGTGCATTTGTCATCAAAGATTCTTTTGCTGCTTTCAACTCATCAACATCGGCATCGCTCATGTTCTCCGGTGTTGTACGCTCCAAGATTGCTTTTACTTTATCAATCTCAGCCTGTACTTTTTCTTTCTCTGCTGCATCTACGCCATCGCCAACGTCCTGCAATGCTTTCTCAGTCTGGAATACCATACTGTCAGCTTCGTTGCGGGCATCAATGCCTTCTTTTCTCTTCTTATCCTGTGCTTCGAATTCAGCAGCTTCTTTAACTGCTTTTTCGATTTCTTCATCATTCATGTTAGAACCAGCAGTAATTGTGATGTGCTGTTCTTTTCCTGTTCCCAAGTCCTTAGCGGATACATTTACAATACCATTGGCATCGATATCAAATGTAACCTCAATCTGTGGTACTCCACGCATTGCCGGAGGAATACCATCCAAGCGGAACTGTCCAAGAGATTTATTATCTCTAGCGAACTGTCTCTCGCCCTGTACTACGTTAATGTCTACAGCGGTCTGGTTATCTGCTGCGGTAGAGAAAATCTGACTCTTCTTAGTAGGAATTGTTGTATTTCTCTCGATAAGTTTGGTAGCCACACCACCCATTGTCTCGATAGCAAGTGACAATGGAGTTACATCCAGAAGAAGGATGTCGCCGGCACCGGAATCTCCAGCCAGTTTACCACCCTGAATCGAAGCACCAAGTGCTACACACTCATCCGGGTTCAAGGATTTGTTTGGCTCATGTCCGGTCAACTGTTTTACTTTATCCTGTACAGCAGGGATACGTGTTGAACCACCAACTAACAATACTTTTCCTAATTCAGAAGCGGTAATACCGGCATCTTTCAATGCGTTCTGAACCGGTGTTGCTGTTCTCTCTACAAGGTCAGCGGTCAATTCATCGAATTTTGCACGTGTTAAGTTCATATCAAAGTGCTTTGGTCCCTCAGCTGTAGCTGTGATAAATGGCAGGTTAATGTTTGTTGTAGTTGCAGAAGACAACTCTTTCTTTGCTTTCTCTGCTGCTTCTTTCAAACGCTGCATTGCCATCTTATCAGTAGAAAGGTCAACGCCCTCTGCCTTCTTAAATTCAGAAACCATGTAGTCACATACTTTATTATCAAAGTCGTCACCACCAAGTTTGTTATCACCGGAAGTAGAAAGTACTTCGATGACACCATCACCAATCTCAATGATGGAAACATCAAATGTACCACCACCAAGGTCATATACCATAATCTTCTGCTCGCCTTCATTATCCAAACCATAAGCAAGTGCTGCAGCTGTTGGCTCGTTGATAATACGTTTTACATCCAAACCTGCAATTTTACCTGCATCTTTGGTTGCCTGACGCTGTGCGTCGTTAAAGTAAGCAGGAACTGTAATTACAGCCTCTGTTACCTTCTCACCACCAAGGTAATTCTCTGCATCACTTTTCAATTTCTGAAGAATCATAGCGGAAATTTCCTGTGGTGTGTATTTCTTGTCATCAATTGTTGCACGGTAATCCGTACCCATATGTCTCTTAATAGAAGAAATCGTCTTCTCTGCGTTTGTTACTGCCTGACGTTTTGCCGGCTCACCAACTAAACGCTCACCAGTCTTTGTAAATGCTACAACAGATGGAGTTGTTCTTGCGCCCTCAGCGTTTGCTACAACAACCGGTTTGCCGCCTTCCATTACTGCTACACAACTGTTTGTTGTTCCTAAGTCAATACCAATAATCTTGCTCATAATAATACTTCCTTTCTGTCTATACCATGACTGTTATTTTCTTTATTAGTTTAACACTTTAACCATACTGTGTCTGACTACTGAATCTTTATACATATAACCCTTTTGGAATTCCTCAATGACCTGATTGGATGCATCTGAATCATCTTCATCATGCATAACGGCATTATGGAAATTCGGGTCAAATTCTTTACCAACTGCCTCAATCGGTGTCACACCGATTTCTTCTAATCCAGTAAGAAGCTGTTTGTAAACGGCCTCAATTCCTTTGGCAAATGGTGTCTCTTTTTCTTCATCGGAAAGTCCGTCAAAACCTCGCTCCAAGTTATCCACAACCGGAAGCATCTTTTCAACAACTGACTTCGCACCAATTTCAAACATGGCACTTTTTTCTTTTTCCGAGCGGTTTCTAAAGTTTTCAAACTCTGCCAGATTTCTCATCAGGCGGTCATTCAACTCTTCAATCTTTTCATCTTTTTTGTCTTTTTTTGCTTTCTTCTTAACCGCTTTTTCTGACTTTTCCGTTTTTTTCTTTTCTTTTGTTTCTTCTTTATCGGCTTGTTCCACCGTTTCTTCTACGGTTTCTTCTTCCTTTACTTCTTCTTTAACGTCTTCGTTTTTCATCTCTTCAGCCAATTCACTTCACCTCGCTATTTCTTTTTAAATATGTCATCTAGCTGCTGCATGCAGTTTTCCAATGTGCCAACTACTTTTTCGTAGTCCATACGCTTTGGTCCGACAATACCTATCTTTCCATAAACGCCTTCTTTAATTCGGTACGTGGCAGTTACAACGGAACAATCTTTCATTGACTCTACCGGTGATTCCTCACCAATGTACACCTGAATGCCATGTTCTTTGTCATCCTCCGGTGGTTCATCGTTGGCCCATGCTGACAACATCTGTTTTTCTTCAAATGTGGAAAGCAGTCCGGTCATTTTCTCCTTATCCGATAACTCCGGATATTTCAAAATATTCGTGGCGCCCGATGTGTAAATCTCTGAGTCATCCTCTTCTGTCATAACTTCCGAAATACAATCCAAAATGCTGGATGCCAATTCTCCGTATTCCCCTGCTTTTTCCTTGATTTGCTGCATAATCGCCATGTTAATCTCAGTAAAATCAAGTCCGGTGAGTGCCGTGTTCATCAAAAAATTCATCTGAGCAATCACATTCTCATCGGCATCCGTCATAAGGTTAATGAACTTATTGCTTACGTGGTTGTTATCAAGAACAACAATCACAAGCAGCTGTCGTTCACTCATCTGATTTAGCTGGATAAACTTAATCCGCTTATGCTGATACTTTGGCTTGGTCACCATGGAAGTGTAATTCGTATTCTGTGCAAGTAACTTTGCAACCTGCTGTAACAGAAGGTCAATCTTGTCTGCCTTCTCGACCATCAACTCCTTCATCTCAGACACTTCTTCATCTTTTCTCTGTAAAATCGTGTCTACATATAGTCGGTATGCTTTATCCGAAGGAATTCTGCCGGCAGAAGTGTGTGGCTGTAAAATGTAACCCATCTCTTCCAGATCCGACATCTCATTACGGATGGTTGCGGAACTAAGATTCAAATCCGTGTACTTAGAAACAGTTCGGGAACCAACCGGCTCGCCTGTCTCCATGTAATTACGAATAATCGCTTCGAGTATCTTTTGTTTTCTCTCATTCAGTTCCAAAATACCACCTCGATTTCTTTTTGTTAGCACTCACTATCAAAGAGTGCTAATCATTGACTAAACTAAAGATACCACCTTGTGTTACCTTTGTCAATAGGGTTTGTAAAAATTTTTTTCAAAATAAAAACACCGGTGCAAAAAAGGCTCCTTCTAAGCACCGGTGCATTGTTTCATTCTTATTATTTTTGCAGAGACGCAGCATAATCATTAATTACATAATCCATAATGGATGCCGTTCCTACAATTTCACATCCATAAATATAGTCATCTCCGCTTTTCTGCTGACGGATAATTCGAACAACACAATTGAGCGAATCGTTTTCTGCCAAAGTAAGTCTCGCATTAAAGTAATACCCCATCGGCAGTACACTGGCTGAACGAAAACCAATGCCCGCTTTGGAAACATCAATTACCTCAATCGGTGCATTAATATTTTCCACCTTTACGTGATCCTGCTTAAATAAATTGGAAATTTCCAAATTCAATTTTGCCGGCCAGCGTTTTTCTCTTCTCATCTCAATCATAATAAGCCTCCATTATTCATCGTCATCTTCATCATCTGTATCTGCATCATCTATAACAGTAACGGTACATTTTGCTTTTACACCGCTTCCGTCAGTTGCCATTGCCGTAATCACTGCCTTACCGGCATCTACGATATAAACATAACCATCCTCATCTACTTTAACCACTTTTTTATTGGAACTGGTCCATTTCAATGTCTGGTTTGTTGCATTGGATGGAGAAATGCGAGGTTCAAATTCATAATCTTCTTCGTCCTCATCATCTTCATCCTCATCGTCTTCATCATCCGAATCCTCATCAGAATCCTCTGTGTCATCATCCGAATCATCATCGGAATCGTCCTCTTCTTCAACCAATGGCATATGGAGTGTTAACTTTTTCTTCATGCTGATTTTTTTAATCAAAACATTCTTTTTTGCAACGGTAACAGTAAATTTTATCTGTTTCGCCGGATTCGCTTTGGATTTCACTGTAATCTTAGCTTTTCCTATTTTTTTTGCTTTCAAAACGCCCTTTTTAGAAACCGTAACAACCGATTTTTTGGAAGACGCAAACTTGACCGCTTTGCTTGCCTTACTTCCTTTTTTTAGAATAACATTCACGGAAAGTTTCAGTTTCTTGCCTTTACCAAGTGTGATATTTTTGCCTTGGACATTCGTAACCTCAACTTTTTTTACATCTTTGCTCTTTGTCATCTTTGCCTGGCTCGGATTCCAGATAACCGTGTAGGTCATCATAACCGCAAGCGCTAACACCCCGGCGAACAGCCTAAAACATCTTTTTTTCATATAAGATACCCCCTTAAAATAAATAATGGCATCTGCGAATCACTTCACAGATACCATCATTTTATCATACGTGTCATTTTATTGTCAAATATTCCAGATCTATTATTTCCGATCAAGAATCTCCGTCAATATCTGATTTACCATACCCGGATTTGCTTTACCCTGCATCGCTTTCATCGTCTGGCCAACCAAGAAACCAATTGCTTTTTTCTTCCCTGCCTGATAATCGGCAACAGACTGTGGATTTTCCTCTACAATCTTCTCAATCGTTTCGCGCAGAGCTCCCTCGTCACTGACCGTACCAAGTCCATGCTCTTTGACATACTGCTCCGGGTCTGTATTCTCTGTGAAAACAACTTCGAAGACTTCTTTTGCTACGGTGGAGTTAATCGTTCCTTTATCCGCAAGGGCAATTAACTTTGCGAGATTCTCCGGGGCAAAAGTAATATCTTCCGGCTCCATTTCTTTCTCTTTTAAAAGGCGCATCGTCTCGCCCATCAGCCAGTTTGATGCTTTCTTTGGATTTGCTCCAAGTGAAACCGTCTGCTCAAACAAATCTGCCATCTTCTTGCTCGCCGTAAGAATCGAAATATCATAGGCAGGAATATCAAATTCTTTTTCGTAGCGTGCTGCCTTTTGCTCCTGAAACTCCGGTTCGCTGTCCTTAATCTTCTGAATCCATTCATCGGAAATGACAATCGGTGTCAAATCCGGGTCCGGGAAGTAACGGTAATCCTGCGCATCCTCTTTGGAACGCATGGCATAGGAATATTCTTTATTGTCATCCCATCGTCTTGTTTCCTGCACAACTTTTTTGCCGTCTTCCAACAACTCAATCTGGCGCGCACGTTCTCCTTCAATGGCGCGGGCAATTGCTTTAAAGGAATTCAAGTTTTTCATCTCGGTACGGGTACCAAATTCACTCGCACCAACCTCACGCACTGACAAGTTGACATCCGCACGCATGGAACCTTCATTTAATTTACAATCGGATGCGCCAAGATACTGAATCGTCATACGAAGTTTTTCCAGATACGCAATTACTTCATCTGCACTTCGCATATCCGGCTCTGACACAATTTCAATCAAAGGTACACCGGAACGGTTATAATCCACGAGGGAACAGTCTGCCCAGTCATCATGTACCAGTTTTCCGGCATCCTCTTCCATATGAATTTCATGGATACCAACATTTTTTCTGCCGCCGGCTGTCTCAATTTCAACATGTCCATTGATACAGATTGGCAGATACAACTGGGAAATCTGATAGTTCTGTGGGTTATCCGGGTAAAAATAGTTTTTTCGATCAAATTTACAATACTGGTTAATGTCGCAGTTTAATGCCAGACCAACTGCCATCGCATATTCTACAACCTGTTTATTTAATACCGGCAGAGAACCCGGCATACCGGTACACACCGGACAGGTATGAGTATTTGGCGCACCGCCAAATGCCGTTGAGCAGCCGCAGAAAATTTTCGTTTTCGTTGCTAATTCCACATGGACTTCCAGTCCAATCACTGTTTCGTACTGTTTTGCCATGATTACTCCGCCTCCTTTGCCTGTTCATATGTGTATGCCGTCTGAATCATTTTCTTCTCATTAAAACAATCCGCGATAAGCTGCAAACCAATCGGCAAACCATTTTTATCCATTCCGCAAGGAACTGTCATTCCCGGCAGACCGGCAAGGTTTACAGAAATCGTATAAATATCACCCAAATACATTTTCAATGGGTCACTTAAGCTGTCTCCAATTTTAGGTGCTGTCGTTGGTGCTGCCGGTGATAAAATCACATCATATTTTTCAAATGCACGGTCAAACGCCTTTTTAATCAATGCTTTAGTACGCAGTGCTTTTAAGTAGTAAGCATCATAATAACCACTGCTTAAAACAAAGGAACCAAGCATAATACGACGTTTTACTTCCGGACCAAAGCCTTCGGAACGGCTCTTTTTGTACATATTATGAAGTCCTTCGTATTCTTCTGTGCGGTAACCGTATTTTACACCGTCAAAGCGGGACAAGTTGGAACTTGCCTCAGCGGAAGCAATGACATAATACGCCGGAATTGCATACTCAACAAGACTTAAGTCAAATTCCTCGACAATTGCTCCTTTTTGTTTCAAAACTTCTGCTGCCTTGAAAATCGCATCCTTTACCTCGGAATCAAGTCCTTCTCCAAAGTAGTCTTTTGGAATACCAATTTTCATTCCCTTTACGTCATCTACAAGTGCCGATGTGAAATCGGTATCCTCACGTGCCACACTGGTGCTGTCCTTCTTATCATAGGAAGAAATTGCTTCCAAAATTGTTGCGCAGTCGGTTACATCTTTAGCAATTGGACCAATCTGGTCAAGTGAAGAACCGTAAGCAATCAGCCCGTAACGGGAAACCGTACCATACGTTGGCTTGATTCCGGTCACACCACAGAATGAACTTGGCTGGCGGATAGAACCGCCGGTATCTGAACCAAGGGCAAAGGAACATTCCTCCGCCGCAACTGCCGCACAGGAACCACCGGAAGAACCGCCCGGTACATGCTCCGTATTGTGTGGGTTTCTCGTAATTCCGTAAGCAGAGGTCTCTGTTGTACTTCCCATCGCGAACTCATCCATGTTTGTTTTTCCGATGATAACTGCTCCTGCTGCCTCCAGATTTTTTACTGCTTCCGATGTATACGTTGGCACAAAATTATATAAAATCTTGGAACTGCATGTTGTAAGCACGCCCTCGGTACACATATTATCTTTGATTGCCACCGGGACTCCCGCAAGCGGGCCTGTCAACTCACCGGCATCAATTTTTTTCTGTATTTCTTTTGCTTTTTCTAAAATAGCTTCTTTTTCTAACACAGTAACATAACTGTGAATCGTATCTTCTTTTTTCTCAATCTGCTCTAAGGCGTCCAATACTGCCTCTTCTACGGTCACTTCCCCGGCTTGAACCTTTTTTCCGAGTGCAACCGCCGTCAAACTCATTAAACTCATATGCTTCCTCCATTCCGCTTATTAAGCAAAGGTTTTTGGCACCATGTATGTTCCTTCTTTTTTCTGCGGTGCATTTTTCAACATGTTCTCTCTGTCATCTCCATTTGTCACTTCGTCCTCGCGGAACACATTGTGAACCGGGAACACATGAGACAAAGGTTCCACGCCCTCGGTGTCAAGTTCGTTTAATTTGTCAATGTAATCGAGCATACTTTCCATATCTTTTTTTGCCTGTTCTTTTTCTTCTTCATTCAATTCCAGTTTTGCTAAAATTCCTACATATTCAATTGTTTCATCTGAAATATGATTTGCCATACAAACACTTCCTTTCTTTTATGGTTCGAGACGGTTCAAATCCCTTGGGAACAAGGTCGTCTCACGAACATTCTCTTCCCCTAACAGTTTCATTGTTAAGCGCTCCATTCCAATTCCCAGTCCACCATGTGGCGGCATGCCATGTTTGAAAATCATCATGTACTGCTCCATGCCTTCCTGCGTCATTCCCCTGTCCGCGATTTTGTCCACAAGCGTCTGGTAATCGTGAATGCGCTGTCCACCGGTTGTGATTTCAAGTCCGTGGAACAATAAATCAAAACTCAGTGTATACGTCGTATCTTCCGGGTCATCCATCGCATAGAACGGACGTTTTTTTGAAGGATAATGGGTAACGAACACAAAATCGGCATCCATTTCTTCCTTAAAGTATTGTCCAATCAGTGCTTCCTCTTCCGGCTCTAAGTCAAATGGGTTGCGGATTGTCCGGTTGTATTTTTCTGCCACGAGTTCTTTTGCCTTGTCAAACCGAACCTGTGGAATTTTATCAACCTTTGGCAGTGTGACTTTCAAAAGATCCAATTCTTTTTTGTACTCTTTTTGCAAAAGTTCCATCGTGTACTGCAAAAATCCGGTTTCCATCTCCATAATATCTTCAAAGCTGTCAATATAGCCCATCTCAAAGTCAAGAGAAGTATACTCATTCAAATGACGCTTTGTGTTGTGCTTTTCTGCACGAAATACCGGCGCCGCCTCAAAGACACGGTCAAACACGCCAACCATCATCTGTTTGTAAAACTGCGGGCTTTGTGCAAGCACAGCATGTTTATGAAAATATTCGAGACGGAATAAGTTTGCACCGCCCTCAGCACCTCTGGCGCCGATTTTTGGCGAATGGATTTCGGTAAAGCCCTGCTCATGCAGAAAATCCCGGAATCCACGGATGATTCCTTCCTGGATTCTAAATTTTGCACGCTCCTTTACATTTCGCAGAGAAAGCGGACGCAAATCCAATTTTGTTTCCAGCGAGGTATTCATTTTCCATTTGTTAATGGCTATCGGCATTGGTTCCGTTGGCTTTGACAAAATGGTTACGGTACGCAGGCGGATTTCAAATCCATGCGGTGCACGCTCCTCTTTTGCCACAACGCCGGTCACACAAACGGTATCTTCTTCCTGCAATTCTTTCAGCGAAATATCCGTAACGCCATCTTCATAAACGGTCTGCAAAAGCCCCTCGCTCTTTCTCAAAACCACAAACGCCACATCGCCCATGTCTCTGATTTTGTGAACTGCACCATTTACCGTTACTTCTTTTCCCTCATACTCACCGGCTAAAATGTCTTGAATGCCAAGTGTCTTTTTTTCTGTCTTTCCTGTTAAATATTCCATAGTAACCTCCATTCCCATGTGTCTTCACATGATTCCACCAAATGATTTTGAAGGTTGCAAAAAAAGCAACCTGCCTTCGACAGATTGCTTTGAAATAAATACGTCCCAGCAAAGCATCTCTGCCTTCTGGGACGGGAAAAATGTTCATCAAAATAAGAGCCTAAAAACCCGCGGTACCACCCGCATTGAGATACCCCGTCGTATCTCCACTCATTCAACCAATAACGGTGTCACCCGGATGAGCCTACCTCTTATAATCGTTTCAACTCATCAGCTCCGGAATGTTCTCCTGTTTACCGCTTCCGCAAGACGCTCGCAGTCCATGACGCCTCTCCCTGTCGTAAAGTCACTGCATAAACAATCGTTTCCTTCATTGCTTTGCCATGTATTGTAGCACAGAGGGAAAAATGTGTCAAGCACCCTTGAAAAATTTCCCCCTGCAAAATTTACGTTCAACATCCTCATTCGCCGGGGCTGCTTGATATTACTTTTCCGGTATTCCAAAGCATAACCGCTCTTTTTGCCGCATCGAGACGCTCTTGTTCCGAACGGAAATCAATATTTACCGTGTGACAGCCACATTCCAAACACATCACATAATAACTACAGCCACATTCCTCTTCCAATAATGCGCCGCCCTCACACAATGGGCAGTCACTAATTTCTAACATTTCATCGATATTCATGTTGTTCCTCTTTTCGTTTTATATTTCCTGCTCCATCATAATGCAAATAACGGGCAGGTGTCAACATCTATTTTCGTCCCAAAATAGGGAATATTTGTAATGTATATTATGCAAAAAATAACATTTTTTATACAAAAGTGTCCGTTCACTCCCAATTTTGTGCCGTTCACGACTTTTACGATTCATGGTGCTCATAATGTGCTATGATAATAAACGGAGTTGAAATTTTCAGAAGGGAGGATGATATTCACTACATAATTTCAGGAAAAGCGAATAAGCAGGGACCTTGACTTCTCAGAAGCAATTTGGGTAGATGCGTTCTGTGATATATCCGTTATATATTACAGTATCGGTGGCGAGAGAAAGTGTTTAAAGGAACTTGTGTATATAGAGAGCTACACCAGAAAAAGCGAACAGGGGTACATAAAAGTTCTGAATATAATAGAAAAAGAAGTTTATTCGTATCGAGACGGGATAACGCTTTGCGTTATAGTCTCTCACGAATAAGCTTCTTTTTCTACGTGAGGCTGTTTCTCAGTATAAATCATAATATTATAGCACTTCTCTTCCCAAAAACAAGTCAATCGCATTAATATGGTGAACACCTTCTTGTTTATCACGAAACTTATCTAAAGAAATTATATATCGCGGATACCCATCTCGTATTTTTCTAAATGGTCGATATTCTCTTTCCTTAATACGCTCCGTTGCCTCTATATCCTCTCCCTGCAATGTATAAGCAACTTGAATGTACGCATAATCCCCCATTTTATTTCTCACAATAAAATCACATTCCATTTTACCTATTTTACCTATACTAATTTGATAATCATGACTTGCTAAATACAAATAAACAATATTTTCAAGTGATGGACCAAAACTTAACCGATTATCTGTATTCATAGCAAAATATATAGCCAAATCGGATAAATAATATTTCTGTTCCCTTCTCAACGCTTTCTTACTCTTCAAATCAAAACGATTACACTCATATATTATTTTTGCCTTTTTTAAATCTTCAATATAACCTCTAACCGTTGCCGCTTTAGTCTTATACCCCTCTTTTTCTAAACATTCAAGCAAATTATTAAGAGAAAAAGGTGAGGCATAGTTATTTAGAAGAAATGATTGCACTCTTTCATACACCGGAACATTGGAAATTCTCTTCCTTGTTTTTACATCCTTTTCAAATATTTCTGATATAATCCCCCTCGTATAGGTTTGTCTTGCCTGAACATCCTCAAATTCTAATGTCTTTGGAAATCCTCCATTTAATACATACTCTTCAAACTCCACATACATATCTTCATTAATTGGTTTATCAAAAAACTTTTTCATTTCAAGAAATTCAGCAAAATCCAAAGTAAATGTTTCAAAATTCAAATACCTTCCTGTAAGCTTTGTTGATATTTCATCACTCAACAAATAAGAATTTGAGCCTGTAAGAAAAATTGAATATCCCTCTTCTGCATAGGCATGAATTACGGATTCAAATCCAGTAACATTTTGAATCTCATCAATAAATAAATATTGTATTTCTTCATCACCCAGCATGGACTCTATCTTAGTTTCAAGCTGCTCGGGGGTTTTTATATTTTTATACCCCCTTCTATCAAGTGGAATATAAACTATTTGGGATTCCGATGCTTTTCTTGAACGTAATTCATTCATAATAGCCTTCAAAATAAAGGATTTTCCACATCTCCTAATTCCTGTAATAACTTTTATAATATCAGAGTCATAAAAAGGTCTGATTTTCTTTAAATACTTTTCTCTAGGATATACATTTTTAAACATGCCACCGCTCCTTTCAAACATAATTTTACCACAATATGTCTACTCACGGTACTATTTTATTCATTTTTTCCTTTTTAATCCCCTAAAACCGTTTTTATTATAAAATCACATCAAATCCCTGCTGTCAAGCACGACTGTAAACGGCCCATCATTCACAAGGGCAACTTTCATATCGGCACCAAACTCCCCCTGCTCGACCACCGGGATTTCTTTGCGGCAGGCTTCCAATATATACTCATACATCGGCTCTGCCATCTCCGGTCTGCCGGCGTCTGTAAAAGATGGACGGTTTCCCTTTTTGCAGTTGGCATATAAGGTGAACTGGGAAATCATAAGCAATTCGCCGGACACATCTTTTAGGGCAAGATTTGTTTTCCCATTTTCGTCTTCAAATATACGCATATTCAAAAGTTTGTGTAAAAGTTTATCTGCAATTTCTTTTGTATCATCCTCTCCAATGCCGATTAACACAACAAAACCTTTTCCTATTTCTCCACGTACTTTTCCGTCGATTGTGACAGAAGCACTGCTGACTCTTTGTATTACAAAACGCATGGTTTCCTCCTTTTTATGCCTTTCTGTTTTCCCGGCATGTGAAATAAATAACCTGATATTCTTTTCCGACTTCCTTCAAAAAGGTAAGCGCATGACGCATTTTTTCGTCGTCCAGATTCACAAAGGAATCGTCAAAAACAAGAAATGGTTTGTCCTTTTCATACATGGCATCTACCATTGCCATACGCGCACAGATTCCGGCGAGGTCTTTGCGTCCCTCACTCAAAAAACGAATTTCCCGCGGCATGCCCATTTCCTCCACAGTCAAATTTACGCCGGCATCAAATCGGTAGTCTTTAGCATCGCCACCATCTACCATTTGGTAATATTTCGTGAATCCTTTCTGCACCGGTTCAATATAACGCGCGGTCAGCGTGTCTTTTGCCTGCTGTAACTTGTCCATTGTTTTTAGCAAAAGTTCGTACTTCTTATTGCCGCTTAAAAAGTGCTCTTTCCGCTCCTCTAACTCAAGACGGATTTCTGCAAGTTCATCAAGTTTTTCCTCCAGTTGCTCTAATTGTTTCTCGTATGCAGCCATATTTTTGCGGTTGGTTTCCTGCTCGGTCATCCACCGTTTTTCACGCTCGTGACTTTCGCTCAGGCCTTCCTTTTCCTCAGGCTTATCTGTCTGGCGGATGCGCTCCATATCGTGGTCATTTTCAAACTGTAACAACTTTTTTCCTGCCGCCTGCCATGACTGCTCTGCCACCTGAACACGGTTGATGGCCCCGGCAATTTTTTGCAGTTCCTCGTCAAATGGCTCTTCAAAAATCAAACCATACTCTTTTCCGCCAAGTACAAATTCTTCTTTTGCCTGCTCGTATTTATTTTTTGCCCCCAGAAAACTTTCCAGTTTTTCACAGAGACGACGGTACTGTTTCAGTTCGCTGCGAAGCTTTGACAAGCCAAATGCAAACCGCTCTTCTGAAATTCCCATTTCTACATAACCATCCATGAACTCACGAAGCGATTTTTGAAGAGTCTGATAACGAACCTCATCTTCTTCACTTACCGCCTCGCTCTTTGCCTGATGCGTCTCATAGGCTATCGTATCCATCTGCATCTGCTGAATCACATCGCGGAAATCGCCGGAAATTCCTTCCGGGAAATAGGCAGAAAGCACGAAAGAAATCTTTTCATTTCCCTGCTCTATCTCTCTTTTTGCCCGTTCCATCTCCTGTTCAAGTTCCAAAAGCGGCTGCTCACTTAAATCTTCTTCCTGTTTTTTCCCTTTTTGCTGTACAAAAAGAACCACGGCGGCAAGTGCCAGAACAACAAAAGCTGCCACGCCGGCAAGCACCTGTACGAAGCTAAGCCCCACACCAAGAACCAACGCAAGACAGCCAAGAACAAGTGGAAGCGGTGATGCTTTTTCCGGCTTTTTCTGTGCCGCCACCTGCTTTAATGCACGGGCTGTTGTCTGCGCATTTGCAAGTTGATCCTCCTTATGTCGAACATCTTCACAGATTCGATTTAATTTCAGCAATTCATCCTTCGCCGGCATTCCATTCGGATAGCTTTTTTTCAACGTTTCCCACTCATTTTGTTCCGCCGGGGTAAACTCTCCTTTGCGAATGGTCTGTTTCAGCAATTCATATTCGGTAAGAGCCTCCTCCATCGACTGCAGTGCTTCATCCTCCGGAATCTCCTGTCCGAACCGTTCTTTGACAGAGGACACAAGTGCATTTTCCTCGCCTGTCAGCTGATTTCTCACCATCTGCTCACGGAACTGTTCGCACTCCCGTCTTTGCTTCTGCCATTTTTCCATCTGCTCCATCGAAGGAATTTTATCCTCGTAAGGAAATGCATTTTTACTGTCTTCCCACTGTTTTCCCGCCTGCTCTTTGGCAGACACAAGTGTCTCATACTCTTTTCTATTTACCGCATAGTCCATCGCCTTACTAAGTTTTTCCTGCTTCTTTTGCTCCGCAGCAATCACCTCGGAAAGTTCTTTTTCTTTTTCTTCGCACTGCTTGTAATAAGTTTCCGCCTCTAAAATTCCCTGCCGGATGCTTTCTTCTTCACGAAGTTTCTGCTCTCTTTCTTCGATTTCACGTTTTTCTCTGTTCAGCGAACCGGTTTTTCTTTTTGGCGTCATTTTATTCGTGGTATCTTTCAATTTGTCATACACACTTTGAAAATTGTGGATATCATCCGTCTGCTCAATCAGATTGCCAAGTTTCGCATGAATCCCGTCGGTCGGTGCAGACTCGCAGTCCTTCTGTGAAAAAAATACTGTGCGGCCAAAGGATGCCGCATCAATACCAAATAATTCAACACCGATATTCTCGGAAAAATCCTCGCACGGAAGGTTTGTCGAAAGGTCATAGAGTTCAAAAATATCATCTTTGTCTTTTTTCCCAAACACGCGGTTTAGCTGATAACTTTTTCCCTCTGTTTCGAATTTAACACTTCCGCCATACACGCCTTTCGCACTCTGCCACGGGAAATAACGCTTTCTTTCATTCACCAGTTTGTCCTGTTTATTACCATTTAAAAAACCAAAAAACATAATTCGGATAAAATTCGCAAGCGTACTTTTTCCCCATCCGTTTTCCTCGCAGAATGTATTGACACCCTCTGAAAAGTCAAAGGAGACATCGCTTAATTTACCGAAATTTTCTATTTTACACTGTAATAATTTCACTCGATTCCCTCCCCTTCCAAAGCTCGTATGCCATACTGAATCATCTGCGCCTTTTCCTCGTCAGAAAGTTTCTCATCCGCCTGTACCAGACGAACAAACTCGCCGCGAAGTGACGCATCGTTTTGATAATCTTCATAGTCAATTCGGATTTTTGTTTTGTCCGTCACTTTCACGGTATAATAATCATCCTGAATCCATTGATTCAAATAATCCAAATCTTTTTCACTGGCAAGTGCCATCTCGCCAACTAATACAAATTTCACAAAATCCTCATGTGGCAGATGCTCTTTTTTTGCCGTCTCGTTGATGGCATCCATAATCTCAGCTGTACTCATGCAGTCACTCACATCGACTTCTACATAATGACCGTTTCTAAGGGCAAATGGGATAAATTCACTCGCCACGGTTTTCTCTTCCAAATCCACATCTAAAAGAACAAAGCCATGCTCCCCATATTCATCAAAGCCACGGCATTCTAAACACCCCGGATAGCAATACTCACCTCGGCTATCCAGTGTTTCCTTTTTATAACCATGCACATGTCCAAGTGCCAGATAATCAATGCCCTTGCCACGCAAATCACGCAGCGGCACGACTTCCGCCTTGTCCTGTGCAGCGTATTCCGCTTCCTGTCCGTGAAGCATCACAATATTTACATCCTCACGGTTTAAAGTCAGCGAATTGGCTATCAGCGCATGATTTTCCTCACACAACTCAACGCCGCTAATCACAAGACGGCATCCCTCATCTGCCTGCACATAAGCGGTCCACTCTTCACCAAACAATTTTAAATTTTCAGGACATTCTTTGCCATTTGGCAAAAAAAGACGCACATCATGATTTCCTTTCAGATAATAAAATGTCATCTCAGGGCGTGTCGAAATCGCATGATAAACTGCATTGCGTGCCGTTGCCGAAATATTTTTCCGGTCAAACAAATCACCCGCAATCAAAACCGCCGACACATTTTCCCTGTCGGCATACTCCATCATCCGGTTAAAAGAAGCGAGTAATTCTGCTTTTCGCTCCTTTGCTTTTTCCTTTGTCAAATGCGTCGTCATGCTTGAATCCAAATGCAAATCCGCACAATGAATCAGTTTCATCGCTTCACCCCTTCCTCTTACTCTCTCTCTTTACGGCTCCATCTTCCGCTTGCGCCACACGGCAAAACAAGTCCCTGCTTACCGCGCACCGGCAATCCGATTTCATCTGCTTCAACCGTTCCGCCAAAACGGCTTTTTAATTCCAAATTTAACATATAAGAAAGCACTGCCGGCTGTAATCCTGTTGTATAAGAATTAATCAGGAAAAATAATGGCTTGTCTGCAAGTACCTTCGTGCAAAGCTGTACCAGTGGGAAAATTTTTTCTTCTATTTTCCAAATCTCGCCTTTGGGACCTCTTCCATAGGAAGGCGGGTCCATAATAATCGCATCATAATGATTGCCCCGGCGAATTTCACGCTCCACAAATTTTACGCAGTCATCCACCAGATAGCGAATCGGCGCATTGGCAAGCCCGGACGCTGCCGCATTTTCTTTCGCCCATGTAACCATCCCTTTGGATGCGTCCACATGTGTCACAGCTGCCCCCGCATCGGCGCATGCCACTGTCGCGCCACCCGTGTATGCAAATAAATTCAGCACCTTAATTTCTTTTCCCGGATTTTTCTTCTTTGCCTCGCGAATCAAATTTCCGCTCCACTCCCAGTTTACCGCCTGCTCAGGGAAAAGTCCGGTATGTTTAAAATGAAATGGTTTCAAATGAAATTTGAGATTTCCATAGGAAATCTCCCACTGCTCCGGCAAATCAAAAAATTCCCACTGTCCGCCGCCTTTATTGCTTCTGTGGTAATGTCCGTTTTTCTGTTTCCACTCTCTTACTTTATGCGGTGTGTTCCAAATCACCTGCGGGTCCGGGCGTACAAGAATATAATCACCCCACCGCTCTAATTTTTCTCCCGCCGAAGTATCTAACACTTCATAATCGTTCCATCCATCTGCAATCCACATAATTTACAATCCTCTTCTTCTATTTTTTCTCGCTTGAAAATACACTCTTGATTTCTTTACCAACTTTTTTTGCCTCTTTTGTGACAACCTCTGCGGCATGGTCAATTTTCTTGTCCAGTTCTTTTTCTTTGGCGTACCTGCCGGCTTTGTCTGCCGCATTGTTCACGGCGTCAACTGCCTTGCCAAAACCATCCATCATTTTTTCTTTATTTAATAATGGCATAACGCCACCTCCTTGTCATTTGGTATGATTATATCATAAGATGGGGGAAGAAACTAGTGGGTGTTTGTGTCAAATGTTCGGTGGGACTTTTTTTGTTTTTCTACGGAATTACTGGAATCCAAAGGAATTGACAGCGAACATTTAGCGCAAACTTATTCCTTTAATCTGAGTTTTGTTAAAATTCCAATCGAATTTTCCCAGACAAAACAACTCTTTTCCCAGATTTTCTACTTTATGGTTGCTTTGCTTGCAAGTGGTTTTCTATTTTGTACAACGCTTTTTTAGAAATTTAGCAAATAGAGTTGCTTTTGACGGAAAAATTGAGATAAATTGGCGAAAATGGAGTTTAAATTGCAACTCTTTTTTAATTTTGAACGGATTAGCGTTGCCTAAGACTTTTGATGCTTATATATAACGGATTTCTCCATTGCTCCACAACTGTTGCAAACCCACAAACAAAGAAAAATGGTGCTGGGACAACAGAACAGTCCTAGCACCAACTTTGTCTACATGATATTTACTTTCCTTAATTAGCAGTTAATCTCTGCTTTAATTCCAAGCAAGTCTTTGTTTTCGTCGAGAATTGGTGTGACCACGTCTTCAACAAATTCTTTTACCTGACTTGGTGCACGGCCAACGTATTTGCTTGGGTCCATGGTCTTCTGCAATTCTTCCAAAGTCATTGGGAAGGCATCGTCTGCGGCAATCAACTCTAAGAGGTTGTTGTCTAAGCCGCGCTCTTTTACATTTCTGCCTGCTTCCATGGAAAGCTCACGAATCTTCTCATGCAGTTCCTGACGGTTGCCGCCGGCTTTTACGGCATCCATCATGATATTTTCGGTTGCCATAAATGGAAGTTCGGACATGAGACGTTTTGTAATTACTTTATCGTAAACAACAAGTCCATCGGCTACATTTAAGAACAAATCCAAAATACCGTCGATTGTGAGGAAGCCTTCTGCTACGCTCAGACGCTTATTTGCGGAATCATCGAGCGTTCTCTCAAACCACTGGGTTGCCGATGTAATGGCTGGGTTTAAGGCATCAATCATTACATAGCGGGACAGGGATGCAATTCTTTCGCTTCGCATTGGATTTCTCTTGTATGCCATTGCAGAGGAACCAATCTGGCTCTTTTCAAATGGCTCTTCCACTTCTTTCAAATGCTGAAGAAGACGGATATCGTTTGAGAATTTATGTGCGCTGGCTGCAATACCGGCAAGTACATTTACTACGCGAGTATCCAATTTACGGGAATAGGTCTGTCCGGAAACAGGGAAGCATGCGTCAAATCCCATTTTCTTTGCAATCAGTTTGTCCGCTTCTTTACATTTGCTCTCATCACCGTCAAACAGCTCAAGGAAACTTGCCTGTGTACCGGTAGTTCCTTTCGAACCAAGAAGCTTCATATGAGACAGCACATGATTCAAATCTTCCAAATCCATCACAAGTTCCTGAATCCAAAGCGTTGCACGCTTACCAACTGTTGTCGGCTGTGCCGGCTGGAAATGAGTAAATGCAAGCGTCGGAAGGTCTTTGTATTTCATTGCAAAATCAGATAATACGGAAATGACATTCACCAGTTTTTTCTTTACTAATTTAAGTGCTTCGGTCATGATAATGACGTCTGTATTATCACCAACATAGCAGGAAGTTGCTCCGAGATGAATGATTCCTGCTGCCTTTGGACACTGTTTGCCATATGCATATACATGGCTCATTACGTCGTGGCGCACCTCTTTTTCACGAGCTTTTGCAACATCATAATTAATATCTGTCACATGTGCTTTTAACTCCTCAATCTGTTCGTCTGTGATACGTGGATTTCCATCTGCATCCTTTAAGCCAAGTTCTTTCTCGGTTTCTGCTAATGCAATCCATAATTTTCTCCAAGTCTGGAATTTCATATCCGGCGAGAAAATAAACTGCATTTCTTTGCTGGCGTATCTCTCCGACAACGGGCTTACATATCTGTCTGTACTCATATTCTTTCTTTCCTTTCTCTATCCTTTTATAAAATAGTGCCAGGGCTTTTCCTTAACACCTATTTACGGTTCAAAACTTCCACGAATATCTTCGGTTGGCGGCTCTACCGGGTAATTTCCGGAGAAGCACGCATCACAGTAACCGGTGTCTCCCTCAATCAATTCCGGCAGTCTCTCGCCATCTAAGTAACCAAGCGAATCCGCTCCAATCAACTCACAAATCTGGGATACCGTGTGGTCATGTGCAATCAGCTGGTCGCAGCTTGGCACGTCGGTTCCAAAATAGCATGGAAACAAAAATGGCGGCGAACTGATTCTTACATGCACCTCAGTCGCTCCGGCATCTTTGAGCATTTTTACAATGTGGCCGCTCGTCGTACCGCGCACAATCGAATCATCGACCATCACAACACGCTTGCCACTAACCACTTCTTTCAAGGCGTTCAATTTAATGTTTACACTGGACTCACGGGCAGACTGTTTGGGTTTAATAAACGTTCTTCCCACATAACTATTCTTGATAAAACCAACACCATACGGAATATTTGACTCTAGGGCAAATCCCATCGCAGCCGCATTTCCGGAATCCGGCACTCCGATAACAATATCCGCTTCTGCCGGATGCATCTGGGCAAGAATTTTTCCTGCCATAATACGTGAATTATAAACGCTCACACCATCCACATAACTGTCCGGTCTTGCAAAATAAATATATTCAAAAATACATCTTGCAGGTTTTACTGTGCAGAGACTTTCATCCGATGTAATACCGTTTTTGTCTAACATAACAATTTCACCCGGTTTTACATCCCGGACAAATGTTGCACCAACAGCATCGAGTGCACAGGTTTCACTGGCAAGCAGATAACTGTTATCCCGTTTTCCAATCACCAGAGGACGAAAACCAAATGGGTCGCGGGCACCAATCAGTTTTCTCGGACTGGAAATCACAAGTGAATACGCACCTTTTAATTTCTTCATCGCATTTTTCACAGCTTCTTCTACCGTACCGGTTTTCAAACGCTCTCTCGCAATGTGATACGCAATGACTTCCGAATCAATGGTCGTCTGGAAAATAGCTCCTGTGTATTCCAGTTCTTTGCGGAGTTCCGGCGCATTTACCAGATTTCCGTTATGTGCTAACATAAGAATACCTTTGACATAATTTAATACTAACGGCTGTACATTCTGTCCATTGCTCGCACCTGCCGTCGAGTAGCGGACATGTCCAACCCCGATATTTCCTTTGAGTTTTTCAAGTTTTTCAGAATCAAAGACTTCATTGACAAGTCCCATGCCTTTTGAAGACAATACTTTTCCTTTCGGTCCTTTTGTATCGCTGACCGCAATACCACAGCTTTCCTGACCTCTGTGCTGCAAAGCGAAAAGTCCATAGTAAATTGTGGAGGCAACATCACCGCCATCCAAATCATAGACACCGAAAACACCACACTCTTCATGCAGTCCATCGTAATAAGTTTCATCAACCTGTGAGTTCATTTCAAGTCCTTCCTTTTGCTGTTTATTCTAACACAAGTATGCCCCTTTGAATCTTATTCTGTAAGATTCGCCGGACGGATGTGTTAATCACTTTTTCATCAATCCTGCCTTCCTCCACGGCAGTAATTAAAGCCTCATAGCACTCCTTGAAATTCCCCGGCAGGACGATTAAATCGCATCCTGCTTTTACCGCTTCCACTACGGCAAATTCATTTGTATAATTGTTCTCTATCACATTATCATTGAGTGGGCTTGTCATAACAATTCCATCAAATCCGAGTTCTTCCCGTAAAAGTTTCGTCACAATATCCTGCGACATAAATGCCGGTACTTTTTTCACCGTCAACTTACTGTATGCGGCATTGCTCACCATCACGCAGTCAGCGCCTGCCTGAATCCCGCTCGCATACGGCACAAAATTCGTATCACGTATCGTCATCAGACTGTCTGTATTTTCGGCAATTGACTCTGTCACATCCGCAGAAACATTACCAATTCCCGGAAAAGTCTTAAGCGTCACGGAAAGTCCGCCCTCGCGCATGCCACTTACAAAATCATCCAACAAATCTGCCACGCCATCCGCATCACTTCCCAGGCAGCGCATTGCATACGATGGATTTTGGTCACTTGCCAAATCCGCCACCGGCGCCAGATTCAGATTTATACCGATTTTCGTCAATTCTCCGGCAATCGTTTTCCCCGATTCATAAATCTGGTTTGCCGTCATATTTTGTCCCATTTCTTTTGGGGTAACATAACCGGTATCTTTTAAATCCTCAACTTTGGCAGAAATGGAATTTTCTCCACCGCCGTCTTCCTCTACAGCAACGTAAAGCGCACTTCCTGATACAACGCTCGCCTGTAAATTCTGCACCAGTTTTTTCGTCTGCTTCTGCGACTTAATATTCTCCTTCGTAAGATAGACGCCACCCAGGTGATAATCAATAATTGCCTGTTTCATGCTGTCCGTCGCCTTATAAGCGGTTCCGTCCACCGATGGTGATGCATCTAACTGCAGTAAATCCACCAAAAACATCTGTCCTACTTTTTGTTCAATTGTCATTGTTTTTACAATCTTCTCTGCCTCTGAAAAAGCCTCATCCTCTGAAATCAACGGCGTAACGCTCGCCGTTGCAGACGGTGTACTCGTACTTTCGCCGGCTTTCTTCTCAACCTCTTTGTCCGTACCGCACGAGCACAGAAGCAAAACAAGGCTCAGCATAATCCCCATCCACTGGTATCGTTTCATCGTCGTGAATCCCTCTTTTTCATTTTATCTTTTTTTCTCTCACTATCTAACGCAAAAAAGCCATATTATCACTAATCATAATGCTGTCAATATTATAGTATATTCTCTGTCTATATGCAAATAAAATATTTCCGTCTTTTTTTTCATTTTTTTGTGTAAATCACCCAAGCCACCCTGCATAGGATAACAGTGTAAATGAAATTTAGGAGGCAAACCTATGAGTGATTTGTCAGCAACAAACTGTGGCGGAGGATGCTCCTGCAACGAGAACAATTCTTCCTGCTGCTGGATTATTATCCTTTTACTTCTTTGCTGCGGCGGCTGTGGTAACGGCTTTGGCGGCGGCATGGGCGGTGATTGCAGCTGCATCATTTGGATTCTCATTATCCTCTGCTGCTGTGGAGGCAATAACGGATTCGGTGGATTCGGCTGCGGCTGCTAATTGAGGCGTGCGTAATCATTAGGGGAATCGAACCCCTATGGACGCAAAAAAATGGGGCGGATAACCGCCTCATTTTTTATTTTCGATTCATTAAATTAGAACTGTTTCTCTGATGCAGTCTGCGTTCCTCTTCCCATGTCTGCGGAAAATATTTTCTCTTCTCCTCTGGTGTTAGTGATTCATAACACGCTAAATCCACCTCATAAATTGTTGTATCATCCACAATCACTTTTGTCCTTTCCTTCATCGGTATCTGCCCGCCTTATGTTTGTTGTTATCATTGTATGATGGCAGCAGATTAAAGGCACCATGTCTTGAAACCACATTATTTTTTCTCCAAAACAATAATGTTATTTGAGAAAATTTTTGTCCCCGGAATTTTTCCAATCACACGATATATCGGCATCATTTTTTTCATGCCTTTAATCAGGCTTACTTCTTGTTTATATGAAAATGCCGGAACAAGCTGCTGCAGCAATTTCCCATTTTTAATACCCCATGTAAATTTTGCATTACTGCCTTCAATTGATTTTTCCTTTATATGACGCACGACAAACGGCGACATCGTCTCAATCATAACGGTAACTTTCGGAAAAGTTTTCTCTATAATGGAAAACATCTGCAACACATCTTTTTCTTGTAAATACATGGAAAGTCCCTCAATCACAACCAATACATTTTCGCCGTCACATACGATTTCATCCGTGTAAGATGCGTCCATCGCTGACTTTGCAATCTGATAAATCGGCCCGTTTTCCGTAAGAAACTTTTCTCTTATCTCCATTGTTTCCGGCAAATCCACATTGTACCAGCGCAGATACTTTCCTTTCATCCGGTAACATCTTGTGTCCATGCCGCTGGCAATATTTATCACAACGGTGTTTGGATTTTTACTCAAATGCCGCCCTACCATCTCATCCAGCACAATCGTTCTCGCGATTACGCCATAACTCATCGCCTTATCTTTATCCGCATTGGAAAAATCGTAATCCAGCTTTGACACAATCTCTGCCGCCATATCATCCTGAATCATCGGATTGTCTTTCTGCGATTCCTTTGCCCTCGCATATAAAGTCTGAATCATTGTCTCCGGCACACCGGTCACACTTACTTTCTCTTTCATCGTATCATCCTTTCGTAACGTTTGTTATGAATTGTTATGTTGCAAAAAAAGCTCCACAGTTAGTCTCTGTGAAGCTTTCTTAAACTCTCTATTAATCTTTCGGTTCCGCCTCCGGCGTAAATACCAATCTTTTTCACTAAATACAGGCTGTATTCCATGTCATAATCCTCTTTTACAATCTGCAAACAACTGTCTAGCCGCTGCTTTGCCAATATTTTAATCAATCCTTTATCCGGCACTGTCTTAAGTTTGCTCCGGTAATATGTAAGAAATGACTGCTCCATCATTTTTTCAACACGCTCTCGGAATCCTTCGTAACAGCTCCCCTGCGCCTTCTCCATGATGACAATCGTTTCTTTTCTGTGCTTTAAAATAAACTGCATCACATACACATCAATCTCCGGTCCCTCAGACGGATTCTCCAGTTCAATCTGCATGCTCTTTGCCAGCATCTTTTCATAGTTCTCCACCAGTGGCTCTAATATAGCCCGAAGCAATGCTTCCTTATTTTCAAAAGAAAAATACATTGCCCCTGTCGTGACACCCGCCCTGTGGCAGATTGTCCTAAGACTTGCTTTCGCATATCCATTGGCGTAAAACTCTTCCAACGCCGCCTGTTTAATTTTTTCAATGGTTTCTTGTTTGTTTTTCATCATAACACTTGTTATGTTAGTCTAATTTGGGGAGTTTGTCAACTGCTGTAACAAAATAGTTTGCTGGTAATTTTTTTGTTTTCCGTAATTTTGTAGAAAAGCTTTGCGTCTCGTGGGCACTCCCGTTTGTTGAGTGCGTAGCGGTATGGGCGCTGAAATTACCAGCGCCTCATACCGACGTACTCAAACCCACGAGTCACAAAGCTTTTCTACAAAATTACTGGAATCCAAAAGAATTGGCAGCGAACATTTATCTTCCCCTCATTTTTTATCATTTAACAAAAATGTGTATGTCATTACTATAAGACTAAACATAACACACAATGCAATTCTCAAAAGATTAATTTCTACCGCGCCATAAACTTCAAAAAAACATAGTCCTCCATGATTTGCATAAAAAAGTTCTTTCCCTACAAATAAAACATAGTCTGCAATACACATTCCAACTACCGCTTTTACTGGCAATTTACTTGCAATAAACAGTACTAACACCACAAACAACGGTAACGGCTGCAATATCACATACCAAAATTCTCTTATATTTAATATGGTATTAAGGAAAGAAAACTCAACTACTATTTCCGCTAATTGAAATGCCAGCATTATATATACAGACCACTTCAGTACTTTTAAATAATTATCACAACCCCATATAAGTAAAGTGCTAATACCCAAAATTATTAAACTATTGCATAAAGCCACATGTCCATAATTTAATCCTGAATCCTGAAATAATTCTCTTGTATCGTTAAAATACCGGTCCAAAAAAATTATATTCAAAACAATATTAAGTAAAGCCACACTAAACGTTGCAACACAAAATATATTTGTTTCTTTTTTATATTCAAACCACAACATTTTTATCTCTCCTTCCCACACTCTCACGACTTAAAATTTGTTAACATTTTTTCCTCTCTGCCACTTTATTCTGCAATCTCATAAATTTCGCAATTATGATCCGTTCCACAAAATTCATCTAAGAGCCCCATTGACTCTAACTCATCATAAAAGTTCTGAAGGTTCGCAGTATTTAGTATCACCTTTCCTCCCTTATCATCATCTTCAATCATTGATTTCTTATATTTTTGTGCATATATCGTATTTTCTGTACACACCGTACCAATACACTTTTCAAACACTACCCTGTCCTTTTTATCTTTAAGAGAGTATTGATGCAGCTTATATTTCTTATCAACATAATAGAAATGATTTTTATTTAAACTGCACGGATTTTCAAGTCCATCCGCAATTGAAAAATTTACTTTTTCTTTCGTTTTTCTGTTATACAAATAAACTTGTGTGTTTTCTGCACTTGTCGTGATAGCAAGCCAATCTCCCATTTTTAATACATACGGATTGTGTGTGTTATTTTTTGTTCCCGTATAACTAAACCAACGTTTTTCCTTATTGCTGTTTTTATCATAAGAATTCACGTTAATTTTTCCCTTTTCTTTCAACTGATAATAAAACATGCCATCTGCAACAGAATAATCTTCTCCCGCTTTTCTCATATGCTCAGGTATTTCTTTATAGCAATGAATCTTTCCGCTATCCAACGGATAGCCATACAAATAACCGTTCCACATATAAAATAGCTCATTACCGCTAATTACCATATTTCTCACTGTTTTCCCCAAAATATGAGACGAATTTAATTTAAAACACTTTTGCAGAGTTTGTTTTTTCTCTGAGACACGACAAACAATTGCATCCAGTTTACCATTTTCCCCCGCTATATTCATAAGCAGATAAAATGCGTCCCCATATCGAGTAAATTGTGACAAATATCCTCCTTGTGGCACATCAAAAGCAAATAATTTATTCTTATTTTTGAATATGGTATACCGATTTGCTTCCTTCTCTTTTCTTATATGGAAAAAGTCTTTCTCATAAACTTGTGCATACCAAGATGCATCCTGTATATCCTGAAATGATACATCTTGTTTCTTTTCTTTTTTATCCTCATATCTTTTACTTAATTGTGTAATCTTTTCATCTATGCTGTCTTCTGAGTCAAGCAAATAATAATAACTATTTTCATCCATAACAATATTTCCATAATACGAAACTGATGCAATTGCATCATCCTTATCATCCCGGAACATAACCATTAAATCGGGTGAATCTCCTCCTATATACTTTACAGCCCAATCTCCAAGCGGTATTGCTCTAGTATTTTCCACAAGTTGTATTGCTTCCTGAATACATTGTTTATTCGATGAAACTACCTCTGCATCGTATCCCTTAATAGTTACTTTAACAATTTTATTGGTTGTAATTTTTATTGGTTTTGTCCACCACCACAAAAACAATCCGCTAAAAAGAACTACAAGTAAAATTATTGCTATTCCTATTTTTTTCTTTTTCATTTACATCCTCCCTCGTATAATCAACACTTTCTCAAATACAACGATTCACCTTCCCGAAATGTTGCAGTAAAATCACCTCAATCCTACCATACATCACTTGGAAGTTTCACGCCCTTCCTTTTCAGCATCATATAATCCACTCCATCTCTATATCCACTCTGATAATAGATCAACCCAGTTCCTTCTTCCCAAATAAAAGTCTCCCAATATCCTGAATGCTGTGGATACTGATAGTAGCCACCATAACGCAGCCTCTTTTTCGGTGAATCTTGAATCTTTTTTAAATACTGATGCCAGTCTAACTTATCGTCTTTTAATGTATCCTTATATGTCTTTTTCTGCCAAATAGTTGCACTATATTTAGGAATCTCACTGGTTTTTATGATTCTATTTAATGTTTTCTTCGACAGCGTCCAAACATTTCCCTGCGCCTGATAATCGTTATTTTCCCATATACGAATTATCTTGTTTTTTTGCACATAAAAATAACCAAGGCTAAGTCTTTTTAATGGAATCTTGCACTTTGATGGTTGTTCAATCTTCAAATGATAAAGAACACCCTTTTTTAATTTTGCAACCTTTATAAAATTCATTTTTGTTTTATACTCTAACGCCGGAACATCTCCCCATTTATCAAATCTTGTCCTCGCATCAAATTTTACTTTACCACTTCCCTGCATATTCCAATACGAATTGATGCCTGTTGATAAAGTCGCAGTTTTCCCCTGAGTCTTTTTGGGGTTTTGTTTTTTTGTTGCCTGTGGTTTTGTTGTTTTCAATTTTGTTTCTTGTGATTTTGTGTCCATCGTTGGTTTTGCTTCAACCTTTTTTTCATTCTTTTCAACACTATAATTACCAATCAATGGGGAAATCCTACTACGAACATAGACTATTGCTGCAAGTAAAATTACAATTCCTACGGTTAATAGAATATTTTTAGTTTTTAGTTTTTTCATAATATGCACCCTCCTTATTAATTCATATCTTTTGAGATATAACGCTTTAGCAATATAAAAACTATATTTATTATATTAACAAGCACAGATTTTGTCAATTTATGTTTTTCTCAAATATAACGTTCTAGTCCTCAATATGCTGCACCGTATTGAATATATTTATTTTCCCCAGCCACAAGCAAATATGGTCCTTGTAAATAAATATTCTCAGTCTTATTTCGAAGCCCATTATATAATATATCGCTCTTTTTCGTTTTTAAGTTTATTCGTTTAATCATATTTTTTTCATAGCAAATCGCATTCTTTTCATTGGATGCAATTTGCACACATCCCTTACCCCTCTGAAAAAGAATTTCCACATCATTTGTTAGCAGATTTACTTTATAAACATAGGACTTAACGACATTATTTATAGGTATTTCCATATTACGCAATCGTACATCTTCTTCCCATATATTAACAACTCCGTATATATATTTACCATTTTGGTACTCGTTAAAACCGTAAAGAAAGTTGCTGTCATATCCGATTTTCTTTTCCAACACCTTCTGATAGTTAGCATTTTTTTGTTTTTCAGTTTTCATTTCATCCCATATGTATGAACTCATAGCCGGAATATTGGAATATTCTTTTTCAGTGGAAAAGCAGCCATTGGAATTAGCATAAAAAGTTCGTTCTCCGACCTTGCATACTCCTTTTTTGTTTTCTTTCATAGTATTTACCTTACTAGCAAACTTATCTTCCTTAATCCATGCATTTGCCACAATTCCATTATAATTTACATACGGCATATTTTGTTCTTCATCCTGCCAGTATTGTAAATAAAGAATATCTTTATCCATTGCCATGTAATTACACTTTTTCTCATGCCTTGCCTCTATGTAATGACCCTCAAAATCGTAACTATATATTACTGCATCATCACTTGAATAATTATCTCCACATTTTAATATAAACACATGGTTCATACCAAGCGCAATCTGGTTTGGAACAAAATCCAGTTTAATTATTTTTTTATTCTCACTTTTCTTATCCGTGAATTCTACATTTCTTCCGTTTATTTCTGCCCAATAATTTTCATTTTCAGCATAATAATTCACGTCTCCATAATGTATAATTAAAACTGATTTATCCAATTGACAAAAAGCCAAATCACAACATACAACGCCAAAAGTTATTATTAATATCATAATATATTTTTTCATCCACAATTCACCTCACTTCTGTTAATTCCCACTCTTTATAAGATATCGTTCTATCCTGGTGAACAAAGAATCGACCTCTAAAGAAATTGGCGTTCTAGTTTGTCCATTTATAGCTGCCTTTCCAAATTTTATTTTCTTCTCTTCCCCGCAAATCCAAACAATACAGATTATCCGAATAAAAGTCTTCACCGCTATCTGCAAACTCATCAGCATCAGCGACATCCCTCACACATTTCGTATAAGCTTTCTTATTTCGAACTCTTGCATATTATTTGCACTTGATAAGTTAGAAAAAATCGTCACTACAACAAACACAATCAGGGAAACAATAAAAGTTCCCAATATCGCGCCGCCTAATACCATGATTTTTTTCAAAATTTTACTCACCTTTCATCAGCTCCCCCTCTTTCAATACTCGATATATATTCATTTCATAATTCCCGCCAAATAATAAATAAATTGCCCTTTCTTAGTTACTTCATATTTAAATGCATCTGGGTAGTCATCCGAATCTATTCTATATTCGCCTATATTTTTCTTATTATCCAGTATCATATCTATTTGCTTTTTATCAATATTTCCATGTGTAAATTCCTTATAAATTGCAAGCATTAGTTCATATTCTTTTGAACTAATTTTCTTACCTCCCTTTTCTTCAATTTCGAACCAAAGAATATTGCCTTCTACACTAAAAGTTATTGTAATTAAACTTTCCTTGTTATTAGTATATTGTTCTTCGTACCAAGAGCTTGTAGTACGATTAGCAATATTGTTCCTTGTTAAATCAATATTATAGAAATCTGTACATTGCTTTTTATAATTATAATCTAAACATCTTTTATGTATATTTCTCCTGGCATAATTAATTCGAGTACATATTTCTTCTATTGACATAACTCTTCCAAATTCATCTCCTCTTTGCCCTATCTTTATGTTCCAAAGTAATATAAGTAAGCCTATAATACATATAGCTCCCAAAAAAGCACAAATACTGCTTATAATAATTTTTTTCATACCTCATTCCCCCCCTTCTTCAATCTTTTTTTATGCATTCTTTTCGTGAAGCAAAAAACACCAACTAAAACAATTAAGCTGCCACCCACCACACAAAATCGTATCCTTTTTTTCTGCAATTCTTTCTTTACATCCGGGGCAGTATA
>OKTI01000143.1_pt1 | contig 56967 bp, 69 predicted proteins | sample 1606071 | NCBI WGS metagenome assembly OKTI01 (sample SAMEA3879500, study PRJEB24766) | human gut metagenome | biome: human-associated habitat; feature: feces | place: USA | collected 1985/1987
GACGCTGCTCGAAATTACCGACGACCGCGAGCGGGTATTGGACGAGCTGACGGCGTATCAAATGGTGTCCATCTTGCAGGGCGTGGTACAGCGCGGAACCGGGGCAAGGCTGGCGCAGCTGGGCAAAAATCTGGCGGGCAAGACCGGTACGACGAACGACACTAAGGACGCGTGGTTTATCGGCTTTTCACCGGATATGGTCGCGGGCGTGTATATCGGCTTTGACGAGCCGCGGACGCTCGGACGGGTGCGGCGGCGGCATTGCCGGTGTTTTACGATTTTATGAAAGAGGCGCTGAAAGACAAGCCGAACCTCGAATTCCGCGTGCCGAAAGGAATCCGTTTCGTACGCGTGAACCCGAAGACGGGACGCCCGGCCACGCTGGATGACCGGGTGGTCATTACCGAAGCGCTGAAGCCTGATTTTGACTTTAACAATACGCAGAGGGTTATCGGCGACGACGGCAGGTCGATGCTGGACGATAAGAGCGAAGAGGCGTTCGGGCTGGGTTCCGAGTACTAAAAGGGGAAAATTTGAGCGCCTAATCGCGGATGGAGCTCCACATCGTTGCATCGTGTACGCCAAAGTACACTCGTGTTTCTCGGGAGACATCCGCTTCTATCCATCGCTAATTTCCCCTCTTTAGGGGAGAGTACGGCGGCGTTCGGACTGCGGCGTGGTGAAATTCCGGCAGCGGGACGGCGATGTTTTCTGTTGACAAAAACGGGCGGGCGGCGTAAGGTCGTTTGCAAACGGAAGCGCACGGCGAAAGCGCTTTGGCGGCATATGCCGCAATACGGTAGAAACAAGGAAACTATCATGAAACATGAACTTTTGGCGCCGGCGGGCAGCCTTGAAGCAGGATATGCGGCGCTGCATTACGGCGCCGACGCGGTTTATCTCGGTCTGACAAAGTTTTCGGCGCGGGCGGGAGCAGAGAATTTTACGCCGGAGGAACTTGACGAATTTACGGCTTATGCGCATACGCTGGGGCGCAAGGTATTTGTGGCGCTGAATACGGTTTTGACCGAGGCGGAGGCTCGCGAGCTGCCGGAGATTTTTGCGGTGTTGCGGCGGACGCGGGTTGACGCGCTGATTGTACAGGATTTGGGGGTATTTTATCTGGCGAAGAAAATGCTTCCGGGCGTGGAACTGCATGCAAGCACGCAGATGGCGGTGCATAACGCCGAGGGGGCGAAGTTTTTGCAAAGGCTCGGATTTAAACGCGTGGTATTGGCGCGGGAGCTGAGCCTGCGGGAGATTCAGGCGGTGGCCGAGGCGGCGCCGGATTTGGATTTGGAAGTATTCGTGCACGGGGCTCTGTGTTATTCTTACAGCGGGCAGTGCCTGTTTTCGGCGCTGGAATACGGCAAGAGCGCAAACCGCGGGCGGTGCGTTTATCCGTGCCGGGCGGAATTTGCAGTGGAGGAAGAAAACGATAACAGAGGAGCGCGGGAGGACCGGTACGGGCTGGCCGGAGGTTGCGGCGGCTTAAGGTCGCATTTGTTTTCCATGAAAGATTTGGCGTTGGAGGAGGCGGTTTTGAAAATCCCGGCGCTGTCGCTCAAAATTGAAGGGCGGAAAAAGTCGCCGCTGTATGTTGCGGCGGTTACGAACTATTATCGCCATATTCTCGACGGGCGCAAAAAGGACTTGAAAGAGGCGGAGGACATCCGGCAGATTTTTTCGCGGCCATGGTGCCGGTTCCATTTTAACGGCAAGGATAAAAACGTGGTTGACGCACATTTTGTCGGGCACCGGGGGCTGCTTATCGGCAAAGTGGAACGCGTCGGGAGAAACCGTCTGGGGTTTAAGACTTCGCATGCGGTGGCTCGTTATGACGGCGTGCAGATTGACGCGGCAGGCGACGAAAAACCGTTCGGGTTCGGGGTCAAGGCACTGTTTGTCAACGGAAAGCCGGCGATTGAGGCGGCGGCAGGGCAGTATGTGGAATTGGAACTGCCGGAGGAGCATTCGTATCTGGCAGTCGGTGCACCGGTTTATCTGGCTTCATCCTCGGCGGTGAAAGGAAAATATGCTTATCAGAAGCCGAAACCCGGCGCTTATCGCAATCGGGCGGAACTGGCGGTTCGGGTGGAAATCGGCGCTGATGAGGTGCGGGCGGTCTGTTGTGGGGCAGACGGCTGCGCAGGGACAGCGGAACATATTGCAGACGATTGTGCGGGGACGGCGGAGCGTATCGCAGACGGTAGTGCAGGGACGAATGCTGAAAGGTTTGCCGGAGTGGCAGCCGTTATGCGAGGGGATTTTCCGCCGGCGAAAGATACGGCAAAAGTGGAGGCTGCCGTGCGGGAAGCGTTTGCCAAAACCGGAGGTACGGCCTTTACCGTGGCAGCATTGGATATTGCCAATTCCGAAGCGCGGTTTGTTCCGGTTTCGGTATTGAATGAATTGCGGCGCGGCCTGTTGGATAAAGCGGCGGCAGCGGCGAAAATGGCGGAGGAAGAGGCGGCTGTGCAGATGGCGGAATCACGGCAGGCCGTGAAAACCGGCGGAGTAGAGGCGGTGAATGAATGTGAAAATATAGAGCCGGATGCCGGGGGAAATTGTTTGGCGACGTGTGCGACGGAACGGCAGGTTAAAAAATTGCGGTTGTTCCGTATCGGGCTGGAAACGGCTGAAACGGACTGGCAGGCGTGCGATATGGCGGAAACATGGTTTGTATTGCCGCAGATATGCCGCAATACGGGGAGATTGGCCGCGGTTGTGCAGAGTTTGTATGATGCAGGGGCGAGGAAGTTTGTTGCCGAGAATTATTATGCTTTCGAGATGCTCAGGCAGTACGAAGGCGTGCAAATCGGGGCGGGAAGCTTTATCTATGTCATGAACCATTATGCGACCGCGGCCTTGCGTGATATCGGCGCGGCGTGGGCAACGCTGGCGTTGGAAAGCCCGGCGGAAAATATGGCGGAGACGGCGGCGAAGGCTCTGGTGCCGACGGTTCAGGCGGTGTTTGCATATCCGCCGTTGTTTACGTCGGCGGTCTGCATCCGTCCGAATGCATGCAAGGATTGCAGCCGCGGGGTGAAACGCTATCGGCTGAAAAAAGACGGGCGCGCGTTTACGGCAGTTTCACGCGATTGCCAGGTGCAGGTTTTTGATACCAGGCCGTATGAGCGCGAGGCAGTTCCCGGCATTTGGGCTGTTATTGACGAAAGAGATTAATCCTCAAAAAGGGACAGGCGGCCGGCGTACGGCAGGAAGCTAGACGTTGATAAGTGAGAGCCGACAGGAGAACAGCTTTGGGCTGTTGGTATGCGGCGTTGGCGGCAGAGGGGGCATTGGTTGCAAAAGGCGTCTGCGGTGTTAGCGGCCGAGAGCCTGGACGGCCGAGAGCTTGGGCGGCAGAGGCGATTGCGGTGTTGGCACACAGGGAATTACAAGAGGCCGCCCAGCAGTCCTTTGGCGCTGTTTTTCAGGTTTTCGGCAGTTCCTTTCAAAGTGTCGGCGCTTTCGCCGGCAATATCTTTCAGGCTGTTCAGCCCCTGACGGACAGCTGTATCGTAAGCGGTATCAAGGATTTTTTTCAGAATAAGAGAGGCGGTTTCAATAATGCCTTTGCCTTGACTGCCTTTTTCACGGCCGATATCTTTCAGGGTGACGGCGGGCAGGGGAACGGAAGCGGCGGCGCCTTTGCCGCCAAACGTGGCGCCGAGGCTGACTTTGCCGCCGGTTATGTTAAGCGCGTTGATGATGACTTTTTTGCCGCCTGAGGAAGAGGCTGATTTCGCGGAGCCGCTTGAGGAAACGGCGGGCTTTGCGGTGCCGGCCCGTGTGGCATCGGTTTGGTCAGCGGCGGGTTTGGCAGCGGCGGCTGCGGCGTTTTTGTTGACTGCTGCCAGCAGGTCGGACACGTTGTTATGGGCGACGCTTTTCAGTTCATACGCAATTTCGGGGTTGGCGATGCGGATTTCTTCGACAACAATGACCGGTTTTAAGAGCGAGCGCATATCCAGCCTGACATAAACGGAGCCGAGGCTCAGTATCTGCGGCGTCTGGTATCCTTCGGGGTTGGCGATGCAAAGGCCTTTCAATTCGGCTTCTCCTTTGCGCAGGGACAGGCGGAAGCCATCGAGCGCGACTTCGGTACCGGTCAGCTGCGAGCCGTATTTGGCAACGGAGGCTTTGACAATCGATTCAAGGTTGAGATACAAGCCGCAAATTCCTCCGGCAAGCAGAATGATGATTGTAAGCAGGATAAGCAAAAATTTTTTCATGACAGTCCTTTCAGCCGAAGCGAAACAAATTCAAAACAACTTCCCAAAAGCCGAATCGGACGGTTGGCGCGGGCAGCTTTTGGGGATGCAAATATATAATGAAGTATATATTTTTATTTTAATTTTGCAATCAATTAAAATAAAAAATCCGCTGTAAAAGAGGAAGAATTGGTGAAAAAGTTGCCGAAAAATCAGGCAATGTGAAAGAAGAGCTTGATTACTACTATAACCAAGTTTGGAAAGGTTTATCTCCTCTTGCGGCTTCAAAAGATAAAATTCATGACAGAAAGGTAAATGAAATTGGTAGACAACGAGCAAAAAGTGGTGTATATACCAGTTCAAAAGATGGGTGTCATTCTTTTAGAGTGAAGGGAATCAATGGAAAGTACTGAATTAAAAAAGTGGATTTGGCGGATAGTGCGCTTTGTTTGGAATATTTTTGCACTTTTCGGTGTTTTTGTTTGCGGCTATTTTCTTTATTTGGTGTTTGATGAAGAAGGGTATTGTCTGAGCAGCCAACAAGGAGTGTGGGACAATGAGCAGAAAATCTGCCGCAAAGATTGCATTAAGTGGAGCCAAGAACAAGGCTGCATAACTGAAAAAATGTTGGAAGGTGATACCGAGTAATATTTTCCTTAACGAGAAAAAGCCTCCGTTATTCGGAGGCTTTTTCATTTGGCGGGGGGTAACGCCATTTGAGGGAAATTAGAAAAATAAATATATAAAATTCAACGAGATGTTCGGTTTATTTTTGTCGGCGTCCGCTGTGGTTTATATAGGGGAAATTTTTTTTAATTTACAGTTGCGAAATGTGAAATTTATTTCCATATAGTATTTATAATATATTAAATATGATAGGTTTGTTTGATTTTATAAGGAGAAGAGATATGCCAAAATATGGTGATAAAACAGCAAAATAACTTGATAATTATTTGAAAAACTACAAGCCTGTACTTGGGAAAACAAGAACCGGACTTGCCGCTCCTGTTAAAGACTTGAAATGTAGTCATACATTAATGAAAGAAATGAAGCTAAAGGAAAGTAATCCGTTTTTCCACTGTAAAGCAAATTATGAAGCAACAAAGCGAAGCGGCGTATATGGAGCGGGTGTTGCAAATATTATTGATGCAGGAAAAGAAATGAAAGATATATTTATCAACAAATATCCCATCGCTGACAGTGTACGGGATTACCGGGCAAATTTAAGAGGACAGAGAGGAGCGTTGCAAGGTAAAACATTAGAAAAAACCTGTCCGACACACCATACGAAATATAAATAAGGAGAAAATATGAAAAAAAAATTATTGTTGGTGATAAAACACATCCTAAAGGCGATAATCTTTTTTTGCATGATGGCGGTGTTGGGTATTAGCTGGGCAATAACCTTTGGAACGGCATCTTTGTGGTTTTATTTGTATGGAGCGGTGGTTATCGTCGCTCTTGGAGCATTTGGCTTGTCATACTGTCAGAAATATCGCAAAATTGCATATATTGTTTTGGGTACGGCGCTGGTCATTTTTATTCTGATGGGGAAATATGTCCCGGAAATTAAAGAGCAGCACGATATTGATGCCTGTATGGACAGTGGAAAGGTGTACGACCCCGTTCAAAAAATCTGCCGTGATGACTGTTGGAAATGGGACGATGAACTGGGGTGTTTGAAAGAGTAGGCCTTACCTGACGAAAGATATGTGAAAACACGAAAAAGCCTCCGTTATTCGGAGGCTTTTTCATTTGGCGGGGGGTGGTCAGAAATTTATGAACTAAGGCTAAGATAAATTATAATCAAAGCTGCTGCTAATAAAACAGCAAAAATTCTCCAACTTCTATACATTCGGTATAGTCCTTGTGTTGGATAACCATTCTGTTCGTATTCATCACATACCCATTCCATACGTCCTTGCTCATAGAAATAAGCAGACCAAAGGATAAAGCAAACCACACCAAGAGAATATCCCCAGTGTATAAAGAACAAGGCAATACCTGCGATGACAAGTCCTTTAATAATACGGCTGTAAATGCGCTCCGCCCGTTTCTGTTCAGCTGAGTGTTCAGATTTTTTACCTTTTTTCATAAATATACAAAAATTAATAATTAATACAAAATAAATTTAAGTAGTCAAGGAGTACCATACAACGGAAAAAAGTCAATATTTTTTCTCAAGGCCTGTCGGATTTAATCTATATTAAGCGTTTGAAAATAAAGAAATATAAGTAAAATGGTTCGGAAGTTTCTTCCAAAATACGATTTTGAAATTTACAACATACAAACTGGGGTAAATGCTTGATTTTTAAAAAGAGAAACAGCTTTCGTGATAGGAGCTGCCAACTATGGCGGGCGATTACAACCACTCGGACGAAATACCCCGAAATAAAGATAAATATGCCAAATCAATAGGTTAAATAGTGTTCGTGTTCTCTATGAACAACAGACCGAATTATTTCAAACCTTAGCTCCGCATTAAGTTTTCATAAGTTTCGTCATCCATATCATTCCAATTTGGTTGTTTAGATAAATCAACAAAGTATTTCTTAGTCAGTTCCCGCAAATCATACTCCCCCCGATCCCATAAAACGGGATACCCGAGTTTTCTGAGACGTATAAACGCGCGCATAGCGTAAACGGTATTCCGATGACAGCGAGAGAAATAAAAAATCCATTTATCGGAGACGAGTTTTTCGTAATTTTCCTTATCCTTGTTGGCGTTTTGGTAGTTACACCCATGTTTCCACAAAGGACATGGATTGAAATTTCCAACACTGGTTTCCCAAGGATGTCCCAAATGCGTGTAATGAAAAATCCACCACTTAAACGCTTTGGGACAATCGTGGTCGTAATCGGCCAATATTCCTTCCGGTTGGTCGTAATCCGAGTGAAACATTTGTCTTCCGTCCAGTGTCTTGCGAGCGACATCCTCGGCTGACATATCCCGAAAATTAATATTTCTACCCTCATATCCGTAGCGTTTGGAAACGCCGGTTTCATCGCAAAAAGCCAACTCTATTTCCTTAACCAATTCAAAGTATTTGTTTAATGTCAGATTCTCAATTGGTTGAGGAATATTCCCTCGCAACTGCGCCTTTAAATATTTGCAAACATCCTTTCTTTCTTCGTCTGAAAGACAAAAACTCCCCAAACCGAACACTCGTTTTGTTCTTCCCATGTCGTGTTATCCTTGTGTTTGATTTAGCGTGTAATTTTCATAATAGCGGTATAAATCTTCCAATGTGCGCATAGGAATCTCTTTTCCGTTTTCCTCAGACATAGCTCCTTTTACCGCCTTTGTTCCGAATTCCATCTCGTAAATCCACCAATCAAGCGTGTCTATGTCGTTGTATGTTCGTTTCAACACATTGATAAGCGCCGTCTCCAAAATATTGTTATACGTTGGCACAAAACGCCCGTCGAACATCTCGTCAAATGTTTTCTGCCACCGGTCCATTTGCCGGCGTGATTTTTTTATGGCTGTTATACCGATTTTTAAGGGTTCAATTGTTGGTTTCATGTTTTATTCTCCGATTTTCGAACCATCGTTCGGATTTTTCTTGGGAATTTGCGCTCCACAATTCTTCAAAACGCATTTGATACGAACGAACATGTTCAGGTTCTTTTATTAAAAACAAACAATTTTCGCTGTTTTTCTCGCTGGCGGCGTTCGTCCAGTTGTATGAACCTGTCGAAACAGTCTCGCCGTCAAAAATAGCAAATTTATTATGTTCTATTTTATTTTTAGAGTGTACCCGAATGTTCAGCCCCGTGTCGTGCAAATCCGTCACCATGGAATATTTTCCCGCCGCTTGAAGCCTGTCGGTCAAAATGCGAATTGTCACGTTTCGCTGCTTTGCCAATTTTAAAGCCGCCACGATTTGGCTATTGTTTATGGAATACACGGCAACATCGATGGATGTTTTGCTATGGTCAATAAGGTCGACTATTTTATTTTCGCATTCGTAAGATGGAGTGAAAACGACTTCGACTTCGGCAAAAGCCTCGTTTATGAGCAAACCAACATATAAAAACGCATATAAAAAACTTTTTGTCATCAACTCGCATATATAATAAAAGACCACCTTGAAAGTAAGGCGGTCGGAGAGTTCAAAAATCATCCTTATGAGTTGATCCCTTTAGCCTTTTGAAGTCCGAGGGCTCCTGTTGCATACGCTAAAAGCTCCCCGACCAAAACATGGTTTTAATCGGGGATATATCCATCATTGTCCTATGGACAACAAATCTAACGGCGAATATCCCACGCCGCATAAGGAAAGGCTTTTGAAGACCTCCGCACCACTTTTTCTGGTGCTAAACACAGACAACAATTCCGTGTCTGTTGGATACGATACAATAATAATGTTAAAAATCAATAAAGAAAACTCATCTCCGAACCAGCCACAGACCATTTTTTGTCGCTCCGGTTCGTTCGATTTTCTTTTCTTGAACAAGTTGGTACAATCTCCATTCCACCGATTTAGGTGTGATTTCAAGAGCGAGCGCTAACTCGTTCATTGTCATTTTCGGATTGTTTGCCAATAAATCAAGGATTTTTTTGCGTATTTCTTCCCGATTTTTCTTTCCTGTTAATCGCTTGTTTAGAACGACTTTTCGAAACCCGAGAAAATCCCGTATAAACTCGTAATTGTCCAAGAGCTTAAGAAGATCATAGGCTTTTAATCCGGTGTTTTTATTAAACCAATTGCGCACCGTGTACAAATTCAACTCCAAATCGTGGGCGACATGCTTTGAAACGTTGCGTTTGTAATGCTCGGTCAACTGATTTTTTAGAGCCTGAGACAATTCGTCATTGTTTGTGAAAACAATGACTTCAAGCTCTTTTTTATACCATTTCTGGTGTTTTTTAATGTTAGACATTTATACTCCTTTCGTTAACAATTAAAAGGAAATGGTATAATGCCATTGGGAATATTTACACGAAGAAGATGATAATATGCTATGTGATTGTATAAAGACGGAGGAGAAAATAAAAGCCGCGGCGTATGTGCGAATGTCCACGGAACATCAAAAATATTCGCCTGAAAACCAGATGGCGACAATCAACGACTACGCTCAAAAACACAATTATGAAATTATAGAAACGTACACCGATGGCGGGCGTAGCGGATTAAACATTTCCGGTCGTCCCGAATTGCAAAGAATGCTGTCCGATGTCCAAAGCCATAAAAAAGCGTACAGAGCCATTTTAGTGCTGGACGTGACTCGTTGGGGACGTTTTCAAGACGCCGATGAAAGCGCCCACTATGAATACATCTGCAAAAAAGCCGGCGTTCGGGTGCAATACTGCGCCGAACAGTTCACTAACGACGATAGCCCTGTCTCCACCATTATAAAGAGTGTCAAAAGAACAATGGCTGCGGAATACAGCCGTGAGCTGTCTTGCAAAGTGTTCGCCGGCCAGTCTCGTCTTATCAATCTGGGTTACAAACAAGGCGGCTTTGCCGGATTTGGCCTGCGGCGGATGCTGATTGACGAGCATGGTAATAAAAAAGGCGTTCTTTCCATTGGCGAGCATAAAAGCATAGCGACCGACCGTGTGATACTTGTTCCCGGTCCTGTCGAGGAGCAAGAAATAGTTCGTTGGATGTACAAAACATTTATTTATGATTGTAAAAACGAGGCGCAAATAGCAGACGAGTTAAATAACAGAGGCGTGAAAACCGACTTGGGACGTGAATGGACGCGATCCACCGTCAAACAAGTGCTGACAAACGAAAAATACATTGGAAACAACGTGTTCAATAGAATTTCATACAAGCTCAAAATGAGGCGAGTTAAAAATCCGGAGGATATGTGGGTAAGAAAAGACAACGCCTTTGAAAACATTGTTGATCCAAGCGATTTCTTTATGGTTAAAGGCATATTCGCCGCTCGTTGCCGTAAATTGTCCGATGAGGAAATGCTTCAAAAACTTAAAGAGTTGCAAATCAAGAAAGGCTATCTGTCCGCCATTGTCATAGACGAAGCTGACGACATGCCATCCAGTTCCATGTATTCGAACCGTTTCGGCGGACTGATCCGAGCCTATAAGTTGATAGGCTTCGAACCCGACCGGGATTACAGTTTTTTGGAAATTAACAGGTTTTTGCGTGGATTGCACCAAGACGTGGTGACAAACACGATTGAAAAATTGATGGAATGCGGCGCTGACGTCGAAACAAATGAAGACAACAGTTTGCTCGTCATTAATGACATGTTCACGGCGTCAATGGTTATTGGACGCTGCAACACATTGCAAAACGGCGGGCATCGTTGGAAAATCCGTTTTGACACCGTGCTTAATCCGGATGTGACCATCGCCGTGCGCATGAATAAGGATAATTCAAACGTTTTGGACTATTATTTATTGCCATCTCTTGATTTTAGCGAACCCAAGCTCAAATTGGACGAGCAAAACACCGATTTTCTGGATTCGTATCGGTTCGAAAATTTGGGGTATTTGTATCAAATGGCCAAGCGTGTTTCAATAAGGGATTTTTAACATGACAGATCAAGTGCAAAACATAGAAATACGCAAAATAAATATCTTGAATCCACGTGAGCGAAACAGACAAATCGCCGGAGAGATCAAGAAAAACATCGAGGATGTCGGACTAAAGCGCCCCATAACGGTAACCCGCAAAACTTCTCCCGTGGATGGCTACGAGTACGATTTGGTATGTGGACAAGGTCGTCTGGAAGCGTACGTGGCGAACAATCAAGAATTTATACCGGCGGTTGTCATCAATGTTGACGAAGAAGATGCTTTAATCATGAGTTTGGTCTAAAACATCGCCCGTAAAAACTATCAACCGTTTGAATTGTTTAAAAATGTGAAAAGGTTGCGTGACGATGGATATTCCGCTACTGAAATCGCCGGTAAAATCGGACTTGGCCGAGAATACATGTGTCAAATCATAAAATTGATCGACCGAGGCGAGGACAGATTGCTCAACGCCGTTGAAATGAACAAAATTCCGCTAAACGTGGCCATTCAGATCGTTGAATCCCCTGAAAGCGAAATACAAAACGTCTTGCAAGACGCATACGAACAAAACATCATTCGCGGCAACAAGCTTTCTCAAATTCAAAAATTGTTGGAAATAAGAAAACGAGACGGCAAAAACATGCGCACACACAAAAGTCGCAGAAAACTCTCTCCCGCCGATTTGAGCAAGATTTACGAACAGGAGATTGAGCGCAAACACTTGCTTATCCGCAAGGCCAACCGTGTCGAGAGTGCTCTTATATTTGTCACGGAAAGTTTTAGAAAATTATTAAATAACAGCAACTTTACAAATCTTCTTAAAGCGGAGAATTTGGACAAGGTGCCGCAATTTATCTCAGAAAAGGTGAACCCAGATGTCTAAACAATTACTACTCCCAGCTTTTGAGCATGAAATTGTCACCTTGGATATTTCAAGGATTAAATACACCAAGGAACTTCTACCCAACGTGTTGGCAAGCACCAAGTTCGCAGTTATACTTTCAAGCATCCGGGAAATTGGAGTCATCGAGCCGCCAGTGGTATCGTACAAAGCCGGAAAATATCTCCTCTTGGATGGTCATTTGCGAGTTCAAGCGTTGAAAAAGTTGAAAATAAGTCAAGTCGACTGCCTGCTTTCAACCGATGACGAATCTTTTACATACAACAAACATGTTAACCGTCTTTCAAACATTCAGGAACATAAAATGGTCGTGAAAGCGATCGAACGAGGTGTCACCCCCGAACGGCTTGCCAAGGTATTAAACATAGACGTTGAAATGATAATGCAAAAAAAGAACCTCTTGGATGGTATAACACCGGAAGTGGCGGAATTGCTCAAAGATAAAATTGTGCCACGAGACGTCTTCACCTACCTTAAGCGCATGAAACCAGTTCGACAACTGGAAGCCGCCAATTTGATGCTGGATCTGAACAACTTCAGCGCAAAATTCGCTCGTTCCATTTGGCAGGCAAGTTCAGACAAACAGCTAAAAACCCCGATTAAACGAACGGTAACGCAAGACATGGATAAATTAGGACGATTGGAAAGTGAAATAACCTCTCTGCAGGGACAATACAAACTTATGGAAGACAATTACGGAATTCAGGTGTTAAATCTGATGTTATCGGCAAGTTACATTAAGAGCTTGTTGAAAAACGAGCGTGTCCAAAATTATTTAAGCGTGAATGAACCGGAAATCAACCAAATGTTTCAAAATATAATTGAAATGGAAAATCTAAATATATAAATTACGGTATCCATGAAAATACGAATTTTATCCGATTTGCACCTAGACATTAACAACGAGTTTCCGTTTGTGCTAGAGGATGAAGACACTTTCACCGTGTTGTGCGGTGACATATCCGGCGATTATCACCAAACGCAGGAATGGATAAACAACAACCTTCATCGAGGCGTTTTTGTGGAAGGCAATCACATAGGTTACGATTCTGATCACTCCATCCAATATATCGAAAACATGCTTGCCAAAAATTTTCCGACCACCGCACCGGTAACGTATTTAAAGGACACATATAAAATTATTGATGACACAGTTTTTGTTGGAGGTATCTTGTGGACTGATTTTAATCTATATGGAAGTGCGCCTCAACTATTGTTTAAGCTCTATGCTGCGCAATTGATGAACGACTTTCGCTACAATTATGTTAATTTCAAACACATAAATGCAGAAAAAGAAGATAATTTTAATAAATTTATTGAAAGAAAATGGATTCGCAAACTACAGCCAAACGATACTGTTCAAATGTTTAATGCCACCCTGCAGAACATTGATAATGTTTGCAAACGCTTTCCGGATAAAAAAATCATCGTGGTAACACATCATGCACCCAGCGAACAATCCGTGCCGAAAATATATCAAACAGATAAGACAACGCCCGCTTTTGCCAGCAATCTGGAGCAATTCATTTTAGACCGACCAAACATCAAACTCTGGTGTCACGGACACATTCACACCGCCAGCGATTACACCATCGGTGACTGCCGCATCATCTGCAACCCTAGAGGATATGTGAAATATTGTGAGAATACAAAATTTAAACTGGGATTTACAATAAAAATCTAAATACGCAACTAAAAATATATCTTTACCACTAAAACACAGCGATTGGTGACTTTATGAAAATTTTTGTTGCAAAAAAAATATAAGGATTTAAAATTATTCCAAATATATGGAGACATCATGGAAAATTTTAAACCACGCGCAAGATTGTTAAAGTTATTGGGTGAAGAACTTATTGGTTCTCAACACTTGGCTTTGTTTGAATTAATAAAAAACGCATATGATGCGGATGCCGACAATGTTGTGATAAACATCAATAAGGTTGATGATGTGAAATCTACGATTATTAGCATAAAAGATAATGGTTGCGGCATGACATTGGACACCATTAGAAATTCTTGGCTTGAACCGGGAACGGACAGTAAAGAAAAAATGGTCGAAAACCGAATATATACGGAAAAATATCATAGACTTCCATTGGGTTCTAAAGGCGTGGGACGTTTTGCCGCATATAAGTTGGGAAATGTTATTACGTTATATACAAAAACGCTTACGGATGGGGAATTTAAAGTCACGGTTGATTTAGAAGAAGCTCTTTCAAAAAAATATTTAGACGATTTTTTTATAAATATAGAAAAGGTTTCTCCAGCTAAATCGCATATAGAAACAGAAAGCGGAACGGAAATTATAATATCAAATATCACAAAGCCTCTAACATTAAAAAGCATTTTAAATTTAAACAGACAAATATTGTCGATACAATCTCCATTTGAATATTTCGGTTATAAAAATAAAAAAATAAAAAATCCAATAAACATACAATTAATTTGTCCCGAATTTCAAGATGAATTAGGAGATGTATCAATCGGAGATCTTATAAACTCCGCTTTGTATAGATTTAGATTTAATTTTGAAAATGGTAGATTAGAGTATGAATACAAATTTACCCCCAACAAACCACTGTCCTCATCAATCAAACTCGAATCACATGAAATCAAAAACATTATAGAGAACATCACAACCTTAGATAAACATTATCCAGTAAAAGAACCATCATACTACAAGGAACTACAACAGATTCAAGGTTCTTTTTATGTTTACGATTTTGATAATAAAATAATGCAATATTATCAAAATAAACTTGCGTTGAGAACATATACCTTAGAAAATTCAGGAATACGCGTTTACAGGGGGGGAATAAGAGTATACAACTACGGAGAAAAAGGTGATGATTGGCTTGAAATCGACCAAGAAAGAATTGATGATCCATCTAGAAATCTAAGCAATCGTTTAATTATAGGAGCTGTTGAGCTTGATTCTCAGACAACATCATATTTGCGAGAGAAGACAAACAGAGAAGGTTTTATTGACGATGAGGCATACCAAAAACTGAAGTTGGTAATCAAATCAATTTTATCTGTTTTTAATAAAGAACGCATTAAAGACAAAGAAAAATTAAGAATTGTTACAGACAACAATTATAAAGAAACTGTAACGAATATTCAAGAACCTATATCAGAATTAAAAACCGCAGCCAAAAAAAATGGTGCGCCACAAGAAATTTTTAAGAAAATAGAAAAAGTTGAAAAAGCTTACAATCAAATGCGTGATATTATGTTAAATTCTGGTCTTAAAGGGTTAAATACAGCTATAACCGTGCATGAGATTGAAAAAACTTTGTTAAGATTAAAACGGGCTATTGAGAACAAAGATTCTGATTTGATGAAGACTGAAATATCTATGGCTCTAGGTTTAATTGATGGGATTAGCGATTTGTTAAAAAAAGATCCTGTACGCAAATGTAAAGCATCTATAATTATAAAGGATATTTTAACTTTATCTGAGGATAGATTTAATAGGCATAATATATCTGTGGATTGCCCGATTTTAAATCATAAAAGCCATGACTTTGAAATAAATGTTCCAAAGAGAATGATACAAAGTTCTTTGATGAATTTGATTGACAACGCTATCTATTGGTTATCTGTTCGTTGGTATCGTGAGGAAGACACTAATAAAAAGAAAATGTACATTAATGCCGAATATATAAACAACTTCCCAGCAATTGTTGTAAAAGACAACGGAACAGGTTTTCCCAAAGGAGATCGAGAAGAATTGTTTAAACCATTTGTAACAACCAAGCCTATGGGGGTTGGTATGGGATTGGGTCTATATTACGTAAAAACAGCAATGGAAGCTATTGGGGGAGAAATTTTAATTATGGAACAAAATGACAAAGATGAAGGCGGAGCTATTGCTTTAATTTTTAAGGATTGAACTATGAACTATTTTAACGACACTTTGATTATTGATGATCAAGTTGAAGAAGCCTATGAACTCTCTGAGCTTTTTGCTCAAAGGGGAAGCAATCCAATAATTTTAAAGCCGGAACATGTGTCTAGAGAGTTAGCAATTATACCTAAATTAGTTTGTTGCGATATAAATTTAAATGGTACGGATGATGACCAAAATTTTAAAACAATTGCAGGATTACTAAAAAAAATATACTCGGAAAATAAAAAAGGAATATATATTTTTATTGCGTGGACTTCTCATAAAAATAAGTTAAAAGCTTTAAAGAAATTTATTCAAGCAGATGTAGAAATATGCCAACCCTTGGACTTTATTGCCATGGGGAAAGAAGATTACAAAGATAATCCTCAGAAATTAGAAAGAAAAATAAATAGTATTCTTAAAAATAAGTTAGGATTAAAAGCATGCTTAATATGGAATAGTATCATCAGAGAAGCTAACAATGAAACTTTTATAAATTTATCCAATTTAGCAAAAGATACTAATATTGATTTGTTGACATTATTTGGGGGACTAGCTAGTGTAAATCTAGGAGAAAATAGAAAAAAAGATGAAACTATTGCGATCACAAAACCACTCAGCTATATTTTGAGAGATAATATAGAAAAAAAACTAATTTATTCAGATTCTCAAAAAAAATTAGATGCAATATTACAAAAAATGCCCGAAAGCCCTCTTGAATTATGCAATGATGAAATAAAAAGTAAGACAAATTCTATTTTACACATAAACTCGGCCACTCGTCATAGTAAAATAATTCCCGGTGATGTGATAAAAATATCAGACAAGGAATTAAAATCTCTTCTAAAAAATACCCCTCCATCAAAATTAAAAGAAGATTTAATAAAAGGAACAGAAAATCCAGATAACGTAGAATTAGCTCTATTAGAAATAACACCTGATTGTGATTATTCTAATATCAAAACATATAACGTGAATAAATTTGCATTAACTTATTTAATTCCAAACAGCAAAACAAAGAAATTAGATAAAGAGTATTATAAGCATACTAAAATCAAATTTATGTATAATGGCGAAGAATATATTTTTATTGTTGACTGTAGGTATATTTTTAGCATTATTCCGAAAAAAAAATTAATAAAAGACAGAATATTCAGCTTAAGAGAAAATCTTTTTACATCTTTTAGACAGTATGTTTATACCTACAATTCACGAATAGGAACTATATCTTTTTAAAAATTTCCCAGACTATTTCACCTAATTTTTTAGCCAACAAAGGTGGTACAGCATTGCCTATTTGGTGATATTGTTCAGTTCTATTGCCTTCGAATTTGAAATTATCAGGAAAAGTTTGCAATCTTGCCGCTTCACGAGGCGTCAAACTTCTAGCTTGCGCTGGATCATAATGAATAAAATAATGTCCGTCTTTTGATATATGAGAAATGACTGTTGAGGATGGCTCGTTTTTCAACTGAACTTTAAAGCGATCATTAAACACAGAGTTACTTGCAATAGCATTTTGAACGTTTTTATGTTTCGGCAATAATTCTCTAGGAAAATCATTCAATCGTGGCGAAACGTGATTCTTTTGAGCAAAATTTGAAGCAAAAAAGTATCTCATGATATCGCCAACTATGTGTTTTCTCGATATATGATCTGAAACCCCATCAAGATTGGAATCATAATACCATGATTTTAATTCTGCGATTACATCATCATTGCTTCTTTTAATATAAGCATCACCAATTTCCTGCTTTTGGGTGTTCTTAATTTCTTCCAACAACTCCTTAGAAGCATAAGTCTGCCGCAATAAAATTTGCTTCCATGTTTCATAATCATCAGTACCTTTAGATATGCCACTTCTTAATTTAGGTAAATCCGATATAACATCTCCAACTGTAATCTTCTTATTTTCTTTTTTTAATACACTTGGTTCTACATTTATATCAGATCTAATTCCGAGAATGAGAACACGATGTCGTTTTTGTGGAATTCCATATTGTTCAGCTTCAATTACGAAATCTCTCGGTTCACTATTTTTTGAAACAAAAGAATATAACTTGTATGTTGCTTCATTTTTTTCATTCTTAATACTTAAATCATTTAGTATTTTTGGAAAAATCAACTCTCCATTTAGTTTGGATGATAAAATACCAACAACATTTTCCATAACAAAAACAGCAGGTTTGTGGACGGAAATAATTCTTAAATATTCTCTGTATAATAAATGTCTCGGATCTTTTTCAAAATTATCTTTTTTTATTTTTTTGATAACGGAACGACCAACGAGAGAATATGCTTGGCAGGGTGGGCCTCCTATCAACAACCAATTTTTATTGTCGCCTATTTTCGACTTTACAATAGCATCCAATTCTTCGTTTGATGTGTCTCCTAATGTAACTTGGAGTATTTCTTTTTGCGCATTGTTATATTCGTTAGGATATAAAGCGTATAATTTTTCCTTTGAAATTGAGCCTTTTATATAGTCATAGTACTCTTTCGGAATCTTTCCTTTAGGAAAGTTCCTGAAAAACTTCCTTAAAAGAAGGGTTTTACAAGCTATTGGATTATTTTCCACAGACAAAGCGATATTGAAAACCCGTTGTCCATCATTGTCAGTTACCGAAGAAAAACCTTCTCCTAATCCCCCTGGACCAGCGAACAAATCAATAACGGGAATTCTATCAAATTGTTTTTTAGCCATTGTCTTTAAATATCCGTTCCAATAAACATTACTAATATTACATACCGATAAAAAAATCCAAAAGTCAATCTTTTCATAAAAATCTTCACTGAATTATTTACTAATCTTTAAAATTAAAAATTGCTTATTTGGATTTTAAATGATGAATTCCATTTTGCTCTTTCTTATAATCTTTAGGATATTCTATTTTCCACTGTTTATAGATAATTGTATCTAAAATTAAATCATTGTTAGAAATAAAAGTGTTTCCTCTTGAGAAAAATTGTGTGGTCACATTTTTCATCAACGGACTATGACCATTATGCTTTCTCCAATATTTTACGGCGGATATAATATGCTCAATCTCTTTTTCTGACAAAGGGCGTTTTTGTTCTCGGATAAAAGTATCAATTATGTTTTTAATCGCTCTATCTTCTTTCGGAGTTATATCTTTTGGGTGTTTGGAATGGATAATATTTTCCATTAGATAAACTAAAACACCACAACCTATAAGAATTAATATTCCTAAAAACGCTTCCATTAACAACACTACTCACATACCATATCATTGAATTTGAGAAACAAGTCTTCGCATTGTTTCCTCTATTGTGTTTTTCTTTAATTCACATTCCCAAATCACAAGCACCTTCCACCCCATAAGTTCAAGCTCTCGTTTTACTTCAGCAAATCTTTCTTTGTTGCGTTTTATTTTGGTTGTCCAAAATTCCACATTGCTTTTGGGAATTCTAGCGTTTTTACAATTATCATGCCCATGCCAAAAACAGCCGTGAACAAAAATAACGCTTTTATATTTTTTTAACACAATGTCTGGTTTGCCAGGAAGACAGGATTGACAAACTCTGAACCGATATCCCATGCGAAACATCATAGATCTAACAATCATCTCCGGTTTTGTGTTTTTAGAACGAACTTTCGCCATTGTTGCCGATCTTTCTTCTTTGGAAATATTATCGACCATTCTTTTTACACTCATCAATAATAGACGGTTCTATCCATCTTATTTCAGGAGCCTTGCATTTCTTGTTCTTATCCCAAATAAACCAAGCATACGCCGTCGGCCCAGAACCACTATTCCCTTTAATCACCTCAGGCATAAAAGTAACTCTTTTCGAAAACACATAAATTCTTGTGGGAGGCGTTTTTAAATAAATATCATTATACCTTGTTGCGCCTTCCAAAAATGACAATCTTAATAACATGGCAACTTTGTTTTTTGAAAATTTTAGCGCATGTAACACAAACAAATTTGCCTTGTTGTAGGGAGGATTTGTCACCACATTATCGACGCAAAAATTCAACTCTAAATAATCTTTGTGTAAATCACCGTATCCCCTGTCAACCAAATCGTTGCTAAGAACCTTATACTTGTTTTTAATCAGAACTTCTGAAATATTCCCCGTGCCACACGCTGGCTCAAATATGTCCCCCTTAAATTTTTCATAATGTAACAAAACCTGAACCGCCCAAGGAGGAGTTGGAAAAAAATCATCCGAATCTTTTGGTGAAATGCGTCTATTAAAGCTCAATTTCACACCTTTCATCTAATAATTTCAAAAATATTCTTTCATACTGTGGAGCTCTGCGCACAAGCAATTCGACCCATTGTTTTATTCGATCATGTTTTACAGCGGAAACATTCCAAACATCCTTTAACGTGTCATTCGAAGCGATTAAAATTTGCCTTTTTATTTGTTGGAAATTGTCAAACAGATTATACACGCTTCGAGAAACTTGCTGGGAAATTCCGTTTACCGTTATATAAACTTTTCCTCCTGCGGAAAAAGAATCTCTCATTGATGTTGAGACAATACCATATTTTGACACAAGCCATAATGATAAATTATCATATTTATCTTGATTGGAACCGAGAATTTCAGGAAAAAAAGCATATCCCAATATGATGAGTTTCTGTTTCTCGTTTTGCTCCAGCGTCTTCCACAACCTAACCTTTGCCGAAGATGCGTCTAATCGTTCGGAAGATTGTTCCTCATGATCTTCCATCCACCAAAGACGCTCACCCTTTTTTAAATTTTGTTTATAGTATCGTATTACATCCGACACAGGATTTTCTTTTTTTCTCAGTTCGTCGTAGGAAATGTTCATCTTGTCAAAAATAGTTTCACCACTTTTTAAAGACATATCTATTTTATAACGAGGATAATGCGTCACCACAACTTCAGACAAGCATTCCTCATATGGTCTAGATCTAAATTCGACAGGGTTCACCAACTTTCCAAAAGTTAAAAATATACGTTCAACATCTTCAATTCTTATTGATTCGTTTATGCTTCCGCCCAAAGTGATCCAATTCACATCTTTTGAACTTTTAACCTCAACCCCAAAATATTTTCCAGCGACAATATCTGGAAATCTTTGCCCCGAAACTTTAACAATGGAATCCTCAAAAACGGTTCCTTTGGCCGAAACATTGAGTGCTTTAAGAACATCGTCTTCTAATTTTTGAGCGTTTCTTGTCAAAAAATAATCCATGTTTCGTTGAGCGTCCTTGTTAAGGCACAACGTGGCTTTATCAACCAATGACGAAAATTCCGACAAAGTCGGTTTGTTATTGTGGGATATTATCATTCTTCTTCCTTAAAGTACAAAGACCAATTTTCTTCCAATCTTTTTGCCAAATTATAAGCCAAATATGGAGGAACAGCGTTGCCAATCAACTGGTACGCTTGAGAACCGGAAACTCCACCATATTCGTTTTGACTGTCCAAAATAAATTTATAATCATCTGGAAAAGTTTGAATTCGCGCACATTCCCTCACACTTAAACGTCTTTCTTCAAGACCTTTTGCAAGTTCTTGAATATGTTTTCCTCCATGATCTTCCGATAATCTTCTAAACTCAATATTGCCATGATGCTCGGAACGAATTGTTGGTCCAACACCGTCAAGACGGACTTCATTTTGCCCCTGACAATGATTACCCATAAATTTAGCTTTTGAATAAACTCGCTGGTCAGGATCGTTTGAAATATCCGGCTCGTCCAAATCTAGAAACGCCTCTTGCGTCGTCACAATCGGCATCAAATCAGAATAATGATGGTGACAGGCGTGAGTTATCGGTGGATATGGATCATAGTCCAACGGCACGTCATCTTGCGACAATGCCCATAATGCGTCTTCTTTCAACGCCGATTTTTTGAATCCCAAGAAAATGACCCTTTCCCGCGATTGCGGCACCCCGTAATCAGCGGCGTGTAAAACTCTTGCGGAAACCACCAAATAACCATTGTCGCAAGCAGTCTTGAAATCCTCTTCTATGATTTTTTTCGCATTGGCCAAATTTGTCAGACCTTTAACATTCTCCGCCACAAATAATTTAGGTTGCACAATGGATATGACTTCTTTCATCCAAATGTACAATGAACCGCGGCTTTCAACACTAGCTACCGAGTTGTCGACGATTTTATTGCCATCGTGACTTTTATCTGATGAAAACCCTTTTCTTTTACCAGCAACGGAAAAATCTTGACAAGGAAACCCTCCCGTCACAACATCAATTTCCTTCGGAAAAACATTTTCTTTGTTCTTAGCCTTTTTTACTAAATCGACAATGCTTTCAACATGATAAATATTTTGTCCGTGTCCTCTTTTTGAAAAATAACTAACCCATGCGCTCTTGGCGTCTTTGCGTATGTCATTTGCAAAAACCGTGATAAAAGGTGTCTTTCCAAGTGCAACCCATCCGGAACGCTTTGATCTCTTCACATTCCAGTTTGGATGCAAGGACTTATTGTACGAAGTCGCTAGAACCTCAAACCCTCCTTCGAACCCTAAATCCATACCGCCGCAACCTGAAAAAAGCGACAACACTCTTAATTTTTTGTTTGCCATGTTTTCCTCTTGAACTACAACACTTTACAATTAGCTATACTATAGCTTGTCGATTAAAATCAAGTAAACAAAGCTTTTGTGCACATTCTGTAATATTTTTATAAAAATTTTTCGCACATTTCCTCAAACACAACGTTATTCCGATCAATCTGCTTGATTGTTTCTGGCGTATCTTTTTCATAATCGGCATATATCGGATCATAAAGTAAACAGAAATCACCGTTTATATTTGTTGTGCAAGCGTTTAGCGCAATCAGACTTAGACAAGTTACCACGAACATTTTTAGCAATTTTAGCAGCATTTAAATTTCCTTTGATCTGTTTATTTTCAGCATTTTTTTGAGCCTGATGATAGCCAAACAGGTATAAAAATAAAGCAATGAAACTAAAAGCCATCGCCCTAATTTGTTTTAATATCTTTATCATTGCTATTTTTCCTTTTAATTCCTATATCACGCACACCACTAATACCAAGCATAATAGCGAGGCTTGTCAGTAGTTGTTCCCAATCCACAAGTTCCACGTCGAAATACGGTGCAATAACACAATTATTAAGGAAGCCATAACATAAAATCCAGCCGATTAGCGGAATCCACGAACGTTTATTCAATTTTGGCATAGCTCTATTCCTTGCTGGATTGTATCGTCAGAATATGGCTGAATACCGTTTTCCATACGAATGACAGCTTTAATAAACACCGTCAGCACGCCTCGTTCCTCAATATCTATAATTGTGTCGGGATAAACACCGAGCTGTTTGGCAACCGATTGCACATAAGCGGTAGTCTGGTTTTCATTCGGTGGGGCGTAACGGCTGATTATTTGCCGAACTGTGTTTAAACCGTGAATTTTCTTATAATTGACAAGAACCTTTGCCAACGCCCTGATGCCATAAGTCGGAGCTGTAAAAACACAAAAAGCAGGATCCATTGTCCTGCCGTTCGGGTTTAAGCCTTGCCAAGTAGCTCCATGCCGGATATTTCCGGGATTATTGTTTCTTATTCCTCTTGGTAACTGATTCATTGTGTAAACTCCATATCATTTCTCGTAATTCATCAATTTTAAGTTCAAGCCGGTTGATATGCACTTGCGTGGCATATTCCCGAGCCACTTGAACCTTAAAGTCACTCAGTTCCTTGCGTATCTCGCCAAACTTGTAAACAAGCCAGATAAACGCCGGAACGCAGACTATTTGTAAAAACTGCAACCAATCCATCGTTGTCTCCTTAATTTTGATGTACCCGGTTATCCTCAATCACCGCTGTAATTTCCACCTTGGTTGACCGTGGACGGATACCGGTAACTCTTGCTAAAACACTCCATTTATCAGCTGTTCCGAATGCGAAATGTGTCCGCTCGGCGTTAGTGCCGGTTAAAATTTCCATGTCCGGCGTTTCTTTTAACAAAACCTCGTTGTCATAATCTGTCGGTGTAACAACATACGTACCGGAAAGCGCACCATCTTTTTTCCTAAGAGCCAAATAGTGCGTTTCTCCCTCAGCAAACGATACAGGCTCGGAAAGCCTAAGTTTTAAACCGTCTTGCGCCAAAATCTCGCCGCCTTGTCCCCATTTGGCCATATCATGCGTGATGGCGATAAGGTCGCCATAACAGGGTATTAGTCCCTCCAGTTCGGTGGTAAAATTAACAATGCGCCGCCGGTATCGGTTGGCCAACGCCATGTATGCCGCTTCACGCAAGGCTTGCTCTTTATTTGTGCAACCAAACAGCTCGACCGTGGCGGTTCTATCGGAGTTCGCTTCATCAAAGCTCCCGACGACTTCGGAAGTTTTCCACGTCCGTTCGGAAAAATACTCCACGCACACGCTGTCAGCAGTGTCCTCGGACGGCATGATGTATTGAATGGAAAGCGAGTTTTTGACAATATTGCGAGGCCCGAACAGCGCCACCGGCACAATTTTCGGCTCGTCTCTGACAAAACGCACAATGCCGCCTTGAATAAAAGGAACCGCTCGTCCGACTTTAGCGCAGCGTGACATCGCCTCGTAAACCGTGAGTTTGCTATCAAACACGGCGTTAAACGTGTCGCCACGCTCTCGCCAAATTTTATCCAACTCGTATAACGCCGACAAATCTATGGATTTATCTTGAAGTTTCGCACCATAATCGGCTTTTAAGATGTCGGCCAACGCCCAAGCGATCGATCTCGTCGCTTCGGGTGACGGAGACCATCCCGAAAGAGGCGACCAAGTTTTAAGCTTGCGGGTAACGATGCAATTGACCATGCGGGAGGAGCGTTGCGACAGATTATCCGTCGCCCGCATAACCACCGCCAAAAGTGTGACATCGCCATAATCTTTGTTTGATAGAACAAATCCTTTGGCCGTTACCCAACGGATTTCATGTCCGGAACGGGAGGACGTGTCCTTATTGTCAACCCTGGTCGCTCTGATTTCGTATCGTCCAGCCGGAACATTGTAGGCGTAAGTCTTGTAAATGGCGTTATGTGTGGATTCGGTAATGCTTTCCTCTCCCAAAACGTACCATTCCCCAAGTGGAGCATCCTCATCATCAATCGAGCGAGCCTCGACTTTCCATTGGATGGTCTTAGATGACAGGCCACCGCTGTCATTAGCGTAATAGCAACCTCGCTGAAAAGCCATGTCAACTTCGATTTTGGTAATCATTGTTTCCGCCGGATTTAAGACAAACGGCCCGCAAATCGTTCCTTTCAGGAGTTCTTGTCCGGCAACTTCAGCCGATGTGACCACATCTTCGTCAAATAGCGTGTTTTTCTCGCTGGGACGGACAATCCGACAATCAATCTCCTCAAACGAACTAATCGGCGTGTCCTCAATGCGGATTTGCTCAATGTCGTATTCGCCTTGACCGATGCAATGAAGTTGATAAACATACTGCTCGTTGTTGATATAACGATAATAAGGTTGCGCAGCAAAATCAGGATAAATAAGGTGTCGTCCGTAAATAACCGGTATCGGGTTGCCAAGCCGGGCTTCATTTCCCTGAGCTTGTAAAGAATAAGTCGGACTTTGCGTGTAGGCGGAAGAAGTCATGCCGTTTAACGCCGGCTTAGGTGTGGGGACGAGCGTGTTGATTAAAATGCCTCCCGCCATGGAAACACCTGCGGCGGCAACTCCACCCCAAACTGTGCCATACGCCGCGCCAACAGCTCCGCCGGTGTAAACGGTGGCGACAATCAAAGCCACGGTCAACACCGTTTTTAGAGGATTCGAACCACCACCGCCGCCACCGAGAGGAAGCGAGACAAAACTCACTACCGAGTTCGGCAAGAGCGCATCGTTCCAATCTTTCCGCAAAACCGCTACACCGTTGACAAGGCACAAAATCGGTCTTGAAATGTCAACTTTTTGCTCTTTGATAATTTGCCAAATGGTTTTGGATTGTTCACAGACACGGCTTATTCGCCCCTTGTTCGGCTCGCAAGGGTTTGTAATGTAATTAAAATAAATCATTGATTATTGTTTTACTCGATAAAAACTGTGCAAATACCAACCGGAGAGATTAAGCGAACGGATATTTTGAAACACCACGCCGCTTTCCCGTACGCAATGCAGAACGCCACCTCCATCAATATCAAGCCATAAACCGGCGTGAACCGGATTTTTCGCCTGCCGCATCAAGACCACATCGCCGCCTTGCGGCTTTTCGACCTCAACAAACGCCTGAAACGCCAAATCCGTCCGAAAAGCATGCAAAACATCTCGCAAACACTCTGGATTGACATTTACCTGCGGCACATCATACCCGTACTCGTGTTTTAGCACATAACGCACAAAGCCCCAACAGTCGAAACTGTTGGGGCCTTGCGCACCAGCCACCCACGGGCGGCCTATGTATTTATTTGCAAAATGCATCATCTGTAAGTATATGTATATATATCACTTTCAGTAATTTCAAATTCTTTAGGTTCAAAATTAGCATTCCAAAATTTAATTTTTTTGAGAAACGATATATTTTCACCCTTTTCAGGTATAACGACAAATAATCTATTCATCGCTAAGAGGTTGTAATTATCATCTAATTTTTCTATATGAGCAATTTCTCTTGTTTCAAATTTTCCCGCAGCGGCTAAATAAATTTTATAAGGATATTCTTTAGAACCATGTGGCCCAACATTTTTAATAATGCACTTCATAACTTGTTCATCTTGTAGCAGAGCGAGTTTATCTTTGTAAGATTCATCAGTAGGATTTTCTGCATTATAATCCTTAATCATTTCAATTAAGCTAGCAACAATATTATTTACACTGTTTATTTCTATTATGTTGGATTCTTTGTTTAATTGATACTCGCTATTTTTTAGGGCAACACATTTACCCATCATTGTTTGTGTTGAATGTTCGTCATCACCCATTTGTAAAACAAATTTTACCATATAAATTCTCCGTATAAAAAAAACTTTATAACTACTTAGGTATTAAATTTCAAATTCGCAAGAGCTGATTAAAATTATCTGCTCAGCCCCGGATATTTTTTGACCGTGTAATTTTCTGCCGGAAAGGATTTGTTGCCAATGTCCATCATCCGAGCGGTTGCGGTGATTTTGGTGATATCCACCGTAATTTCCGTAATAACCAAGGTTATCGGCGGATTCATCTGCGGACAAGATAAATCGTTTGATAAATACGGACGATACGTCATCTCAATCATATCCTGAGTTTCAATTGCCTTGTCCAAATAAGCGATTATCTCGGTTGAAACGTTATCAAGCGTGAGCATAATCTCTGGCACAGGGATTGCCTCAACCGGTGGAAGCTCCAAATCAAACCCCATCGCAATAAATTCCACCGTTTTACCTGCGTCAAGCGGCGCAGAATCTTCAAGTGTGCAAACATGGTTGATATTGTCACGCACCACCCGAATGGCGGTCGGTTCGCCATTCTCATCAACAAACGCCGGATGACGCAATTCCAACGTGTGCAACAATGTGATGTTGCTTGGCGCCGAGGCGTAGGCCTCTTTTAAAGCTTCAGACAAGGTGTTGTCAGTCATTTAGGATTTTCCAATATAAGAGATTTTAACATATCCTGCCGTTCCAGGCGTGCTGGAAAAACCAGCTCCGCCGGAATATCTTGTCGTGGCGCTGCCGGCCGAGCCGCTTCCATATGGCGGACACGGCGATTGAACAATACTGGTGGAGACAGTGCCGTCACGGTTTCCCGTGTACCATCGATTAAATGTTCCGGCGTTGCCATTGCTGATAAGAGTGGATGAAACAAGAGCGTTCTTATCATAAGAATTGACAACTCCGGCGGCGCCGCCTTGCTGGACAACTGGATTTGACCAACCGGCTTTGCCGTGTCCACCACCGCCAACGGAACAAAGCAACCCCACGCTTGTCGCTCCGCCATCCGCCGAAGCCGCCGTTCCGGAGGTCGCGATTGTCGCTGATTTGCCTAAAGCTCCGACAATGACCGAAAGCGTGCCGGCGGATACTTTGAACACACCATGAACCACAGCTCCCGAACCACCACTGGCGGACACGGCAATGGTGTATTGCACTCCTCCAAGAGCCATTTGCCCGCAACCTCCTCCGCCTCCAACGGCCGTGATCTCATACAAGCCATCGACAGGAATATCCACCGAATACATTCCGGCGACATTTTTTTCAAAAATGACTTCACCTTTTTTAACCGGACAATTGTCTTGAACCGCCAATAACAAACGTTTTGAAAAGATTTCCACCATCATGCCGCTCCCGTGGCTATTGCTCCAACCACCCAATGCGAGCCGTTATGCTCGTAGATGATGTTGTAACGTCCGGTTTCAAATTCCGGCGCCGTTCTGGAAAAATAATTGCTTGTTCCCAAATTGACGGTTTGCTTTGCGGCTAAATTCATCTGCACCAAAATCTGATGAAAAGCCGTGTGATCGCTAATTGTCGGCAAGGAAAACGTGACCGCTCCCGTGGGCGCTATGCGGTTAACCGAATTGTCGGCCAAAGCGATCGTCCCGTTGGCGGCAAGTGTTGCGACCGCAACCTTTTTCAATGCGTAAGTCGCCGATATGGTGTTGCCGTTCGCGTCGGCGGTCGCTTTCGCCGCCGTGGCCGTCTTGTCCAGCTTATTGGAAAGAGACGTGTAAACCGCCCCGGAACTTATGGCGTTCGCCGAACCTGAAACAGGAGTTGCGTCAACTTTAACCTTGCCGGCCACGCTTGCGGTCGCCGTCGGAACATTGTCCGTGTAAGGATAAAGATAATCCCCATCCAAATTCTTTAATCTGACTTTTCTGTTAACCATGGTGTTTTCCTACATTTCTTCAAATGAAATCACATCCGCAAGCTTCGCATAGGTTTGAGAGATGTTGTTGCCATCGGCGTCTGACGTCGCTTTCTCCGCCGTGCCGCCAGCCGCCAAAGCTCCGACATCCGAGGCCGACAACGTGATGTTTGCGGACAAGTCCTTGCCGTTTATCGTCCTTGAAGTCGGAACAAAACCCGCCAAATCAACTTTTGCGGATTCCAAAGCGGAGAGCTTGAAATATCCAACCTGAACAAAACCATCGGTTTGAATGGCACTCACCAAAGCTTCATCTGTGCTGTAAGTGTAGGCGGACGAATTGTCAGCCACATCATAAACCCACAAATCAGGAATATTTTGCGCCTGCAGATAAAACACGTCGCCGATTTTGTAATCGGTTTTCGCCGCCGCATTGACCGTCTCGGTCAACTCGGAATACGAGGCGAACGACACAGCCCTAACTCGTCCCTCGGCAAGGCTTTTAGCCGTGTTTGCCAGAGTTTCAACACTTTCAACCTCGGTTTTGGTGGCATAAGTGTCTGAGATAACGTTTCCATTCGCATCGGCTGTCGCCTTCACCGCCGTGCCGGAAGCGTCAAGCTTGTTGTCCAAAGCCGTTTTCGCTCCACCGGAAGTCAAGGCGTTTGTTGAACCGGCCGTCGGCGTGTCGTCCAGTTGAACAACGCCTTGGGTTGTTGTTGAAGCCTTTGGCAGGTTTTCCGTGTACGGATATAAATAATCGCCCTCGGCGTTTTTCAATTTAATGTTTTTAATAGCCATGTTTTTCTCCTTTAGTTGGTTTCTTCATAAAAAATAACGTCCGAAATTCGGGCGTAGGTTTTGCCGATGTTATTACCATCGGCGTCGGCGACGGCTCTTTCGGCGGTTTGCGCCGACACATCGGCCAACGCCTTGGCGACAGCCCCGGAAGTGATGGGATTGTCGCTTCCGCTGACGGGCTTCTCATCCAAATGAAGCCTTGTCGCCGGAATTTTGCTGGTGTCGTCTGTCATGCTCCCTCCGTCATTTCTTCATAAACAATCGCCCCGACAAGCGTTGAAAGCGTCTGAATATCCTGCAAATACTTAACGCTCCAGCGCTCCCCTGCTGAAAGGGGAGACAAAAGCTCCACATTCTTCCCATCGGATGACAAGTGATAATTTTGCGGCAACAAAATGGTGTTCTCCACAATGACGGATAAAATCTGCCCGCTCACACCCAAAACCGCTCCGTTTAAAGAAAGAATTTTCTGCCCCAAAACAGCAACACCGCTAACCTCGGTCGGATAACTGCCGATGGTGGTTTTGCGAGCCAGCTCCACCCAACCTCGAGCGGAATGCGTGCCGCCGCATTCTTCGACCTCGGCGTCTGTTCCTTCCGCCCAAACCTTGGCGTTTTCAGAAGATTTCACGTTTTCTAAAACAAATTTTTCTGATTCTTTGCAAATAATCGCTTTTTCCGAAGCCGTTTGCGCGGCCTCTCGGGCAATTTTCACAATATCTCCGCTTTCCGTTGTGATGGAGGTGCGAATATCTTTGATCGCCTTGGCGACACTTGGCACATTTCCACCCTCTGTCGCCACCACCATCGTGTCAGTCCCATGCACAATCTCGTGAAACAAAGCGGAATCTGTTTCCGCCGAAGTCACCGCCGTGCTCAGCCTGTCTCGCATACTTGTCATGTATTTTCCTTTTAATTCAATTTATAAGGCAATGAAGAATGAACCAAAATATGAAGTTTGGACGTCCAAAGTTCCAAGGACGCCAAATCGATTTCCGCGACCACGTCCATTTCTTCCTCGCTCAAGGTCGGACGGTCTCGAATTTCCAATTCACAGCTTATTTCCCATAAATAACCGTTAAGAAGTCCGGCCTCAAACTGCTGCGTGAAACGAGCCTCTTGCTTTGTCAAGCCGACACCACCAAGCAAAGAAATGAAAAACCATTCGGCTCCTTCCTTGGCCTGATATTTGTACCACGCCTCAAACAAGGCGAATTGCTCCCGGTTCATAATCCAGCGAACAGTAATTTTGCTCGGTGTTTGCGTGTAACGTCGCCGTTGCCTTGCCGGACCGGCTTCCATATCGGTGCGAACGATAGCTTCGTCCGGACGGATAACGTAACCGTCAACTGTCGGGTATGGCAGTTTTTGAGGAAAAGTAATTGTTGTCATTTTATTCCTTTTGTTATATGGTTGCTTCCTAGGAGAAATTATGACTGAAGTTTCATGGAAAATAACATGTGATAATTGCGGACAAGAGCTACAAGAAACCGAAAAAATCTGCCCGAATTGTCATTGTCATAAAAGAACAACATTTCTTCAAATTCGAGAAGAACTGCATCTTGCCACTAGCGAGCGTATGAAAGTTAAAAACAATCAGTATCCCAGTGATAAAAAATTACGTTATGATCTACAGCAAGGGAATGTAGCCTCTAAGGTTACAGATAACGGTAGAGCAAATATAAAACGTATCATTGATAAAGATAATGACTACTACTATGAGCACGTAGAAGACTGCAATGGAGTTGTAATACATCATTGTGAAGAAGCTCTCTCTGATCATTTTGGTCACGGAACAGCCAAGAATTCTAACGATAACTCCCATAAGCCGGATTAAGCGCGTAGCGTTGCTCCAAAATCGGCGATAAGCCTTCGCCTTTGGAGATGTTTCTACCAATGGTTTGCTCGATTTTTTCAACAATCACGTCTATCGACATATCGCCGTTATTGTCTCTGCTTGAAGTCGCCCGGGCTTTTGTTCCGGCAGCGTTGTTATAAACGTTTACTTTAATGTTTGTTGTCGGGTTTCCAGTATCTCCCAGCGCTTTCATTTGTTCTCTAGTAAAAACACCTTCGCCGCGTTTAGCGATTATCGGCACTTCATCTCCGACTATGCCGCCACTATGGAATCGTGGCGCACCAGCAAAAGCCAATGAACTTGCGGATTTGGTCGCCAAGCTGTCAGCACCTATCACACCACCGCTATGGGCGGTTGCGAAGCCTAGATAACTGCTTAAGCCATTAAATAGCGGTTGCGTGATGGACTGCCTGATAGCAATTTTTGCAAAATCGCTAACGATTGATTGTACTAAATCGGCAATGTTCGCTTTTCCCGTGGCGACAAAGTCGGCGAGTGTATCTTCCATACTATAAAAAGCGTTTTTAACCGCACTCTCGGCAAGGCTTGCAAAATCATCAAGTTCGTTCTTGAGATTGATAAAACCACGCTTAAAGCCGTCCTCCAAAGATTTTGACGATTGTAGCGCCGCTTCATCAGCTTTTTTAACCATATCATCGTAAACAAGAGCAATTTGCTCTTTGTACTTCTGATAATCCGCCGAACTGGCGTTAAGGTTCTTCAGAGCGTTGTCTCGCCACTCGTCCGCTTTGGCCATCGCTTGCTCGTATGGCGTTTTAAGCTCCAAAATCTTTTGTTTGATGTCCTCAATATTCTTTTTGTATTTATCAGTATCAATGCTTGAGACAGGGGAGACCGTAACCTCTGTTTTGACTTCATCTTTTGGGCGCAACTCGGGATTTTCAAGATATTTAAGTTCTTCTCTTGCTCTCCACGCATCCTTTTCCGCCGCTTTCAAAAGTAAAAGTTTGTTCTGAATTTCCTGCGCTTGCGGTTGAAAATCAGGATTTTCAGCGGCGATTTCCCAAATTTGTTTTTGATATTGCTCCAAATCAATTTTGGACTGGCGAAGAATATCCGCCGTTTCTTTCGCATAAATTTCATAATCTTTAAGGAAAGTGTTGGGCATAAACCGAGTGGTGAACGACAAACCGCCTGTTCTTTTTAGTTCCGCTTCCAAATCCTTGATATTCTGCTCGGCGATTTTGAGTTTCAAGCCCCATTCAGCCATCGCCATATCTTTAGTCTGTTGCGCTGAAAACTTGGAAGCTTCTTCTGTTGTCGCTTTGAGTTCATCTTGCAATTTATGCAAAGTTTCGGCGTGGTCGTTGGCGGCTCGCTTGGCGACATCGTGGCTTTCCACCAATTTGTAAATCGCCGCTCCAGCTAGAATAGCCAAACCTGCCGGACCGCCGATAAGGGCAAGAGCGCCTTTCAAAACACCTGCGGCGGTTGCGGTGATAGCCATTTGCGCCGCCGCCAGTTTAGAAACGCGGCTCATCATTGCAATACCAGCAATGGCGGATTTTGTGGAAACACTTAAACCTGCAAACGCCACTTGCAAATAACCGACACCAGCCCTTAAAGCCGTTATCCCGCCCAAAATGGCTGTAGAGCCAAACCTTGCGCCGAGTATGGTCAATAAAACATCAGCGTTTTCGGCAAGAGTGAAAAACGCCTTTGAAGCGGCTTTGACGGCAAAGGCCAAGGTCTTGCCAATGGTTTCCGCCGTGCTTCCGCTTTTCTCCACCAGTTCGTTAAACTGCGTGAACGTGTCTTTTAAGGCATCGTTTAAGCCATTTTTGCCAATCTCTCGGTACATTTTCTCAAAACCGTCCTCGATGTTTGAGAGAACGCCGGACATTGTTTTCATCTGCTCGGACATTGCTCCGGCAAAGTTGACATCGCCAAGCGAACGCAAATATTTCTCAATCTCGGCGGCGTTTTTCTTAACCTTTGTCGTCACCCCGGCAAATGTGAAGCTGACATCGTCATTGATGACTTTGGCTTTGATACCAAAGGTTTTAAGCCGCTCAAACTCACCAACCGTTGCCGCCGCCACCGCTCCAACGAAATCAAGAATATTCTTGCCAAACGCCGATGCGGTGTTGCCGTAGGAAGTCAAAGCCGCCTCGGACGGTTCCAGGCCAAGAGCTTTCAAGCGAATAAACGCCTCAACAATTTCATTGAGCTGATAAGGCGTATCGATGGCAAATTTTTCAATCAGGGCAAAAGCCTCTTGCGCGCCTTTAGCTGAACCAGTCACGGTTTTTAAGGAACCGGACAACTGTTCAAAGGAATTATTGGCGTTAAAAATCGCCGAAAAAGTATTTTTTAGCCCCTGAAACCCGAGATACGCCCCAAACAACGCCGTTCCCTGACGAATAACCTCGTTAAAAGAGCGAGCGGTCGCATCCAAGGCTTTCAAATTATCGTTGGCAGGCTGAATAACCTGAGTAATCCGCCGAAACGCCTTGTCGCCGTCCGTCCCGAGAGACTTAAACTCCTGCCGGACTTTATCGCCGCCCACCGCCTCAAGCCGTATTGATAATTTCTTCGCCGCTGTACTCATTTTTTTCCATAAAAAAAGCCTCAACCCTATGGATGAGGCGTATATAACAACATATTTTTGTCTCAGATATTTTTAGGCAATTTGAGAATTGCATTTTCATCATCAATATTTTCCGTAAAAGCATTTGTGGCTTTTAGCAAGTCGCCAGCTTTTACCGAATCAGACCAATCAATTGAACGTGTGTATTTCTGCGCGAAATCTATGGTCTTAATAAAAGCATCGGTGATACCGTTATGAGAAAGTCCCTTTAGCGACATAAGATAATTGTTACGATAAACAGTCGGAATAATTATCCGTTGCTCATTATCCGCTATCAATTCCGCATTCATCATAATGCGAGATAAACGTCCGTTTCCATCATCAAACGGATGAACTTCAGCTATCATAAACATCATAAACACAGCTCGACTAAAAGCGTTATCAAGTTTTTTATACAGCTCAAAGCCTTTTTTTAATGTTCCGATAATTAAACTCGGCTCAACAAAAACTGTTGTTCCTGCTTGATTTGTGCGCTTTTTAAATTCACCAGGATGTTTATTTGGACGTCCCATCATAATTATTTTGTGGCGGTGTTTTAAGATTTCCAGCAATTCCTCGAAGTTTCTCGGTGTTTTTTTCATTTCATCTAAGTTGAAAACAATTTCATACGTTCCTGCAATATCGTGAGCATCTGCCGGTCTATCCTCTGGAATTTTGTTTTCAAATACGATCTCCATCGCATCTTCAACTGGAAACTTTGTTCCCTCAATGTAATTAGAGAAATAAGCTTCATAAAAGCATAATACTGAACTAGAGTTATTTGCGGTTTTTCTGAAAACCGGAGCACGATTTTGCAAATCTTCATATAGTTTGGTAAATAGCACAGCCCGTTTCGGATCGAAAGCGTTACCTTGACTTCTAGCTATAGCCACATCAGAAGCTAATATAGCCTCATGTGTTTGCAACATAGCGCTTATTATTGAATTTATCTTTTGAAACTCCTTTTCCAACCCCAACGCCGGAGCTAACTCTCGCATTTCATCACGAAGTTTATTGACGGCGACTTCTCCGTTTGAACGGATATAAGCATCCAATTTTTCTTCCACTTCTTTTTGAGATAAATAACGCGGTTCAATGCTTTTTTCTCTACGTGCCATGCGCATATTTTCCAAAAATTTGCGAGCCGTGGATGGAAGATACAGATTGTCCATAAAAGGAGTGTCAGATTTATGAATATCCGCACCTTTTCGAGGATATATCGTATAACTTCCGACGGTTGTTGAACGTGATTTATCGGAAATGATAAAAATTTCTTTATGCTTGTTTGGTTTTAAATCAAAAGCGGTTCTATCTGCTATGATACTGTTTGGAAACAACAAGCCAACAATATCCCATAGACGGCGATTGATAATTTTATCAATATCATCCGTCATATTTGACGTATAGAGTTTTCCCACAATATTACGTGCTTTTCCTTGTTTGACAAGACGTGTAATTTTGTAGGAAATATTCGCCTCGGATATAAAAACTTCATGTAACAAATCTGCATTCATAATAAATACTCCCATATTTGAATATATCATATGCAAACTTTTGCAATTTATCAAGTTATTTTTGCAAACTTTTGCTGTTTTTACGCATAAAATTGCAGACATTTGCGTTTTTTATTAGTCAAATATGTGCAATTTTTTGTGAATTTTAAATCTTAAAACAGATTATTTTGCAAACTTTTGTTATTTTTAATCTAAAATATGCAGACTTTTGCTGTTTTTATATATTTTTCTCTATCCAAGGTTTTCCGACAGAGTGTCGTTCAATACTAATTTCATCCCTGCAACACCCACAGGCAGCAATTCGCTCATAATTTTCATATCAAAACCTAAATTTCGGGCAATTTCCAGCGCCAAACTCAAATCAGGCTTAGGAAGTTTCAGCAAAACCTCCCAAGCCTGATAGCCGACATCGGTTTCCAAAGTTGTTTCGGTGTATTTGCACTTATGGAATGGACAAAGCGGATTTAACTCTGTGCATCCGTTGCAATAGTTTCGCCCGTCTCCAAAGTGCCATTTGGCTCGGGCGTAGAGGCGTTTTTTTCTGCCGCCAGAATTTCCTGCAATCCGCAATACTGGTGGCGAAAGTTCTCCGCCACCGCCCAAAAGTTAGAAAACAACTCGTCAATCTTGCTTTCTGTCAACGGCGCAGGCTTATCTTCATCAGCTTCCATCACGCCGTCCCACTCCAATATGCCGGCAACACCCAAGCCCACAAGTAGAAATTTATCCGCCAACGCCTCTCGTTTGACTGGGTTTTCAATATCTTCCGAAACATCTAATCCCGCGTCTTTATTGGCCTTGTACTCTTTTGCAAGCTCCGCCAACTTGCTATTCATATAGGCTTTGGCCTCATAAAAAACGGCGGAAGTGCAAGGTTTAACCTTAATTTTCACACCATACCCAAGCTCAAGCCAATATGGATCCGTTTGTATTTTTAATCGAAGCATATCAATATTCCTCCACATCGTTTGTCAGCTTAACCGTCATCATCCGTCCGATTTCCTCATTTTTAGCCCCTTGGAAATCGTACGAGCATTCAATACCATTCGGGCCGTCAATCGTCCGCTTGGGTTTTGGTAGATACACCTCATGACAAATAATTTCCAATTTCAACGTGTCCGAAAGCTGATAACCAAGCTCAATATCAACCGGCGTTCCGTCACGAGCCTTGTCCAGCAGGATGTTGTCGCCATAGCGGGCGGAAATGCTACCTGATAAACTGGCGACACCCAAATCAATCGCTTCAACCTTGCCATCGTTGCGGATAGTTTCGATTTTTTCCAAGTTGTTCGAATAAGTCGCGCTCGCCGCCGTGATATTGGCCAATAGCGTGCCATCACTCTTGATAAAGCCCTGAAATTGTGAAACCCGAGTGTATTTGTAAACTTCCGGATTAGCGTCAATTGCCGCTGTTTCACCGGCTTCTCCTTGTCCGATAAGGTTTAAGGTGACTTGCGCCTCGCCGGAACGCTGAAAATTAAAAGCGATACTATTCGCCCGAACGCCCATAAACCGGATAAACTGTGGCACTTCCGGCAATCCAACCTCCAAGCTGTAGCTCGGAATGGACGTTTTACCGCTCTCAAAGCTATGCGTGTAACCACCATTCTCGTTTTCGATTGTGGTCGGCGTGCCAAAAATCGCCTTTAGCCAAACACCAATATTACGCATATCCACCGGCACGACCATATCACCGTCCACATTGATTACATCCTGAAACGGTTGCGTCGGATCTCGTCCCAAACCCAACACATTGGAGGACACGAGATTTTGTTCGCTATCAAGCGTTGTCGAAATAAACGGAATTTTTCGGTAGTTGTTGGTCGGCGTTTCGCCGTATTCGGTTTCTTCAGCAAGCAGTAATTGGGCGTTCCAGCCATATGCTCTAGCCATTATTTTCTCCTATAATAAAGTATTTATTGATGAATATTCCAAAACAATCGGAACTGTAGCCCCTTTGATGTTCAAGCCGCCCTCAACCGATTGCTCAATGAACTCAGGTGGTGCGGCGTGCATATGGTCTATCAATCCGGATAGAGTGACATTGCTCATAATAAGCTGTCCGATTTTCTCTAAAACGCAATCCAATTGGGCATCGTTATCGGCGGCGGATGTTTGTTGAACCACCACTTCAATTTCCGCTCTGTGTTGGTAAAGAAAACACGGCGGAGAGAGCAAAATCGTCGGCTCGCCAATATTTCCGTCCCGCAACACTACCAAACCTCCATCAGGAATTTTAAGCGGTAACATCTCGTTGCGTTTAACTTCCACCTCTGTTAAAGTCGAAAGCCTTGTCCATAAGGCGTTTAACACTTCTTCTCGTTTACTCATACCAATTCCTCAAAATCAGTTCCGGCACTTTTTCTTGCCATTTCACGCTTTCGCTTGTAAAGTTAATCAGTTTGGGCATTTTCACTTGCGGCACAAGGATAAAGGCGATTATCGTCTTTTTCTTCTGCTCATGCACTAAAAGCGATGCGCCACGAGGACGATAAATAAAACGAAGTTTGACACCTTTCCATTTTTCATACAGCGCCGGTGTCATTCGTTTGCCATAAACTTTCTTTTTGACGGCTTCCGTTGGAATAGCAAGCCACAAACCGTTTTTGCCACGGATAATTGTTTCAAACTCAAAGCCCGCCATAATCGTAGGAGCCTTGGTGTAAACAACACCGGCGGCGGAAATGCTTTTCTTTGCTTTAGGGTACACATCGCCCCGCCAAGTGTTGGCAAGTCGGGAACTCAAACCAGAGCTTTTAACCTGCGCCCGCATTGAGGTCTTAAGCCCGTTTGTCGCTTGCTTAATCCCCATTGTGACGGCAGTTGCCGCGTTTTGGTACTCTTTTTCCAAAAATTCTGTAAGATTACCCTCTAACGCCGCCTTTAAACGCATATTAAATCACAGCTCCACACTAGTTGATGAATATCTCTAACCGGCTCTGAATGAACGGCGTATGTTTCCGTCGTCGTTTCAATTTTGTCTCCGATTTTAAGTTCTGGAGCATCGGAAATCCGTATTCTTGCCCGATGTGTTTCGGAGTGGGCGTTGATAAAACCCACTCCGACCACTTCGTCAGGCTCGTTCAGAATTATCCGAACACTCCGGTTTTGATACATCGCCGATGTTCCCAAGCGGTTGAACAGGCTGTCCACCGCCGTTTTCATTGGATTGCCCATTATTGCCTCCGTTTGATTGAGGTGTCGGCTTTTTCAAACTCTCGGCAAAACCAAGAACTATAAGCCGTTTTGCCTCGGGCTCGCTCATCTCGCACACCGTGTTCGGCGCAACTTGTTTGCCTTTACCAATCACCAATGTGATTAACGCTTTGATTTTCATATTGCCTCCATTAACCAACGGTTACGCACATGGAAGCGTTCGGACGATACGGCACAACAAGCGGTGCGGACTGCAATAGCAGCCATCTAACGCTCGGATCTTCCTCAATCCACGACTTGGTAAAATAGCGGTTGGCCGTCCAATTGGCTTTTTCATCATGAATAGCGCCATAACAACGCGTTCCCTCCAGTCCCTCTCGAGAACCAAGCAAAACCGTTTTTTCCGGCAGCAGTTTGCAAATTACGCCTTTATCGTCAATGTAGGTGTCATTATAAACCCAAATTGCAAAATCACCGATAGAACCAGCGTAGCGAGCTTTTTCGCTTTCGCTGATAATCTGCGGATCAATATTGATGGTGTTGTTTGTTCCACGGCGAATGTCCAAGTATTTTTGCACGATTTCGTTGGAGCGAAAGAGTTTCCACGCCTGCGGATCCATCACCACGGTTTTGGCGACCACCCCTGACTTGTCTTGGATGGCAATTGCCCAATCTTCCAAGTCATCCACCGGATTAACGCCGGAACTGTCCCAAGTGGCGGAACCAGCTAAAGCCTTTGTCAAAGCATCGTCTCTGCCAAAATTAACAGTTTGCGCCGGATAACCTTCTCCGGAAACCACAACCTTGCCGGTGCGTAAAATTTCCGCCGCCATAACTTCCTCTCGGCGTGTCAGATTGTCCAACTGATCTTTAAGATGAGTGGCAAGGGCTCGTTCGTAACGTTGTGCCGGAGATAAAGAGCCACCGATGGTTTCGCCGGCGACACGTTTATAGGGAATATTGGCGTCAAACCGGCGCTTATCCTTAACATACGCCGGTTTAAACGATTTGGTCTGATACCCGCCGCCATCGACAACTTTTCCCGGCAATAGAGGTGAGACAAACGGTGAGATGCGGGGTTTGCTATCGGTCACATCAAAGAAAATCTCTTCCTTATCCGAGGTCTGAACATTCGGAAAGAAGGTATCGAGTAAAAAAGAAGGTGGCGTATGCAACCGCTCCACCACTTTTGCTAAAACTTGAGTTGAAAAAATATCCATTGCTTCCTCCTAGTATGCTTGGTTTATTTTTACAAAAATGCTCTTGGTTCGGAGCTCGTCAACCAAAGTTGAGACATCGACATTCGCTTTCAAAGCGGTTTGATTAAACTCGCCGGTCAAATAAACAACCGCTTGCTTGTCGTCTGTGGAAGCATCGACCGTTTCGGACAACACCGCTTCCGGAGATGAGGAGCAAATTGTGTATTTATCATCGCTTTTGCTCAAAATCGTGCCTCGTTCATATTTGCCTCCGGTAATTGTGGCAAGAGTTGACACTCTCGGAAACTCTCCCGCCAGAAGGTTGTCAGCTGTTGTTAATCCTTGATCTGTAAATCCTTGTGCAACCATTAATTTCACTCCTTAACAAAAGAGGCGATGCGCTGAGCGACCGCCTCGGGTGTTTCATCCATTGGTTCAATAGATGGCGATATATCCGGATTTTTAACTGTTGCCATCGCTTTTTCAAAGTCTGTTGTTTTGGCGGAACTTGGAATAGTGTCCAATATTTCCCAAATATCGGCAGCATCCAAATCTGTCTTGGCCAAAAGAATTTGCGCCGTAGCTTCCTTTCCTTTGGAAATGTCGGCGGCAAAAACTTTGGCCATGCGCTCTCGTTCCGTCTGCCGAATTTCCTCGGCATTAATATTTATTGTGTCATTCATGAATGTTTTCTCCTTATTTAAGTCTGCAATTATTTCCTCGAAAGAGGCTAAACCGTCCGCCAGACCGGAACGAACGGCTGATTTTCCAACCGAAACATCGCCCGCGCCAAAGTTGTTAACGACATCATCTTCACTAATTCCCCGATTACGCGCTACTTTGGCGATAAACACCTCCGCCAGTTCGTCAACTCTGGCTTGAATCTTGGCTTTGCCTTCTTCGGTGTTGATATTCGGCCGTTTATTAGGACTTTGCGAGGACACAATCTCTATTGTTTTATCCTCGTCATCTTTTTCAAAAATGGAAACGACACCGATAGAACCCAAAATAGCTGTATCCGCCGCCAAAATCTTGTCACAGGCCGAGGCAATCCAATAAGCACCGGAACAACAAGCTCCTGAAGCGTACGCGATAATGGGCTTTGTGCCTCGTGCCTGATAAATCATATCAGAGAGCTCGGAACATCCGTTTACCTCACCACCCGGACTGTCAATATCAAGCAAAATTCCTTTAATATTAGGGTTTTGTACCGCTTTATTAAAGTCTTGTGCCAGTAATTCGTAAGAGGTTGCGCCGCAAATCCGTGTCATTAAATTGGCGTAACGAAACAAAGGCCCAGACACCTTAATAACAGCAACGCCGTCTCTTATCGAAACGGCGTTGGCGTCTTTCATATCTCTGCCCATCTCTCGGGCTATGGCATCACAAGTTTTGCGGTTTTCCCTCGCTATCTCCGCCATCGTCCCCATCATCTCCGGCGTTATCGCCCAGATTGTTTTGTTGAGTATTTTCATTTATCAATCCCATTTCTTTAAGTTTATTCTTTTCTCGAACCCGCTGTTCAACGACTTCCTCCCAATCAAGCCCTTGTGAAGCGCATTCGTTTTCAAGGGTAGAAAGCCCAATCTCCATACGAAGTTGGCAGGCTTGCGCCTCTTTAACGGGATCAACCCAACCGCGACCCGGTCCAATCCATTTGCAACGGGTGTAAGCGTAGCGGTTTGCATAAAAATCAGGAGCGTCCACCAAGCCTTTATTAACCATCTCCTCCAGCCACAGCTCATAAACAGGTGTAGCCCAATAATCCGCCAGCCATTGCCGCCGTCCGTTAAAATACCGCCACGCCTCCAAAAGTGCCGACCTTGCCGAAGAGTAGTTGGTTTTGGAAAAGTCCTTTAACAGCAATTCGTACGGAATATTTAATCCTGTGCCGATGTGCCGAAGCAGATTCTCCACAAAACTTCCGTATGCTGAATTCGGACGAGATGGCGTAAACGGTGCGACCTTGTCCCCAGGGAAGATTGGGATGATGGAGCCGCCCTCAAGCTTAACCTGCCAGTCTTTCTTGGCGTTCAGGTAATCATCGCTTGAACCGCCAAACAGCTCATTGAGTTCTTCTCCGCCCATCGGTGTTTCAATAAAAGCGGCAATCATTGCATTGACAATAGCGGCTTGAAGCTCTGACCGCTCATAGTGGTCAAGCATCTTAAACATCGGCATAATCGAGGAAAGAATTGGCTTGCCACGAGTTTGCCCTATACGGTTGATGTCATGAACGTGCAAAATCCGCCGTCTGCCAAATGATGTAAACGCCGAAACACGCTCCCATTGCAAGCTTGTCGACCAATAATCGCCCGGATGTTCTTTTAAAATATGGTAGGCAATCGGTGCGCCAAACTTGTCAATCTCGACACCACCGCGCAACGTTTTTGTATCGGTGCTGTTGTTCGGATTGGAAAGTCTATCAGGCTCAACGAGCTGAATTGCAGTCGCCACCGAACGCTCGGGCAGCCATAAAACCAACGCCAACGCTTCACCGTTAATCAGGCACGATTTGAAAATCTGTGTCGTTAATCCGTGAAAATTAAGATTTTTGCCTGCGTCACAGTTAAACGTCTCCGCCCAACTCCGCCATAAACCCTCAACTTTCGCTTGCCATTCTTCTTCCCATTCTTTAGTTTTGCCCAACAGCTTATAGTCGGGCTTGGCAGATAAGCGAAAACCCGTGCCGACAATGTTATCAGCAAGGGTTTGCATCGCTCCGCTGGCAATCCCGTGGTTGCGGGATAAATCGCGCGAACGAGCCACCATCGTTGAGAGTTCCGGCAATAAATCGCTATCTGCCGAACCGCGTCCCAGTTGCCACGAGGCAATCTCTCGCAACGTCTGCGATGCCGCTTTATGTGATGTGTCTGTCATATTTTTCTCTTGACTTTATTAAAATTATAAGTACAATGCACAATGTCTATGGAGGGGTGGCAGAGCGGTTTATTGCGATGCATTGATACTGCATTGAACCTGAAAGGGTTCCAGGAGTTCGAATCTCCTCCTCTGTTTTAATAAGGGTGTCTATTGACACCCTTATTTCCTAAAAACTCACTCTTATAATCCGTCTTCTTCCAACACTTGTTCCATCAGCCGCCGCAATCTGCGACTTTAAGCTTGAGATGTAGGTTTCCAATGCGGTTCGGCTCGTTTGATTATAAGTAACCGAGCCGAAATTCCCCACGTTGACCGAGACTTCTTTTGTCCCGGTCAACAATTGGTGGTACGCATCTTCGGCCTCAATAAGCCTGATTTTTAGTGTTTTGATATCTACAGCCACGGATCATTCACCTTTGTTTGTTGCATTTGTATAAAACGTGTCGGTTTCTTTTTCGGCTTAACCTCCGGAGAGGATGGAATAAGAGCTTCCAGTTCAAGCCAACCTTTCTCGCTCATTCGGTCTAAACCGTAGATCGCCGCACCGGCACGGGCGTAAACTCGACAGTCCAACGCTTCGTTACGGCGCAAAGGGTCTTTCTCCCAAACTGATTTCGGATAACCATTGCTGATTTTGATAACCTGTCGTTCCGAAGTCAGTTGTTTGAAATATTCCTCGGCGTATTGCGGAAAGTGGCATTGTCCGAAACAAGACGCATCTTCGCCGACACGCTCCATTTTTAACCACCGATACAGTTCAGTCTTAATCACGGGACCAGAAACATTCCAAACCTTTAAGCCTTTCTTTTTCGTATCGGCTTTGGAGGTCGACAGGAGCATCGCCGTGTCGCGGCTTTGCCCTTTGATAGCCACCACCGTGCGCGGTTGGCTCGCTTTTGCACCACCACCGCTCCAAACCGCTTGGCTAAACTGCCGCACAAACGAATAAACATCTTGTGTCGCATAGCCTGAGTCCACGCACATCACCCGTATCGGTAGCGTGATGCCGCTCTCATGCGGATAATCCCGATTAAGCACGTTTTCCAATTGTTTCCACACTTCGGGTTTGGCGGTATCGCCATCCAGCACGAAATATTCCACCGACCAACTTTGTTTATTGCGTCCCCAAGCCACAACCTCGCACTCGATGCGGTCTTTCTGAATATCCACGCCAGCGGTTAAGAATAATCCGCCCATCGGAATTGTGCCAATCGGGTATGTTTCGCGCTTTTCGTATAAGCGTTGCCATTCGGGTGCATCGCTTTCAGCCTCGTAAGTTTCGCCTAAGATAGTATTGCGAAACCCTTGCGTTAAACTCGGGTTCGTTTTAGTTTTCTCAAAAATATCAACGCACTCTTTCCAAGAAAGCCACCCCACAGGGGAGTAAAGCGAGGAAAGATGGTATCCCGCCGTCAAGCCATCGCTTGGCGCGGTCGCTTGCCAATGGCCGTTCGCCAACATTTGGGTTTTATAATGTTCGCCAATCAGTTTGCCGCAATGAACGCACTCGTACTGAGCATTTCCATCTTCGGCACGGATTTGCACCCATTCCAATTTTTGAAACCCACCGCAATAAGGGCACGGCACAAAATAATATCGCTTGTCAGAGTTCTCAAACTCGCGCTCAATGTTTGACAAGCCTTTAATAGTCGGTGTGGAAACGAGAAATATCTTCTTACGTTTGCTAAATGTCGCTGTGCGCCGTTCCGCCAGCAAAATCGGATCGCCTTCGCCGTCAATATCTTGCGGATAGCCGTCAATCTCGTCCATAAACAAATAACGCGCCGGCATGGAACGCAACCCCACCGCCGAATTTGCTCCCGTCATCACCAAAACACCGCCTTGAAAGTCCTTAGAAAGCATGGTGTTTCCTTTGTCTCTTGCTCTCGGCGAACTGACAATTCCTTTTAACGCCGGACAATCTTCAATCAGCGGGTCTATACGTTGGCGCGAATTACGTTTAGCCATTTCCACCGTCGGCGACACCGCCATAATCGGTCCCGGCGCTTTATGCATAATGTAGCCGAGCCAGTTGTTGCCGCACTCGGTGCCGCCGATTTGCGCACCTTTCATAAAAACGACCTTTTGAATCGGGCTTTTAGGCGACAAACAGTCCATAATCTCTCGCAAATAAGGTGTGCGGGCTGTCCGCCATCGCCCCGGTTCGGAAGCCGATTTTGAAGACAACACCCGATATTCGTCCGCCCAGTCGGAAACCGACATATAGCTGTCCGGTTCAACACCTTTGAAAAACTCATCCTCAATATAGCTTGCCGCCTCAAAGTTCTCGGTCAAGGAGGTCTCTGCTTTCGGATAGAAGTTTTCGGACATATTCATCAAGCACCGTTATTGTTTTGTGTTCATCGGTCTCTAATTCCGCCGCAATCAAAGCACCATAACGTGTCGGAAACGAAATAAACAAATCCCGTAGCGAGCGGCCGAGGTTAAACGCGTGCGTTCCTGCCTTTTTGCGGTCAATTGTTTCTCCTGTTATCATTTTGAGTTTGGCTTTAGCAAGCATTGCCCGATAATAAATATCGGCGGTTTTGGCTTGCTGAAAACTGGACATTCCAGCTTTTGGAGTCTCGGTTGCTCCCTCAAAAAGCGGATCAGCTTTGCGGCTTTTGGCGGGATCGGTGTTCATAAACCATTCTTTGTTGGCCTCATCAACGTCAATCTTGCCATCCGCCGTTTTATGGATACGTCCCGAACTAATCGCCGTCTGCACCGCGTTCAGCCGCACACCACGCATTCTGGCATATTCCCTGAGTGATACTTTTTGCCCCATTTAATTTCCTTAAATTGCAATAATTGACTGGACTTCCAAGCTTTTCCAAGCATTCATTGACTTGTAAATTAACAATTAATGAAAGGATATCACAATGACGACATCAAAAAAGAAAACCACAAAAAGCAAATCAAAGGCTAAATCTAAAAAAATTGTAACTACTCAAACTGTGAAAACGCCGACAGTTTCCGAAACAACAATAATTCCGGACGTTATTATTGAAGCTCAAGATAGTCCCGAAACCACGGTTAAACCATTAAAAGTCAATAAGACCGAAAAAATGGTCGAGTTATTAACCCGTGAAAACGGCGCAACGCTTGAAGAACTGGCAGAAGCCACAGGATGGCTCATCAATTCGGTCAGGGGCGCGTTATCTACTTATGCGAAAAAGCATAAGGAATACACACTATTTAGCGAAAAAATACAGGGTGTGCGGACATACCGTTTAAGTCCGAACTGGCACGACTAATCAAAAAGCGCGGTTTTTATGCCGCGCTTTTGCTTTTCTTGTTCTCGTTTAAGTTCCCTAAAAATATGGGCGATAACATCAACCGTCCAACCGTTGCCAATAGCCTTGTATCGCTGTGTTTTACTTATGCCAGCGGTATAATTATCTGGCAAAGTTTGCAATCGTTCACATTCAATAGGTGTTAATTTGCGCACATAGTAATCACCATCGGGCAAGTCTATTTTATAAAGTCCCGTTTTTGCACCTTTACCACCGCCGTTGGCCGACAAACAAACCGATTTGCCACGAACGGAATAAACTCGGTTACCTTGGCATGGCTTGCCGCAAGATCCCACCACAATAGATTTGCAAACCATGCTGTCGGTGGTAACAGACGTCATAGCGTTAGCTTTGTGGTCTTTACGGACTTCCAATTGTTTAACATGATGACGGGATCGAAGAGCGCATCCGATATATTGAAAAAAATTCGGGAACATAGCAGTCAGACAATTTGATTTTTTATCCATCTTTCTGCCACGCCGTGTTTTGCTTTGTGGAAAAGAGTTGTCAAAACACTCTCCAATATTTATTTCCGTATATCCTCTTTTTGTGTTTTCAGCAATTAAAAGCGGCTCCGCCACCATTGAGCGTTGCTTTGTGATAACGCCGTGACTAAAATAGGCCCCGTTGTAATTTGATGTTAAACAATAGCTTTTGTCCGTGTATGGAAGCCCGCTTTCCAAAATGTCTTGCAAATAAATATTTCTATCTTTGGGTTGTTCGACAGGCCAATTACACCAATAAAGCCTTTTGCGTTGTTGCGCCGAAACAAGGGCGGAATTAATGAGAACAGGCTCGACACCGAGGGTGTTGCTGATAATTGCGCGGTTTTCTTTACTCATAGAGGCAACGTTTTCCAACAAAAAATACTTTGGTTTAAGAATCTTTACCGCCTCCACAAATTTCCAAAACAGCCCGGAACGTTCGCCGGACAAGCCTTGTCGGTTTTGTTTGGCGATAGAGAGGTCTTGACAGGGACTTCCGCCGATAATCAAATCAATCTTTCCGATAAACTGTGTGAAATCAATGTTACGCACGTCTCCAAGCCGAATAATATCGGAATAGTTTTTTTGCGACACGGCTTCAGCGTATTTATCAATCTCACTAGCATAGTAGCACTCCACCGCAATATCAGCGCGTTCAAGCGCGACACGCCCGCAGGAAATGCCGTCAAATAGGCTTAAAACTCTCATATGTTTCCTTAAAATTAAAAAAAGTATAGAATATAAAGCGTACAATATACCGCACGATTTTATGTAAGGCGCGCAAACGCCGTTTATTCGGCGACAAAGGCGCAATATTCAAAAATAGGAAAACAAGGCGTTTCACCTCGTTTTCCGTGCGCCGTAGGGAAATTGCAAGAAAGGATTTCGGTAGCCAAATTTCCGCAACGGCTAAAAGTCCCAAACATTGGGACTTTTTATGGCTTTGTGACGGGGCGCTTCCGCCCCGTCAATGCTTGTTAATCTTCCCATTCAGGCATTAAATCGCCGCTGTCCAAGTCAGGATTGTATCCGTTAAACCCCTCGGCGTTTAATCTAACGCCACCAACCGCTTGGATAACGATTCCGTACCTGCGGCTTAACTTTTCCAGCTCTTTGCAAAAATCTTGATATTTTTGAGGAATTGGCGTTAGATATGCGTTCTCGTCAACATAATACCGATAATCCTCAATAACACGTTGTTTTGTTAATCGGCGGTCAATCGCCTTTATAAAGGTTTCGACGCTCGTCCCGATTTCCTCCGCGTAGCTGTCGGCGGTGTGTCTGCCCCAGCGGCTGTCCATCAATTTTTGCGTTTCCTCGGGGGTTAACCCTGAATTTCTTTGGATAAGCTCGGCAGTCTCATTCCATAAGCCTGTCATATCATTTTTGTGTTTCAGGTAATTTTGGGCCGCTCCCCAAAATCCCCAGTCTTTGTTTTCCGTTTCTAAAATCTTAGTCATTGCTGTATCCTTTCTTTTTCGTTTAACGCTGTGGCTACCTTGCCTTTGCTATTACAATGAATGCTTGGGAAAAAGGATAACTCCAGTAAATAATGCACTATTTTAAATAATAAGTAATTGAATTATAATAAAATTTTATTACAGAGTATAATAGCTATATCTTACCTAATTTCGATAATGTACCATTCCGAACAGGCATAATTGTTAAAATTCCATGCTAGGCTAAGCATAAAGTCGGCTTCGGTCAGGCGCTTTTGCATAAACTCGGGTAAAAATGCGTTCTTTTCAGTTTCGTGCCGAATAAAGCCTTGGTAGGCACGTGCAAACTCCGTTTTAAATCTTTCCTTAAATACCGCAAAGGGAAGCTCCAGCTGTTCGCCGGTGCTTCTGTTTTTTACGATAATCCGCATTGTTAACTCTCCACATTGATGCCAAGGTAGCGGCAGTAGCTTGAACCTGATGGATCGGTATAAAGCGTTTGTTTGCCTTTGCAAGTAAGCTCTACAACCGTCCGCCAGCCATCCTCATATCCGCCTTTGCCTTTCAAAAAATCGTAATCACGAAGTGGATATTTCTGGATTTCATGATATTGTTCACGGGTAAGTTTTATTGTTTCAGTAATGGCGACGATTTCGGCTCGCTCGGGATAACGCTCGCTCATATCTAAAACTTCTTTGATGTCACTAGGCTTGCGTACCAAGTAGGTTTTAACTGTTCTCATTTTTCGTCCTTTCAATCATTGTTTTCTTTACAATCCAATGAATGCTTGTATTTCAGAACTTATCCAGTTAATTCTGCACCTGTATCCGAACTTTCTGCATTATTATGAAGCTCGGCTTTCTTACCTGTGTATTCCTCCCAACGCCGCACGATTACATCGCAAAACTTCGGGTCTAGCTCCATTAAACGCGCCTTGCGCCGAGTTTTTTCCGCCGCAATCAAAGTCGAACCAGAGCCTCCGAAACCGTCCAACACAATATCTCCGATCTTTGAACTGTTGTTAATGGCACGCTCCACGAGTTCCACCGGTTTCATAGTGGGGTGGAGGTCGTTGCGGACAGGCTTGTTGTATTCCCAAACATCCGATTGGTCACGGTCGCCGCACCAATAGTGCTTTTTATCCGCGCCCCAGCCATAAAGGATTGGCTCGTATTGCCGCTGGTAGTCTGCACGTCCAAGCGTGAAGGTGTTTTTCGCCCAAATGATAAAAGTCGACCACTTGCCACCGGCGGCAATAAAAGCGGAATAAAGCGTGTGCAACTCGGAAGAGCTCATGCAAACATAAGCGGCGCCGTTGTTGAACATCATAAGGTTGGACAGACTGTCGGTTAAAAACTGCGCAAAACCATCGCCAAGATTGTCATTCATAATTTTACGACCGCCAAGCGTTCCAGCGTGATAGCGAATGCTGTCTTTCATTGAGGAGCCGTAATTGACATTATACGGCGGATCGGTGAAAATCATCGCCGCCATATCATCGCTCATCAGTTTTTTAACATCGTCATACATGGTCGTGTTTCCGCAGAGCAACCGATGTTCTCCCAAAATCCACACATCGCCGGGCTTTGTGACGGCTTCCTCCGGCGCTTCAGGAACTTCGTCATCATCGGCGTTGTAGGAAGCTTCCGGCTCGCCGAACGCATCAAGCTCCTTTAACTCGTCCAATGAAAACCCCAACAGGTCTAAATCAAAATCCATATCGCCAAGCTCTTTCATTTCAAGAGCAAGCATTTCCTCGTCCCATCCGGCGTTAAGAGCGATTTTGTTGTCGGCGATAACGAGCGCGCGCCGTTGCGTTTCGGTCAAATGCGGCAAACGGACAACCGGAACTTTTTTTAGCCCCATGCGCTGAGCCGCAAGCAACCGTCCGTGTCCGGCGATAATCACATCGTCAGTCCCAATGAGAATTGGATTGGTAAAACCAAACTCCTTGATGCTCGCCACGATTTGCGCCACTTGCTCATCGTTGTGCGTGCGTGAATTGCGCGCGTAAGGGATGAGTTTATCTACTGGATAATTCTCGTGAAATTCCATAAATTTCTCCGTTAAAAAATGAAAATGACCAGCCAAAATTAAAGCCGACCAGTCGAGCATAAATAAATATCTCTGAAAGCCTTGATACGCCTATCTTTCAGAGATACCCCGACCAGTAAACAAAAAGCCGTTTCGCTAGCGTTGCGCCGCGGCTTGCGTCCCCGCATACGCTTTAATGCGAGGAAGGACCCGCTCGGTTTTATGCAATGCCATTGCGGCAAAGTTTGGCAAAAATAGGTTTATTAAGGTCAAGATCTTCCACCAACTCAAAAGGTTTCTTGTTAAATTCAATCGTGGTTGCTGTCGCCACGCCGTCTTTGATGGTTTTAACAGTTGCGCTTGGCAGCTTGGCTTGCCCGATACAACTTGATAGATAAACAAAGCACTCGTCATTGTTTTCAAGGTACTGCAGAGCCAAGCGGCGCGCGTAAATGTTAAGCGTAACATCAGCCTTACTGCCGTCTTTCGTCCACGGACTTCCTCCGCCGATTGGAGCGGACGTGCCATAAAAATCGCAGGCAAGTTTCCGTCCGGTCACACCGCAATCGGCAACAGAAGAGTGGTATTTATATGTTCCCGTGCCATTGACAACGATGTTTTCAGGCTCTTCCCCAAGAGCCATGATAATAAATGTCGTCAGGTCAATGTCTTTAAGCATCGGAATGGCGACAATCACCGTTTCAACGCCGTCGAGTTCGTTGAGTGTGATCTGCGTTTTAATGTCGATGCCAAGATGTATATTTTGCAAAGCGTAATCATACAAGGCTTTGCACAGTTTTCTTGCCAGATACTGCTCTCGGCTGATATGATCCGCTCCCTGACAAGCGTAACCGACAAACACGCCTTGATCGCCCCAACCATTTTGTTCCACGCCCCGAGAAATGTCAGCCGATTGCTGTCCTATCAAATTGACAACTTTTATTTTTGCCGGATCGATGGCGTATTTTCCCCAACGACGACTGTAAAAATCATCATAACCAACCTCGGCCAAAGCATCCAACACATAATCGTTAATCTTTGTCAGACTGACATTGCCTTTAATTTCGCCGCCCAAAACAACCGTGTTGTCTTTAATCATAACCTCGACGGCGTATTTGACTTGCTCATCTTGAGCAATCATCCGGTCTAAAATGTAACTTGAGATGTAGTCCGCCGTTTTGTCGGGATGCCCGAGCGACACCGCTTCAGCCGTTTTCTTCATCAGCTTTCCTTTCTCGCATAAAAAAACGCCCGCAAACAGCAACGTCGGCGGACGATAGAAAACATAAGAAAAGGGACGATTTTCACTCCATCGCCCCGATTATACCTGTTTTTGTAACCGTTTTTTACGGATTTGTAAACCTCGAAGATGTCAATGACATTTTTTGCCCCCGTATTTGATTTTGAGGAGAGCCTTGTCATAGCGCAAAGCCAATATTTGCCGAGAAACGCCGAACTCTCGGCACAAAAGTTTCCACGGTATTCTGTTAGCTCGTTTCCATACAAGGCGCCGTTCGTCCACCGTTAAAATCGGTAGCCACTCTAAAACCACACGCTCCCATAAAGCGATTTGCTCTTGATTGGGGAGAATTTTAAGCGGTTTTTTATCCATAAAAATCATTTCTTGCGGCGTGTACACAATATCCGGCATACAACATCTATACTTTGGCGCGCGAACTGGCGGTAACAAACGGTCGACATAAGCGGCGGTTTCCAAATCCTCCTTGATTTTTTCCATAACTTCGTCAGTCATTTCGCACCGCCTTTACCTTGCCGAGCATGTCTGCGCAGACATTTGCCATCGTTTCCATCTCTGAAAACTCCAATCCATTTTCCTTGCAAAACCATTTCCGGACGGCTTTTCGCCAATCAACGGCAATATATTTTTTACCATTCATCCACCCACGCTCTTCATTCCAGCGCACAAAAGCCACCGGATCGATTGTGTAGCCGCTTTCTTTCGCATAAGCCGCAACCTCATCCACGCTCGGAGCACCGACATATTCCGTTTTATCCACAATGGACAGAGCTTTATTTTTATCTCCAGATTCATTTACATCCACAGATTCATTCTCCTTCTCCGACTCATCTGATGGGGCTTCGATAGTGTTTGCTTGCGTTTTGCTAGAACTTTGCTTTAATTTTGCTTGACGTTTGCTTCCGCCTTTCGCGCCGTTTGCTTGTCTCATTTCACGCATTTCCAAATACTTGGCGTTGTTTTTCTCAATCGTTTCCTGAAGCATTTCAAACCGCTGTTTAACAAGAGCCGACATTTTAAAAGAAACGCAGCCGTAAAAGTTCGTTTCACACAACGCTATTATCAAATCCGCAACTTCGTTTTTCCTGAAATTATGCACAGCGGCAAGGAAATCAGCCGGATACAAAACAAATGACGTTTTCTTATCCATTGCGCCCTCCGTCTTTTGACGCGTTTTTAATATTCTTAATGCCTTGTATCCACTCCAGAGCAAGGCTGGTGCGGCGAACCTCGTCCCTGATTTGTCGCTCCAACCGATCGAGAGCCGACATTTCCAGTTCCAAAAGATAAATGACCGGAATTTTGCGAATTTCTTCCGTGATGTAAACCTGACGCTCCTGTTTTTTCATAGGTGTTCCTTTCAAAATTTGTTAATGACAACAGGAACACCCGGAAAAAAACAAAAACCGTTTCCATTATTTTAGTTTTTTTCGCACTTTTTCAAAAAACTTGTAAATTGTCTTTTTACTGACATGCAAATCCTTGGATATTTGCTCGATGCTTTCTCCCGAAAGAATGCGCTCAACAAATTCCATTTCCTTCGGCTCGGCGTATCTGGCGATATCTTCAACAATCAGTTTCGCATCCGTGTTTTCCGCAAAAGAAAACTCCTCATCGGCATCATAATCAGCCAATGAGGAGTATAAGAAATCGCGGCGCTGATATCTTTTGGTTAACAAGTCCGAGGCATGTAACTTCACAGCGTGAACAACCAAGGCCTCGTCCACGTCGGGAACTTCGTAAAACCGCTTCAAATAAAACAGCAACAGATCTTGCAAAATATCTTCTCGATCTTCATAAGAAAATAAAGGAGTTGACAACAATCTGCGAATTTGCGACAAGATTGTTATTCGGACGTACTCGGGTAGTCCGTTAAAAATATTTGATTTCATGAAAAAAATAAACCTCTTAAAACTATTGGTTAGAGGCTTATTGTTGAATTAAAACCTATGATATACAAGAATTAAAAAAAACACATATTGATAGAAAGATTCTGCAATATCGCTCCCATAACGAAAAAATGACAAATGACTCTGTGTACAATACTGTGTAAAACTAAGCGACACCGTAAAGTTTTCGCTGATCTTCCCAAATCGGCGGAATATCTTCACGAATTAAGCGTTGCAGATATAGTGTCGTTGGTTGCGTTCCCGCCAATATCCGTTTTATAATATCCGGGGCCAAGCATGTTAGGCGAATAAGCCGTCCCAAATATCCGGCATCAATACTTTCTTGCGTCGCCAATTCCAAAATGGATTGTTTCCCCGTGCTGATAATTTTTTGGTATTTGAACGCCTTGCAAAGCGCTGTTATTAATTCCGTGCTATAATTTACATTTTGGGCGATATCTTCAGGAAGAGATAATGTCAGGGCGCCTTTATGTCTTTTAAATGGATAATCAATGACTGTCGTGTGATCCTGCGTTTTGACCAAAAGGTTGGAAGTCAGCAAACTTAACGCTAAATCCGACCAGGTTATTTCCATCGTGTCATAATTAACGACAATCCTTTTAATCAATAATTTCATCAGTTGCAGTTTGTCCCGTTCGGCCATCTTTTCTATAATTTTCTCAGGATGTCGCATTACTTTATATATTTCGGCGGTTTTATCGGGGCATATTTTATTAATCAAGCCGTTTAGAACGCTAATATCGCTAATCATGGGAGTAACAATCTTTAACATGCATTCATCCATAAGAACAACCGGAACCGCTCCATTGCTACAATGATGATAACCATAATATTTGGCTTTGGTTGAAGTGTAATAAAAACGGCGTACTCCGTGGCTTTGGCTAGACGCCGGCGTCATCGGGCTGTGACAGCACCCGCACGTCAAAAGTCCCCGCAAAATTCCGACTTCATTTTTATTAAACAAACAAGTGCGTTCGCTTTTTTCTTTGTTTTTGAGTATGTATTGCACGCTTTCAAACACTTCAGGCGTTACAATCGCTTTATGCTGACCTTCGTATAATTCTTCTTTATACTTTATTTTTCCCATGTATATCGGATTTTTAATCATTCTTAAAACATCGTTCCGCCGAAAGTCCCTGTATCCGTTCTCAGTTAAAAGTTTGCAGACTGCCATCATCGATTTATATTTGAGATACATTTCAAACATAAATTTAACCACATCCGCTTCTTGAGGTTCGATTTCCAACTTTTTATTGATTGAACGATACCCGTATGGAACAACGCCACCGGTCCACATGCCTTTCTTTTTGGAAGCGGCGGTCTTGTCCCTGACACGCTCGCTTCCTATTTCCCGCTCAAATTGAGCAAAAGAAAGAAGCATATTCAAAGTAAGACGTCCCATGCTGTCGGCGGTGTTGAAATTTTGCGTGACCGAAACAAACGAGCAATGATACTTGTCAAAAATATCAACCATCTTGGAAAAATCTATCAATGAGCGGGTTAGACGGTCAATTTTATAGACCACGATCATATTGACTTTGCCTTGTTTGATATCTTCCAACAACCGTTGCAAAGCTGGACGTTTCATATTTCCTCCGGAAAATCCGCCGTCATCATAATGTTCATCAACCAACACCCAACCTTGATGTCGTTGGCTTTTCACGTAATTTTCACCGGCCTCTCTTTGCGCCTCAAGCGTGTTAAACTCTTTTTCCAAACCTTCATCGGTTGATTTGCGAGTGTATATGGCGCATTTGATTTCTTCCATTGTCATACTCCCCAAAATTCTTTGCCCGAGATTTTTCGTCCCGTAATTTTATACGCCACAGCGGATAGGGATTTGTAAAACTCGTTGTCCATTTCGAAACCGCCGACAACAACACGCAGGCGATAAGTCTCGCCTTTGAATTTTCTGATAATCTCCGTTCCTGTTGGAAGCGGCTTTTCCGGGATAATCGAATTGTCCATGTTTTCAAGAAGGGATTTGGTTTTAGCGTCCAAACCACCAAAGCGTAATTCCTGCAAGCGGTGGGTAACTCGCCATATAAAAAATTCTTTTCTCGTTGTCGCTTTGGGCGGTTCTTGATTGTAGAGAATGATGTACAAATCTTTCAGCTCCGCAAACGAAAGGTTCGGTATCTCTCTTAATTCGACATTCAAATCAGGCATTTTCGTCATATTGACCTCCTGCTTGATGAATGCTTGGAACAACAGAGAAGTCCAGTTTATTATCCGTATTGTCGCTGTTTTCTTGCTCTTTTAATAGTTCTAAAACAGGGACGGACAAAAGCTCAAGCAACCGTTCAAATTCAAAATTCATAAATATCTCCTGTCATGATTAAACACAACAGGAACACCCGTGAAAAAATGAAAACCGTTTCCATTATTTTAAATATTTTTCTGTTTTGGTGTTCGCACCTCGTTCGGTCGTCCATAAAAGACAAGAACGGATATATTTTTAATAGGTTGAAATAAAGCGTTTTTTGGTCGGTACGAGCTCAGACCAAAAGTATCTTTTTTGCCTCAAAGTTTGCAAAAAATACAAAAATAAGGATATAAAAAGAGAGATGCCGTCCAGACCGGAACTTGCCAACACCGCAGAAAAACTGCCATTTTGAGGATACAAAAAAAGCTTCCCTTAAAAGGAAGCTTTTTATACTGGTGGGTCCTGTAGGACTCGAACCTACGACCAGACCGTTATGAGCGGCCGGCTCTAACCAACTGAGCTAAGGACCCGTCGGCATCCTTTTTAGGGCAAATGTTTTTTGTAGTCAAGAGGAATTTTTACGGGCGGGGGATTTTTTCCGCCTTTTTATTGCGGGCGGCTTTATTAATTATGCGCAGCTTTATGATGTTCGGCTTAATATGCGCGGCGGGGAGGTTTATTTGGTGCGGCGAAGAGGTTTATTTGGTGCGTCGGCGAAACAGCAGGTGGAAACCGGCAGCGGCGGCAAGGGTTATGGCAGCAAATTCGGCGTAGTACCACGGGTTATCCGCATTGATGGGAAAATGGTAAAGGATAAACGAATGGAACATAAATATTTCCAGATTTACGGTTTCGAGCCACAGTAGCGGTTTGGCGGAGATTATCCGGGAGAGTGCGCCGCGGCCGAAAGCGAGCACATATATCACAGGCAATGCCAGCAAGACGAAAAACAGGCGGTATGCCGTGCCGCCCAAGGAATAACAGGCGGCAAGATACAGGCCGGCAAACAATGTTTCCAGAAGGGTCGCGGCGGCAAAGGACAGGCGCTGCCGCAAAACAGCGTTTAGCGGCGAAGGGGAGAGGAAAAAGACGCCGGCAATAAAACCGAGGCTGTAGTTCAAAGCCTGTACCAGCGGGTTGGCGTGCAAATCCAGCCGGATATACGAAGGATAAGAGCTGCGCATATATTCAATATACAGGCGTATGGCAACGAGCAGGGCAAAAAACAGAAACAGGCGGCGGGCGGCTTTGGCGCGCGCGGCGGCGCGGGAAAGGGCGGGGGTGATGAAATAGCAGAACAGCAGAGCGCTTAAAAACCACGATACATTGTTGAACATAAACTGCGTGCTTTGGAACCAGGCGTGCTGCAATGTCAGGTTCAGCAGCCCGAAGGACAAGATGAACCCGATGGTTTGGGAGGACCAGGCCGGCACAAAAAACAGCTGCAACAGGAATGTAGTAAAGTGGACGGGGTAGAGGCGGGGCAGTTTGGCTTTGACAATCTGCCAGCCGGAAGGGCGGGCTGCCGGGGTATCGCTTGGGCAAAAATGGTTATAAGCCATACAGAATCCGGAAACCAAAAACAACACTTCGACCATGCGGGCGCATAAATCCCAGCCGGGCAGTGCTCCCATGTGGCAGGCGATAATGCCGATGACGGCAAGAGCTTTGAGCCCGCTGAAGGCTGTGAGGCGGGGTTTTGCCGAACAGGGAAGGGATGTATTGAGGGAGCGGGCTGGCATTGTTGGTCTCCGGCTGGTTAACGTATGCGGTTGATAGTTTGCGAAATAAGTTTAAAGCGGCACGGCAGGGTTGTCAACCGGCAGAAAGCGGCGGTGCACAGGCGGAGACAGAACGGGGCAGGGTGTGACGCAGCGGCGTTGCACGGGCGGAGACAGAACGGGGCGAATATATACTTTCGGTCAGGTTAAATCAGGCGGCGGGGTTTATTATATATAGGCTTAAGTTTATATTCCGGCCGGGGAAACGGCGGCGGGCGGCGGCTGAATTGCCGGGACGTATATCTGGGTGCATAGCGTATCGGGACGTGTGT
>OKTI01000180.1_pt1 | contig 51582 bp, 42 predicted proteins | sample 1606071 | NCBI WGS metagenome assembly OKTI01 (sample SAMEA3879500, study PRJEB24766) | human gut metagenome | biome: human-associated habitat; feature: feces | place: USA | collected 1985/1987
CACAGCGGGCTCGACAGCGGGTTCTTCCGTCACAGCGGGCTCGACAGCGGGTTCTTCCGTCGCTTCGCCGTTCAGCGCGCTCTGCGCCAAGCCGAGGTTCTGCATCAGCTCATCCAGCTGCGCGGACACGTTGTCGAGGTAGCCCTGCGCCGCCGCTTGATTCGCCTTTGCGGTGTCCAGTTCAGCGGTCAGCGTTTCCACCTGCGCCTTGTTCGCTTCGTTTTCGTCGTTCAGGACAACCAGCTGGGCTTCCAGTTCCGCCACCTTTGCGGTGGATTCTTCCAGCACCAGCTGCGCTTCGCGGAGGTCATTCTGCGCGGTGGTCAGTTCCGCCTGCGCCGTCTCCTTGTCGGCAATGGTCTGCTGGAGTTCGGTGTTGCTGGCGGCCAGCTGACCGTTGACCTCATCCAGCTGACTGGACAGGTTATTCGACCGCACGAACAGCGCGACCATCACGATGACCGCCACGACCAGCACGACGATGAGTGCAAACAGGGAGACTTTCTTCTTCTCGCTGTTTTCCGGCGTGTTCTGTGCCGGTGTCTGGGACTTGTTTTCGGACATGGGAACTTCCTCCTTGCTTTGTCAGTCGAATCTCAGGCTGTGAATAAATGCGGCTGTCATCCTATTTCCAAATGCGAATGCGCAAGCAGATAGCGCAAGTGAATTGGGGAATAGGCTCACTCCTCTGCCTGCCCAAGGAGCTGCCGTGCGGCGTCCACCTGCGCCTGAAGGGATGAAAGCGTCTTTTGCAGCGTCTCCACCTCTCCGATCAGCTCACTGTCCGGGGTCCGAAGGAGAGCGAGCTGCTGCGTGAGCGTTTCCGCCTGCGCCGCTAATTCCGCATTCTCGCTGCGGAGCGCCTTGCGCTGGGCGCGGAGTTCCTGCTCGCGCGCGGACGCTGCATCCGCTTCGGGCTGCACCGCCTGCAATTGCGCCAGCGTTTCCGGCAGGTCAACGTCGATTTGCGCGCGCTGCGTCTGCTGGAGCTTCAAGCGCGCCAGACTTGCATCCAGCTGCAATTGCGTCAGCCGAAGCTGCTCGCCCTGCTGCGCCAGCCGAACCGCCAGCACACACAGCGCCACGCACACCACACACATCACCGCGACAAAAATGGCGCGGAATCCCTTGGAAACTTTCGGCAGCATGCTGCTTCCTCCTCTTCCAGTCTCGCCAACAGGGAGCCTTTCTATTCACTATTGTAGCATATTCCGGTACAAATTGCAAAGCAAAAGCGCTGAAAAATGCCGCTTGTTCGGCAAATTGTTACAAATCATTCATTTTTTGAGCCGCGTCAGCGAGACTTTTGGCGAGATAGTCCAAATTTTCCTGCCGGCAGACGGTATCGCGGGAAGTGTGGATGCGCCCGGTGATGAGTCCCACCCCCGCGCTGTGGTGGTATGCCGATACGCCCACCCCGCACACGAAGCGCCGATAATCGCCCGCGCCTTGCACACCCGCGCGCCCGAAGAACTGCGTCGACACGCCGGATGCCATTGCGTTTTCTTCAAGGGATTCGCGGACGGCGGCGTATTCCGGCTTATCCTGCGCCATTTTCGGGGCGCTGATGACAAACGTGTCGCCATCCCCGACGCAGTTGAGGTCAACAAGCAGCTTCATCGTCTGCACTTCGACGTGCTGTGCGCCGTAGCTCTTTGCGCCGCGGCTGCCCGTCTCCTGATGATCAAAGAGGATGAACGCCGTCTTTTCGCGCGCTTCAGGGGACAGGCGCTGCATCGTCTCCAGCAGGGCGGCAATGCCGGATGTGTTGTCATTGACGTTATGCTTGTTCGCCGCGCCGAACATCATCAGCAGCATCAGCGCCAGATAGGCGAAAAAGAACGTCAGAATCAGCAAATCGCCGCTCTTCGTCGCCAGCCCGACTGCCGTGCCAATCAGCAGGGAAATCAGCAGCATTCCCAGCAGCACCGCGCCCTGTGATAGAATATATACTGGGAAATTCCGGGGAATGCGCAAATCGGGTATGCCGATGGTCGCCGCCGTATCGTAGTGGGCGCTGATGAGCAGTTCGGCATTTTGAGGGTCACCGGCGACGATGTTGCGGTGGCGTAGCTTGTCCTTTCGGTTCATGCCGTCCACATAGGGGCGATACCCCATTTCGCGCATCTTCGCCATCACCCACTTCTCGAACGCCCGCTTCTGCGCCGTCGTTTTGCGGATGGGGAACTGCGCGTCGATTTCTTCGCGTATGGTCATGCTTGCTCCTTCCCGACGACCTGCCGGAGGACGGCTTCCACCGTGTCCGCCACGCCCTGCAGGGTAATTTCGTCGTACGTCGTGTCATGTTTGGTATGAATGTTGCTGCAGTACCAGCCTACATGCTTTTTCTTGCGGCAGGCGCAGATGCCCACGCCGAGCTTGAAGTGCTTCTGGTCGGAGGAGAAATTGCACTTCTCCATGTTGCCAAGGACGACCGGAATGCCGCTGCTTTTCCGCGCCGTCTCGCCCAGTGCCGGATACTTCTCCCGCGCCGCTTTCGGCACAAGCATCAGCATGGCTTCCCCCGCGCCGATGCAGTCCATGTTCAGCACAAGCGTCTCTTTTGCCACCTGCTTATGCGCTTTCGCCAGCCCCAATGCGCCAAGCAGCCCCTTCTCCTCGTTGTCGAACAGCACAAACGCAATCTCCTCCGGCTTTTCCGCCGCGAACGATTCCATCAGCGCCAGCACCCCGCACACGCCCGACGTGTTGTCATTGACGTTGTGCGGATTCGGCACGCCCGCCAGCAGCAGATACATCATCAGGCAGTACAACCCAATCAGCGTCGCTTCCGTGCAGAAGATGCTGCCCGTGAGCTTTTTCACAATCCCCGTCGGTACGAAAATGAACACCACCATCACCAGCGCAATCAGCGCCTGAACGAGGTAAAACATCGGGCGATTCATGGGCAGCATGACATTCGGCAGCCCGACGGTTGCGGGCGTATCGTAATGCGCCGTAACAAGCACTTTCGCCTTGTCCACATCGCCCACGACGATATTGCGGTTCGTGCAGATTGCCTTGTTTTCCTCATCCTCGCCGCATAGCCCATTTCCTGCGCCTTTTGCAGCACATACTGGCGGAACTGCGCCTTTTGTACCTTGCTTTTGCGCACCGGAAACCGCGCATTGACCTCCTGCATCCAGCGATTCGTATTCACTTTTTCTGCTCCTTTTCCGTGTACGGCACGACCTCCACCACCGTCAGCGTGTCTCCCTCGACGACAAAGCGAATATCCACCTCGCCATACGGCACGCCGTACACGCGCTTTCCGTCATGCTGATACGCCGGGCGCGGGTCTTGCGCGAGCAAGCCCATCACGGCGGGCAGATTCTGCTTGGGAACGTACTTTTTTAGCTTCTCCGGAAAATCCACCGTCAGGCGATGGCGTTCGGTCTGCTCGGTGAACCCGCCGACCGCATCCGGCACACTGTCCACATACGGCAGGTACGGCTTGATGTCCACAATTGGCGTGCCGTCCATCAAATCCGCGCCGGAGACGACGAGCGTGATGCGCCCGTTCTCCTCCTCCATGCGAATCAAGCGGACAACCGTCAGACCGATGCGGTTCGGGCGGAATGGCGAGCGCGTCGCGAACACGCCCAATCGGGTATTGCCGCCCAGCCGCGGCGGACGCACAGTCGGCCGCCAATCGTCCTGCTGCGCGCGGTCGAACTCCCAAAGCAGCCACAGGTGGGAGTAATCCTCAATGCCGCGGAACGCCTCGCGGACGCTGTACTTTTCCGCCATCACGACGCGGGAAATCACCTCCGGCACAAGCCCCGACTGCCGCGGCACGCCGAATTTCTCCCGAAAGCCGTTTTCGATTCGTGCAATGATTTCCATCCAGATTCCTCCCCTTTTCCATACGGGATAAGTATATCCCACCCGCGCCCTCCCGTCAAGGGGCGGAAGCAGAAAGGAATTTCTGTCAGTTTTGTATTTGGCAAGAGGATTTTTCTTGGTTGATGGAGAATAATACACCATTCTTATTGCACGAAATCTTTCACAAGGAGGTGAATCCCCTTGGTAGAAGCCCGCCACATCACGATGGATTTCCGCATCGACCAGAACCGCACCACCAACCTCAAGGAGTTTGTCGTCGACGCCCTCCACCGCCAGACGCATACCACCACCTTCCGCGCCCTCGATGATGTGTCCTTCACCGCCGAAAAGGGCAGTGTCACCGGGCTGATTGGCCATAACGGCGCGGGAAAATCCACCCTGCTCAAAATCATCAGCGGCATTTACCCGCCCACCAGCGGCAGCGTCGCCCTGCAAGGCACGCTTGTGCCCATGCTCGAACTCGGCAGCGGCTTCGACGCGGAACTCACCGGGCGGGAGAATATCTTCCTTAACGGCGCAATTCTTGGCTACCCGAAGGATTTTCTGCACGACAAAGCGCCGGAAATCATTGCGTACAGCGAACTCGATCGTTTCATCGACCGCCCGCTGAAAACGTACTCGTCCGGAATGCTCGCGCGGCTGGCGTTCTCCATCGCCACCGTCGTTCAGCCTGATATTCTGATTGTGGACGAAATTCTTGCCGTCGGCGACGAGCGTTTCCAGCGCAAGAGCCGCGCGCGGATGCTTGAGCTCATGTCCGGCGGCGCGACAGTGCTGTTCGTCAGCCATAATTTAAGCCAGATTCGCGAACTCTGCGATCGCGTGATTTGGCTGGAGCACGGCAGAATCCGCGCGCAGGGCGACGCAAAGTCCCTGTGCGACGCATACGAAAGGGAGGCAGCCCCATGAGTGAGCAGACGCCGCGCCGACGCCGGGCTGACCGGGTGTATACGCCGGAGGAAAACGACGCCGCGCCCTGCCGCCGCCGCATGAATGCGGACGAACCCCCGCGCCGCCGCCGAACGCGCGAGTATTATTCGCCCGAGGAGTTCATCCCGTACCCTGCGGAGGATTCGTTCGACACCATGCCGCCAGACATCCCGTTCGATGTGCCTCCGGACACGCCGTCCGCGCCCCCGAAACGGAAATTCCGTCTGCCGCCGCTGGGCGAATCGCTGCGCAGGACGATGCAATTGCTCCGTTCTGCGCGCCCGGATTTCCCCTTCCGCCGTCCGCATGGGGTCGGCGACTTGCTGAACATGCTGCTGGATGCGCTGCTGTGGGTGCCAAAACTGATAGTACATTTGACGCTGTATGCCTGCCGTTACCTGCGCGCATCCGTCCGCTATGCCGTGGAGGGCGCAACGCCGCTCTGGCAGGCGTTTCTGCTCCGCCCGTACAGCTGGGCGGGGTTCTATCTGCTGCTTTGGGGGCTGGCATTCAGCGGTGTTCATCTGATGTCGCGCGGGTCAACGGGCGCATCGTTCGCCGGGTTCGTGCTGCTGCTCGCGCCGCTGGCGTGGGGCATCGTGCTGGGCTGGGCGGCGGCGAACGCGCTGCACCGGCACTGCTTCTTCTCCCGGTGGACGTTCGTCGCACTGGAAGTGCTGTGCGTCCTCGGCATTGCGGGCGCTGCGCTGGGCTATCCCATTGCGCTGCTTGCGTCGGCGCCGCTGCCGCTGTGGATGCTCGCGGGCGCTCTGCTCCTGCGCCGCACGACGCTGCAATCCTTCTCCCCTGCCGCCATCGTCGATTTCTTCCAGCGCCTGAAGCCGCGCTGGGAACTGCGGCGAATCGGGCTGCACACGGCGGCAACCGTCAGCTACACTGCACCCGTCAAACGCAATCGCTTCTTTATCGAGCTGCAATGTACGCATCCGAGCACGGGGAATGCGCTGATTTTATTTCATACGTCCACCATTGAACCGGCGCTGGGGCAGAAGGTGCATGTGATTCTGCATCCGACGGAGGAAGACATCTATGAGGTGGACTTGACGACGAGCATTCCGCGGGTGAAGATTCGGAAGAATGACTTGTGGCGGAATCGGGAATAAGATAGCATCGGAGGTATCACCATGGAATCATCCCTCAACATTCAAAAAATCGTCAAGCCCTCCTTTGCCGTCATCGGCATCGAAGGCTCGACAGACGACGGCGAAGGCTTCATCCCTATGCTCTGGTCGGATGCGAACGCCCACTTCGACGAAGTCTCCCCCGTCGCCAGCCGCGACGAAAACGGCGCGCTGCTCGGCATTTGGGGCGTGATGAGCGACGAAACCCGTTCGTTCCTGCCGTGGACAGACGGCTTCTCGCACGGGTTGTACCTTGCGGGTGTGGAATGCCCCATCGACGCGGAAGTGCCGGACGGGTGGACGAAGTGGGTCGTGCCGGGGTACGAGTACCTTGCCATAGAGAATCGCCGCGCGGACACATTCAGCCGCATGGTCGATTACTTCCGCGAAAACGGCTTGAAGCTCGTCGGCGCGGTGCAGGAATTCACCGACCCGAAAACGCAGCAGGAGTATCTGTACTTCCCGATTCGGGCATTATGACAGCTTGACGCATTCCCAAACGGATGCTATAATACCCCATGAATCTGATGCAGAGGTGAACATGATGGCAGAAGAATGTACGCATGACTGCTCCTCGTGCGGGAGCGCGTGCGCATCGCGGCAGAAGCCGCAGAGTTTGCTTGCCCCGGCAAACGCGGGCAGCCGGGTGAAGAAGGTCATCGGCGTTGTCAGCGGCAAAGGCGGCGTGGGAAAATCACTGGTGACGGGTCTGCTCGCGTGCGAAACGGCGCGGCGCGGGAAAATCGCCGGGGTACTGGATGCGGACATCACGGGGCCGAGTATGCCGCGCATTCTGGGCATCCGCGACAAGGCGGTCGGCAATGAGCTGGGCATCCTGCCGCAGGAAGCTGAAAACGGCGTGAAGGTTATGTCCATCAACCTGCTGCTGGAACACGACACCGACCCCGTTATCTGGCGCGGCAGCCTGATTGCGGGCACAGTGAAGCAGTTCTGGACGGATGTGTGCTGGGGGGATGTGGACTGCCTGTATGTGGACATGCCGCCGGGAACGGGCGACGTGCCGCTGACGGTGTTCCAGTCGTTGCCGGTGGATGGCATCGTGATTGTCTTAAGCCCGCAGGAGCTGGTCGGCATGATTGTGGAGAAAGCCGTCAAAATGGCGCAGATGATGAACATCCCGGTGCTGGGCTTGGTGGAAAACATGGCGTACATGACCTGCCCGGACTGCGGCAAGCGCCTGTATCCCTTCGGCGAAGGACGCACGGCGGATGTCGCAAAGCAGTATGGACTGCCGATGCTGGCGCAATTGCCGATTCAGCCCGAACTTGCCAAGAAGTGCGACGAAGGCCGCTTGATGGATATTCAGCTGCCGGAAATGGGCAAAGCAGTCGATGCCGTGCTGAAATGCAAGGTTCGCAAGCATGAATAATCGAATCCCGTCGGAATCGTCCGGCGGGGTTTTTCGTATCGAAACGGTTTTCGCAGCAGGAAAATCAGGCGCACATGTCGAATAATAATTGATTCAGCGGAACAAATCCGCGTTTTTCTCCGTCTAATCCAGCGGAAAGGGAGGAAAAGCGCCGCTTGTTTCGTTATATCATTGGAAGGCGTGGGCTTTTCGCCACTTTCCGGCAGGGGAAGTGCAATTTAGCCCTTGCACACTGCCCGATAAATGTGTACAATATAGATGGGCGATTGCCCATACGCCTCTTTCCGGCAAATCCGGCAGGAGGATAACGCTTGCTCCGCTCGCCCTGAGTGTGAAGGAAGGGAATTATCATCATGAAGAATCATGCCGCTGCAACTGCTCGCAACCGCATTCTCAAGGGCGCTGCCCTGTGCGGTGTTTTGGCGCTGTCCATGACGCTGACGGGCTGCTTTGTGCCGCCGGACGACCTGTCAGGCGACCTGTCCAATCAGGGTGTTGTTTACAATACGGTTGCTGTCACAGCGCCCCAGCGCACCGCCACGCCCACTCCTTCGCCCACGCCGACGGTTGAATCCGTTTTCAATTTCGGCACGAACACCGTCATGCCGACGACACAGCCGGGCGTGATTACGTCCAACGGCATTGTCACCGTGGTGACCACGCCGCCCGGCAGCGTCGCCACCACTGCGCGGCCGACCGCAACGCCCACGCCAACTGCGGCTGCCGTTCTCAAAAAAGGCTCGTCCGGCGCTGACGTCAAAACACTCCAGCGCCGCTTGAAGCAGCTTGGCTACTACACCGGCAGCGTTGACGGCGATTTCGGCGACGCGACGGAGAAGGCGCTGCGCGCGTTCCAAGACCGCAACAATCTGCTGGTGGACGGCATCGCGGGCAAATCGACGATGGCAAAGCTGAACAGCTCCAACGCTGTCAAGGCAGCCGCCGCAACCGCTACTCCGCGCAAGACCGCGACCCCCAAGCCGCAAACCACTGCGACCCCGAACCTCTCCACTGAGTATTATCTCCAGAGTGGTTCGTCCGGCACACGCGTCCGCACGCTGCAGGCGCGCCTGATTGAACTGGGCTGGATGGCGGGTTCTCCGGACGGCAACTACGAGGGTGCGACAGAATATGCCGTCAAGGCGTTCCAGAAAAAGTACAAGAGCCTGTACACCGACGGTGTTGCCGGGCCTTCGACACTGCAAACGCTGTATTCTTCCTCCGCGGCGAAATCCTCCACGCCCGTGTCCTCCATCGGCACAACGCTGGAGTCCGGCATGAAGAACAGCGGCGCCGTCAAGGCGATGCAGACGCGCCTGAAATCCTTGGGCTACCTGACCGGCACGGCGGACGGCTCTTTCGGCGACGCGACAAAGGCGGCAGTGATCGCCTTCCAGACGGCGAACGGCCTGAAGGCGGACGGCAAGGCGGGCACATCCACCCTGAACCGCCTCTATTCCGATGCGGCGATTGCTGCCAGCTCCATGCCGACGGCGACCGCTTCCACCTCTGTGGACGGCTACACGACGCTCTCCGAGGGCGACACCGGCACGGCGGTTCGCAATCTCCAGAAGGCGCTGAAAAACAAGGGGTACTATTCCGGCAGCGTGGACGGCAAGTACGGCGCGGCAACGACGGCGGCAGTCGTCGCGTTCCAGTCAGCGCAGGGCTTGCGCGTGGACGGCAAGGCAGGCCCCGCGACCCAGCGTGCGCTGTTCACCACCTCCAGCAGCACGGATACATCCAAGTACACCACGCTCCGGCCGGGTGACAGCGGCGCGGCAATTCGCCAGCTGCAGACGACGCTGAAGCAGAAGGGCTATTATACCGGCACGATTGACGGCGATTACGGCTCTGGCACAACGGCGGCGGTCAAGGCGTTCCAGAAGAAGATGAACATCACGCCGGTGGATGGCATTGCGGGCGACAAGACGCTGACGCTTCTGTACTCCTCTGACGCGGTGGACAGCGACGAATATGCGACGCTGCGCCCCGGCGACACGGGCGCGGCAGTGCGCACCATGCAGGCGACGCTGTACGAACTGGGCTACTACGACGGCTCGCGCGACGGCGTGTACGGCGCAACGACGCAGGATGCTGTCCGCGCATTCCAGATTCGCAACAAGGTGACGCCGGTGGACGGCATCGCGGGCAACAAGACGCTGACAAAACTGTACAGCGGCACTGCGGTTGCGGCGGCGGCGAAAACGACGGAGTACAAAACGCTCCGCAAGGGCGACCGCGGCGACGAAGTGGTGCAGATGCAGGACAGCTTGCAGCAGCTTGGCTATCTGGCAACCGTCACGGGCTATTACGATGATGCGACCGTCGCGGCGGTTCGCTCCTTCCAGTCCCGCAACGGGCTTTCCGTGGACGGCTCTGCGGGTCAGGAGACCCTCGCGGTGCTCTACGGCAGAAATCCCCGCGCGGCATATTAAGGGAGAACCCAAGGGGCGCTGCCCCTTGACCCTGCCAAAGGGTCTTCGACCCTCTGGACTCCCTTCTCGCGATTGAGTTGAGCACACTTTCATACAGTGTCCGCGTGTTTATTTCTAAGAATACAGTCCAGCTTGGCGCGTTTGCACGGCTGGACTGTTCTCTTATCCACAGCTTTTCCCCGTCTTCCACCGAAAGGAGGGATTTCTGTGCGGAAAATCCGTTTTCTCCCCCTGCTGTGCGTTCTGCTGATCCTCTTCACCGCCCCGACCCTGCTCGCCCAGCAGGAGCCGGATACGCCCTATCCGGCGGAAACCATGCTCTCTGTCCGCATGATGCCGCCCGGCGAACGTAGCCTGCGCAATTTCCTGTATCCAAAACTCATGGCGCAGGAAGGCAGCATTCAACTTCCCGCCGGAACGTCCTACAATCTGCTGGTACAGACCTTGGATAACATGCGCAACGACTATCCGGAGCTGTTTCACATCGAATCCTACCGTGTCCATTATCAGCGCAATCAGCCGGATGTCGCCCAAAGCATTTCACCGCGCTACCTTTGTTCCGCCGAAGAAGCATCAGCCTTGCGCAAACAGCTGCTGGAGACAGCACAGTCGTGGGTGGACGAAAATCCCGACCCGCTGGCGCTGTACGAACGGCTTGTACAGAATACAACCTATTCACCCGACAGCATGTGGCAGCACGCGGCCGTGGGCGCTTTGCTGTATGGCGAAGCCACCTGCGCAGGATATGCGCAGGCGATTTCACTGCTCTATCGGCTTGCGGGCATTCCATGCGCAACCATCATCGGCGAAGCGTCAGACACAAGCGGCGAAACCGGTTTGCATGCATGGAATGTGACCAATTTCGGCTTTCTTGACGCAACATGGGGGGCCGCTTTCGACGGGCATGTGTTCCACAGCAACTACGCCATGGGTGAAGCGGATATGTCCATCGACCACACGCCCAATCGCGGGTACACTTTCCCCGACCTGAGCGGCGTTCCGAACTACTATCAGGCGCACGGGCTGTACGTCTCTACCGAGCAGGAACTGCTGACCCAGCTGATGCGTCTTGTGGACGGTGAAACCGTGGAGATTCAGCTTTCGCCCGACCTGTACGCACGGTATACAGCGGCTATGAAGGACAAGCCGTCCGATATTGTCACCTTTTGCGCCGAAGCAGCCGGGGCGGAAATTCCCTTCTACGACCCATGCCGCATCCTGTCCGACAAGGCGCATCGCGTTCTGCTGCTGATTCCCCACCCTGAATTGGCGGAGCAGTAACAGCAGTTTGCACGAGCGTAAAGGCAGATTATTGCCCCTGAGCACTTGCATGTTCGGGGGCTTTCATGTTATAATGAAAGAGTAGTGTGTCTATTCGGGAATAGGTGCGCTCATATGATTATGATTTTCCAAATATTATCAGAAATTGTTTCTATATTGAAAGGAGAACTTTATGTTCGATTGGGTCAAAAAACTGCTGGGCAGCAGCAATGACGCGGAGGTCAAAAAGCTGCAAAAGACGGTCAACGCCGTGGAAGCCCTCGAAGATGAATACAAGGCGCTGACGGACGAGCAGCTGCGTGCCAAGACGGATGAATTCCGCGTGCGCTTGCAAAATGGCGAAACCGAAGATGACATTCTGCCCGAAGCGTTCGCCGCGATTCGCGAAGCCGACGCCCGCGTGCTGGGAATGCGCCCGTACCGCGTGCAGGTGATGGGCGGCCTGGTGCTGCATCAGGGGCGCATCGCCGAGATGAAGACCGGCGAGGGCAAAACGCTGGTGTCCACCCTGCCCGCGTACCTGAACGCACTGTCCGGCAAGGGCGTTCACGTCGTGACCGTCAACGACTATCTGGCGCGCCGCGACAGCGAGTGGATGGGCAAAGTCCACCGCTTCATGGGGCTGAGCGTCGGCCTGATTGTCCACGATCTGGACAGTGCCGAACGCCGCGCTGCTTACGCCTGCGACATCACCTACGGCACGAACAACGAGCTGGGCTTCGACTACCTGCGCGACAACATGGTCATCCGCCAAAGCGAGCTGGTGCAGCGCGGCCACAACTTCGCCATCGTCGACGAAGTGGACTCCATCCTGATTGATGAAGCGCGTACCCCGCTGATTATCTCCGGCGCGGGCGACAAATCCACCGACCTCTACGCAAAGGTGGACGCGGTCGTCCGCACGCTCAAGCGTGACGTTCACTTCGAGATTGAAGAGAAGAAAAAGGCCATCAGCCTGACCGACGAGGGCGCCCAGCGCGTCGAAGCCGCGTTCGGCATCACCAACATCAATGATGCGGAAAATGCCGAGCTGAACCACCACGTCAGCTGCGCCCTGCGCGCCAACTTCCTGATGAAGCGCGACGTGGACTACGTCGTCAAGGACGATCAGGTCATCATCGTTGATGAATTCACGGGCCGCCTGATGATTGGCCGCCGCTACTCCGAGGGTCTGCATCAGGCGATTGAAGCCAAGGAGCATGTGACCATTGAGCGCGAAAGCCGCACACTGGCGACCATCACCTTCCAGAACTATTTCCGCATGTACCACAAGCTCTCCGGCATGACGGGTACGGCGAAGACGGAAGAGGACGAGTTCCAGAACATCTACTCGCTGGACGTCGTGCAGATTCCCACCAACAAGCCCAACATCCGCAAGGACTTGGACGACATGGTCTACAAGACGAAGAAGGCGAAGTTCAACGCCGTTGTGGACGCGATTGCGCAGGTGCACGCCAACGGTCAGCCCGTGCTGGTCGGCACGGTCACGGTTGAAACGAGCGAAATGCTCTCCGCCATGCTCCAGCGCCGCGGCATCCAGCATGAGGTGCTGAACGCCAAGAACCACGCCAAGGAAGCTGAAATCGTCGCGCAGGCAGGCCACTGGGGCGCCGTCACCATTGCCACCAACATGGCTGGCCGCGGCACGGACATTCTGCTGGGCGGCAACCCGGAGTTTCTCGCCCGCCGCGCCATGCGTCAGGACGGCTATGACGAGGAAATTATTGAAGCCGCGACCGGTCACGCCGAGGATGTGTCCGACGAAATTCTCGTCGCGCGCGAAAAGTACCAGTCCCTCTACAAGGACTTCAAGCGCACCACCGACGAAGCGCATGACCGCGTGCTGCAAACCGGCGGCCTGCATATCATCGGCACGGAACGCCATGAATCCCGCCGCATTGACAATCAGCTGCGCGGCCGTGCGGGTCGTCAGGGCGACCCCGGTTCGACCCAGTTCTTTATTTCGCTGGAGGACGACCTGATGCGTCTCTTCGGCGGCGACCGCATCATGCCGATGGTCGAGCGTCTGGGGCTCAAGGACGACGAGCCGCTTCAGGCGGGAATGCTCACCAAGCAGATTGAATCCGCGCAGAAGCGCATCGAGGGTCGCAACTTCGAGATCCGCAAGCACGTTCTGGAATACGACAACGTGATGAACCGCCAGCGCGAGATTATCTACGGTCAGCGCCGCCGCGTGCTGATGGGCGAGAACGTCCGCGACAACATTATCGGCATGGCGTACAAGCTGATTGACGCCGCGCTCTCCCGCCACTGCGCGTCTGACGACGGCACGGATTGGGATATTCCGCAGCTGACGAATTATCTGGAAAACCTGTGCATCCACCACGGCAAGATTGCCGAATTGGAGGATGTCGTCCGCTCCGGTGACCGCGACGCGCTGGCGCAGGCGCTCAAGGACGACGCGAAGGCGTTCTACGAGGAGCGCGAGACGGCGCTGGCGGAAATCGGGCTGGACATGCGCGAAGTGGAGCGCGTTGTGCTGCTGCGCGCGGTGGATGTGCGCTGGATGGATCACATTGACGCAATGGATCGTCTGCGCGATGGCATCGGCTTCCGCGCGTACAGCGGCAAGAACCCCGTCACCGAGTATCAGATTGAAGCGGGCTACATGTTCGACGAGCTGAATCACCTGATTCGCGAGGACACGGTGCGCCGCATGTATCAGCTGCGCATTGAGCGCACGCCGGAACGTGTGCAGGCAGCGGTTCGCCCCGTCGAGGGCAAGCCGATTGTGCCCGGCAACGGTCAGCCGCGCCAGCCCAAGCGGTTGAAGCCGTCGGAGCGCGTTGGCCGCAACGATCCCTGCCCCTGCGGTTCGGGCTTGAAGTACAAGAACTGCTGCGGGAAGGACAAAGAAACAAGGGAGTAACTCCCTTGACCCATTTTCGCGATTGAGTAGGTGGCAATTCCAATGTAATTTTCGCGTGTTTATGCAGGGATTTCGCGTCTGCGGACGCGAGGAGGGGGCTTTCCGATCGCCTCCTCCACCCCTTCGGTGCCCTCTTGCATAGTAGGTTGTAATTGTTGCTTTTTAGTTAGTGTACCTTTCGTGCCCAACTAACATAAACCAACCAGTAACATCCGGAGGGCGAATGCGAAGGGGTCAAGGGGGCGACCGCAGACTTCGTCTGTTTTCATGCCCCCTTGTCGCTCCCGCAGGAGCGAAACCCCCGCAACATAAAAAATCAAGCATCAATCCACCCCAAAAGCAAAATCATCAACCAGAAAAAAGCCTTTCCTGACGATTGAAGGAGATTAAACATGGCGCTCATAGATATTCCCCAGTATCGCAGCGAACTGGCAGAGATTCGCAAATCCCTGCTTGCCGCGGGCGATGCCCTCCACATTGACCATATCCGCGAACAGCTGGATGAGCTGACCGAGGAAATGAATCAGCCCGAATTCTGGAATGACCCGGATCACTCCGCGAAGGTCAACCAGAAGGTTTCCAACCTCAAAGGCAAACTCGAACACTACGAAAAGCTGCTTTCTTCCGCCGATGATATCGAGGTCATGCTCGAAATGGCGGAAGAAGAAAAGGACGAAGACACCGTCACCGAAGCGGTGAATGAGCTGGCGACGCTCAAAGAGCATACCGACGCGCTGGAGCTGGAAACCCTCATGCGCGGCGACTATGACGACAATGACGCGGTGCTGTCCCTCCACGCAGGCGCGGGCGGAACAGAAGCGCAGGACTGGACGTCCATGCTCTACCGCATGTATACCCGCTACTGTGAAAAGATGGGCTTCACCGTCAAGGTGCTGGATTTGCTTGACGGCGACGAAGCGGGCATCAAATCCGTAACCTTCGAGGTCAGCGGCGACCACGCCTATGGCTACCTCCGCGGCGAAAAGGGTGTGCACCGCCTCGTCCGCATCTCCCCGTTCGACGCAAACGCCCGCCGCCACACATCCTTCGCGTCGCTGGACGTCGCCCCCATGCTGGAGGACGATGATTCCGACATCGAAATCAACATGAAGGACGTCCGCGTGGACACCTACCACTCCAGCGGCGCAGGCGGTCAGAACGTCAACAAAACTTCTTCCGCTGTCCGAATGACGCACTACCCGACCGGCATCGTCGTCTCCTGCCAGACCGAGCGCGATCAGGTACAGAACCGCGCGACGTGTATCAAAATGCTGAAGGCGAAGCTGCTGGAGCTGCGCGAGCGCGCCAAGGAAGAGGAAATGGCGAACATCAAGGGCGAAATGAAGAAGATTGAATGGGGCAGCCAGATTCGCTCCTACGTCTTCCAGCCCTACACGATGGTCAAGGATCACCGCACGAACTACGAATCCGGCAACATTGACGACGTGATGGACGGCAACCTTGAGGGCTTCATCACCGCCTATTTGAAGATGCAGTAATGCCGAAACCCTCTCAGTGTCTGCTGGGAGGGTTCTCGCCGTTATATTGCTTTCCCCGGAAAGGAGATTTTCCGGTGCGCTATCAACTCGTTTCCATCCTGTCGGCGCTTCTGCTTTGCCTGACCATGCTGGCAGCCATCGTTTACGGGGTCGGTACGCAGCCTGCCCTGATGCAAACGATCATGCTGCGCACCGCTCCGCCTGAAGCAACCGGCTTTCCGGCGGAGCAATACGGTGCCGCCGCCAAGCTGATTACCGATTACCTCAAGGGCGAGGGCGACTTCCAGCTCGTATTTTCCATGAACGGCATAGCATACAACGCTTTTAACGAGCGTGAGCAAACGCATATGGCGGACGTGCGGACGCTGTTCAGCCTGTGCCGTCGTTTTTCGCTGGGCAGCATCCTCCTGACGCTGGTCGGTTGGCTCTATTCCCGGAAACAGCGGTTCTTCTGGCGAATCGTCCGGCGAACCGCCTGCTGTATGCTGGCGTTTGTCGCCCTCCTTGCGCTGCTGGCGGCGATGGATTTTGACCGGCTGTTCATCCTCTTCCATCAAATCGCCTTCACAAACAACCTGTGGCTGCTCAATCCGCAAACGGATTTGCTCATCCGTTTAATGCCGACGCAATTGTTCATTGACTATGCGCAAATCATCGGCATTGTCTGGGCGGCACTGATGGGGATTCTGCTCATCATTGCCACCGTGAAGCTACGAAATCAACAATAAGGGGCGTATTCCCATGACCTACACTGAATCTGCCCGCGCGCAGCTTGATGCCTTGCAGGTGAAAGACCACGTTCGCATTCTGGCGCTGGAAACCTCCTGCGACGAAACCGCCGCCGCCATCATCGAGGATGGGCGCACCATCGTTTCCAACATCGTTTTCAGCCAGATTGATCTCCATGCGCTCTATGGCGGCGTCGTGCCGGAAATCGCCAGCCGCGCGCACGTCGAAGCCTGTGACCGCGTGATTGACGAGGCACTCCGGGCGGCGAATATGCGCTTGCAGGATGTCGATGCCCTCGCCGTCACCTACGGGCCGGGGCTTGTCGGCGCGCTGCTCACCGGGGTCAGCTGCATGAAGGGCTTGAGCTACGCCGCAAACAAACCGCTCATCCCCGTCAACCACATCGAAGGGCATGTGTCCGCGAACTACATCTCCAATCCGGATTTGAAGCCGCCGTTTCTGTGCCTTGTCGTATCGGGCGGACACAGCCACATCGTCCGCGTGAACGACTACGGCGATTACACCTTGCTTGGTCAGACGATGGACGACGCGGCGGGCGAAGCGTTCGACAAAGCGGCGCGCGTGCTGACGCTCCCCTACCCCGGCGGCCCACGCATCGACGCACTGGCGGAGGAGGGCGACCCGCATTTCCTCTCGCTCCCGCATCCGCACACCCCCGGCAAGTACGACTATTCCTTCTCCGGCATGAAAACGGCGTTCCTGAACGCGGCGAACAAGATGGAGATGAAGGGCGAACCGCTCCCGAAGGCGGATATGGCAGCGTCGTTCCGCTACGCCGTTGTTTCGGCGCTGGTGGAAAAGGCGATGCTGGCGGCGAAGGATACTCACGCCCCCGCGCTTGCAATGGCAGGCGGTGTTTCCGCAAATCGTCTGCTGCGCCGGATGATGCAGGAGGCCGCCGACAAGGCGCACCTGCCGCTGTACATGCCGCGCCTCGACCTGTGCACCGACAACGCGGCAATGATTGGCTCGGCGGCATACTATCGGATGAAGAAGGGCGAGCTTGCGCCCCTGACGCTCAACGCCACGCCGTCGCTCCGGCTGGTATAATACTATTTCCTGCATTCGTCTGCGCCATCTGCTTGCGCCTTTTCCGCTCTGGCGTCCGGTCGTTCCATTTAGCGTAGCGCTGCTACGCTGCATTTCACTCCCGTTAGCCAGAACGAAAAATTCGCGGCGCATCTTGGCGCATTCTCATTTGAAAATAGTATAAGCCTATTATAATTAGGAAGAAATTTTTCACGGCAGCGAATCATCCCATTCATCATTCATTCCAACCAAGGAGGATTCCGCATGAAGAACAAAAACGTCTGGCAGGCGGTCAAATTCACGCTGTTCAGCGCATCCGCCGGGCTCATTCAGCTCATCAGCTTCGCCCTGCTGCATGATGTGTTCAAGATTCCCGATTACAACGCCTGTTACCTTCCCTCGCTGATTCTGTCCGTCCTGTGGAACTTCACGTTCAACCGCCGCTACACCTTCCGTTCGGACGGCAATGTCAAGCGTGCGATGCTGCTGGTCGCGCTGTACTACGTCGTGTTCATCACGCTTTCCAGATGGTGGAGCACGGAACTGGTCGCGCTCGGCGTACACGACTGGCTGATTGAAGTCATCAACATGCTCGTCAACTTCGTGACCGAGTTTTTGTTCCAGAAGTTTGTGGTCTATCGCGGGACGATTGACACAAACGAGCTGGCAAAGAAGGAACAAGCGTAATGCCGTTTGACTACAAGAAGGAGTACCGTGCGTTCTACCAGCCGCCGAAAGTGCCAGAAATCATCGACGTGCCGGAAATGCAGTTCGTGTGCGTATCCGGTACGGGCGACCCGAACGAGGAGGGCGGCGCGTATCAGCAGGCGCTCGGCGTGCTGTACGCGGTCAGCTATACGTTGAAGATGAGTCCGCGTGCTGGACACCTGATGGACGGCTTTTTCGATTACGTCGTGCCGCCGCTGGAAGGCTTCTGGCAGCAGGACGGCGTATCAGGCATGGACTACGAGCGCAAGGCGGATTTGCACTGGCTGTCCGTGATTCGTGTGCCGGATTTCGTGACGGCGGAGGATTTCCGCTGGGCGGTGGAAACGGCGTCAGAAAAGAAGAAGCTGGACTGCTCCCGCGCTGAACTGCGCACGGTTCGCGAAGGACTTTGTGTGCAGATGATGCACATCGGCGCATACGACGACGAACCCGCGTCGGTGGCGCAGATGGATGCGTTTCTGCGCGAAAACGGGTATGAAAATGACTTCACGTCGGAGCGGCTGCATCACGAGATTTATCTTTCCGACCCGCGGAAAACAGCGGCGGAGAAAAGGAAAACCGTGATTCGGCATCCGGTGAGAAAGGTATAAGCAACCTTGGGTGCTGCTTGTCAGTGGATGAGCGGCATCCTTTTTTTCTTTTGTTGCTTGGTTCCATTTGTTGCAAAGGGAATCGCGCCTACGGGCGCGACAAGGGGGCTTTGCGGTCGCCCCCTTGACCCCTTCGCAGCGCACTCCCATGTTTCTTGATTTTTATTGTTACAGAAGGAACTTGCGCCTGCGAGCGCGTTTGGGCAGCGCTGCTTTTGGCGTTTTTTGCGAATTTTCCCCTTGTTAGACCTTGACGAATGTGGTATAATACTATTTCGGGATGAAGATGAGCCAAGATGCGCCGCGAATTTTTCATTCTGGCTAACGCGAATGAAATGCAGCGTAGCATCGCTACGCCAAGTGGAATGAGCGAACGCCAGAAGGGAAAAGGCGCAAGCAGATGGCGCAGATGAATCCCGGAATAGTATTTCTAACAGCGTGGCGGGAATGAGCCGCCAGACCCTGAGGAATAGGAGAAAAACAGCTATGGTTAAGGTCAACATTATTTCGGGTTTTCTGGGCGCGGGCAAAACGACGCTCATCAAGAAGCTGCTGACAGGCAGCGTTGCGAAGGAAAAAATCATCCTGCTGGAAAATGAATATGGCGAAGTCGGCGTGGATGGCAGCTTTATGAAGGATTCGGGCATCATCGTCGATGAACTCAATTCCGGCTGCATCTGCTGCACGCTGGTGGGCGACTTCCAGAAAGCGGTTGATGACCTGATTGCGAAGTATCATCCTGACCGCCTGCTGATTGAGCCGTCCGGTGTGGGCAAGCTGAGCGAAATCCTCGCCGCCGTCGAGCGCGCGAAGGAACGCCACAGCGACCTCGTTGTGACCGGCTGCGCGACCGTTGTGGACGCGGGCAAGTGCCGCATGTATATGAAGAACTTCGGCGAGTTCTTCCTCGACCAGATTAAGACGAGCGCGACGGTGATTTTCAGCCGCACGCAGCTGCTGTCCGCAGAGCGCATCGAGAAGAGCCGCGCGCTGGTGGAAGAGCAGCATCCGGGCGTCCGCATCGTGACGACGCCGTGGGATGACCTGTCCGCTGATACGCTGCTGGAAGTCATTGAATCCGGCAAGCCGATGGAAATCCACCTCGATGACGACGATGATGACGACGAGGATGAACACGAGCATCATCACCATCACGAGGACGGCGAGGAATGCTGCTGCCATCATCATCATGACGACGACCATGACGACCATGAGCATCATCACCATCATGATCACGACGACCATGACGAGGATGAGCACGAACATCATCATCGCGACCACGAGGACGGCGAAACCTGCTCCTGCGGACATCATCACCATCATCATCACGGGCATGACGCAGACGAAGTGTTCGTGTCTGTCGGCGTAGAGACTGCGAACCGTTACGAGCAGGACGAGGTCAAGGCGATGCTGGACAAGCTGTCCGACGAAGAAGAGTACGGCACGGTGCTGCGCGCCAAGGGTGTACTGCAGAATGCGGCGGGCGAGTGGTTCCAGTTTGACTATGTGCCGGGCGAGAGCCAGTTCCGTCCGGGTACGCCGGATTACACCGGCCGCCTGTGCGTCATCGGTGCGCACATCGACGAAAAAGCACTGCGGGAGCTGTTCAAGGCATGAGCGAACAGGAATTTACGCCAGTTTACCTGATTACCGGCTTCCTCGAAAGCGGCAAAACCCAGCTCATCAACTCCATGCTGACGGACGACAACTTCTCGCGCGGGCAGAAGACGCTGGTCATCTGCTGCGAAGAGGGCGTTGAGGAATACGAAACGGCGAAGAACACGACCGTCGTCGTCCTCGACGAAGCGGACGAGATGAACACGAAGAAGATGGAGGCGCTGGACAAGGAGTATCAGCCGGAGCGCGTCATCATCGAATACAACAGCATCTGGACGATTGAGCGGCTGGGCAGCTGTATGCTGCCGCGCAAGTGGGAAGTCGTGCAGATTATCACGACGGTGGACGCGAACACCTTCGACAACTACTTCACCAACATGCGCCAGATGCTGACCGACCCGATGAAGGTCGCTGACCTGATTCTGGTCAACCGCTGCCAGCCCGGCGCAAACAAGAGCCCGTGGCGTCGCCAGCTCAAAGCGGTCAACCCGAAGACGAACATCATCTTCGAGAACACCGACGGCACGAGCGAAGACGGCGTGGCGGACGAAGACCTCCCCTACGACATGAAGTCCGCTGTCATCGAAATCAAGGACGAGGACATTCCGACCTTCTATCTGGATTCGCTTGACCATGCCGACCGCTACGACCGCAAGACTGTGCGCTTGGTGGGGCAGGCTTTCGCTGACCGCTCGCTGCCCAAGGGCTATTACATGTTCGGGCGGATGGCGATGACGTGCTGCGCGAACGACATTCAGCCCATCGGCTGGATTACGCAGGGCATCCAGAAGCCCAGCACGAAGACATATTTCCGCCTGACCGCGCAGTGCAAGGCGGTGGACGCGCAGGGCGAAAAGATGCTGATGCTGCAGGAAGCCCGCGCGGAGATTGTCCCCCCGCCGGAAGAAGAATACCTGAATTTCAACGCATAAGATGCTGATTTCCCCCGGCTGCTGCAAGGCAGTCGGGGGATTTGTTTTGCGCATTTTCGCCGCCGTTTGTATTTTTTGTGTTAATATCTTGACATTCCATGTATCGTCTGTTATGATGATATTGGAAACTTAACCATCACACTATGCACACGTTGACTTGCTTCCCGTTCCGAAGGAGGAATTGAAGATGAAACGCTTGCTTGCTCTGCTGATGATGATTGCACTCTTAGGCGCGTTCGCCGCGGCGGAAAATACGCAGCCCATCCGAATTCTCGGCGCATCCTCCTATTGCCCGCCCATTGATTCCTATGCCGCGGCAGGACATTCCGTCGAACGAAGAGACGGCTCGATGAAGGACATTGCATCCGCCATCGCATCCCGCGATCCCAATATTGACATCTTCATTTTTGACTCGAACGCTGGGCTTGACCAAATCAAGAAGCAACACTATTACTATCCACTGACCGATGACCGCGATTTGATGGATAAACTCGGCGACTTGTATCCTGCCTTTCAGAATGCGCTCATGGACAATGGCAATCTGGTCGGCTGGTATATTGATGCGCAGCCGGTGGGCTGGTGTGTGCTGTCCACTACCCTGCTGGAAGAATTAGAGCTTTCTGCCCCAGCCACCTTTGAGGAATTTTTAGATGTCAGCAAAGTGCTGCTCGACGGCGGCTATTTGGGGAATGACTATCTGCTGCTGATCGACTACCCGTTCACGCAGTCGGGGATGCTCACGTTCTATCTGGAACAATTTCTGATTGCTTCTGAACGAGTGGATGGGCAGATTAACTTCCTGCGTCCCGAATTTGCCCGCATTGCCGAGAAAATCAAGAACACCGTTCCCGAAACGTTGAAGGAGAATTTGTTAGCGTCCCACGAAGTCTTCACATCCTCGATGGCTTCTCTCGCGCCCGAAGCAGACATCGAATTGATCCCGTCCGTCCTTGATGATGCGCCTTCGGGGCTGTATTACATGACCTATGTCGCCGTCATCAACCCGTACTCCAACAACATTGGCGGTGCCATCGACCTGATGCAGCATCTGGCAACTTACGAATCCGAAAACGCCGCACTCTGGGATTCGTCTCTCAGCAAGCCCATCATCCGTTCCGACTATGACGAAAAAGTTGCGCAATATCAGAACGAAATCGCCCGTTTGGAAGCAAAGGAGAACCGCACCACGCAGGATGAAGACGACCTTGACCGCGCTCGCCGGAGTTTAGCCTACATCACCGAACACCCCTATTCCGTCTCCCCGGAGGACATTGCCTACTATCAGGAGCTTGTCCAGTACGCCTACATCCCCGGCGACTCCCCCGTCACCTTCGACGATGCCCTCAAGACGCTCATGCAGCGCTACCTGAACGGCGCGTTTGACGCGGAGGGGTTCGCCCGCGCGTGTCAGGAGCATGTCAACACGGTGTATCTCGAAATGGGGCTGACACCGATGTATGTGCCGAACTAATTCCACTTGTAAATTTTCCCGCGTTCGCTTGACAAATCAACCGCATCGTCCTATCATGGAGATAGGCGCAAAGCCAACGAAGGAGGTTTGATTTTTCATGGCAAATCAGGAGAAATACGCCCAGCAGATGCAGGACGCGGGCGTTTGCGATGCGCGCGGGGCGGCGCTCTGCGCCACGGTGAAGGAGCTGCCGGACGGGAGCTTCGGCATGGTGCTGCTCGGCGTGAAGGGCAATGACCTGCTCATCTACGACACGAACATGAAGTCCGAGCCGCTCAAATTGATGTATACCATCCCGCTCAAAGGCGTGACCGACTTCAGCACCACCAGCCTGATGGGCGAAATTCTCAAGGGCTACACGTTCCGCTTTACGTCAGATGGATTTACCTATTCGTTCAAGAACTGCCGCCGTCAAGCGTTCCTTGACGTGCTTCAGCAGGAAATCAACAAATAACATCAAGGGCTGCGCCGGAAAAGTCGGTGCAGCCCTTGCATTTTGCGTTCTTTTTCTGATATAATAGACATATCAAGCATTATGATCACAGGAGGACGCTATGATTTCCATTCTGCCCGAAAGCAACTATGCCGCCATCATGACCGAGACGGTTGAGCCGTATCTGGATTCGCGCCGTCAGGAGATGGACATGCCGCTCTCCACGGGCGGAACGCTGCACGCAGAGGTTTACGAGCAGCCGGATGCGACCCGCGCCGTCGTCATCCTGCACGGTTACACGGAATCCGCCGAGAAATTCCGCGAAATGACGTGGTATTTTCTGAACGAGAAGTTCAACGTCTACGCCATCGACCACCGCGGGCACGGCAAATCCGTCCGCAAAATTTCTGACACCTCCATCACGCACGTCGATGCGTTTTCGGATTATCTGCGCGATTTGGAGGAATTCATGTCGGGTGTCGTCCTGCCGAGGACGGAGCATCTGCCGCGCGTGCTGTATGCGCACTCGATGGGCGGCGCGATTGGCGGCATGACGCTGATGAATCACCCGGAGTATTTCGCGCGGGCGGTGCTGACTGCGCCAATGATTGCGCCGTCGAGTGCGCCGCTGCCACGCTGGGCGGGCAAACTCGCGGCGGACTTCATGTGCGCCATCGGCAAGCGGGAAGACCGCGCGTTCATCGGCAAACCGTTCAGCCCGGAGAACGAGCCGTTCGAGACATCCTGCGCCACCAGCCGCGTCCGCTTTGACTACTACGAGCGCAAGCGCATCGACAACGCGCACTTGCAGAATTGTTCACCCACTTATGGCTGGGTACAAGAAGCGATTGGCGTGACGCAAGTACTGCTTGACCCGGTAAAGGACAAGCAGATTACCACGCCGCTGCTGCTCTGCCAAGCGTCACTGGACAAGACAGTCTGTCTGCCGGAGCAGAAACAATTCGTCGCACAAGTCTCCGGTGCGAAACTTTCCGTTTATCCCGCGAAGCACGAAATCTACATGTCCACGAACGATGTGATGGAGAAGTATGTGCCGGAAGTGATTGGGTTCTTACGGGGGTGAGGGAGGCGCCAGAGGCTCTGCCTCTGGACTCCGGCAGGGACGCTGCCCCTGCACCCTGCAAGGGAGTTCCTCCCTTGACCCTTTCGCGCGATTCAGTTGGTGACTTCTGCATACAGTGTCCGCGTGTTTATCCAGCGAACCTACGGTTCGCTAAATTTCCGGTAGAAACCAAGCAACATGGGAGTGACCGCGCCGAAGGGGTCAAGGGGGCGACCGGAAAGCCCCCTTGTCGCCTCCGCAGCGGCGATTCCCCCTGCGGCAACATCACGCAATAAACAAAAAGGTCAATATTCAAAACTCCCCTGTCCATATCAAGCAGGGGAGTTTTTTTCATCATCACACCTCACGCCCAACGGCTTCTGCAATCTTCCGAATATCCGCCATCACGTCCACAAACGCGGCGGGCGTAATCGACTGCGCACCGTCGCACAAAGCGTGCGCCGGGTCGTTGTGCACCTCAATCATCACGCCGTCCGCGCCAACCGCAATCGCCGCGCGCGCAATCGGCTGCACCATCCAGCTCTTACCGGTCGAATGGCTCGGATCAACAATCACCGGCAGATGGCGGACAAGTCGAGTGTGTTGCGCGTGTACGTCTCGAACGTGCGGATGCCGCGCTCGCACAGAATCACCTGCTCATTGCCGCCCGCCATGATGTACTCCGCGCTCATCAGCCACTCCTCGATGGTGGCGGACAAACCGCGCTTAAGCAGAATCGGCTTGCGAATCTTCCCCAATTGTTTCAGCAGGTCGAAATTCTGCATGTTGCGCGCGCCGACCTGAATGCAGTCCACCTTATCCACGAAGGTATCAATGTCGTAGGGAGACATCAGCTCGGTCACGATGGGCAGCCCGGTCTGCTCGCGGGCATGGCAGAGCATGTCCAGCCCCTCGTATGCCAGTCCTTGGAAGGAGTACGGGGACGTGCGCGGCTTGAACGCACCACCGCGCAGCACCGTCGCGCCCGCGTCCTTCACCGCCTGCGCCACAGCGGTAATCTGCTCGTTGCTCTCCACGGAGCAGGGACCCGCCATAATCGCCAGTTTCTTGCCGCCGACAACCGTGTTCCCGATTTTGATTTCGCTCGGCGCGGGATGGAACGCGCGGTTTGCCTTCTTGAACGGCTCGGCAACCTTCATGATGCGTTCGACGCAGTGGAAGGATTCCAGCTGGTCGGGGTCAATGCGGCTCGTGTCGCCAGTCAGACCGAGGATGGTCATCTCCGTGCCTACAATCGGGCTGACGGATACGCCGCGCGCAACCACGGCATTGGTGACGGTGTCGATTTCCTGCTGGGTCGTGCCCTGCTTCAAGACGATAATCATGGTGTTCAACCTCCTGCGTCAATCATTATTGGCTCAAAATCATTATTGGCTCAAATGGACGAAAAAAAGCACGGAAGCCCGCAAAAGAGCTTCCGCGCCTGATGTTTTCCTCAATCGCTGCGGCTGCTGCTTCACGGTACGTCAATTTGCCCGGCGAAAAACGCCGGGAGCGTAAACGGAAACAGCACAGACAGCATCATGGAGAAAATTCCTCCGTTCGGCGGCATCATTGCCGCATATCCGCGTTTATTATAGTCCGCTCATCCCGCGCTTGTCAAGGGCAGGATTGTACATTTGCTGTTTTTCGGGCAAAAAGTTTGCCAAAGCTAACCTGTATCGAATGGCATTCATCTATCCTCGGGCACGCACAGCTATCCTTCAGAAAAATTTCGGGAAAATCGTGTAATCCTCTTGACAATCAACCGATTTGGGCATTATAATAGCCATAATGACAATTGTGCCATTTGGTTAAAGGAGGATGAAGGGCATGGAGTCTTACCTGTTCGCAGACGTAGAGGCTGCGGCGGATACTATGGTGGTGGAAGGATACCACAAGCCGGGCAGCTTGACCCGCTCCAGCGGTGCGTGGATTCACGCGGCAGGCACGGCGATGTTTGAGGCAGGGAGACGCCCCATTAAGCCGCATGACCAGTGGATTTGGTTCGCGGTGGAGGCAGGCGAAGCGACGCTGGTTTGGCAGGGGCATGAGCTGACGCTGAAACAGCAGGAAACGTGCTTCCTGCCCGCCGGCAACCGCGACGCTGCCCTGCAGATTGACGAGAGCGTCCGCTGCGTGTGGATTGCGCTGGAAGGCCCGCTTGCGCCGATGGTCGTACGCAAGATGGGCGCGCTGCTGCATATGCCGCTGAAGCAGGGGGCGCTGCCGAGCCAGATGTACTTGGCGAAGCAGATTGTGCAGGTCATCGTCCGCCACACGGACACCAGCGACGCGACATATCAGCTGCAGCACCTGATGTACGGGATGCTGGCAAGCCACTGGGGTCAGCCGGTCGCCATGGACGCGATGCTTTCGCACGAGATTGCGAAGGTCGTGGACACTCTGCGCGCGAATCAGTACAAGGACAACTTCTCTCTGGCGGAGATGGCGGCAATTTCCCGTATGCCGATGGAAACGTTCCGCAAGCGCTTCGTGAGCGAAGTGGGCATGCCGCCGCTGTCGTATGTGCTGCACTGCAAGATGGAGCGCGCGAAGGAGCTGCTGCGCGAGGAAGGGCACACGGTTCGTCAGGCGGGCATCGAAGTCGGGATGCAGGATCCGTACCACTTCTCCAAGCAGTTCAAGAACATCGTCGGCATCAGCCCGTCGGCGTTCATGAAGCAGGCCGCCAAGCCGGATGCGACCATCCGCGGCAGCAGCAAAGTAGAAAAGAAGTAAGCAGTGAGGCGACTGTCAGGGGATAAACCTGGCAGCCGCCTTTTTTTCTTCCACATAACCGCCATATTTACCGCACGGGATTCGGGCAGCCTTGGACTTTGTGTTGCTCGGCACACTCGTCCGCCCCTCTACGGTCTACTATGTGATTTCTGTTCGTCGGTTCGGGAGTTTGCCCGCTGGCATCCGGCTTCCTTCAGACTCCGCCTTTCGATGGACACCCTTGCCTTCGGCTAAGCCGGGCGCACCGTAACGGCCGTTGCAGGATTCATCTTCTGCAACGGCCTTAAAAACGCTATGAAATGGGATTATTCCGCTGTCGGTATCAGGCGAATCAGCACGGTGGGAAGCTCTGCATCGGTGAAATCCAGCGTGAACACTGCGTTTTCACCTTCCACGATGTAGGGCAGATCAATTTCCGTACCGTCGGCATTCAGCAGCGCCAGGGTAACGCCGTTCAGCAGCTCGGCGGGCATCGTGATTTTTACCTCGCCCTTCGGCTGGGTGAGCTTGCCGGAAACTTCAAAGCAGACGCTCAGCAGCGTATTGCCGTTCGCAGTTTCACCCATGCGCAGCACCAGCTCGCCATAGGGCAGATGCTCGCCCTCCGCCGTCACTTCTTCAACCAGCGCCAGATGTGTGCCATCGCTCACATTGCCGCATACGGGGCAGAGCGTGCGCGTCGCTTCATCCTGCTTGAATTCGACGATGGCGCATTCGGTCTTGCTGACGTGCTTGCAATCCTTGCGCTTGCAGGTCGCGCTGTGCGTGCCGTCGCCGTTACTCGTCCATTCGCCATACCAGTGCAGCAGCGTCTTCGTCTGGTGATCCTTATAGCTGTCATTGCAGTTTTTGCAGGTGTGCAGCGTGTAGCCGACCTTTTCGCAGGTGGGCTTGACGACCTTTTCGGTATAATCGTGCCCGGGGGCAGGGATTTCCACCTTGGTGGTATAATCGCAGCGGGAGCAGGTATCGTATTCCTCCCAGCCGGTCTCGGTGCAGGTGGGCGCTTTGGCGTCGTGGTGCACCAGCTTGTGTTTCAGCGCAGGGATTTCCACCTTGGTGGTGTAAGTGCAGCCCTCGCGCTGGCAGGCGTCATATGCATTCCAGCCAATTTCGGTGCAGGTGGGCGCCTTGGCGTCGTGGTGCATCATGTCGTGGTTGTTCGGGTCAGGTCCATTATTTGGGTCTACATAAGTATCCGTTCCCTTGTGGTAGCAGTAGTCGCAGTTTGTGTAGTACACGGCCGGAGCAACGCAGGTGGCTGCGGACTTAAGGCACACGCTAACGGCGCCCTGAACGAACCAATGTGCGCCCATCTTAGTTTTCGCTTCGTGGCAGACGGTGCAGCTAACCCAGTGGTTTTCGGCATCCGAATCCCAGCCCTGATTCGCAGGGAAGGTATGTGCGCTGTAGTACTGCCCGCCGCAGGTGCTGCATGTTCCCAGCGCAATGCAGGTCGCACTGCTGTCGCCGGAGCAGCTTGCGGTGTCCATCGCATCGCAGCCGTCGCGCTGGCAGGTGCGGAAATGCTCGCTGTTGTTGCCCCTGGATTGCCATGCGCCCCAGTCGTGACCGAGTTTGCCGTATTGAGCGCCGCACTTGGCGCAGGTTTTGCCCGTGGTGCAGGTCGGCGTTTCGGTGCCGCCAGAGTGATAGCTGATTGGATTGCCAAGAAATATGGCATGCTTGCTTTTACCGCAGAGTGGACATTTGTAAATTACATAATGCTGATCGTCGTTGTATCGCTCGAATCCTGTAATCTCAAGATCTGCCTGCTTCTTACAGAAAAAACATATGTTGCGGACGGTTTCCGCCTTCGCTTCCGGCGCCATTCCCGGCAGCAGGCACAGCAGCAGCGCCGCAGCCAGCAATATGGCAAAACTCTTCTTCTTCATCTTCGTCGCCTCCTTAAAGTTAGGGTAACACCGCACAAATGAAGTGGTCGGCTGGCAAATGGATTTTTCGTCAAATGCAAGTTTTGAAGGTTTACTGGCCGTAAATCGAGAAATTTGCATGCCACCGATGGCGGAAAAGACATCGCCCGACGCGCCGCCGAGTTGTGCGGTGCTGCCTTTATGATGGATTTACTGCGCCAGTTCCACCAGCGTGTCAAACGCGGGCTTCGGCTGGGCATCCTTGTCGAACAGGAGCGGGTACTCGTCCGCGCGCCAGCTCATGTCGTCCACCGTGCCCCATACCTGCACCGCTTCGATGCGGTCGGCGTAACGCAGGAAAATCTTCATCAGGTCGCCGTAATACTTCGCCTGCTTCTGCAGATTTTCCTCGCTCGTATCGTCAATGCCCACGTCAAGTTCGGACACGCGCAGGAGCAAATCACGCTTGGCAATCTGCTGGAACGCCCAATCCACGCGGTCAATCGTCGGACTGCCGACGGAGTAGTGTGCCTGGAAGCCGTAGCCGTCAATCGTGCCATCCGCAATCAGGCTGTCCAGCAGGACGCAGATGCCGTGCAGCTTGGGGTCAAGGGGGGTGTTGTAATCATTGTAGTACAGCTTCACGCCGTCCGCGGCGTACTTGCGGGCGTACTCAAACGCGCGGTTCACGAAATCCTGACCAACCGTCTTTGTCCAGTTGGATTCGCGCAGCTGGTCGCTGCCGTCCGCCACGGCTTCGTTCACAACGTCCCACGAGACAATCAGCCCCGGATAATTCTCGTTCGTCCACGTCAGCACCTGCTGAATGTAGCTTTCCATGCGGGCGAGCATGGTTTCGCGGCTGCACAGCGGCTTGTGGGTCGCGTAGCCCTCATGGAAGAAGGCTTCGGGCGTCTGGGAGTGCCACACCAGCACATGCCCATGCACCTTCACGCCATTGTCGCGGCACCAATCGAGGAACGGAATGCAGTTGTCGAACTTCACAGCGACGGCCGTGTCGTCCGTGCGGCTGAGCTTGCGGCATTCCGCCATATCCAGCAGCGAATCCGGCTTCATCTCGTTTCCCGCGGTCATGATGGTGAACTGGCTGCCGTAGAACGCCATGCGTTTGCTGTCCGCCACTTCACTGGCAACAACCGCCGTGCCGAAATCGAACTTATCCGCATAGAGCGTCTTGAGGACAGGCAGCGAAGTGGTGTCGAAGGAGTCAATCTTCTCGTCGCAGGTGAAATTGCGGATGGTGAAGGACGTTTCCTTGCCCGCGCCCTCGACGTACAGCACATACTTGTCATACCGACCGGGAATGTACGAGCCGGACAGCATTGCCCATTCGCCCTTCTTCGCCGTGCCGGTGACAATGTTCTCATAGGATTCCTCGCCGTCGCGGGTATGGGCGACGGACAGGATGAAGCTGCACGAATCCATCTCGTCCTGCTTCACCTGCACGGACAGGTTATAGGTGCGCCCCGGCACGAGGTCGAAGTCGCGGCCGGGAGAGTTCCACGTCGCGGTACGCCCGGTGATGTACAGCCCGTCAGCGGTCGCCTCGATGGCGGCACCGCCCGCAGAACGCGCATACCAGCCGTCCGTGCCGCTGGTAAAGTCCGACGTGTAGTGAATCTGCGGCGCGTCGGAGTAATCCACTTTTTCGGGCGCGGTGATGGTCAGCGTAACGTCATCAAGGCAGTAGTTTTTGCCCAGATAGTTATCCGACGCCGTGAGGAAGCGGATGTTGACGCCCGCGTCCGCCTCGAAATCGCAGGAGATTTCCGTCCACTCCTTGCCCTTGACGTTCACCTGCGCGTAGTAGGCGTAATCGCCGCCCGCCTTGCCAATCGCCATAGTGCCGTCTTCCGAGCTTTCGACGTAGACGCAGGCGGACAGGTGGACTTTCGCGCCGGCTTCAATGCCAACCGACGCAGCGGAGAGGTCAACGGCATCCCAGTTATTGCTGCCGCGTCCAGAAACTCGCAGGCTCTGCTTACCGCTATGTGCCTGCGATTCCGTCACGCCGACGGTGCAGGAGCCAGACTGGCTGAACGCGGCGGCGTTGCCATCCTCAAAGTCGATGGTGACGGCGTTCTGCGCGGCTTCTTCCGCTGCGGCGAAGCAGGGCAGAAACAAGCAGAGTGCTATCAGCAGAGAAAGCGCTTGTGCGACCCAGTGTTTCATGTTTAATTTCCTCCCTTAGCGTCTTGGGGGTCTATGGAATAGAAGATGCTATAATTTTAGTATACACAAAAGTTGTGTTTTGTCAAGAATGTCTGATTTCTTACCAGAACGAAAATGATTTCGTTGGGTGGTTTTTTCTGATTCTATGCTGATGGGCATGGTTGAACTGGTCTTTTCCATGCTTCCAGAGGGCAATGAAAACGGACGAAGTCCGCGGTCGTCTGCTGGACACCTTCGGTTTCGCCACTCCTGTCACTGGTTTTTATCGCCGCTTTGTGTCTTTTTTTCCGGCTTTTTGTTACTTAAGGCAATACCGCACAAATGAGTTGGTGCGATGGCGAATGCATTTTTTGTCAGATGCGATTGCAGAAATCGAAGGTTTACTGGAGGTAAATCGAGATTTCTGCAAGAAGCAGATGGCAGAAAAGGCATCGCCAGCGCTGCCGACGAATTGTGCGGTATTGCCTTAACTGATGGGCAAGAAATATTGTCGAAATCTTTCCAAAAGCCCCCTTGAAACAAGGAAAAAACCGTGCTATCATCAAACCGTTTCTAATGAGGCTTTACGATTGAACGACCCGTCTTTCTACAAGGGAGGACAACCCCATGAACATCCGCTGCTTCTGCTGCATGGGCGACAGCATCACCAGCGACCAGGTCAGCGGTATTGGCACGATGGTGGCGCATCGGCTGAACGCGCAGGAGGTGCTGAATGCCGCCTGCGGGTACGCAACCTGCTCCGACTGGCACGAAGGCGATAGGAACATCACGCCTGTAACGCTCATCGAGCCGCCGAACACGAACACGGCGGACAACGTGCTGTCCAATCAGGTGCGGCGCGTTTTGCAGGCGCTTACGCCGAAGGGCAGCATCATCCGCTGGACGGTGGATGGCGTCGAGTATGCGATTCCGGCGGAAATCGGTGTCGGCACAGGCACGCTGAGCACGCCGGACGTCATCTACATCGCCATCTCCACCAATGACGGCAATCAACCGGAAAATGCCCCGGCGGATGACTTTGCGGTCGTCTGTGAACTCCCCTACGCCGCCCTGACCCGCACGTCGATGGCATCTGCGCTGCTCTGGGCGGTGCGGACATTGCAGACCGTCTGCCCGAACGCGGCGATTTTCCTCGCCACGCCGCTGCAAACATACACCCCGCAGGCATGGATGGACGAATCTCACGGGCCGCTCAAGCGCAGCGTCATCCAGAAAGTCGCGCAGAAAACGGGTGTGCACTGCATCGACAGCTTCTACGGAAGCGGCTTTGACCGCAGCGTTGCCCGCTCTCACGGCGAAGTCCACCCGGACGAGGAATGGAAAATCCGCATTGCTGACTTTGTGACAAAGGAAATCGAATCGACCCTGTATAAGGAGTAACCGATGGAGAATATCAAATGGCTGTGGGGCGTAATGGACAAGCGCTACCACAAGTGGCACATTCTTGGCCTCATCATCAGTGCCGTCACGTCGCTGATGCTGCTCATCAACCCCTACCTGACGATGCGCCTGATGGATGACGTCATTGTCGCGCAGAACCCCGAACCGCTCGTCGGCTTGCTGCTGACGATGCTGATTGTCAAGGTTACGCGCGAAGGTCTGCGCTACCTGATGGTTGTCCTGCTGGAGCATTCCTCCCAGAACACGCTGATGAACCTGCGCATGCGGCTGTTCACGCGTCTGCAGTATCAGGACATGCGCTTTTTCGACATTCACCGCACGGGCGACCTGATGACGCGCCTGTCCGCCGACACAGACTGGTGCCGTCATTTTCTGGCATACATAGACTATGTGGCGGTAGACAGCATCGTCATGTTCGTGTCGTCGTCGATTTACCTGTTCTCGGTGAACTGGAAGCTCGCGCTGGCAATGGTCTGCGTCACGCCGCTGCTGATGATTATCACGAAAGTGTACTCCAAGGGCGCGCGGCGGATGTTCGTGGACATGCGCGACAAGATGAGCGACATGAACGCGAAGGCGCAGGAGAACATTGCGGCAAACCGCGTGGTGAAGGCGTTTGCGCGTGAGGAATACGAGGAGAACCGCTTCGACGAGCGTTCCCGCGCCTTCCGCGATGCGAATCTGGATATCAACAAGCGCTGGCTGTCCTTCTACCCCTTCATCGAGATTCTGGCAAACGCCATGACGCTGCTGACCGTCTTTTTCGGCGGCTACCTGATGATTACCGACGGCATGACGGCAGGCGAACTGACGATTTTCACCCAGCTTGCGTGGACGCTGAGCGTCCCCATGCGGCAGCTGGGCAACCTGCTCAACGACTGGCAGCGCTTCATCACCTGCTCGAACAAGGTCATGGAGATTGAAGTCTCCCGCCCGGAGATTGTGGACAGCTCCTGCGCGGTGAATCACGACCACATCGAGGGTGCGATTTCCTTTGACCATGTGTCCTTCGCTTACGGCTCGCAGCCGGTGCTGTCCGACGTAACGTTCTCCGCCAAGCCGGGGCAGACCGTCGCCATCATGGGGCCGACCGGTTCCGGCAAAACGACGCTGATTCAGCTGCTCGCCCGCTGCTACGACGTGACCAGCGGCAGCATTTCCGTTGACGGCTGCAATGTGCGCAAGTGGAAGCTGCAGCAGCTCCGCGACGGCATCGGCACGGCGACGCAGGATGTTTTCCTCTTTTCCGACACGGTGGAAGGCAACATTGCTTTCGGCGACCAGACGCTGACGGAGGACGAAGTGCACGACTTCGCCCGCCGCGCGGCTGCGGACGACTTCATCAAGGGCTTGTCCGAGGGCTACGACACGATTATCGGTGAACGCGGCGTGGGTCTTTCCGGCGGGCAGAAGCAGCGCATTGCCTTGGCGCGCGCGCTGGCGGTCAAGCCCGGCATCCTCGTCATGGACGACACCACTTCCGCTGTCGATATGGAGACGGAGAAGTACATTCAGGCGCAGCTGCGTCAGCTCCCCTACGACTGCACGAAGCTGATCATTGCCCAGCGCATTTCCTCCGTCAAGGATGCTGACCTCATCCTGATTTTGAAGGACGGCGTCGTGACCGAGCGCGGCACGCATCAGGAGCTGCTGCGTCATCGCGGCTACTACTACGAAACGTACTGCCTGCAAAACGGCATCACGCCCGACACCGCTCCGCAGGAGGTGATGTAACATGGCGCGCAACAAATTTGACGTAGACGAGCGCTTGGAAACCCCGTTTGACTTCCGGCACTTGAAGCGCGTGGGCGTTTACATCGGCAAGCACAAGTGGAAGATGCTGCTGGCGCTGCTTTTGTCCGCCTTGGCATCGGTAACGAGCCTCGCCGTGCCGAAAATCACCCAGACCGTCATGGACGTCGCTGTGCCGCAGAAAAACGTTGACCTGCTGCTGAAGATGGCGCTGGCGTTCATGGGCATCATCATCGTCGGCATCGTCTTCACGGTCATCCGCTCCCGCATCATGGCGTTCGTCAGTCAGCAGATCATCTACGATATCCGCAAAGACCTCTTCGCGCACCTGCAGCAGCTGCCCTTCGCCTACTACGACAGCCGTCCGGCGGGCAAAATCCTCGTGCGCGTCATCAATTACGTCAACAGCGTGTCGGATATTCTTTCCAACGGCATCATCAACTCGATTCTGGAAATCATCAATATCATCTTCATCGTCGTCTACATGTACACGACCGAGCCGACGCTGGCGACGATTGTTGTGGCGGGGCTGCCGATTTTCGTGGCGATTATCATCATCCTGAAGCCTCGTCAGCGCCGCGCGTGGCAGAATCAGTCGAACAAAAACAGCAACTACAACGCGTATCTGGCGGAATCCATTGACGGCGTGCGCGTGAGCGAACTGTTCGCGCGGCAGGATGTCAACTGCTCCATCATGCAGCGGCTGGCGACGGCGTGCCGCTCGGCGTGGCTGAAGGCGATTTACATCTCCAACAGCGTCTGGCTCTCTTCGGAAATCATCACCCAGATTGTTTTCACCCTCATGTACTACGCGGGTGTGTACTGGCTGGGCGGCGCGGTAGTCTCCTTCGGCGTAATTCTCGCCATGGGGCAGTACGTCAGCCGTTTCTGGCAGCCGATTACGAATCTGGCGAACATCTACAACAGCTTCGTGAACAACATGGCGTACCTGGAGCGCATCTTCGAGACGATGGATGAACCGGTCGTAATTGACGACAAGCCGAATGCCGAGACGCTTCCGCCCATTACCGGCGCAGTTGATTACAACAACATCACCTTCGGCTACGAGGAAGGGCAGACCGTCCTCAAGGATGTTGACCTGCACGTCAAGGCGGGCGAAAGCATTGCGCTTGTCGGCCCGACCGGCGCGGGCAAGTCCACCATCGTCAACCTGCTCTGCCGCTTCTACGACCTGCGCAGCGGTTCCATCACGCTGACGGATGAATCCGGCGTCAAGCACGACATTACCGACGTGACGCTGCACTCCCTGCGCTCGCAGATGGGCATCATGCTGCAGGATTCCTTCATCTTCTCCGGCACGATTCTGGACAACATCCGCTACGGCCGTCTGGACGCGACAGACGACGAGGTACGTCAGGCGGCGGCGGTTGTCCGCGCGGACGACTTCATCCGCGAAATGCCGCAGGGCTACAAAACGACCGTGAACGAGCGCGGCGGCAGCCTTTCGCAGGGGCAGAAGCAGCTGATTGCTTTCGCGCGCACGCTGCTGAGCGACCCGCGCATCCTGATACTGGACGAGGCAACTTCCTCCATCGACACCAAGACGGAGAAGCTGCTGCAGGACGGCATTCAGGCGCTGCTGAAGGGACGCACGTCGTTCATCATTGCGCACCGCCTGTCCACCATCAAGAACTGCGACCGCATCCTGTACATTGGCAATCAGGGCATCATGGAAGCTGGCTCTCATGACGAATTGATGGCCAAGCGCGGCGCATACTACGAGCTGTACACCGCGCAGGCGCGCGACCAAGGCATGGGAGAATAAGGCGCGCACGGCGCTTCTGAAAATTGCATAGGGACAAAAAGCGGGGTTGCGTGATAAATGCGCAATCCCGCTTTTTATACTATTTCCAGATTCACCTGCGCCATCTGCTTGCGCCTTTTCCGTTCTGGCGTCCGGTCGTTCCATTTAGCGTAGCGCTGCTACGCTGCATTCCACTCCCGTTAGCCAGAGCGAAAAATTCGCGGCGCATCTTGGCGCATTCTCATTTGGAAATAGTATTATATTATTTTTCCGCCCCTAAAATCGCCTTAATATCCCCCAAATTCTCCGCAAAATACACCTTTTCCTGTTTTTCTTCCGTCGAAAGCCCCATTTCCACCATATGCCTCAGCAGCGCCTTCAATCCCTCATAATACCCATTCAAATTATACAGCACACACGGGGCATCTATCTGCTTCAGCGCCAGCTTCGACATCACTTCCGACACTTCTTCCAGCGTCCCCGTGCCGCCCGGAAAGGCAATGAACGCATCCCCCAGTTCTATCATCTTCGTCCGGCGCTCCGGAATGTCCTTCGTCACAATCAGCTCCGTCAGCCCCTCCATCTGAAAGCTCTCGCTGATGAAAAACTCCGGCTCCACGCCCGTCACCTCCGCGCCAGCCGCCAGCGCACTGGCCGCCAGCGCGCCCATCAAGCCGGATTTCGACCCGCCATACACCAGCGCGTGGCCGCTTTCACCAATCCAGCGTCCGAGTTCCTCCACCGCCTGCCGAAAAGACGTGTCGCTGCCCTCGTTTGCCCCCAGATAAACCGTAATATTCATGCGAAAGAATCCCCCTTTGCGTATTTCTGCTATCGAGTATAGCAGAATGAACACGGAAACGCAATCGGGGGATTTCCGCAAAAATGAGAATTTCCTCATGAATTTCTAATCATCCTTCGATGGATTTTCCATTCCGCTTGTGCTATCCTTATTCTTGTCAGAACGACAGGACGCGCCCCTCATTGGCGCAGGAGGATACAGATATGATGGCATTCATCGGCTCGGTTTTCAACATGATTGGCTCTTTCATCAACATGGTGTTCGGCGCGGTCGCCAGCGTGTTCCACTTTGTGTTCAGTGTATTAGGCGGACTGCTGGGGCTGGTGCTGCATCTGGGGATGCTGCTGCTGGTTGTCGGTCTGGTAGCGCTGGTGATTACGCGCCGCAAGAACTACAAGCAGGCGAAGGCGGATGAACCGCGCGTCATCCACATGGACAACGGCGAAACCTTCAAGAGCTATTACAGCAAGTAATTTGCAAAAAAGCGCTTGTCCTTCCTCTGAAAGTGTGGTATAATCAGCGTTACCCTAAATTTTCGGAGGTTAAGAAGCAATGACGATTCTGTGGGACTGGAACGGCACGCTGCTCAGCGACGTACCGTTGGTGGTCAAAATCAACAATGAAGTTTTCGCGCACCACGGCTATCGCCTGACAAGCGAAGAGGAATATCGGCGGATTTTCCGCTTTCCGGTCAAGGATTACTACACCGACATTGGCGTGACGGACGAGGATTTCCCGCTTGTGGCGAAAGAATGGAACGAAGGCTACGTCGCGAACTTCCATCTGGCGCAGCTGCACCAGACGGCAGCGGAGGCGGTTCATCGCTTCCACGACGCAGGCTTCCATCAGGCGATTATCTCCGCCAGTCAGGTGGATCAGCTGCGCGCGCAGGTCGTCAAGTTTCCAGAGCTGGATGGCATGTTCGACGACATTCTGGGGCTGGGCGACGTCTACGCGGTGTCGAAGGTGCAGCTGGCGAAGGATTACCTTTCGCGCAAGGGCTACGACCCGGCGGACACGGTGTTTCTGGGCGACACGAGCCACGACGCCGAGGTTGCCCACGCCATCGGCTGCCGCTGCCTGCTGATTTCCGGCGGGCACCAGTGCGACGCGGTGCTGCGGCAGGTGCCGGGCGTTGAAGTGCTGCCGTCCCTGCGCGCGGCGGCGGATGTATTAGGAGCATAACAAATTATGGCGGATATCTTGCAGGTCAACACGGAGCTTCCGGCGGATTTCACCCCGACCGCGCCAAGCGGCTTGACGGACGAGGAGGCGGCTTCCCGCAAGCCGAACATCTCCCACCACCGCCCCGACAAATCCACCGCGCAGATTCTGGCGGAAAATCTCTTCACGCCCTTCAACGGGCTGAATGTGGCGCTGGCGGTTTGTCTGGCGCTGGTGGGCAGCTGGCGGAACATGCTGTTTCTGGGTGTCGTGGTGTCGAACACGCTGATTGGCACGGTGCAGGAGCTTCGCGCGCGCAAGACCATTCGCAAGTTGTCCCTGCTGAACGCCCCGACCGCGCACGTTCTACGCAACGGGCAGGAAAAGACCTGCGCGCCGGATGCGCTCGTCAAGGGCGATCTGGTGATTCTCCGCGCGGGCGACCAAGTGATGGCGGATGCCGTCGTCACCAGTGGGCAGGGTGCGGCGAACGAATCCCTGCTGACGGGGGAAAGCACGCCCATGCGCAAGCAGCCGGGCGATTTTCTTCTGTCCGGCAGCTATATTTTAGAGGGAACCTTCACCGCGCAGCTGGTTTATGTGGGCGACGAAAGCTATGCCGCCCGCCTGACGCGTTCCGCGAAGGAGATTCGCCGCCCGAAATCGGTGCTGATGACGGAGGTCAACCGCCTGATTCGCATCGTCAGCGCGGCGCTGATTCCGATTGGGCTGCTTTTGTTCTGCAAGCAGTTCTTCCTCCAGCACCTTCCGCTGACAACGGCAGTCCCGACGTCCGTCGCCGCCATGATCGGCATGATTCCCGAAGGGCTGATTCTGCTGATTTCGGTCGCCTTTGCGGTCGGCGTAATCAAGCTCGGCAAGCGAAACACCCTTGTGCAGGAGCTGTACGGCATTGAGACGCTCTCCCGCGCGGATGTGCTGTGTCTGGACAAAACCGGCACGATTACAACGGGCAAGATGACGGTGGATTCGCTGCTGCCCCTTTCGGGGGACGAGGGCGCCATGCGGACGCAATTGGGGCGCTTCCTGTCCAGCATGGACGAGCGTTCCGGCACGCTGGATGCCCTCCGCGCGGAAATTCCCGATGTGCAGGGCGAAAAGCCCGTGGCTGTCCTGCCGTTTTCCTCCGAACGGAAAAAGTCCGCCGTATCTTTTGCGGATGGTACAACGCTGATTTTAGGCGCGCCGACGTTTGTGCTGGATGATGCGCATCTTGCGCCGATTCGCAAAACGCTTTCGGACTGCGCCGGGCGCGGCTTGCGCGTGCTGGTTTTGGCGGAAGCGGACGGCTGCGTCACCGAAACTGACGCGCCCGCCGTCACCCGCGTGATTGGCCTTTGCCTGCTGACCGACGAGATTCGCCCCGCGGCGCAGGAGACGCTGCATTACTTCCATACGCAGGGTGTTGCGCTGAAAATTATCAGCGGCGACGACGAAAAGACAGTCGCGGCGATCGCCCGCAAGGTCGGCTTGTCGGGCGGCGCGGTGGATGCCTCCACCTTATCGGACGACGAACTCCCCGATGCTTGCGAGCGCTACGCCGTATTCGGGCGCGTGACCCCGACGCGGAAAAAGGCGCTGGTCGAGGCGCTCAAGGCGAAAGGGCATCACGTTGCCATGACCGGCGATGGCGTGAACGACATTCCCGCACTCAAGGCGGCGGACTGCTCCATTGCCATGGCGGGCGGCGCGGATGCCACAAAACAGGCGGCGCAGCTGACGCTCCTGGACGCGAATTTCGCGAACATGCCGCTGATTGTCGCGGAGGGGCGGCGTGTCGTAGGCAACATCACGCGCGCGGCGTCGCTCTTCCTCGTCAAGACGCTGTATTCCTTCGCCTTGGCGCTGCTGACGCTGCTGTTCCCGGTCGAATACCCCTTCCAGCCGATTCAGCTGACGCTCATTTCCTCTCTGACAATTGGTCTTCCGGCGTTCCTGCTGACGCTCGAACCGAATCAGGACCGCATACAGGGCAGTTTTCTGCGCACGGTGCTGACGCGGGCGATTCCCGGCGCGGCGGCGGTGTGCGTCTGCTCCATGGCGGCAATGGCGGGCGTGAATTTCGGCTGGGATATGGCGGACTGCAAGACGCTGGCGGCGCTGTGCGCGGGCGCGGTCGGGCTGATGATGCTCTATTCCGTCTCCGTCCCGCTGACGAAGCTGCGCGCGGCGGTGTGCACCGTCATGACCGCCGGATTCGTGCTGGCGGTGTGCTATTTCAAGCAGATTTTCTATTTTGAGCACCTGACGCTGGCGCAGTACGGCGCGCTGGCAGGGCTGATTGTCCTTGCCGCGCTGGTGATGGCGGCGGTTTCGTGGGCGGCGAAGCGACTGCCGGAGAAAAAGGGATAATAGCAAGAAGGACGAGGCGGAAATGCTTCGTCCTTCTTTGTGTTATACTATTTCCAGATAAGAATGCGCCAAGATGCGCCGCGAATTTTTCATTCTGGCTAACGTGAATGAAACGCAGCGTAGCAGCGCTACGCTAAGTGGAATGAGCGGACGCCAGAAGGGAAAAGGCGCAAGCAGATGGCGCAGGTGAATCTGGAAATAGTATTACTCTGCGATTGTCACGGGAATCCACCCGCCACCTAAGCCCCCAAGGGTCAGCGACAATTCCCGCGTGTTTCCCATCGGGGAAATGCCGATTTCCAGCTGCCGGGTGTCACCCGCGTCGTATGTCATCGTCAGCGTTTTGCCGCTTTGCTGCCAATGGAACGGCTGTGCATCCGAAAGCCGCTCACGCGGGAGGAGGATGTTCTCCATCCCGTTGTCCAGCCCGTCGCTGTCCAGCGCATAGCCGATACCCGTGCCATCCGCCGCGAACACCAGCACGTTTGGCGCAAGATCGCCGCCATCATAGCCGTCGTAAATCATCCATGCGCCGACCAGACTTCGCGTCTGCTTGTTCTGCATGAGCGTACCCATGCAGGCAGCAGCCACCATCAACGCCACTGCGACGCTAATCAGCAGTTTTCCGTGTTTCTGCACAAATGACTTCATGCGCATCCTCTCCATTATATTATTTTGATTGGGCGGCGCCGTTTTTTCTGTATGCGGAGGGCGACATGCCCTCATACTGCTGGAAAACCCGGTTGAATGTCGCAATGCTGCCGAAGCCCGACTGCCCCGCAATGGACGTAATCGAATCATCCGTCCGTTCCAGAAGCTGCTTGCAGAGCGTCAGCCGCTGGCGGGTCAGGAATTCGTGGAACGATATGCCCAAGCAGTCGTAGAAAAGGCGCTCGAAGTGGTAACGGCTGTACCCGCTCTTGTCCGCCATGTTCTGCGGGGTCAAATCCTCTGCGCAGTGCGCCATCACATAGTCGCGAATGTCAACAAAAAGCATCTGCGTCTGCTCCTTGTGGCGGACACGGCGGTTCAGTTCTGTGCCGTGTTCCTGCGCGTGGCGGCGGAGCAGGTCAATGAGCATCCGGCTCAATTCCAGCCGCGCGACCGTTAATCCAAAGCGATCCCGCGCCACCCCAGCCTCAGCCGCAGCGGTCTTTACGCGCTGCTCAATTTCGGGCGCGCTGCCCTTGCGAATCACCATGCACGGCTGGAGGGCTTCTTCTACCGCCAGCAGACCGTCGATAATGAACAGGCGCTCGCGGTCAAGGAGGAAGTAATAGCGGTGGCCGGTCGGGGGTGTGTGGATTTCGTGGACGACGCCGGAGGGGATAACCATGATGTCGCCCGGATGAAGAAGATGACGCTCGTTTTCGACGATGACAGTGAGGTCCTCGGCGATAACCATGATGACCTCATAGGTCATATGCCAATGCGGGAGGTAATCGCAGGTTTGGGTGTTATCGTAGAAACGGATGCCCTGACTGCGGTCTTCGCCGAATTCTTCCTTTTGGCGCATGTACCACATGTTGCTCTTCACAGCGTTACGTCCTCCTTTCCGGCTTTTTGCTCGCCCCTTGACTTCTTCGGCGCGGGCGCGCCTTCAAGGTGCTGTTTTCTTCATCATAGCCGTTTCGGGCGGAAATGTCAATCACGGCAGGCGCGAAATTCCGATTTGAGATGCGGAATTCATCACTTTGGTTGAATTGTATAGAAAATCACAATCTATACTCGTTTCATCGGTACAAAAATCGCTAAAAATAAGAGATATTTCACTAAAAATGATTAGCGTCAAATGTGTAATCAGGCGATAATATAGCCAGATGAACGATGTTCGTCGTTGCGCAATTCAAAAGGGAAGGAAGGGATCCTTTTGCAATCTACCAAGGCGATTGTCCGCCGGGATTTGACCGGACGTTCCACCATGCGGTGGGGAACGTACTTGAAGCGATACGGCACGCTATATCTGCTGCTGCTCGTGCCGCTGGCGTTCTTCATCATCTTCCGCTACGTTCCCATGTCCTACATTCTGCTGGCGTTCAAGAAGAACAACATTCTGAAAGCGCCGTGGCTGCTGGATTGGGCGAAAAACGGCGGCTGGGAATGGTTCATCAAGGCATTCAACGATAAGAACTTTATCGATGCGCTGAAGAACACCATCATCCTGAACCTGCTTGACCTCGTTATCGGCACGCCGATGCCCATCTTGATGGCGCTGCTGCTCAACGAGCTGGCGTTCCCGAAGTTCAAGCGCGTCGCACAGACCGTGCTGTACCTGCCGCACTTCCTGAGCTGGGTTATCATCTCCAGTCTGTCGCTGCGGCTGCTGGCAACCAACGATGGTCTGGTTAACCAGATATTCGGCACCAATATCGCCTTCTTAGGCACGGAGAACAACTGGCGCGCAACCTACATCGTGCTGGGCATCTGGAAGGAATGCGGCTGGAACACCATCATCTACCTCGCCGCGCTGACCGGCATCAGCCCGGAGCTGTACGAAGCGGCGGAAGTGGACGGTGCGAGCCGCCTGCGCAAAATCTGGCACATCACCCTGCCGGGCATCCGCTCCACCATCATCATCCTGCTGATTATGAACCTCGGCCGCATCCTCGGCAGCGAGTTCGACCGTCCGTTCACCCTGAGCAACCCGCTGGTTGAGGGCGCAAGCAAGACGATTTCCATCTTCGTCTACGAGCGCGGCATCAAGGGCAACCAGTTCGCCCTGTCCACAGCGGTCGGTCTGTTCCAGTCCGTCGTCTGCGTCATCTTCCTGCTTGCCTCGAACACGCTGGCGAAGAAGTTCGACGAGCCGGGCATCATGTAAGGAGGCTGCGATATGGCAACGACAACTACCTTCAACGGCAAAAAAGTCCATCAGGGCATGATCAAATCCCAAAAGACCCGCATGGGCGACTTCATCATTGCCATCATCATCTTTCTGACGATGTTGATTTGCCTGCTGCCGATGGTCAACGTGCTGGCAAGCTCCCTTTCCTCCAGTGACCACCTGATTCGCAACGACGTGTTCCTCTGGCCCAAGGGCTGGAACTTTGAGGCGTACAAGACCATTTTGAGCGACAGCAAGTACACATGGTCGCTGGCGTGGACGGGTATCCTGACCGTCGGCTGCACGGTGCTGAGCCTTGTGCTGACCGTCTGCACCGCCTTCCCGCTGATTTACAAGAATCTGCGCGGCGGCAAGGTCATCAACTTCATCATCCTGTTCACGATGTACTTCAGCGCCGGCACGATTCCGGGCTACATCCTGCTGAACAACCTCAAGATGCTCAACACCCCGTGGGCGCTGATTCTGCCGAACTGCATCAGCGTGTTCAACGTCATCGTGCTGCGCTCGTTCTTCTACAGCGTGCCGGACAGCCTTCGCGAGGCGGCGGAGATCGACGGTGCAGGCCCAATCCGCACGCTGGTGACGGTGTATCTGCCGCTGTCTCTGCCCTCTCTGGCGACGCTGGCGCTGTTCTACGCCGTCGGCCGCTGGAACGGCTTCTCCGATGCGCTGATGTACCTGAAATCCAGCAAGGCGGAAAAGTACTGGCCGATTCAGCTGCTGCTGTACAACATCATCAAAAACTCCACGCAAAGCAGCGAAATCGCCACGCAGGAAGGTTTCTTCAGCGCCGGCGTTTCCAAGACGATTCAGATGGCGTCCGTCATGTTTGCAACCGTGCCGATTCTGCTGGTGTACCCGTGGCTGCAGCGCTATTTCGTCACCGGCGTCACGATTGGCGCAGTCAAGGGCTGATGAACCTATACTATTTCCAAATGAGAATGCACCAAAATGCGAAGCGGATTTTTCTTTCTGGCTAATGGGAGTGGAACGCAACGTAGCAGCGCTACGCTAAGTGGAACGACCGGACGCCAGAAGGGAAAAGGCGCGAGCAGATGGTGCAGGTGAATGCAGGAAATAGTATTACAACACCGTATTTCAGGGACGTGTGAGCCCTGCAAATAAAAAGGAGGAAATACCCCTATGAAACGCATCGTGTCTCTGGTTCTTGCGCTCGCGATGGTGCTGTCTCTGTGCATCTTCACGACCGCATCCGCGGACGACGGCTTTGTGGACGGCAAGTTCACCAAAACCCGCCACATCACCGTGGAAGTCTACAACCGTTACAATGACGGCGGCTCCGACCCGACCAGCAGCGTGTACGCGCAGTACATCAAGCAGGGTATGCTTGACAAGTACAACGTGGACGTTGAACTGGTGTCTGTCGGCCGCTGGACGGAAGTTGACGACCTGAACAACCTGCTCGCCACCGGCGACGCGCCCGACGTGTGCGTCACCTACTCCTACCCGACGATCCAGACCTTCGCGGGCATGGGCGGCATCATCGACCTGAATCCGCTGCTGACCGAATACAAGGATCTGCTGCCGGATCTGTGGGCGCTGCTGGGCGACTACAACATCTACTACGATCAGGATCCGGAAACCGGCTCTGTGTGGGCGATTGAAGCGGTGCTGGCGGAATCCGCGCGCATCAACACCTTCATCCGCAAGGACTGGCTGGACAAGCTGGGTCTGAAACTCCCCACGACCGAGGAAGAGTTCCACAACTGCCTGATCGCTTTCCGCGACAACGCTGAGCTGCTGCTGGGCGCCGACGCTGCGAAGATGGTTCCCTTCTCCATCAGCACCGACATCGGCTGGCGCGCTGACCTGCTGAATGTCTCCAAGGTGCCGGAGGACGTGTCCGACGAAACGCTGTATGTCTACGGCTACGACGACCGTCACCTGCTCTACCCGAACTACAAGGAAGGCATCCGCGTGCTGAACCAGTGGTACAACGAAGGTCTGATTTGGAAGGACTTCGCGCTGTACACGGACGCAAGCGTTGAGGACGACATGATGAAGTCCGGCTTCGTCGGCGCTTTCATCCACAACTGGGATTACCCCTACCGCAATGGCGAAGACTCCATTCAGGCGAACCTGACCCGCGCTTACGGCGCAGACGCTGGCTTCATCGCTGTGGACTGCTTCCAGAACGACGCTGGCATCACCCGCAAGTATCTGGCTGACCGCATTGACCGCAAGGTGTTCTTCCCTGCGACCAACGACGAACCGCTGGCTTCCCTGCTGTACCTGAACTTTATCTCCTCTGAAGAAACCATCAAGTTCCTGCAGACCGGCAAGGAAGGCGTTACCTACAAGATGACCGACAACGGCGCGTATGAGATGCTCAACGCCACCGGCGAATGGATCATGAACTCCGGCATGAACATCGACCACACCATCACCGTCAACGGTCTGTATCTGGGCGATGCCACCGCGGCGACCAAAGCGCTGAGCTACCCCGGCGTGAATCCTGACTTCATCATCACCGCGAACACCTACGGCAAGCTGAACGGCCGCATTGTGAAGAAGTTCTCCTGCGGCGCAATCTCCGCGGAAGAAGACGTTGGCACTTCCCTGAACTCCAAGCGCGACGCTATGCTGACGCAGGCGGTTGTCGCGCCCGTTGACCAGTTCGACTCCGTGTACGACAAGGGCATGGCGGACTACCTCGCTTCTGGCGGTCAGAACATCATCGACGAACGCCGCGAAAAGCTGGAAGCCATCTACGGTGTCCATGTGGACTAATGCCTGACGCGCGTTTGCGCTGACAGCACAAAAACGCACCCCGCAAGGATTGAACTTGCGGGGTGTTTTCATGTGGCTTTTTACGGATTCTGATGGATGCTGTTCTCCGCTGCTTTGCTGCCTTGTCGCAAGGGAATTCGCCTCTGCGGAGGCGACAAAGGGGCATGAAAACAGACGAATGTCTGCGGTCGCCCTCTTGATTCCTTCACCCGTACGCCCATGTTTCTCGTTTTTTATCGCAGCTCTTCCCGCATCCGCCCCGGCGTGGTATGAAACCGCTCCGCAAACATATGCCGGAACAGCTTGTAGTTCGTGAAGCCGTGCTTCTCCAAAACCTCATGCAGCGCCGCGTCCGTCGTCACTAAATCCTCATACACCTTCGACAGCCGATACTCGTTCAGGTAATTCAGGTACGTCACGCCTGTGTTCTCCTTGAAGAAGCGGCAGAACGAATTCGGGTGCATGTGCAGCGTTGCCGCAGCATCATTCAGGGCGATATTCTCCTGATAATGCGCCTCGGTGTACGCAATCACCGCTGACAGCCGCTGACGGTTCTTCTCGCGCCGGAAGATGCTGCCTTCCGTCACCGGGCACGAAAACTCCTCGTAGAGCAGATAAGTGATTTCCAGCAGCAGACTCGCCATGCGGATGTCCCTGAAGGGCGAATTGCTGCTGGCTGTATGCTGCATTTGCAGCAGCTTCTGTTTCACGCGCTCGATGGCCGCCGTCATCGTCGGATTTGTCGTCTCCGCGTCCCAGATGAGCTGGCGCGAACGCGTTTCCGGCGCGAAGTCCCCCAATTCCTCGGTCGGGATTCGCAGCAAGAGGGCGGTATTGCCGGACAGGCTGATGGTGGCGTGGAGAACGTAAGGGCTGATGCAGATGCACTGCCCAGCGTGAAGCTGCCAGCGGCGCTGCTCGGTCTCGACGGTCAGCTCGCCGCTGAGGATATAAATCAGTTCCAGCGCGTCATGCCAGTGCATAGGGACGTAGCTGCGCGCGACTTCTGAGTACTCGTAGTGCGCGTGACCGGCAATGTTCAGCCGGATGTTCTGGTCATCCATGCGGGAGCTTCCTTTCTGGCGAAATGCCGCTTTTCATCTGCTTGATTTCGGATTTTGGCGCAAAATCCGCCTTACCGCCATTGTAGCATAAGGCGAAACAGGATGCAAGAGGGGGAAAATCGGCGAATACGCTGGGAAAACAGGGAAAAAACAATTTTCAGGCAAATTCGGGGTTGACAAATGCATAGCAACATGGTATGATTCTTTTATCCGCAGAGGAAAGGAGTTACGCGCTATGAAGTTCGCCGCTACGATGATGAACATGATGATGCCCATGTGCATGTGCAACATGAGCATGTTTCGTCGTGCCGCGAATTCGATGCGCCATTCCGCCTGACGGATGGCTGGAGGATGAAAGCAATTCCTCCGGCAGAACCTACCGCAATTGTTGGGGAGGCTGCATCGAAGAGATGCCGGCGTCCCCTGTTTTTTTGCCCGGACGATTTCGGGAAAGGAAAGGCAAACGTCATGAGCAACGAAGCACCCCAGCAGACGCTTAAGCAGCCGGTTCAGCCACCCATGCAGATTGAACTGCAGAACGTCAAGAAGGTCTACCCCGTAACCGGCGGCGAGGTCGTCGCGCTGGACAACATCAGCCTGAAGATTCGCAAGGGCGATATTTTCGGCATCATCGGTCTCTCTGGCGCAGGCAAGAGCACCCTCATCCGCTGCATCAACCGCCTCGACACGCCCACAGAGGGCAAAATCCTCATTGACGGGCAGAACGTGCCGGACATGAACAAGCAGCAGCTTCGCCAGATGCGCCGCAAGGTCAGCATGATTTTCCAGCAGTTCAACCTGCTCATGCAGCAGACGGTCGCGAAGAACATCGCGTACCCGATGGAGTGCATCGGCGTGCCGCGCGCGAAAATCAACGCCCGTGTGAAGGAGCTGCTGGAAGTTGTTGGGCTGGAAAGCAAGGCGAAAGCATACCCCGCGCAGCTCTCCGGCGGTCAGCGCCAGCGCGTCGCCATCGCCCGCGCCCTCGCCAGTGACCCCGAAGTGCTGCTCTGCGACGAAGCAACCAGCGCCCTTGACCCCATGACGACGCAAGCCATCCTCCGCCTGCTGCAAAAAATCAACCGGGAGATGGGCATCACCATCGTCGTTATCACCCACGAAATGGCGGTCATCCGCCAAATCTGCACACACGTCGCGATTCTCGACGGCGGTGTGATTGCCGAAGAGGGCAGCGTCGACGATGTGTTCACCCACACTCGCAGCGAAGCAGGCAAGCGGCTGTTCGGCATCGTCGCGAGCGAAAATCACGAGCAAGTGCAGGAGAAACCTGCCATCCGCATCGTCTTCAACGGCGAAACAATCGCTGAGCCGATTGTCGCTGACCTCATCCTGCACCTCGGCGTGCCGCTGAGCATCCGCAGCGCGGACGTGCACACACTCAACGGCGCACAGTACGGGCAGCTGCTCATCAGCCGCCCCGACGACCCGATGGTCTGCCACCGGGCGATTGAATATCTGAAGGAACGCGGCTTGACGGTCGAGGAGGTGCGCGCATGAGCATGACGTGGGAACGGCTGGGTTCCATGCTGCTGGAGGAAACAGGCAATACCCTCCTGATGACCCTGCCCGCAACATTCTTTGCCTACCTGATTGGTCTGCCGCTGGGCGTCCTGCTGGTCATCACCCGCAAGGACGGCATTCTCCCGAAGCCGACGCTGAACCGCATTATCGGCGTGATTGTCAACCTGCTCCGCTCCGTGCCCTTCATCATCCTGATGGTGATGCTCTTCCCCGCAACGCGCGCGATTCTCGGACGCGGCACAGGCACGGTGTCCATCATCATCCCGCTGACGGTCAGCGCGTTCCCGTATGTGGCGCGCATGGTCGAGGGCAGCCTGCTGGAAGTGGACAACGGCGTGGTGGAAGCCGCGCAGGCGATGGGTTCGACAACCTTCCAGATTGTGCGGAAGGTGCTGATTCCCGAAGCCATGCCGTCGCTGGTCAACGGCTTCGCGATTTGCATCACCACGATTCTGGGCTACACCGCGATGGCGGGCACGGCGGGCGGCGACGGCTTAGGCAAGGTCGCAATTACCTACGGTCTGAACAAGCGGCAGTACGACGTGATGTACGCCGCGAGCATCGTGCTGGTGCTGCTGGTGCAGTTCTTCCAGATGGGCGGCACTTGGCTCAGCCACGCGATTGACCACCGCCGCCGGAAATAAGGATAAGCACGCGGACACTGCATGGGCGTGTCACCAACTCCATCGCGAAAAGGGTGTCGAGAGGGTCGAAGACCCTTGCGTCTCCCCATCAATCGTTTCATTCACCCGTATGGTGTTTGAATAGATAGGTTCCCCGAAAATGAAAGGAGTGCTTACAATGAAGAAGTTCTTTGCTCTGGCTCTGGCGCTGGTTCTGGCGCTGTCTCTGACGGTTGCGTCTGCGGACGAACTGAAGGTCATCCGCGTTGGCGCGACGGCTGCCCCGCACGCGGAGATTCTCGAATCCGAAGCGGTGACGGCAAAGCTGGCGGAACTGGGCTACAAGCTCGAAGTCGTTGTGTACGAAGGCTATGTGCTGGAGAATCCGGCGGTTGCTGACGGCACAGACGATGCGAACTATTTCCAGCACAAGCCCTACCTCGACTCCTACAACGAAACCGCTTCCGAGAGCGAACAGCTTGTGTCCGCGTTCACCGTGCATTACGAACCCTTCGCCATCTACTCCAAGAAAGTGACCAGCCTTGCTGACCTGCAGGACGGCGCGCACATCGGCCTGCCGAACGACCCCTCCAACGAGACCCGTGCTCTGCTGCTGCTGGAGGCTGCTGGCCTGATTACCGTGCCGGAAGGAACGACCGCTGCGTCTTCCCTGACCAAGTACGACATCACCGCCGAAATGAACCCCCACGGCTATGTGTTTGACGAAGTGGCGGCTGAACTGCTTGCTCCCACCCTCGAAGACTACGACATTGCCGTCATCAACGGCAACTACGCGCTGGACGCTGGTCTGAAGCCCACTACGAACGGTCTGTTCGTCGAAGCGGCTGACTCTGAGTTCGCTACCCTGTACGCCAACATCGTCGCGGTTCGCCCCGCTGACCTTGATTCCGACTGGCTGAAGGCGCTGCACACCGCGCTGACCTCCAAGGAAGCCTACGACTACATGATCACCACCTACGAAGGCGGCGTCATCCCCACCTTCACCGTGGAGGACGCGGAATAATCCCGTTTTTCTGCAAGACCGTCTGCAACCGCGCAGGCGGTCTTTTTTCGTCAGCGGAAGTGGGAGTAGCGGAATTCGCATGAGCGATTTCCCCCGCAGCAAAAAGACCAGCACCGAGAGAAACAGCTTCTCCCGATGCTGGTCGGTTGGATTTGCTTGCGGGTACTCCGGCTTGTTTGCACTTCCCCTGCCCCTTGGGTTAAGCGGCCTTATCCCCTTCCAGTGTCTTTAGGGATTTCCTACTCTGAAAAAACAAGCAGGTCAGCACCCCCATCAGCGCCAGCACCGCATAAAAGCACGCCGCGCCGCTGCCTTCATCCCGTCCGAACAGCATTTCCAGCCACGGCAGCGGATTCCGCATCATCGGCCGAAACACCGCATCCACCAGCGCCCCGCCCAGCACATAGCCGACCGGAATTGTGAAGAATTGCAGCGCATTCCGCACCGCATACACCCTTCCCTGCATTCCTTCCGGGATGTTCAGCCGCATCAGCGCATCAAGATTCGCGCTCATGACGGGAATCAGCAGCCATCCCAGCGCAGCGCCCACGCACCACGTCGGCAGATTCTGCCCGAAGGCGAGCAGGAAGTTCTCCGTGCCCATCGAGACGAGCAGGGACACGCACACCACCCGCACGCGACTTTTCGGCGCAGGAAGCAGGACGGCGAGCAGGCTGCCGATCAGCGTCGCCAGCGCGGTCACGGTGGAGAAGATGCCCATGGCATTCTCCCCGCCCCAGCTCCGCGAGAGCAGCAGCGACGGCAGCGCAGCTTCGTACATGGACGAGACGAGGTTAATCGCCGCGAGGTACAGCACGAGCGTCAGCAGTCCGGGCGCTTGGCGGAAGAACCGCAGCCCCTGCCGGGTCGAATCGAGGAAGGATTCGTGCGGACTGCCAGTTTGCCGCTTCGGAATACGGATGAAGCACAGCAGCGCCGTGAACGCGACGACGAATGTCGCCAAATCCGCGAACATGACTGCGCGCAGACCGCCGAGCGTCATCAGCGCCATTGCCAGCACAGGTGTCAGCAGTCCGGACAAGCTGGACGAGAGATACCGCAGTCCACCGACCCGCTGGTACTGCGATTTCGGCAGCAGCGCGGTCGTTGCGGCTTCGCTGGCAGGCTGCTGGAGCGTGTTCATCAAGCCGTTCAGCGCGTTAAGCAGGTACAAGTGCGTGATTTGCAGCCGCCCCGTTTGCAGCAGGACGAGTGCTGCGACGGTTGTGCACGCGGCAAGCGCATCGCTGACGAGCATCGTCCGGCGCGTATCGAGGCGGTCAACCAGCGCGCCGCAGAACAGGCTGAATACGACATACGGCGCGTAGCTGCTGACCGTCAGCAGCGCGGTGGACAGCGCCGACCAGCTCTGCTGATACGCCCAGATAACAAGCGCGTAGCTGGTCATGGCGCTGCCGAGCGACGAAAGCGCCTGCGTCGTGAACAGCAAAAGGAATGTGCGCAGTTCGCGCAGAGACTCAAAAAACGAATGCAGTTTCATATGGCTTTGCTCCTTCATGCAGATAATCCGCATGGATGGAATGCCATTTTTAGATGAAAATGCCCCAAGATGCGCCGCGATTTTTTCATTCAGGCTAACGCGAATGAAACGCAGCGTAGCAGCGCTACGCTAAGTG
>OKTI01000195.1_pt1 | contig 47081 bp, 38 predicted proteins | sample 1606071 | NCBI WGS metagenome assembly OKTI01 (sample SAMEA3879500, study PRJEB24766) | human gut metagenome | biome: human-associated habitat; feature: feces | place: USA | collected 1985/1987
AATAGATGACAATGACCAAGAAAATATTATATTTAAAATATTCTTAAATACTCAAGATGAGAGTTACTTAAAAAATACATCACCTAAAAGAATGGTTATTGATTTTATAGCCGGTATGACAGATATGTTTTTCCTTCATCAAATAGAAATTAATTAGCTATATAATACTTTACAAATTTTAAAATTTGTGATATAATTAGTCATATTTTTGAGGTGGTAGTAGCCGAAAAAATAAATAAAAATATTGACTTTATCAGTATTATATAGTAATATTTAGAAAGTTGTTAATTATATACGAGGTGATTATTATGGCAAGTAAAAATACTGTTTATTTAACTGAGGAAGGTTTAAAGGATTTAAAGGCAGAACTAGATAATCTTATCAATGTTCGTAGACCAGAAAATATCCAATCTATAAAGGAAGCAAGAAGTCTTGGTGACTTATCAGAAAATGCTGATTATGATGCTGCTAAGAATGAACAAGCACAAATAGAGGGACGTATTAAAACTATTGAAAAAATGTTAGAAAACGTTACAGTAATAAATGATATCCCTAAAGATATTGTTGGATTAGGTAGTACTGTTGCGATTAAATATATTGATGATGACGATGAAGATGAATATAAAATTGTAGGTAGTCAAGAAGCAGATCCATTTGAAAGTAAAATATCTAATGAGTCACCTATTGCTAAAGCTTTATTAAATCATAAAGTAGGAGATGTAGTTACAGTTGAGTCTCCTAATGGAAACTATGAAATAGAAATAACAGAAATTAAATAATTAAATGCTAGAAGGTGTTCTAGCATTTTTTTTAATTATCTTTTTTCAAGCCTTGAAAAAGATGTAGTGTTTTGTTATAATTTAGTAGTCTCATGTGGAGGATTTATGAGTGTTAAGAAGAATAAAAAGAAAAAAGAAAAACATATAGTTGGAACAAAAGAACTAATATTTGATATAGTAAGTGTTATTTTAATAATATGTTTAGGGGTTTATTTTGGATATAGAAGTATTTTATACTATACTAAAGAGACTAATAAGAAAAAGGTAGAGGCCAATACCTTAGCAAGTGCTATTATAAATAATAATAAAATAACGACAGAAGATAATGGCTTTAGAAAAAGTGAAGATGGTTATTATTTTAGTGGATTAGTAGAAAACAACTATGTTAAAGTCTTTAATAGACTATATAGAGTTATTGAAGTTACGAATGCAAATGAAGTAAAAATAATAGCTAATGAAAACCATGGAGTTATGATTTATGGAGATAGTAAAAAATATCAAGAATCAAATATAAATTTATGGTTAAATAAAAGTAGTGTAGAAAATAGTGGAATATATGAAAATAGTATTCCTGGAGTAGAAAAATTACTTAAAAAGTTTTCTTATTGTGAAGGAACTTTAAAGAATGACAAAGTAAGTTGTAAAAATAAAAAAGGAAATTCCTATTTTTCTATTTTAGAAATAGAAGATTATATAAGAGCAAGAGGTAAAAAAAGCTTTTTAAATAATGGAAGTTATAGTTATCTTTTAGGAAGTGATACTGATGGTAATCCATTAGTAGTTGCAGCAGATGGTACAGCTAGTGGGGTTTCTAATTATGAAGGATATGGTATTAGACCAGTAATGATGTTAAAGAAAAATATTTTAATTACTGGTGGTGATGGAAGTATAGGTAATCCTTATGTTGTAAATCAAGAAGGAAATGATAATTATATAAATAAATATGTAAAAATGGGAAATGATTTATATCAAGTAATAGAAGATAATAATAATAATTTAAGATTAAGATTAAATGATTATTTGAAAGTAAAAAATGTAGATGTAGAACTTGCTTTTAATACTAAGGGAACACAATTTGAATTATTAAATAGAAGTAATATAGGCTATTATTTAAATAGAACATATTATAATAGTTTGACTTATAAAAATTATTTAGGACAATGTAGTTTTTATACTGGTGAAATTTCATTAGTTGGTGATGGTGGTTATAGTTATACGAATGTATATAAAGATAGTGTTGTTGCGAAAGTTGGAATGTTAAATATGGTAGATTTTAATGATAATACTACTTTAGATACTTATTATTTAATTAATAGTACTTCTAATGTTGGAAACTTAGTATATACTTATAATAAACTTGGTCTTATTGATGAAGTTAAAGTTAGTGAGAAGAAAAAAATTGTACCTGTTATATGTTTAGATAAGACATTTATAAAAGCAGGGGATGGTAGTATAAATAATCCTTATGTAGTGGAGTAGTTTTATGAAGAAAAATAAGAAGAAAAGTAAAATAAAATTAAGTAAATTTACATATTTTGTTATAGGTTTAGATTTTTTAGTGGCAGTAGCGCTTGTTATTATTTATACACCTATTGTTTCATTTAAAAACTTTTGGATTCCAACAGCTATGACTACTATGTCTCATAGATATTTAGCTTATACATTATATAGTGAAAAAAGTGTAGATGATGTTATGAGTGCTAACTATATTGTGGGAGTTAATGAAAAAGTGAATTTGAATGATATAGTTATTGATACAAATGGAAGTAAAAAACACTATACATCTAAATATGAACAAGAAATGTTTAATAAAGATCCAGATAATGATGTTTATAAGATTATCAGAATTCAGGAAGAAAACTTTAAGGGATATCTAACTGTTGTTTATGATCCTAGTGATGTAGATTTGGCTGTTCCTAAAAAACTTGGTAAAATGGGACAGAGTGTTGCTAAACTTTGTGTAGAAAATGATGGATTAGTTGGAATTAATGGTGGAGGATTTGAAGACCTTGATGGTTGGGGAAATGGTTCTACTCCATATGGTTCTATAATAAAAGATGGTAAACTTATTTGGACACATGATGGTGGTTCAGGGGGACTTATAGGTTTTACTAAAGATCATAAGATGTATTTAACTAATGATGCTCCTGATGTTGCTATTAAAGATGGAATGGAAGATGCTGTTGAATTTGGACCTTTCCTTATTGTCAATGGTAAAGTTGCAACTATCAAAGGTGATGGTGGTTGGGGTAGAGCTCCTCGTACAGTTATTGCACAAAGAAAAGATGGTGTAGTATTATTTTTATCAATTGAAGGTAGATTACCTGGTTATAGCTTAGGCGCTACAATGAATGATATCATAGAAGTACTATTGCGTTATAAGGCTTATAATGCAGCTAATCTTGATGGTGGTGCTTCAACTACAATGGCAGTTAATGGTAAACTATATAATCGTCCAAGTGCAGGAAAAGAGTATGGTGGTAGAACGGTATCTAATGCTTGGATAGTAACAAATAAAAATAATAAAAAAGTACCAACAGTTAAGAAATAGTTTTTAAGAAGTATAAGTTTACTTCTTTTCTTCTTTTATTAGAATAAATATTATTGTATAATATATAAAGATAGGTGGGATTAATCATGAAAAAGATAATGGATGGAAATGAAGCTTGTAGTTATGCAGCATATCCTTTTACAGAAGTAGCAGGAATTTATCCTATTACCCCGGCCTCTACCATGGCAGAAGTTACTGATAAATGGGCGAGTGAAGGCAAAAAGAATTTTTTTGGATTACCAGTCAAAGTAGTAGAAATGGAAAGTGAAGCTGGTGCTATTGGATTAGTGCATGGATCAGTACAGTCAGGATGTTTAACATCTACTTATACAGCTAGTCAAGGATTATTATTGATGATTCCTAATATGTATAAAATAGCCGGACAACTTTTTCCTTGCGTTATAAATGTTTCAGCAAGATCACTTGCGACACATGCCTTATCAATATTTGGAGATCATCAAGATATTTATGCTGTAAGACAAACTGGGTTTGCTATTTTAGCGTCAAGTTCTGTTCAAGAATGTATGGATTTAACAGCTGTTTCTTATTTGTCAACTATTAAAGGTAGTGTTCCATTTGTAAACTTTAATGATGGATTTAGGACTAGTCACGAATTACAAAAAATTGATGTATTAGATATGGATAAAGTTTATGAACTAATTGATCAAAAAGCTCTTAGTGATTTTAGAAATAGAGCCTTAAATCCAATAAATCCCGTAACACGTGGTACATCACAAAATGAGGATATTTACTTTCAGGTAACTGAGGCACGTAATGAATACTATAATAAGTTACCAGATATAGTTTCATCTTATATGGATGAAATAAATAAGATAACAGGACAAAATTATAAACCATTTAATTATTATGGTAGTGCAACAGCAACAAAAGTTATAGTGGCGATGGGGTCTGTTTGTGAAACTATAAAAGAAACAGTTGATTATTTAACAAAAAAAGGTCACAATGTTGGATTATTAGAGGTACATCTATATAGACCATTTTCTGCAAAACACTTTTTAAGGGTATTACCGAAGACAGTTAAAAAAATTGCAGTTTTAGATAGAACTAAGGAAGCTGGAGCGAGTGGTGAACCACTTTATCTAGATGTTTTAAAAACAGTAAAAGATGTTAATGATAAAATAAGAGTATTTGGTGGAAGGTATGGACTTTCTAGTAAAAATACTACTCCGGCAATGATAAAAGGGGTATTTGATTTCCTAGATGTAAAGGAATGTCATACTAATTTTACGGTAGGAATAGATGATGATGTTACAAACTTAAGTATAAAATATGACCCTAAGTTTAAGCTTCCAACTACTAATACAGGATTCTTAATATATGGATATGGTTCAGATGGAATGGTCAGTGCTTCAAAAGACTTAATGAAAATTACGGGTACTTATACTAATGCTTATGTCCAAGGTTATTTTAAGTATGATTCTAAAAAAAGTGGAGGAGTAACTATTTCCAACTTAAGGTTTGGCAAGAATCCAATCAAGTCAACTTATTATGTTGAAAAGGCTAAACTTATAGTTTGTACAAAAGATAGTTATTTACAAAAGATGCATATTTTAGATTCTATTGACAATAATGGAATATTCTTACTTAATACTAAAAAAGATAAAAATCAAATATTAAAGTATTTAACTAATTATGATAAAAATATTTTAAAGAAGAGAAATGTTAAGTTTTATATAGTTGATGCCTCTTTGATTGCTAAAGAGAATGGTATTGATGGTAAGATTAGTACTATTATGGAAACTTTAATATTTAAATTAGGTAAGATAATAGACTTTGATTTTGCCTTGAAACAAATAAAAGATAATATTGCTCTTAGATTTAAGAATAAGGGTGATGATGTAGTTAAGCGTAATATTTTATCTGTTGACAGTTGTGTTAATAAGTATGAACAAGTTAAAATTCCCGATGTTACATATGTTCCTGAGATGAAGGGGGACTTAGATACTTTTGAGGTTATAGAACAGATGGAAGGAAACAGCTTACCGGTTAGTAAATTCTTAAATTCATCTGATGGAAGTTTGGAGGCTGGTACAAGTAGGAGGGAAAAGAGAAATATTTCTGATACTTGTCCACATTATGATCCTGAAAACTGTATTAATTGTGGACTTTGTTCACTTGTTTGTCCACATGCAGTTGTTAGACCATTCTTACTTGATGAAAATGAGGCACTAGATGCTCCTGATACTCTTGCTAGTAAATTGATGGATGCTAATATAAAAGATTGCAACTTGAAATATACAATTGGTATCAGTTATCCAGATTGTACAGGATGTAGTTTGTGTAGTAATATTTGTCCTGGTAAGAAGGGGAAGAAGGCTCTTACTATGGTTGATAAAGACCAAATAACACGTGAGGAATATGTTAATTCAAATTATTTATTTAACGAAGTTACGGAAAAAAGGGTAATGACTACAGATACAGTAAAGGGTAGTCAGTTTAGAACGCCGAAATTTGAATTTAGTGGAGCTTGTAGTGGTTGTGGTGAAACACCATATTTAAAACTTTTAACGCAATTATTTGGAGATAATCTAGTGATAGCTAACGCTACGGGGTGTTCTTCTATATATGGTGCGAGTAATCCATCAAGTCCATATAGTGTTCCTTGGGCTAATTCCTTGTTTGAAGATAATGCCGAATTTGGTTATGGTATGAGAATTGCGGATGATGCTTTAAAGAATCGTATTGTAACTCTTATTAATGATAATATAGATAAGGTAAAAAAGAGTGAGGCCAAAATATATAAAGCTTATGCAGATGATATAAATATCGAAACAGCAGATAAGCTATATAATATAGTTGATAATACTAAAATAGATGAATTAAAATCACTTAAGAGTTTTATTAAGCCAAAATCTATTTGGACCGTTGGTGGAGATGGATGGGCTTATGATATTGGTTATAATGGTATTGATCATGTATTAGCTAGTCATGATAATGTTAATATTTTAGTATTAGATACAGAGGTTTATTCTAACACTGGAGGTCAGGCATCTAAGTCTACTAGAAAAGGTGCTGTAGCAAAGTTTGCAGCTAGTGGTAAGAGGGTTGCTAAAAAAGATTTGGCTAAGATAGCTCTTACATATCCACATGTTTATGTTGGAACAATTTCTTTAGGATTTAATCCTCAACAGGCTATAAAAGTCTTAAAGGAAGCGGAAGCATATAATGGGCCTTCCATTGTAATAGCGTATTCTCCATGTATTGCACAGGGAATTCTAAAAGGAATGAATAATAGTATAGAAGAAGAAAAAATGGCTACAAAAGTTGGATATTTCCCATTGTTCCATTTTAATCCGGAAACTTCTAAGTTTTCTCTAGACTCAAAAGCAGATTTTACTAATTATATAGAGTTTTTGAGTGGTGAAAATAGATATCGTAGTTTAAAAAATGTTAATAATGATTATAAAAAATTATTAGAAGATAATAAGAAAGAAGCGATGGAACGCTATGATTATTATCAAAGTTTAGTAAACAAAGAGCAATAAAAGAGTAATATAAATTAAAGAAAGTAGTATGTTTTAATAGCATACTACTTTTGTTTTCTATACTTTTTCTTGCAATTTTCTTTGTTTTGTGGTATAATTTAAAGCACTTCGTGTTACTTGAGAGGAGAAAAATTAATGAAAGATATATTTAAGGAAAATTCTATAATTCTTATTAAAGAAGATGGTAATATTGTTTCATTACCTAAATTAGATGGATTTGAATTTCATACGGATGCATTTTTAAGATTGAAAGAGATGGTACCAGATGCTTTTATTAGTGATGAGTTAGATATTCAATCACTTAATGGAATGGAAATAGCTAATCATATAGCGGCAAATAATCACGCTATTATTTGGACTACAGATTTTGATGAACCTGATGTTATAGTTGCAACACTTCCTAAAAAGGTTAATGAAAATATAAGCAAAGGTGTTTTAAGTCTATTTCCTAATTTATTAGATAAAGTGGTTATGGTTAATAATGCATGGTATGATGATAGCTATAATGTTGATGGTTGTTTGTTATATGAAGATGGAGATTCCATTGAAGCTTTAGAAATAATTAAGGATTATGCAGAAAATTCTAATGTTGATGTACTTCAAGAAGAACATATAAAAGTTTTAAGCTAAAAATGAACAATAAGTTCATTTTTTTTTTTGAAATTTGAACAAAAAAATAGAGACTGCACCCCCTGAGGGCAGTCTCAAAAAAAGAATAAAAAGGGGTTGGCTAGTGTGATACTAGCGACCAATTCGCCTAATACCGAATTGGTGATTACTATAATAATCAATTGAGGTAATTTTGTCAACAAATTTTTTAAAAAAGTTATAAATTTTTTTAGGTCTATGTTATACTTATAAATATAAGGTAGGTATTGGTATGAGAAAGAAACAATTAGGATTTACATTAGTTGAAATTTTGGCTGTAATAGTAATACTTGGAATTTTATCTGGTGTTGCAATTGGAGGATACAGTGCTTATATAAAAAAGGCAAAGAAAAACTATTATATTGCTCAAGAAAAGTTACTAACACAGTCAGGTAGGGACTTTTATAATGATAATAAAGGAAAGATGCCACAGGCATCTGGAGAAGAAAGTTGTGTTACTTTAAATACTTTGATTAATTTTAAATATATTGATAAAGTATTAGATTATAATAAAAAAGTATGTAATGGTGATAAAAGTAAAGCTTGTGTTAAAAAGTTATCTAATACTAATAATCTCTATTATAGTTATTTAAATTGTGGTAATGAATTTACAAGTGTTGAATATAAAAATCCTGAACTTCAATTTAGTCTTACTGAGGGTAATACTGCCAGTCGTGATAATGAAGAATATAAATTAACAATGACTGTAAATGATACTGCAACTAAAAATGTCTCGCAGGAAAACTATGGTGTAGCAAGCTATAGATATGTTATTTATAAAAAGTATAGTGGGGAAAATAACAATGATTTAGTTTATTACGATACTGGTTGGAAGAGCATTAAAGGAAAAAATCAAGAAAAAGTAGTAGTAAATATTAACTTAGATAGTGACGGTACTTATTATGTAAGAGGCTGGGCTTATAATTGGGGCGGAAAAGAAGCTAATGGAAAATCAGGTGAGGTGACATTAAAGTTTAAGCTTGACTGTAAAAATCAAATAGAATTTTCAGCTGATAATTATGTTCAAAACACTTGGACTAATTCAAATATAGATACTTTAATTACTAAAAAAGGTGGAGTTAATAAATTTGATGTAAGTTTAGAAAATACTGATGTTGATACTAATTCCGTGACTAATTCTACTTTAGTTGTGGGACACAATACACGTGATAAGAATATCAATATTACTTCTAATGGAAAAAATAAATTGAAAGTTATATGTTATGATTCTAATAACAATACGGATACTACTGAATCAATTTATTATCAAATAGATAAAGTTAGGCCTACTTGTTCTGTTAGTAGAGATGCTGGTATAGGGTATGATTCCCTTCATTATACAAATAAAGATTTAAATTTAACGGCAGTATGTAGTGATAAGGGTGGAAGTGGATGTAAACAAGCTAATACTTCTGTAACGCTTACTGCTTCGCAGGATAGAAGTCTTCCAAGTTATCAAGTTGCAAATATTTATGATAAAGCAGGAAATAGTACAACTTGTACTACAGGTGTTTATCAAGATGTAACCCCTCCTAAAATAAGTGTTACATTGTATGATGCTAATGGTAACACTATAACTTCAAAAACGAATAGTGATGTTGATATCACTTCTACGGCTTACACATATATTAGAGTTAGGATATCGTTTAGTGATTCTGCGAGTGGTATGCAGTTCTTTAGAATTGGTCAAGGACCAACTGTTTTAGCAACGGGATCTACTCCTAATTCATATTACGAATATGTTTATAACACTACTGGTAGTTATGCTCTTAATCTTAATGCAATGGATAATGTTTACAACTCTAATAAAGGAGTAACTGTTAAATTCAAAGTAGATGCTGATAAGCCAGCTATTTCTGTTGCTTGTGTTAAGAAAACAAGCTGTACAGCTGTTACAAGTCGTCCTAGTACTAATAATGGTAACTATACACCTGGTTCATGGAGTAATAAATGTGTATATTGTGAAGCAAGTTCTTCTTCAGGAACAACCTTTAAAGAAAGGGCATGTGGTGCGGCAGCTAATTCTACATCAACATCTACTTGTTTATCATGGTCTACAAAGAAATATCATGATGTTAATTCTAATGGTATAAGTAACTTACAGTTTGAAGCCACTAAGTCAACTGGTACTAGAAATATGACTAATGTTAGTGTTAAGGTAGATACGGGAGCTCCTAATTTAGGAGTTAAAATGACTGGAAGGAGCAGTACTAGTGATGCTGCATCTGAAAGTAATACTACATATACTAGTAATAGTTGGAGTAATAAATATATAACAATATTCTTATCAAATAGTGATTCTGTAAGTGGTATTAAGAATGGTTATCCACAATTATGGATTGATTCTGGAAGCGCTACTAACAGTAGTAATGGAAATCAAGGAAAGTGGTTATCAAGAACCAAATTTGATGTAAATGCAGAGGGTGTTTCAAAACTTAAATTTAGAACAATGGATAATGCTGGTAATATTAAAACTACGTCATCATATACAATTAAACTAGATCACAGTAAGCCATCATTTACTTCTCTTACAACTAGCAATAATAAAATTAGTTTTGCGGCAAAAGATACAATTTCTGGTATTAAATCTTACTGTGTTAAGATAAAAGGTGGGGATTGTACAAATGATAGTGGTTATGTTGCTGTTAATTCTGGTAGTACTTATAGTTTAAGTAATATTTCTAAAATTACGACTAGTAAAAAAACAACTATTCAGGCTGGAACAACTTATACAGTTGTTGTAAAAGATTATGCAGGAAACTCTATTTCAAAAGATATATCAACATCATTAACTTTTGTTAAGACAAAATATTGGAGTACAAGGTTCTGTACAATGCATAATGGTATAGCTGATGCAACTGGTGGTTCTACGACTAAATCTTGTTCGCAAGCTGTAGACAGTGGTACTAATTGTTATACTGCTGGATATAATGTAAATAATCATGGTGATAAAACATATGCCAATATGAAAATTTCATCTCTGACAACATCAGTTTCTGGTAGTGATTTAAAAGTAACAATAACGTTTGCAGTTGCAAATGGATATTTTGGTACTTATTCAAGTGGATATAATAGATATATGTGTTTAAAGAAAGGAAATAGAACCTTTACTAATGCCACTTGTACAAGTGATACTCAAAGCGTTAAGACCGATTGGGGTGGTAATGGTAAATCAGTAGATATTACGAGAACATTTACCATTAAGAATTACAATTCAAAAGCAGGTTCTTATTCATTTAAAATGTGGGGAGATACATATAAAACATCTTGTTCATCAGATGTAAATGCACTTAATCAAATTTATTCTTTCCAAACAGATTATATATTTAAATTAAAATAAATGTTTGTAATTTAAGAAAAATATGATATAATACACATAAGAAAGGAGTGGGAATTTAGGCCCACTCTTTATATTTGTAGGAGGAGTTATGAAGGAAAAAGTAAAAAATGCTCTAGATGCTAAGATTTTAGACTTAGGTATGTTTGTAACTGATGTTTATATGAGTACTGAAGAAGGTGTTAAAACTTTAAATGTTGAGTTAGATAGTGATGATGTAATAGACGTTACACGTATAACAGAAGCTTCTAAAATTATTAATCCTATTATAGATGAGCTTGATTTAGTTGATGGAGAGTATGTTTTAGATATTCATTCAAAAGTGAAGGGAGATGATTGTAATGAATAGTAAAGAATTTTTAAAAGCCTTAAATGAAATTACAAAAGAAAAAAATATAGATCCTGAAGTAGTATATGATGCAATGGAACTTGCTTTGACATCTGCTTATAAAAAGAATTTTAATTCTAATACTAATGTTAAAGTAGTATTTAATCGTGAAACAGGAGAAATAAAAGTTTACTCTTATTTAACTGTTGTAGATGATTCAAAAATGACTAAAGAAGAATATGAAGATTATTTATTTGAACATTATACAGATGAAGATGATGAGGATGAAGAAGAAGTAGAAGAAGATGAGGAAAAAGAGGAAGAAAAATATTCATACTTTAATCCTAATGTTGAAATAAAATTAAGTGATGCAAGAAAGATTGATAAGACTTTAAATGTTGGTGATACTATTGATACAGAAGTGACACCAAAAGACTTTGGTCGTGTTGCTACTTCAACTGCAAAACAAGTAGTAGTTCAAAAAATTAGAGAAGCTGAAAGAAATAGTATCATGGCAGAGTTTGGTGATAAGCAAGATGAAATGTTAGTTGGTACAGTAGCTTTGGAAGATCCAGATAACTATTATATAGATTTAGGTCGTACTAATGGAATATTACCTAAGAAAGATATTATTCCAGGTGAAAAAATAGAAATGGGTAGCCAAATAAAAGTTTATGTTACTAAAGTTGATAATAATGGTAAGAGCCTATTAGTTTTACTTTCACGTGTACATTATGGTTTTGTTAAGAGATTATTTGAACTTGAAATACCTGAACTTAGTGATGGAACAGTTCTTTTATATAGTGTAGCAAGAGATGCTGGTTCAAGAAGTAAGGTAGCAGTTTATTCAGAAAATCCTAATGTAGATCCAATAGGAGCATGTATTGGAGAAAAAGGAAGCAGAATTGCACGTATTATTAATGAATTAGGTGGAGAAAAAATAGACGTTGTTAGATATGATAAAGATCCAGCAGTTTTTATTGCTAATAGTTTAAGTCCTGCTAAGAATTTAACAGTAATTATTACTGATCCTAAAAAACAAGAAGCAATGGTAATAGCAGATGATGATAACTTCTCTTTAGCTATCGGAAAAAGAGGTCAAAATGCAAGACTTGCTAGTAGATTAACACACTATAAAATAGACATAAAAACTCGTGAACAAGCAAGTGAAAATGGAATAAACATTAGAACAGAAGAATAGGTGATAACATGAAACAAAAAAAAATACCTATGAGAAGTTGTGTTGTGACGGGAGAAAAACTTCCTAAACGTGAATTGTTAAGAATCGTTAGAACAACAGACGGAACGGTTGTTTGTGATTTAAGTGGAAAAATTAATGGCCGTGGTGCATATATTAAAAAAGATGTAGATGTATTAGAAAAGGCTAAAAAAACTAAAATATTAGAAAAAAGATTAGAATGTACAATTAGTGATGAAACATATGAAGAGGTAAAAAATGAAATAGAAAAAATGTAAGAAAGTGAGGTGGTTTTCATGATGAGTTTATTGGAGTATGCAAATGATGTAAACTTAGACATTGAAAAAATAAAAGAAATTTGTAAGGAATTAGGGATAAATAATATTGATCCTTCATCATTATTATCTGAGACAGATATTGTAAAATTAGATAATTATATTTCTTCAAATAATATGGAGGATTCTTCAGAAATTAGTGAAGAACTTAGTGAATATTTGGAAGATGAAAAAACCTATGATAAAGCTTTAGAGATGACTGAAGGATCTAAATTTGACTTTGATAATGAAGATAAATTTGAAAAAGTTAAATCAAAACAAAAGAGACAACAGGATGCTAAAAAGAATTTTCAAGCAGAAAAGAAAAAGATGTATAAACATCGTGAAAAATTACAAAGTAATGTTCAAGATATAGATTCGAATGTTATTCTTTATAAAGATGGAATGACTGTTTCTGAGTTGGCTACAGCTTTAAATGTAAGTGGGGCTTTACTTATAAAGAAGTTAATGGAACTTGGAATAATGGTTAATTTGAATCAAAGTGTTGATTTTGAAACTACTGAGGTTTTAGTTAGTGAGTTTGATAAGGTTCTAAAGAAAGAAGAAACAGCTGATATTTCAAATTTTGAAAGTTTTGAGATTGAAGATAGGGAAGAAGATTTAGTAAAACGTCCTCCTGTTGTAACAATTATGGGTCATGTTGATCATGGTAAAACAACTTTACTTGATTATATTCGTAAGAGTAAGATTGCAAGTTTAGAAGCTGGCGGTATTACACAGGCTATTGGAGCTTATTCTGTTACTTGTAATGGAGAAAATATTACATTTATTGATACACCTGGACATGAAGCATTTACACAAATGCGTGCTAGAGGGGCAAGTGTTACTGATATAGTAATAATAATAGTAGCGGCAGATGATGGAGTTATGCCTCAAACAAAAGAAGCTATCGATCACGCTAAAGCAGCTGGTGTTCCAATTATTGTTGCAATCAATAAAATAGATAAAGAAGGAGCAAATGTTGATCGTGTATTAACTCAGTTAGTAGAAAACGGTCTTACACCAGAAGAATGGGGTGGAGATATTATTGTAAATCGTATCTCAGCTCATACTGGTGAAGGTGTTAACGAACTTTTGGAAAGTATCTTATTAGTTGCTGAAATGAATGAATATAAGGCAAATCCTTCACGTTATGCTAGTGGTGTAGTAATTGAGTCAAGACAAGATAAAAAAGTTGGAAATGTAATAAGTTTATTAATTCAAAATGGTACTTTAAGACTTGGTGATCCTGTTGTTATTGGTACTAGCTTTGGTAAAATAAGGACTTTAAAAAATGACTTAGGGGAGAATATTGTTGAAGCTCTTCCTTCTACCCCTGTTGAGGTAACTGGATTTGCAAATATTCCAAGTGCAGGTGACAAGTTCATGGCGTTTGAAACTGAAAAAGAGGCAAAACAAATTGCTAATGAAAGAAGTCTAAGAGAAAAAGAGAAACACTTTAATAATCAAAAGATTAGTTTTGATGATTTATTTGATAAAATAAAAGAAGGTACTAAGACTATTAATATTGTTTTAAAAACAGATGTTAATGGTAGCTTAGAAGCTGTAAAATCTTCACTTGAAAAAATTGATGTTGATGGCGTAAAATTATCAGTCATTCATGGTAGTGTAGGAGCTATTACAGAGAGTGATATTGTTTTGGCAAGTGCCTCAAATGCTTTGATTTTAGGATTTAATGTTCGTGCTACTGCTAAAATAAAAGATACAGCAAATGAATATGGTGTAGATATAAAAACATATGATATTATTTATAAATTGGTAGAAGAAATGGAAAGTTCTATGAGAGGAATGCTAGAACCTACTTATGAAGAAAAAGTAGTTGGTACTCTAGAAATTAGACAAATATTTAAATTTTCTAAAGTGGGCTTGATTGCTGGATGTCATGTTTTAGATGGAGTTATTAAAAATAATGATAATGCTAGAATAATACGTGATGGTATAGTCGTTTATAATGGAAAAATTAAAACATTACAACATGAGAAAGATCAAGTAAAAGAAGTAAAGAAAGATATGGATTGTGGTATTACTTTAGAGAATTGTCAAGATTATAAAGAAAAAGATATTATTGAAGTATATCAACTAGTAGAGGTAGCTAAATAAGCTATCTTTTCTTGTGTGTATATTAGGGTGTAAAAAAATAATAAAAGATTCATCTTTTACATTTGATTGTCATATTTTGATTAAAATTGTTAATTTATATTTTAATATTTTGATGAATGTTTAAAGGGCAATAATAATATAACTAAATTAATATCCTCGTAAAAATTGTTTATATGTAGTAAAATATATGGAGAAGGGAAGTTGTAGTATGAAAAAAATAGAATTGCTTAGTCCAGCAGGTGATTATAAATCTTTAGAAATGGCAATAGATGCCGGTGCAGATGCTGTTTATGTTTCGCTAAAAAGTTATGGTGCTAGAGCTTTTGCTCCTAATTTTACAATGGATGAAATAAAATCAGCAATTAAACTATGTCATTTGTATGGTGTTCGTTTATATGTTACAATGAATACTTTGGTTAAGGATACAGAAGTAGATGACTTTTTAGAAAAGGTTAAATTCTTGTATTTAGAGGGTGTTGATGCTCTTATAATGCAGGATTTAGGAATGATTTGTTTAGTTAGACAAATGTATCCGGATCTTGAAATTCATGCTTCAACCCAGTTTAATAATAGTAGTAAAGATACTTTAATATTACTGAAAAAGTTGGGAGTAAAGAGAGCTGTTTTATCTAGAGAACTTTCAATAGATGAAATTAAGATGATGGATGTTGATATTGAAAAAGAAATATTTATTCATGGAGCATTGTGTGTTAGTTATTCTGGATGTTGTCTTTTTAGTAGTATGATAGGACACAGGAGTGGTAATAGGGGTGAATGTACTGGATGTTGTCGTCTTCCTTATAAATTAGAAACAAATGGAAAAATAGTTAATTCTGGTTACTTGTTAAGTATGAAGGAATTAAATACTACTAAAAGAATTAAAGAATTATTAAATAGTGGAGTTTGTTCTTTAAAAATAGAAGGAAGAATGAAGTCAAGTTCTTATGTTTATTTTATTACTAAATTTTATAGGATGTTAATAGATGGAGTAGATGTAGATATAGATAAGGAAGAGGAAAAACTAAAAATACTATTTAATAGAGAGTTTACCTTTGGTCATTTATTTAATATTAATGATTCTAATTTATTAAATACAAAATCTCCAAATCATCAGGGAAAAACAATTGGAAAAGTAATTAGTGTAAATAAAAATAAAATTAAAATTAAACTTGATTATCCGTTACATCAAGAAGATGGTATTAGATTTATGGAAAGTAAGAAAGGATTAGTAGTTAACTTTTTATATGATAAAAACAATAAGCTTACTTCATGTGCTGAAAATATTTGTTATGTAGATAATAAAATTGGACTTACAAGTTTAGATAAGGTAAATTTAACTAGTTCTAAGGTCTTAGAAAAAGAAATTTTAGCATATGAAAAAAGAAAAGTAGATGTTTCATTTAAATTAGTAACTAAGGCATCTGAACCATTAAAATTAATAGTAAGTGATGGTATAAATAAGGTTTTACTTACAGGCAAAATAGTAGCTAAGGCATTAAATAGTCCTACTACTGAAGATAGAATTAGAAAACAATTACAAAAAACAAATGATACAGTATATAGAGTTAAAGATATTACTGTAGATATGGATGAACAGTTATTTATTCCAATTAAGGAACTTAATGAAATTAGGAGAGAAATTTTAGATAAACTTACTGAATTAAGGACAAAAGTTAAGGAAAAAAGGATTTGTGATGTAAATTTTTCAAAACTTGATGTAGAAGTTTTACCAGCTAAATCTATATTGGTTAATGATCTAGCTAACTTTTTAAAAGCAATAGATGATAAATATGATAGAATATATGTGACAAAAAAAGACATTTATGATAAATATAAGAATAAGTATCCGAATATATATTATAGTGGAAGGCGTAATTTATTAAATGTTTGTTTTTATGAAAAGAATTTAATTCATGATATTTGTTTAAGTAAAACTAAGAATGATATTTGTGATTATACCTTTAATGTTTTTAATAGATATACAGTTTATTATTTACATAAAATGGGTTATAAATGTGTAACTTTATCTTTAGAACTTACTTATGAGGATATTAAATTATTACAAAAGGAATTTGTTGCAACATTTGGTTTCAAGCCAAATCTTGAAGTCTTTGCTTTAGGTAGAGCAGAACTTATGATTATAAAGGGAGATTTATTGAAGTGTAGAGATACTAGTTTCTTAATAGACAGTAAAAATAGAAGATTTCCAGTATTTTATGATGGCGTCTATACTCATGTTTATAACTATTTAAAAAGAAATAAACTTGACTTTTATGAACATAATCTAGATGAAGTTAGTTTAAGAGTTGATACGACATTTATGTAAAGAATAAAAATTATAATATCTAAAAATAAAAAAATGTGTTAAACTAATTATAGATATGCGAATGGTGGTGAGTATTAATGACAAATAGTAATAAGAAAATAGTTAAGAATTATTTCATTTTGGCCTTGATATTTTTAGCTGTTGTTTTACTTGTGTGGTATATTTGTAAATGGTATACGGTTTGTAATGATTACAAAAAAGAAATTCCGGTTATTAGAGGAACTCTTAATTATGAAATAACAGAAAGTGACTTTGAACATTATATTTTAGAAAATCCTAGTAGTGTTGTTTATATGTGTACAGCGAGTGAAGAAAAATGTAGAAATTTTGAAAAAGACTTTAAAAAGATAGTTGTTGCGAAAAATTTACAAGATAGTATTATTTATTTAAATTTAAGTAATACAGATATTGATAGTTTTGTAAAAGATTTTAACAATAAATATAATTATAAGATAAAACTTACAAAGAATTATCCTTTACTAGTAGAATTTACAGATGGAAAAGTAACTGGACTTGTACAAGGAGAGAATGGTAATAGTTTATCTATTTCAAAAATGAAACAATTTATAGAAATACATAAGATAGGAAAGACTAATTAGTCTTTTTCTTTTAGAGGAGGTAGTTATGAATAATATAGTTTTATTTGAACCAGAAATTCCACAAAATACAGGAAATATTATGAGAACTTGTGTTGCGACAGATACAACACTTCATTTGATCAAACCATTAGGTTTTGTGTTAGATGATGCTCATTTAAAGAGAAGTGGAGTAAATTATATTGATAAGTTAAGATATCATGTTTATGAAAATTTTGATGATTTTGTTAGTAAAAATAAGGGAGAATATTATTTTTTCACAAGATATGGTCATATACCACATACTAGTTTTGATTATAGTAATAAAAGTAATGAAGAACTGTATTTTATATTTGGAAAAGAATCTACCGGCCTTCCTAAAGAAATACTTAAAGATCATTTAGATAAATGTATGAGAATACCTATGAGCGCTAATGTAAGAGCTCTTAACTTATCTAATTGTTGTGCTATTGTGATATATGAGGCCTTAAGGCAACAAAATTATAATAATCTTTTAAGAGATGAACCACATAAGGGTGTTGATTATTTAGAAAGAGAAGATTAATAGATAAAAAATAATGCTTAAAATGTTTGAGCGTTATTTTTTCTTTTAAATAAATTTACATCGATTTGTATACATGCTATAATTACTGTAAAGATAAGAAATGGGGAAGAAAAATGGTATTTAGAAAACCGTATGCATTTTTAATTAAAAATTTTAAGAAAATACATATATTAATGCTTATACTATGGGGATTTGTTTACTATAAAATATATAATTTAAGGTCATTTGTCAAAGAATTCGTATCATTTGGGACATATAATGAAAATTTAGAGGGTATTTCTACTAAAGTGACAGCATCACTTTTTGTTGCGGCAATATTTTTAATATTAATTAGTATTGCCTTATTGTTTTTACTTAGACATAAGAAAAAACCATGGAAATTATATTTAGTAATAATAGTTGAATATATTTTAATGATTTATGATTGTGCTTCTTTGTTGTCATTTTTTAATAGTTATACAAACGATAACCTAATATCAGAGGTTTTTATATATCGAGATATTTTAAATATAGTAAATATTATACAATATTTTGTACTAATAATATTATTAATGCGTATTACAGGGCTAGATTTAAAAAAATTTAGTTTTAATACAGATCAAGAATTTTTAGAACTTAGTAGTCAAGATAGAGAAGAATTTGAAGTAAATATTGAAATTGATAAACATTCATTTATTAGAAAGTACAATTCTTTAAAGAGAAACATAAATTACTTTTATCAAGAACATAAATTTTTATGTAATGTAGCCATTGTTTTAATAGTTGTTAGTTTAGTAGGTTATAATTATTATCATTTTGGAATTAAAAATAAGAGTTACAAAGAAGGAGAAACTTTTTCTACTGGTATTTATAGTATTAAAATAAATAATGCTTATGTTACTGATAAAGATACGATGGGTAATTTAATAGAGAAAAATAATAAATTTGTAATTATTGATGTAACAATGAAAAACAATTCACATGAAAAAATAGAACCAAATTTTAGCAGATTTCATTTAATGAATAAAAATATTAATAGAGTAAATACCATTTATTATGATAATTCATTTACTGATATGGGAAAAAGTGTTGCGGTAGATAATGAAATTAGTGGTGGTGAAGAAAAGAGATTTATTTTGGTTTATAAGGTTTCTAATAAACTTGATAACAAATATTTCACTTTATATTATCAAGAATATCAAGGAGTTAATAAAACATATTTAAGAAAGATAAAACTTAATATAAATGATGTTACTAAAATAAAAGATGTTAAGAATTATAATATGGGTGAACAAATTAAATTTAAGTTCTTATCTAATACTACTAAAGAAATAACATTAGAAGAATATAAGATTGGTCTTAGTGATGGATATTATAAATATATGTGTGATTCTGATGGTAATTGTGGTGTTACACTAAAAGAAATACAAGCTGAAAATGGTTATCAAATATTAAAAATTTCATTTGCTTCATCTGATTTTGAAGGGGAAGAATTTATTGACTTTTCATCTAAATATGGTAGAATAAAATATGTAGATAATAATGGAAAAGTAGGATATTCTAAGATGATAGATTTGATTGATACTGATTATGAAGGTAAGGAAATATTCTTAAAGGTATCTAGTGATATCATTAATGCTAATAAAATTGATTTAGAATATATATTAAGAAATAAAGAATATATAGTAAAAATAAAATAGGAGATAATTATGGAAAAGGGTAAAGTAAAAAGAAATGTTACACTAATTATAGTAATTGCGGTTATTTTGTTTGTGGTATGGTTTTTAATAGTTTATCCATTAATAGACTTTAATAAGAAAGAAGAAAGTGTACTTGATGCTTCTAAGAAATATTATGAAAAAAATATTAATTTACTTCCAGAAGAAGAAAGTATGAGTACAGTAAAATTAAGAACTCTATTGGAACAAAAATATGTTGGTACTATTAAGAGTACTTATGGATCAGAATATTGTGATGTGGATAGTTCTTGGGTTAAAGTAAAAAGAAAAAGTGGTAAATATAGTTATTATGTATATTTAGATTGTGGTAAAATGAAGTCTTCTATTGATCATGAAGGACCTGATATAAAATTAAAGGGTGAAAGTACTATTGAGATAGAAAAAGGCAGTACTTATAATGATCAAGGAATAGAAAGTATTATTGATAATACTGATGGTAAAATGGATACTAGTAAAGTAACAGTAGATGGTAGTGTTAATACTAAAAAGATTGGTACTTATACTATAACCTATACTGCTGTTGATTCATTTGAAAACAAGAGTACAGTTAAAAGAGTGGTTAAAGTTATTCAGACATTAAATAAAGTAGTAAGCAGTGATACTGATAAAGATAACCTTTACAAAGGTAATGTTAATAATAATTATATTGAGTTTTCTAATATGTTATTTAGAATAGTTGGATTAAATAGTGATGGTAGTGTTAAACTTATTAGTGCTGAGGCCGTTGGTACAGTTAACTATGATGACATTAATACTTGGTTAAATGATTACTATTATGAACACTTAACTAGTAAAGCAAAAAAATATGTAGTTAAGGGTAGTTATTGTAATTCTACTATCAAAGAAAGTGATGTTGGAAATGTTAAAACATGCAAGGCAGGTAAAAAACAAAATGTAGGATTACTTTCTGTAAGTGATTATAATAAGAGTATAAAAGGCAATGATTCTTATTTGTATCCAAATACTATAGCTTGGACTAGTGATCAAAAGGATAAAAACGAAGCTTGGACAACTAAAGATCTATATTTAAATAGTGAAAAAGCTAAAAATATGGCTTTTAATAAAAAATATAATTTTACTTTATATCCAGTTATTAATATAAAGAAAGATATTAAATTAACTAGTGGTGATGGTACAAAAGCTTCTCCTTACAAATTTGAAAGTGAAAAAGTAGGACAACCTGGGGATAAAATTAATGCAAGATATACTGGCGAATATGTTTCTTATGGTAATGTTATTTATAGAATTATAGATGGTAATTTAGATGGTAGTGCAAAAGTAATAAGCACATCTGTTGTTTCTGATAATTCAGTTGGTTATTCTGATACCGATAAGAGCAAGATTTACAATCCTACTAAAAAGGGTAATGTTGGTTATTATATTGAAAATGAATTAAGTAAGAGTATAAAAAAAGATATCTTTATAAAAAAAGAAATAGAAGTACCTATTTATGATAAATTGGCAACTTATTCTGGTAAGAAAAATGTGAAGAAATATAAAGTTTCATTAGCAGCACCAGATATGTATGAAATGTTTAGTGGAGTTAACAGTGATACTACATCACAATATTGGTTAAGAAACTCTTCTAAAGAACAATTTAGAAAATATTTAGTCTCTAATACTAATATAATTTACTACAATCAGGTTCTTGATACTATGCAAGCTGGAGTAAGGGTTGTCGGATATATTAATAAAGATGCTACTATACTTTCTGGTAAAGGAACTTATAGTAATCCTTATATTTTGGAAAAGTAGGTGGTGTTGAAGTATGAAAAAGAAAAAAAAGCAAGTTTTAGTTGCAGCTATATTGTTAATAACATTATTGATTATAGGTTTAATTATATCCTTTACTAATATGTTTAAATCATCCTATAAAGTAAGTGATAGAACACTTAAAGTTAGGGAAAAAAGTAGTGAAGGATATCCCGTTATGGGATGGGTAAGAGTCCAAGGAACTAATATTGACTATCCTGTTTTATATGCTCAAGATAGTAATTATAGTTTAAATGATGTAGATATTTCATTCGCATGGACAAACAGTAGCAGTACTACTTTAAATGATAGAGTTATTCTACATGGACACAACATTAGAAACGTTTCTAGTAAACCATTATTAAATGAAAAAGAATTTAATGATTTTGAACATTTACCTAGTTTTCTATATTATAGTTTTGTAAAACAAAATAAATATATTCAATATACAATTAATAATAAAAATTATTTATATAAGTTATATGCGGTTAGTATGATGGATGAAAGTGAATTCTATTATGATGAGAATATGGATTCTAAGACTAAAAAAGCATATATAAAAGAAAGTATAGAAGATAGTTATTTCAATTTTGATATAGATGTAAATAGTAGCGATAAGTTGATTACTTTAGTTACTTGTACAAGATTTTTTGGACAAAAAGGTACAATAATTAAACTTGATGCAAGAATGGTAAGAGAAGATGAAAAAGTAAGAAACTATAAAGTATCTAAGAACGATAGCTATAAAAAAATTGAAGATACTATGAAGGGAGATGAAAATAATGAAGAAGCATAAAAATAAGGGGTTATTTTTAGTAGTTACTTTTATGTTTATGGCTTTTTCTATTTTTCATGTTAAAGATGTATTTGCAGCAGAAATAGATTATGATGCTAGAGCTAAAGAATTGTGCAAATCTAAATTGGAAAATAGAAAAGTTGAATGGGATGAAAGTAAGAAAAAACTAAGTAGTGATCAATCACAATTGACAGTCTATATCAAATCTAAAGATGGTCAACAATATACATTTGATGTTGGTGTTGATTATACTATTGGTGATACTACTACTCATCAAGATTTTACTAATCAAACAACAGACCATGAAATTACTATACCTACAAAGTATGATGGTAAAAGTAATGTTATTGTTAAAATAACTGCTACTTTAGTTTCTTCAACACAAGTAACAGATACTGATGGAGTTACTTATGATTGTAGTAGAAATTTTGTTTTAGAATCATCTTATCGTTTTGAGGATAATTCTATTGAAAAAGTAGCTAATCCTTCTTTTAATGGGATTTGTGCCAGATATAAGTCAGGTACATTAAGTAATAGTGATTTAAGATTAAATAATAATTTCAAGGAATTAACTGCTGGAGGTAAATATTCATACGCTACAGTTAGTTCTAAAACTATTAATGGACAAAGTGGAGCAAGCTTATTAAGTAATTTGTTCCCATATTGTGATAGTCAATATGTTGATAATGTTTATAGTGATAGGCAAGTATTAAATCAGTTATATCAAGCTGCTGGTATTGTTATAAATAGAGCTAATTTTCAAGAAAATGCTCTACCTAATTCAGAGAATGAGGGATTTGTAAAACTTGATCCTTCTAGAAAGATTTCTCTAACTTGTGATGCTTTTGCAGTTAATACTGAAAGTACAAGAAAATCAAATGTTAGAAAATTCTATTTTACTTCTAGTGATAAAAAGAGTATGGACTTTCATTATACTCCTAATACAACTGAAACTAAGGACGTTTGTTCTGTTGAATGTGTAGAACAAGTAACTGTAAGTTATGGTCCTCCAGTTTCAGTAAAAGCTGGACTATGTTTTGAATATGAAGTTGAAATTAGAAGTAAGGTTACATGTTCTTCAAAATTACTTACAGAGGAACCAAAAATATCTCAATACAAAGTTTGTGAACCTACTGCTTATTGTAATAATAGTGGATCATATTATTTTGATCAGGCTGGTCCAAATGAAGAATTTGATAGCTGTGTAAATAGTTGTGATGGTGGTAAATATTCACAATCATGTATAAATAGTTGTTACAATAAAGTTTATAAAAAGAAGAAGAGTTCGAAAAAGAAAACAGCATCTTTAGCTTTAAGTAGTAGTTCTGTAATGAGACTTGCAAGTAGTAATCCTAGTTGGTGTAATAGTAGTAATTTCGTTAAAGGAAGTGATCCTGGATCAAGTACTATAGCTGCAGCATATAGAAATAGTGTTTATGGAGGATATTATTATAAAGATGGTAATGTAATAAATTGGAAAACATATGATGCTAGCTTTAGTAATTCATCTACTCGTAAACTTGCAGATGGAACTGTTGTTCCTGCTTATCCTGGATGCTATTGGAATGGATATGGTAGGTATTACTTCTTAAATACAACTAAAGGTATTAGAACTGTATTAAATGATAAAAATATTCAAATGCATTATTATGATGGTAATGATAGACTAGGGCATTGGCAATATTTTCCTAGTAATGGATTTAAGAGTAGTAGAGCTTGTAATGATAGTTGTAAGTGGGAGATTGGTACTTGTGATGGATATTTGAATTATGTTTCTCCTAATGGTACTTCAAGTGCTTATAATGCTTACTATAAAGATTTGAAAAAATATAATGAAACTCTTGAGGAATGTTCTGCGAAGGCTAAATGTAGTGAAACTACAGCTACTTATACCATGACTGCTAACAACAGTATTAATATTAAGACATGTACTGTTGATGAGGGTAAAGGTAATGATGGAAGCAATGGTTCTTGTACTACATGGGAAGAGACTAGTGATAAGAAAACTTCCATTACTACTGATAGTAAGAACAATATTATAACTAAAGAAGTTTCTGGAGTTTGTGCTTTAACTCCTACAACTGATAATGATGATTATAAAACAGTTATTAGCTTCCCTGGCAGTTATATAAATAATAAAACTGGGGATGTTGTATTTAAGGTCCCTACAGGAAAAGAAAAATATTATTCTTATAAGAAGAATCAATATTGTGTTCCTCTAAATGCTAAAGATGTTAATAAGAATTGGTATATTTGGGATCAAGTAAATAAACGTGCTGAAAGTGCTAAATCTAGTGTTAATACAACATTAACTACTGATACTACTGGAACTACTTATAATAAATATACTGATAGTAATGCAATCTATAATATAGGTGCTACTATTAAAAAGTTTGGATTCTTAGACTGGAATGTTGACGTTAGCTGTTTCTATGCTGTAAGTACTGTTTCTGATACTCCATCTGGTGGTGGTGATGAATGTAGAGGTACTGATTGTAAAAAGACTAGTGCCACTAATTATGATACAAAAGCTGCAGCATTGGATGAGTTATTCCCAGCAGCAGATACAACAGATAATGCTGTTGGAACGAGTACAACTACAGAATTAAAAGAATCTGCAAAAGTTACAAAATTAAATTATACGACTAAAAAGAGTTCAGCAACTAAAGTTGCTAACTCTTCCACAAGTCGTGATGTTGGATATAATTGGAGTTGTGATTCAACTAATTTAACTAATAAAAATTATCCTGTTACACCAACTGCCTTAATTTCAAAGATTCAAAAACAGGGTGATAGTATTTATAATGATAGTACAGAAAAAGATTTCCATTTAACTATTACTAAACAAAATATCAAAAATATTCGTTCTTATAATAAAGATAAGGCTTATACTGATTTTGGTACAGATAAATATGTTAATAATGTTAATAATATATCATTTTATAAGAGTAGTTTCTTAAAAAATACAAGTTACGTTTATTCTTATTCTGGACCTAGAGTTCATTTATGTAATAATATGAAGAATGGTGAATGTGATGTATTAAGTGAATATGTTTCTTCTGAACAAGCTTGTGTTAAATTAAATAATGAAAAGGTGGGTGTAACATTATATGAATAAACCAATGTTATTAATTGGAATAATTATTATGGCTTTAATGGGATTCTTTGCTGTTAATATGGTTACATCTCAACAGACTGGTTCTGAACTTGATTATTATTTGCTTAAAGATACTACAGAAGCTGCAATGAATGATGCTATTGATTATGACTTTTATAGTAATAATGGCGTAGTTAGAATGGATAAAGAAAAATTCTTAGAAAGTTTTGTTCGTCGTTTTGCTGATTCCGTTGATGGTACTCGTGATTATAATATAGATGTTTATGATTTAAACGAAACTCCACCAAAAGTAAGTGTCAAGATTTCTTCTAAGAGTAGTAGTGCTAGTAAAAATAATTCTACTGACATAACTACTAATGTAGATATGATTATAGAATCTAAAAATAAAACAGATACTTATACTACTAATTTTACTAGTAGAGACAATAATACAAGCTCTTCTTTTAAGAGCAAGTAGAATAAGAAAGAAGGGTTGAATTTATGAATAATATGAAAACTGGATTGAAAAGAGCTTTGACTAATAAAAATACAGTTACTATACTTGGTGTTATACTAGCAGTTATAGTTTTATATGTAGGTTATAATTGGAGAGTAAAATCAGCTACAAATCCTATTTCTGTTCCCTATGCAGTTAAAACAATTTCTGCTGGGACAGAAATTACAGAAGATATGGTGGGGGTAACAGATGTTCCTCCTGCTATGTTAAAGGGAGATGTAATTCGTGATAAACAAGCAGTAGTAGGAAAATATGCTATGGCTGATACAGTTATTCCTGAAGGTAGTTTATTTTATGGAAGAGCTGTTGCGGAACAGGAACAATTGCCAGCTAGTATAATTTTAAAATATCCTAAGGGTTATGTATTATACTACATGAGTGTAAATATGGAAACTACTTATAGTAATTCAATTTATCCTAATAATTATATTGATGTTTATTTAAAAGCATCTTTAAGACAAAATGATGGAAGTACTAGTAAAGTTACTTTTGGTAAGTTATTAGAAAATGTAAAGGTTCTTGCAGTTAGAGATAGTAATGGTAAAAATGTATTTGCTAATGTAGATGAAAATAGTGTACCTTCTCAATTAATATTTGCGGTACCTCAAGAATATTATCTTTTACTTAAAAAGGCTGAATATTTGGGAAGCTTTAATACAGAATTATTACCTGTACCAACTGCAGAAAGTCTAAAATCTAATCCAGGTGATTTAAAATTAACTAGTGATTCATTAAAACAATTTATTAATGATAATACTGTTTATGCACAATAGTATATGAATAAAAAGAATAAAGAATAAAAATAAATTTAAAAGGGTAGGAAGTGAGATAGATGAATGAGACAATATTTGATAAACTAGATTTTGGTCCGTTAAAGCCTCTTCTAGATAATGATGATATTACAGATATTTCTTACTGTAATGGTGGTCAAATCTGGATTCGTTCATTAACTCAGGGTTCTATCCGTGTAGAAGTTCCAGGTTGTACCCAAGAGTTTATGGAAAAACTTGCTTTTCAGTGCTCTAATGTTATGGGTACAACCTTTAATAATGCGAAACCATTTTTGGATGCTGAAAGTAGTGAACTTCGTTTAAACTTTGTACATCAGTCTATTGCTACTAATGGTATAGCGTGTGTTTTACGTAAGACACCAGCTAAAATAAGACTTAAAAAAGAAAAGTTATTAGAAGATGATTATTTTACAGCTGATATTCATGATGTCTTGATTAAATGTGTCGAAGGACATTGTAATATTATTGTATGTGGTGAAACTGGTTCTGGTAAAACAGAGTTTGTAAAATATTTAGCCAGTCATACCAAAGATAATGAAAAAATTATTACAATTGAAGATACGCTAGAGCTTCATTTGGATAAAATTTTTCCTCATAGAGATATTGTTGCTATGAAAACAAATAATGTAGCGAGTTATTCTGATGTATTAGTTACATGTATGCGTCAAAATCCTAAGTGGATTTTACTTTCAGAAGTTCGTAGTGCTGAAGCTGTTTCTGCAGTGCGTAACTCAATATCTTCAGGACATAATATTTTGTCTACAATTCACGCTGATAAAGCTAGTGCTATTCCATATCGTCTTTATAGTTTGATGGAAACAGATTTGGATGTAGATCAGTTTTTGAACACAATTTATCGTTATATTCAATTAGGTGTTCATATTAAGGCTTATTATAGTAAGAAATATGGAAAATTTCATCGTGAAGTAGATGAAGTTACAGAGTTTTATGTAGATGAAAATAATAAATGTCAAACACATACCATTTATCGAAAAATGTTTGATAAAAATCCTATCATGGTTAAACCAAGTGCCCACTTGATTGAGTATTTGGAAAATCAAAATATTGATATTTCTTCAATTACTTCTAAACTTTCTGATAAACCTTTCGAAGAAGAATTGGAAAGTGAGAAAAAATTAGAGAAAAATGATAATAATAACAATACAGTTGAATCTAATAGTTCTAGTAATGAAGATATGAAGCAAAATGAATCAACTCCTGATGGTAATACAATTTTTCCAAGTGATATCTCAACTAATAAAGCCATAATATCTAATGAAATTAAGAAAGATAATGATACTTTACCTTTGCAAACTAATTTGTCATCTATAATGCCAAATTTACAGAGCAATGAGGTGAAAAGTTCAACACCTAACTTAGAGAATTCTAATAATATAGATAGCCCATTACAAAGTTCTGATGCTACTAAAGATTTTTCATTTACTGGTAAGGATTTATTTACAAATAATCAAAGCCAACAAGTTGTTGAACCTAAAGTAGATAATTCTATAAATCAAATGATGGGACAACAAAATAATGTTAACTTAGATATGAATAATATTTTTGATGGAATGGAAAAAGAGGAACAACAAGCTCCTCAAAAGCCAGAAAATCAACCCCCTGGGGTAATTAATACTATAGATATAAATTCATTATTAAATGATTCTAATGTATAGAAAGGAGTAAAATTATGGAATTAATTATTTTATTAGCAATAGCAATCTTAATTATGTTATATAGAAATTATGAAGGTCAAAATGTAGGTAGATTTATAAATGATCAAGTTACGGTTTTATATGACAAATTTGCTCCTTATTCATTTAAAAAAGTTCGTGAGAAAACAAAAGAGTTAGGTCAAGAACTTAGTCCAAGACAATACATTATGCAGGCAGTTTTTTTAGGAGCCTTTGCAGGAGTTATTTCTTATTTATATTTTTATAATTTAGTTGTTAGTATTATTTATGTTTTAGGAGCTGTAGCACTTGTTCCATATTTATCATTCTTACGTTGCAAAAGAATATATAGTGAGTTCATTTTTGAACAAATTCAAGTATATACAAGTAACACTATTATGGAATTTGCAACAACACAATCATTTGTAAAATCCCTTGAAGGTGTTAGGGAATCAGGTCTTTTAGATGATCCAGTTGCGGGTGATGTTGATAGAGTTATTGAACTTGCCTATCAAAATGGTAGTATCGATGAATCTGTAAGTTATTTCAATAATTTATACCCATATTATATAGTAAAAAACATGCATCAATTATTCTTACAAATTACAAAAGAGGGTGCTCAAAATAGTCAAGATAGTTTGGAGCAGATGCAATTAGATATCGATACTCTTGTAGAAGGTGTTTATAGAGATAGAATAGATAGACAAAACTTCCATAAAAAATTCTTACAATTTGGTATGATGTTATATGTTTTGGTACTATTAGTACAATATTTATTAGGAAAAGAATCGTATATTATTATGTTGCAAAGATGGTATGTTAGATTATTACTCCATGGAATACTAATTATTAATACTTATTTCCTTATAAAAGGAGAAAAATATTATAATGAGAATGTAGGTGCTGAATAATGGCTGGAATGGAAATATTTTTTGTTATACTGATAATAATCGGAATATTAGTATATAATAAGACTATTGATTTTAAAAGGTTTATGATTGATAATTCACAGGTATTTGATTTATTAAAAGAGGATAACTATGAATTTCTATTATATGCAAAGTATGGAGATAGAGTAGATGTTGATACTTTGTTTCAAAAAAGAATTACTAATGCTGTTTTAGTCGCATGTATCTTTATGATTTTATTTATGGGAGACTTTAACGCATTAAATTTTGTTATTTGTGTAGTTGTTTTTTATGGTATGTTTAAACTTCCATATATACAATTAAATAATTTTTATAAGGCTCATTTGCATGAAATTGATCTTATGTTGCCATACTATTTAAAGGGATTAGAAATTTTGGTACAGCATTATACTGTTCCTGTTGCATTAGGAAAGAGTATTGATGATGCACCAGATGTTTTTAAACCTGGATTAAAGAAAATGATAGAAAAAATTAATGCAGGTGATGCATCTGTTGATCCTTATATGGAATTTGCAAATACTTATCCGGTTAGAGATTCAATGCGAATGATGAGACTTTTATATCGTTTAGGAATCGGTTCTCAAGAGAGAAAACAGGATAGATTAATGATGTTTTCGAGAAGTGTTTCTAGTCTTCAGAATAAAGCCCGCGAGGTTAAGTATAAAGAAAGATTAGGAAAGATGGAAGGACAAACTATGACAATGCTTGTAACGACAGGTATTGGAGTTATGATAATACTACTTATAGCTATGATGAGTATGTTTGGGGCGTAGGTGTCAACGTATAAAAAATATATTGAAAAATAATAATTAGTGTACTATAATTTTTATAGAGACTAGGGAGGAGGATTCTTATATGAAAGAAGCGTCAGGAGAATTAAATATGACTGTTGTAACAATTATTGCAATAGCAGCAATAGCAGCCTTTTTTACAGCTGTTATTTGGCCTAATATTAGAAATAGTCTTAATAATCAGTGGAATACTGTTAATAAAACTATTGAGTAGTTTATTTGTTGTGAAAGGTGGTGTTAAAATATGAAGGATTCTTTTGGGAGTGTTTTTAATTTAACACTGCTTTTTGCTTTTATTTTGGTTGTTTCAGGGTTTGTTTTATTTGGAGTTAATTATTATAAGGCGTTTCAAGTAAAAAACAATTTACTTACCTTAATAGAGAAGTATGAAGGTAATGTTAATAATGATAAATTTAAAGAGAAAGTAGAAAGTCTTGTTAATAGAGTGGGTTATCATCCTGGACAGTCAGCAATAGCTTCTTTACAAAACAAAAGTGAAAATTATTGGACTTGTATTGATGAAGAAGGTTGGTGCTACAGCTATATTAATAAATCAAAATGGAAAGATGGACAAGAGACTAGATACTATGATGTAGTTACTTTTGTTAGTACTGATATTCCATTAGTTAATAGGATAATGGGAGCCTTTAAATTTTTTCAAGTTACGGGAAGAACTAAACCAATTATTATTAGAAAATAGTAGAGTGGTGATTATTTATGAAAGATTCAATAGGAGCAATTCCTTCATTAGCTTTAGTCTTTATGTTTATAATTATAATTAGTGGATATTTGGCATTTTCTGTTAATTATAGTAAGGCTTTTAAGATGAAAAGTAAAATTATTGATGTTTTACAGGAAGAAGAAAATTTAACAAGTAATAGAGCCAAAAACTCTATTAGAGAAGAAATTACAAGTTATTCACAATTAATTGGATATTCCGCTTCTACTAATTTTACAGCTAAAGAATGTAATCGTAGTGAAGGTTGGAATAATGATTTAGGTGAAGGTTGGTGTTATAAGATAGTAGATGAAAACGCTACTTCTATGGATATGAGATATATAAAAGTAAAAACTTTTGTATCAATTGATGTTCCAATAATTAATAGAGTTTTACCTAATTTAAGATTCTTTATGTTGGAAGGTTCAACTAAAACGACTAAGAAATTGAATGATTAAGCAGGTGGTTTAATGAATGTAATAATTGCAAATGAAAGACAAAATGAATTGTCTAATTTAGATATAGATATAATTAAAAGTATGACAGGATGTTTTGATGCTCAAGAAATTGTGTCTATATTTAAAAATTTTTACTTTAATAAGATGGTATTGGATGCTACTGCTATTAAAGATTATATTAATACATCAAACATAGAAAAAATTGTTCAGGCCTTAGATCCTAATAAAATAATTTTATTATTACCAAAAATAGCTGAAGTCTCTTCACAAAATTATTTAGCAAGACTTGTTGATATGGGATTATATAATTTTACTAATAACATTGCAGGAGTTAAATATTTAATTACTCATACCAATACACGTGAGGATGTAGCACAAGTTGAACAGGTAAAAGAGTTAACGGAAACGGTACAAGAAAAGGTGAAAAGTGGATGTAGAGTTATGGGTATAAAGAATGTAACGGATCACGCAGGGTCTACTACATTAATATATATGTTAAAAAGAGAACTAGAAAGAATTTATGGAGAAACAGTTTATGCCATTGAAGTGAATAAACATGATTTACAATACTTCAATGTTAGAAATACAATTAGTACTACAAGAGATAATTTAACATCAACTATAAATAAATTGACTACTGCCTCAGTTATACTAGTTGATTTAAATGAATGTGAAGATGATTCATCTTGTGGTGATGTATTATATTTGATTGAGCCTAGTTCAATTAGATTAAATAAACTTATGCGAACTAATAAGAATATATTTAATGAATTAAATGGTAAAAAAATTATACTGAATAAGAGTCTTTTAAATAATAAAGATATAGAGGATTTTGAGTATGAGGCTAGAACTAAGGTGTTTTACAATCTTCCTCCTTTGGATGAAAGAAGAAGAAATGAAGAAATTCTTAATTTAATTAATACTGTTGGACTTAGTAATATAAATGATACTAATAGTAAAAAAAGTAGTGGTAAAATTTTAGGATTATTTAGATTTTAAAGGCTTAATTTATATTTGGAATAGTTGACAAAGATAGAAAAATTATGTATCATATTGTTAACGAAAGGAGTTAGTAAAAATGTCTAGTTTATTCGAGTTAGCTGTAAAAACTAATCTTAATGATAGTTGTGGAGGTTTACTTCCAATTTTTAAAGTTATAAGACAAGGAATTTTCCCTATAATTTGGATTGGTATTCCAATTGTGTTAATTTTAATGGGAACTATTGATTTGGGTAAAGCTGTTTTAGCAAGTGATGATAAAGAAATCAAAGCAGCACAAGGTAGATTATTTAAGAGAGTATTATATGCTGCAGTTATATTCTTCATGGCTACAATTGTAAGTCTAGTTATGAACGTTATTGGTAAGGCAGGTACTGACGCTGTTGAAGGTAATAACGATTGGACCAGTTGTTGGGCAGCCGCAGCTAAATAATAATTATTTCGTGATAGCAATTTTCATTGCTATTTTTTTTTATATTTGATATACTGAAGATGGTTTAATGTTTTGGAGTGATACTATGTTAAATAAATTAAAAAAAATATTATTATGTACTATTGTTTTTCTAATTACATTAGTTTCTTTTACTGATGTTTATGCTAGTGAAACTAAGGATTTTAATTATGGAAAGATAGATAGTTATGTGTATACACTTGCTCATAGTAGTGGTGAAGGACATAATACTGCACGTAATGATAATAATCAAAACAATAACAATTGTGAATATGTTTTTGGTGATCCTAATGATGATAGTACTATTGCATGGATGCTTCAAAAATTTCTTAATTATGCTAAAATTATAGGCCCATTACTTGTTATAGTTTTAAGTGGCTTTGATTTTGCTAAGAATGCATTATCACCTGATGCTGATAATATGAAAAAAATTAGTAAAAAGTTAGTTACAAGACTGATATGTGCAGTAGGATTATATTTTGTTCCTTTACTTACTAGTTTTATTCTTAATTTAATAAATAATACAACTGGTGATCAGGCTTGTGGAATTCAATAGGAAAAGAGGTTGATAGTATATGGTTGATAATACGGAACGTGGTATAATTCTTGATGGTTTTAGAAGTATTATGGCTGGACTTGATAGAGTAGTATATAATTTATTATCAGTTATTTATGAGATCTTTTTTAATGTTGCGACTGCTAATATTATTTCTGGTCAAACAGTAAAAACATTTTATAGTAGAGTCCAATTGATACTTGGTGTAGTTATTATGTTTAAGGTAGCTATTTCACTATTTAATGGTATTATGAATCCAGATAGCTTAAATGATGGTAAAAATGGTTTTTCTTCCATTATTAAGAGAGTTGTAATGGTACTTATAATGTTTGTCTTAATGGTTCCTCTAAATATTCCAAATGCTGGTAATAGTGATGATTACACTTCTAATAGTCAAAGTAGTTGGAATGCTCGTATGAATGAAAATGGAATTTTATTCGGAACTCTTTATGAAGTACAATCGAGATTATTAAGTCAAAATATTGTATCAAAGTTAATACTTGGAACAGATTATAGTGCTTCAAACGATGAAGATGATGATCCTAATTCAATTTCAAATTTTGCAAATGATACTCTTCACTTGAATGTAAATGAGAACGAATATGAAAAAGCTGCTCGACAATTATCTTCTATTGTGTTGAGATGTTTTGTCACAATTAATTTGGAGAGTGAATATGGTGATCCAGCAGAAGACGACGATAGAATGTGTAAAGAAGATAGTGAACCAAAATTAGAGAATTATGATAAGAGTTATGCTGTGTATGAAGATGATGATTCAACAGCTAGTGAAATTTTAGCAGAAATTAATCAGATGTGTGATATTCAAACTGGATGGGGTGGAGAACGCTACGCCTATAATTATTTGTTTGGTTTTTCTACAATTGTGGGAATTTTATTTGTTATCATAATTGTTAGTTTTACAGTTGATGCTGCAATTAGGGTATTTAAGTTAGCAATTTTAAGATTAATTGCTCCTATACCTATAATTAGTTATATTGATCCTAAAACAGAAAGTACTTTTCAAAATTGGGTTAAAATACTTGGAAAAACATTTGCAGATTTATTTGTTAGACTTGCAATAATTAATTTCGTTATTTTCTTTATTAGAGAATTTGGAACAAATAGTCTTGGCGTTACTGTTGCTGGTAATGGTTTAGTCGGAGTTTTCTCTAAGATATTTATTTATTTAGGATTGTTGATGTTTGCTAAAGAAGCTCCTAAATTTATTGCTGATTCGCTTGGTATTAAAGATACAGGTAAATTTAAATTATTTGGTGGATTGGGTAGATTACATGCCACTGGTTCAATGTTAGCTGGTACAGTTGGTTCTGCTGCTACAAACTGGAGAGCATTTAGGCAAGAACAACCCAAGAGGGAAGATGTTCTTCAACACCCTATAGCTGCACGAGCTAGTAATTTCTTTAGACGTGGGGTTGGTGCAGCAGGCTCTGCATTGATTGGTGGAGCTGGTGGCCTTATTACAGGTGCAAATGCTCTTTCTGGTGCGGAGAGTGATTTTAATAAAAATGTTGTAAGAGCTCAGCAGAATCGTAATGCACAGCGTGCATCACATTCTACTATGATAGGTAGATTTAATGATAGACAAGCACAACTATGGACTGGACAGTCTCTTGCTGATAGGGATAAACAAGCATTGGATGCTAATATTAAGGCAAAAGAAGCTATTGGTAATTTCAAAAAGAGAGCTCAAGAGGAGGCTAGAAAAAATAGTAATATAACTGGTAGTGTTAACATTCAAGGTCCAAATGGTACGACTAGAAGTGTTGTAGCTAACTATGAAAAATTGATTGCTGCTATGGGGGCAAAAGATTCAAGTGGTAATTTTACATATAATGGTGGGCAATATAATGTTAGCGATTTTGATACCAATGTGCTAAATGAACTTTTAAAAAGTCAAACAAATACATATCTTAGCAATCCTAATAATGCCAAATCAGTTGAAGCTGATTTCAAAGCTTTGCAGAGTGCTGTTAACAGTTCATCCTTTGCTAGAGATGTATCTAGTTATATAACTAACGCATCAACTGCTTTTGATAATTCTGGAACTCTTATGGGAAAAGCTGCTGGCGCTGTTGCAGATTATCAATATGATATGACACATGTCAAGCATATGGCTAATAAACAGGCTAATGATAGCAAATAAAAAGGGAGTGTGATATAAGTGAATACTTATTTAATACCAGCTAATACAAAACAGGGTGAATTAATATTTGGAATATTTAGACCAATTGATCTGATATTACTTGCAAGTGGAATTTCAGTTACTTTGATTATGATGTTAATATTTTCTCTTAGTTCTGTTAGTTCGGCTTTGCTAGTTTTGGCTCCTGCACTGATATGTGCAGGCCTGGTTTTACCAGTTCCGCATTATCATAATGTATTAGTAGTTATCACAGAGTGTTTTATATTCTTGACATCACGTCAGAAATATATTTGGAAAGGTTGGTGTGCAATTAGCGATGAAAAAAAACAAAGGTAGTGGTAGTCCATATACAGAAGATTGGTTGCCTATAAAAGATATACAAAATGGTATGATTTTAACTACATCAAAACAGCTAGTAACTGGAGTGAAAATTACTCCGAGAAATATATTTATATTAGACAATGATATGCAAAATCATGTGCTAATTAGTTTGAAAAATTTTTATAATATGCTTGATTTTGAATTTTGGCTAGTAGTTTCAGATAGACCCGTTGATATATCTGTTTATATGTCACAATTACAACTGTTATATAACAAGGCCCAGTCTCCAGCAATACGTAAATTAATAGATCAGGATATAGAAAAAGGTAAATCATTTATAAATAATAATGTTGTTGATACAGAATACTACTTATTATTTAAAGAAAAGGATGTAAATGAGGTTCAGAAAAAAATAAGGTTAATGATTAATGGTTTGGCAAGTTGTGGTTTAAATGCCTCTCAGACTACTAATGATGATTTAAAAGTAGTTTTAAATAATTTCCTTAATGGGGGAAAAGATACTGGATTTGGAGTGGTGATGCCTGCATGAGTAGAGGAATAAGAAGTCAGCTTGCTCCTAAGAGTTTGGAGTTCAAAGCTAGTGAATTTTATATTAGTGATAAGTATGCAACGATACTTAGTGTTATATCTTATCCAGGGGCTATTATGCCTGGTTATTTATCAACACTTACTAACATTCCAGGAATTAAAGTTGTTGTAAAACATATTCCTGTACCATTCTCTGTAATGTCTAAAATGTTAAATAAACAAATTGTTGAGTTAGAAGATCGTTACAAAAATGAAAAAGATGTTACTTATAAAGAAAAAATTCGTCAAGAGATGGATAATCTTCAATATTTTACTTCTATGTTAGCAGCTAGTCAGGCACGTATTTTTGATTTTCAAATGCATGTTATGATAACAGCTGATACTAAAGAAAATTTGGAACTGATGAAGACTAATGTTAGAAACTATTTGGATGCTATGGAACTTAGGGCTGTTGCACTGCGCTTTGAACAAGAAAAAGTTTTAAAATCTATTCTTCCCATATTTCCGAAGCAAGATATAGAAGAGCGTATTGGTACGCCAATGCCTTCTCAAACAATTGCAGCTATGTATCCATTTATATTTGATAGTATAAAAGATCCAGGGTTATCAACTTTACTGGGTGTCGATTTCTCAGGCGGAGTAATCCTATTTAATCAATTCTTATATCAAGTGCGTAAAGAAACTAATAGAAATAATGCTAATATGATTATTTTAGGTACTTCTGGTTCTGGTAAGTCTACAGCAGCTAAATTACTTCTTAGAACTCATATTAGAAATGGATGTCAAATTGTTGCGATTGATCCAGAAAACGAATTACATGATATAACAAGAGCAATGGGGGGAGATACAATTGAAATTGGTAAAGGTGGAGAATTTGGTTTAATTAATCCACTTGAAGTTGTAGTTGATGCCGATGAAGAGGAAATAAAACAGGGTTTAGGTTATACAGTTTTAACTCGTACTTTACAAACTTTGAAAGCCTTTATGAAATATTATGACCCATCTATTCAAGAAGATGTTTTAACAATGTTTAGTGAGGTTGTTCAGGATACTTATAGACGTTTTGGTATTGATTATAATACGGATTTTTCTAAATTTACATCTGCTGATTATCCTACTTTTACGGATGTTTATGCAACAGTAAAAGGACGTTTGATGTCTATGACTGAGCAAACTCAAGAAAAAGATATTTTGGAAAGATTAGAGTTAAAATTAAGACCAATTACAAAAGAGTTAAAATTCTATTTTGATGGTCATACTACTATTACCTCTAAGAGTGATTTTATGGTGTTTAATATTAGAGAGTTAATGAATAGTGATTCTAATGTTAGAAATGCTTTGTTCTTTAATATTTTAAAATATGCTTGGGGATTATGTTTAAATCCTAACATTAATACTATTTTAATGGTAGATGAGGCACATGTTTTATTAGGAGATAAAAATGCCTTAGGAGCTGATTTCTTAGCGCAAATTCAAAGACGTGCTCGTAAATATAATACCGGATCTATTATAATAACACAACAACCAAGTGATTTTTCTGATCCTTCTGTTATTACTCAAGGAAAAGCTATTTTTGATAATGCAGCTTATTACTTAGTTATGGGATTAAAGAAGCAGGCTGTTGATGATTTAGGTAAATTAATAGATTTAAATGATAGTGAAAAAGAGGGAATTAAACAATTTTCTCAAGGAGAAGCATTGTTTGTTTGTGGTAATAGAAGAATGCAAATTAATGTAGCTGTTACTAAAGATGAACTTGATTCGTTTGGTAGTGGAGGAGGATATTAATATTTAATATCCTTTGATGTATATTAGGAAGTAGGTGAGGCAATGGACAATAATCAACAAATGAATAAAAAAGAGCAAGAACAACAATCGGCTGAAAAACTTGGAAAAACAGTATCAAGGGGAGCTTTTGATTATGCTACTGGTGGACAATGGGAAAAAGTTCGTAATGCTCCAGTGGTAGGTAAAATTGCTCAGAAGGCAGAAGATAAAACCGCTAAAAAATTTGCCAAAAGTCCTGGTGGCAAAGCAACAAAAAAGCTTGCTAAAAAGTTGGATGATGCTGGAGTAGTTGATGGTGTAAATAAGGGGCTAAATGCTTTTGGTGGTTCTAAAGCAAAATCTTCACCTAGCTCTAATCCTAATATTAATCGAACTAATAATAATATTCCCAATCGTTCTTTAGAGAATAATCCTAATAGTGCTAACACGCCTAGAAAAAATTTTGCTAAAAATGGATTAACTGATGAAGGACAAGAAATTCCGGGCCTTGATAATAAAGAAGGGGCCATGCGAAAAAGTTTTGATGATATTCAAAAAAGAAGGGAAAGTTCTAATAAAGATAATTCGTCATCTAGTGATACTTCTCAAAGAAGAAAACCTTTTAATAATCCATTTAAACTTGGAGGTAAAAGAGGAGCCTTTATTTCTGTTGAAATTGATAATTTGGTAAAGCGAGTTGTTTTACCGTTTGCGTGCTTTTTAATATTTATATTTTTGGCAGTTATTGCTTCGGCAGATGATACTGCAAATGATAATGACTTAAGTGCTGTTGATGAACAAAAATATGAAGAAACTGGTGAAAAAGAAGCATATTATTCAAGTGGTGATCCTCAACTTGTTGCTTTTTATAAAAGAGTTAAAGAAACTAAAGAAAATTATAGTAAAGATGGTAAAAGTATTAATTCAATGTATATTACGGCAACTTATCATATTTTAGAGGGCTACCGCGAAGAAACAAAGGTTAAAGATATTGATCAGTCACTAATTAATGAGATGGCCGACGGTATGCTTGGAAACAGTACTGTTTATAGTGAAGATACTTATAGAGAATATTTGACTAATACTTTCTTTCCACGATATTTAGATGAAAACCAAATTGATAGAGCAGTTGATGCAGTATTTACTTATATTGATGAATATAATAAAAAGAATGGTTATAATACTAATAACAGTTGTTCAACTGTTTCTGGAGGAAGTTGTCAATACTCATTAAAAGGTGTTCATGGATACAATACTGATCCTTTAACTATCTCTAATTTACAAGTAAGACTTATGAGTTCTTCCTTTTGTGGCGGAACTGATGGTAGGGCTCTTGATGAAGATTTAGTTCCTTTTGAAAATTATGTACTTGGTGTTACCTATGGAGAAATAGGACAAGCTTTTAATACTGAAACTGAAAAGGTACATATGATTGCGGCTCGTAGTTTTGCTTTAGCTCGTCCTACTGTTATGGGAAATTCTTCAGGCGTTAAATATGTTACTAGTGGTGGGCAAACTGTGTTGCAGCTTAGATCTTGTGTTGCAGATCAGGTTTACTGTAATACAGAGTTAGGATGTTCTAAAGATGTTGCTGCTGGTAATCAATATGGAATTGTCTATAGTGGAGCAAATACTCATGCAAATACATATAAAGAACCATTATCAAATTATCCTAATTCTACTTTAAAAAGTTCTTGGCAAGAAACATTTGGTATGGTTGGACTTGATAAAGATGGTAAAGTTGTAGAAATGGGATATGCTGTAGGAAATGGAAATAAAGATGATTGGGTTTGGAAAAGATGGGCCGAATCAGGAATGGATTATGTCCAAATTATTTTAAGAGCTTATCCTGAAGTAACTGAAATAAAAAAGATGAATTGTTCTTCAACTAGTGAAGTTACTGATAGTGCATTTGTACAAGTGGCTGCAAGAATATGGAAGCAAATTGCTAATGATGGCTATCAATATACTAGTGGTTCTGTTGCTATACCACCAAGTGATAAAAAGATCAATTGTAGTGCTTTTGTAAATTGGGTTCTATATGAATATGGATTTAAAGATGAATTTGGTAGTAATACTTATGATACTGTTTCATTTGTTAGTACCGATTGGACGACAAAAATGGGATGGCAAGAGGTTAGTGTGGCAGCTAGCGAAGATGTTACTTCAAAACTACGAGCAGGAGATATTTTAGTTCGTGATGCTGGTGGTGGAGCTAATGGTCATATGAATATTATTGCTTCCGTAGATGATGGAAAAATCCTTGCTTATGATGCCGGTAGTGAAAGTAATTGGAATACTAGTAATGCAAAAGCTGGAAAACCAATTGATGTTACTAATTTTGCTAAAAGTGATAATCGTGCAGGAAAAATCATTAGGGTTTCTAATGTTGGTGGAAGTAGTTGTCAATCAGCTGAATCTGGTGAAGCTCTAAGCTGGAAACAATACTGTCCTGCTGCTTGGTGTAATGTTCCTCTTGGAAATAGTGGAGCAACTATTGGAGGTTATGGATGCTTTATTACATCTATTGCCATTCAGATAGCTAGAAGTGGTGCTACTACAACGTTAAGTGAATTTAATCCAGGAACGTTTGTAAGAAAATTAAATGAATATGGTTCATTCGATGGTAGTGGTAGTTTTGTTGGAGCGGCTAATATTTCAAAAATAGTTCCGACATTCTCAGAAAAATATCATGGAGTTTCTCTTACTGGAAGCGCACAAAACAAGATTAATATAATTAAAGGATATTTAGATCAAGGATTATATCCTATCATGAGAGTTAAAACTACTAATGGTCAACACTGGGTTGCTGTAGTGGGAGTAACTAATAATGATGTAATTATGGCAGATCCAGGAAGCGAAAAAACAAATGCATTTGCAACATATAGTTTAGGTGAATGTTCAACATTAAATGTTTATCAAATAGGATAAGGAGGGCTGTATGGAAGATAAGAGTACTAATGAAAAAGTAGGAATATTTATAATAGTATTTTTACTATCATTAATAGTAATAATTATAATATTATATTTACTTGGTATTTTTAACAGAAGACCAAATGAAGCTAATATTATTGTAGATGATGCTGTTATGTTTAAATACTCAAAGAAAAAATGGGTTACAGCTTCTCCTAATTCTTATTCAAATTATAATTGGGATAAGTTTAAAATTTATAGTAATAATACTTATATTGGTACAAAATCTATTTTTACTACTGATGGTAAGTGGTATGTATTTGAAAAAAATAGAGATGCGGTTAATGTACCTGGAGATAAGTTATATTTAGGTGGTAAAATTAAAACTACTCATAAAAATTTTAATCAGACTAATGTAAATACTACTGACTGGACTTATATTCATAAGGTATTGGATCATTATAAAATTTCAAGAGACATTCAAAACGATTATACTTATGCATTTAAAGTAAATTATGACTTTGATAATGATAATAAAGATGAAGTAATGTATATTGTTTCAAACTTATTTTCTGATCATGATGTTTCATCATCATATAGTTTTATATTTGTTAATGATAATGGTAATAACAAAGTGATTTATGGTAAAATTTATGGCGAGGGAGCTAATCTTACTGGATGTTATGCCTATTTATATGGTATTATTGAAGTAGAAGGAACAAAAGGTTCTCAAATTATTACTAAATGTGGTCATTATAGTGTAGGCAATAATGATGAATATGGGTTGTATCAATTTAATAATAATAAATATCAATTATTGCTTTACAGTAAATAATTGTGTATAATATCTCACTAGAGAAAGAGGGACTTGGTATGAAGTTAAAGTTACGTATTGATTCAGATGATTTATGGATGGTAGTTGTTTTTGCAATATTCCTATTGTATGTTGTTGCTATTTTGGTAGTTAATTTATCTACTTTTGCAAGTGAAGGAAGAATTTCTGGATTTAATCCTCTTCCAGCATTTTCAAAAGAGTATATAGCATCTACTTTAGGTTTTTATTTAATAGCTATTATTGCTATTATTGCTAGTGTAAAATCATATATATTTGAGTTTGATAAGGGTTTTGGTTTAACAACTGAAAAAAAAGACAAAGGTTATTCAAGATGGTCAAAAGAAAAAGAAATTATTGAGAGTAAAAAAGTAGAAGCAGTTAATATTCATAGTAAATATGCTAAATATGCTGGAACTCCACTATTATATAAAGGTGAAAATGTTTATGTTGATAATGGTGAAAATCATACTTTAGTAATAGGTGCTACTGGATCAGGTAAGACACAGACAGTTATTTTCCCAACAGTAAAGATACTTGCTAAAAAACGCGAGTCTATGATTATTACAGATCCTAAGGGTGAAATATTTGAAGAAACAGCAAATATGCTTAAGGCCCGTGGATATAATGTTATTCTACTTAACTTCCGTGATCCACAAAATGGTAATGCTTGGAATCCAATGGATTTACCTTATAAACTATATAAAGAAGGGAATAAAGATAAAGCTATAGAGTTACTTGATGACCTTGCACTTAATATCTTATATGATGAAAATAATAAAGGTGGAGATCCATTCTGGGAAAAAACTTCAGCGGATTATTTCTCTGGAGTTGCTCTTGGACTTTTTGAAGATGCAAAACCTGATGAAATTAATATTAATAGTATTAGTTTAGCAACTAGTGTTGGAGAAGATAAATTTGGTGGTTCTACTTATATCAAAGAATATTTTCAAGGTAAAGATCCAACTAGTGCCTCTTATATTAAAGCTACTAGTACCGTAATGGCAGCTAATGAAACAAAACAAAGTATTTTATCTGTATTTAGACAAAAAATTCAATTATTTGCTTCTCGTGAAAACTTAAGTGAAATGCTTTCTCATAGTGATGTTGATTTACGTTCTATTGGTGAAAGACCTACTGTAGTTTATATTGTTATTCAAGATGAAAAGAAAACATACCATTCACTTGTTACAATTTTATTAAAACAAATTTATGAAACTTTAATTAGTGTTGCTCAAGTTCATGGTGGTGCATTACCTGTACGTACTAACTTCTTATTGGATGAGTTTGCTAATATGCCACCACTTAAAGATGTAACTACAATGATTACGGCGGCTCGTTCTAGACAAATTAGATTTACAATGATTATCCAAAACTTTGCTCAGTTAGAGCAAGTTTATGGAAAAGAACAGGCTGAAACACTTCGTGGTAACTGTGGTAACTTAATTTATCTTGTTACAACGGAACTTAAAGCTTTGGAAGAAATTAGTAAAATGTGTGGAGAAGTGAAATCGAAAAAAGATGCTAAAACGGCTTCAACTCCTTTGGTAACCGTTACAGATTTACAAAAGATGAAGGAAAATGAAGTAATAATATTAAGACTTCGTATGTCTCCATTTAAAACTAAGTTTACTCCTAACTATAAGATAGATTGGGGTGAAAAATATCCTAAAGCAAAATATCCAATTAGACAAAAAGAAGAAGTTCATGTTTTTGATATAAAACAATTTGTTAAAGATCTAAAGAAGAAAAAATTATTAGAAATGATGAATGCTGCTGATGATGGTAATGGTGATAATAAAAATTCTTTCCCTAGTAATCCTATGATGCCTGGTATACCTGGTGGAATGTTTACTCCATTTGGTGGAATGATGCCAAATAATAGCATTAATAATAGAACTAATGGTGGAAATATTCAGTCTCCTTTTGGTAGTAATGCAGCAAGACCTGCAGTTAATCCATTTGTTGATAGTGTAGATGATGATGACGATGATGGTGCTCCTGTGATGCCTTCTTCACTAAATATTGATGACTTAGTTAAAAAGATTGATAAAAAAATTGCTGAGTTAGAAGAAGAAGAAAGACTAGAGAAAGAAAAACGTGATAAAGAAGAGGCAGCTAATAAGTCTAACACTATTCCGGATGCTGCTATTCAAGATAACAATAACTCTTCAACAAATGATAAACCTGTTGCGGAAGTTAATGAAAATAAAGATATAAATAAAGATCAACAACAAATTTCACTAGATCTTGATGATGATTTAGAAGATGATGAATTTTTTGATGATTTTTTTGATAATTAATACGGAAATGAGGAGTTAAAATGATAGATCCAAAGAAAAATAATAATGATCAAATAATAGAAGCATTAAAAGATGAAGATGACATGAAAGAAGAAATATATGCTAAAAAAAATGATGAGTTTTTGTTAAAACAAAGAATGAAAAAACTAATACTAATAATAATTATGTTTACAGTTTTTATATTAGTAATAATTTGGCTTTTATCACTAACAAAGAGTGGAAATAGAAGCTTTGCTGATGTGGAAAATATAATGTCAAAAGCTGCTGAATCATATTATGCTGATAATAAGAGTTTGCTTCCTAAGGCAGATAAAGGAACTAATGAAGTTAGTTTACAGAAATTAATTAATCTTGAATACATGAAAGAGTTGGAAAAATATAGTAGTAAGGCTACTAGTTGTAGTGGTAAGGTAGTAGTTGAAAACAATGATGATCAATATGTTTATGTACCATACTTAGATTGTGGCTCTTCATATAAAACTACTGAACTATTTAGAAAAGTTACTTCTTCATCTAATATTGTAACTAGTGATGCAGGACCTTACTCTATGAATGGAGAATATGTATTTAGAGGTGACAATGTTAACAACTATGTTAAGTTGGGTGACAACTTATGGCGTATAGTTAAGGTAGATAGTAATGATGATGTTGTCTTAATACTAGATGGAGCTTATGATATGTCTACTTACTGGGATGATAGATATAATACAGCAGAAGAATTTAATTATGGTTACAATAGTTTTAAAATTAGTCGAATGAATACTTATTTAACAAGTATTTATACAGCAGCAAAAGAACAAGATACTAAGTCTTTTGATCCATTACTTTTCTCTAAAAATACTATGAAACATCTTAGTGGTTATAAATTATGTCATGGTATGAGAGGAGAAAATGATGCATTTAATAATAATAGTTTAGAATGCTCTCAAACTATGGATAACGCTAAGATTGGTCTTTTAACTCTATCTGACTACATTAATGCTAGCCTTGATCAGTCATGTACAAAAGCTACAGATGTGTCATGTCAAAACTATAATTATTTAGCAACACATGATAGTGATTGGTGGCTTTTAACAGCTAATTCTAAAAATAATACAGATGTTTATTATGTTTCATCTAGTGGTATAATAAAATCAACTTATGCATCATCATATTTTGATATTAGACCAGTTATTCATTTAAACAGTAAAACAATGTATAAGAGTGGAAAAGGTACTAAAAATAAACCTTATAAAATTAAGTAGATAATTCTACTTTTTTTGTTTCCTTACTATTAAAAAGTCATATATTACTATGAGGTGGTAGTATGGAAATTACTTTTCTTGATGCAAAAGATAAAAACAGTTTATTTATAGATATAAGAAGTGCATATAAATATTTACAGGGAACTATTCCAGGAAGTATTAATATTGTAGAAAATATTATTTTACTTAATCCAGAAAAATACTTAAAAAAGGAAAATAATTATGTGGTTTTTTGTGATTATGGAAATAGAAGTAAGAAAGTTAGTAATTATTTAAATAATATAGGTTATAAGGTTTACAGTTTAAAAGATGGATATAGTGGATATGTTGGAAAATTTTAAATAAGTTGTGATATAATCATACTGATGGAGGTATAAGTATGGAGTTTATAATTATTGGATTATTAGTGATAGTAATAATAATACTTGTTATTATGTTAATAAAAAATAAAAAAGAAGAGATAAATGATGCTAATATAACGGAAAGACTAGGAAGGTTTGAAGTCTCTGTTATGAAAGAGTTGGCTAATTTTAAAGACGGTTTAAGTAAAAATATGAATGATGATTTTAATAAACTTAATACCAATGTAGAAAATAGGCTCATGATGATTAATGAGAAGGTAAATGAAAGACTAGATTATAATTTTGAAAAGACAAATAAAACATTTACAAATGTTATAGAACGACTTAGTAAAATAGATGAAGCACAAAAAAAGATAGATAATTTATCCAGTGATATTATATCTTTAGAAAGTATTTTAACTGATAAGAAGAGCAGAGGTATTTTTGGGGAAGTTAATCTGCATCATATTTTAGCGGCAATATTTGGTGAAAAGAATGATAAGATTTATAAAATGCAGTGTATGCTTAGTACTGGAGTTATTGCGGACAGTGTTTTATTTGCGCCAGAGCCATTGGGAGTAATTGCGATTGATTCAAAATTTCCATTAGAAAATTATCAGAAAATGGTTGATCATAATACATCTAAAGAAGAAAGAAATATGTATGAAAAAATGTTCAAGGCTGATGTAAAAAAACATATAGATGCCATTAGTAGTAAATATATAATTCCAGGTGAAACATCAGATCAAGCTATTTTATTTTTACCAGCGGAAGCCATTTTTGCAGAAATTAATGCTTATCATCAGGATGTCATTGATTATGCCTATAAAAAAAGAGTTTGGATTACTAGTCCTACAACACTAATATCAACACTTACAGTCGTTGAAATGATTATAAAAAATATTGAAAGAGATAAATATACCAAAGTAATTCATGAAGAGTTAAATAAACTTGGAGTAGAATTTTCTCGTTATAAAGATAGATGGGATAAACTATCTAGAAGTATCCAAACTGTTAATAAGGACGTAGAAAGTTTTTCAATAACAACAGAGAAACTTTCTAAAAAGTTTCAAGCAATTAATAGAGTAGAAATAAAAGAATTAGATAACAGTTTAAATATAGATGAAAACTAAATTTAGTTTTCTCTTTTTTG
>OKTI01000226.1_pt1 | contig 43383 bp, 38 predicted proteins | sample 1606071 | NCBI WGS metagenome assembly OKTI01 (sample SAMEA3879500, study PRJEB24766) | human gut metagenome | biome: human-associated habitat; feature: feces | place: USA | collected 1985/1987
ATCAAAAGTCTCTTGTGAAATTCTTTCCTTGTCATAATATCCCTCATTTCTTTTTAGTGTTTACCCAATGAAATGTAAAATCATATTTCTTCGTGTCTCAAAGCAAGAACAAAAATCGATTTGGGTTGCAACTCAATTATAACATAAGAGAAATTATTGCGTCAATGAAAGAATTGCCTGCTCAAATCACCAAGATGCCCTTGTGGTTTATGAAAAATATAAAACACCGATTTTTCCTTGTATTTTACATACGCTTATGATACTATTGGAATAGATAATATTTTATACAAAACACATAAATATACCACAAAACAGATAATATATTATCCATAAAAACAACACATAAAGGTGACATAAAATGGCGAGACTAATATGGGAAACAGCAGAGGAAATCGATATGAAGCTGGCGGGCAGAATACGAGGGATTCGCAAAAGGCGTTCGATTTCCCAGAAAAAATTATCGGAAATGAGCGGTGTAAGTTACGGCTCAATTAAGCGTTTTGAGACGACAGGGCAGATTTCACTACTCTCTTTAACGAAGCTGGCATTTGCTCTGAATGAGGTGGATGAGATACGGAATTTATTTACGGATGTTCCGTATCGAAGTATTCAGGAGGTTATCAATGAGGGAAAATAAAGTGTTGCATGTTTATTACGGGGAGCGGCTTGTAGGGACGATGGCACTTACGGAATCAAAAAAAGCAGCATTTGAATATGCTGATGAATGGCTGGCGGACGGTTTTTCTATCAGCCCTTTTTTACTTCCTTTGGAAAAACGGGTTTTTGTTCCCACAAAAGATTATTTTCGAGGTTTATTCGGCGTGTTTGCAGACAGCCTGCCGGATGCGTGGGGACAGTTATTGTTAGATAGAATGTTAAAAAAGCATGGGATAAATAGAGATGAATTTTCAATTATTGACCGTTTGGCAGTAGTAGGAAATCAAGGGATGGGAGCACTTATTTATCGCCCCGAAAGAAATCTGTCCTATGGTCAGGACGTAGATAATCTGGATGAACTGGCAGAAGAATGTCAGCGCATTTTGAATACAGAGGAGACAGAAAAACTGGATGAATTGTATCGTTTGGGTGGAACCAGTGGCGGAGCCAGACCTAAAGTTATGATGGAAATGGATGGGGAGCCATGGATTATTAAATTTCCGGCGCATGTGGACCGTGCGGATATTGGAAAAATGGAATACGATTATTATCTGTGTGCCGAGCAGTGTGGAATTACGATGAGTGAATGTAATTTGTTTCCGTCAGATAAATGCAGCGGCTATTTTGGTACGAAACGCTTTGACCGGAAAAATCAGCATGGAGAAATGGAAAGAGTGCATATGTTGACAGTGGCGGCACTTTTGGAGTTGGATTTTGAGCAGCCTGTTCTTGATTATCAGGATTTGATGAAACTTACGAAAATAATAACCAATAATTCACCGGAGGATTTGGAGAATATGTACCGCCGTATGTGTTTTAATGTGTATGCTCACAATCGAGACGACCATGCAAAAAACTTTTCTTTTCTTTATGAAGAGGAGAAAAAGTGCTGGCGGCTGAGTCCGGCGTATGATTTGACATATAGTACGACATATTATGGAGAGCACACGACAACTGTGGCTGGGAATGGGAAAAATCCGGGAAGCAAAGAATTAATTTTTGTAGGAACACAGGCCGGCTTATCAAAAGAAAAGTGCCGGAGCATCGCAGTGGAAATCAAAAATTGTGTTTCTGATATGCTTTCAGAATATTTGAATCCATAAAAATGCGAATTTCCGGCACTTTTTTCTTTATCATTTTGCAGCTATTACGCTGACTTTAATTTTAGCGTTTACACCATTTTGGGCAACGGCATAAATTGTCGCATGCCCTGCTTTTTTTGCTCTGATTTTACCCTTCTTTGATACGGTCAGTATAGAGGAATCGCTCACAAGGTAGCGGATTTTTTGAATGTGCCAGCAGGTTTTTTTCCCTTTTGGTACAATTACTTTTGCTCGTATTTTCTTAGTGCTTCCGATTTTTAAGGAAAGTTTTTTGCCACTGCGGATTTTTACGCGCGAAGGATTTTCATAAGTTTTACTTCCTTTCGTCAGCGAATGTAATTCCAGTGATTTACTGATTGCAGTTTTTTTCTTCCCGATAATGCGGTAAGCCGTAATACGGTATTTATACCACGTATCTTTCTCGCATTTTTTGTGAGTATAAGAAGTGGTTAATCGGTTTTTAATATCGGCAATTTTCTTTACTTTACGCTCTTTTCCGTTTTCGTTGCAGGCAGAGGCGTAAATGAAATATCCGTCCGCATTTTTTACCGGATTCCAGGAAAGTCTGTTGGCATTTTCGCTTGCTTTCACCGGTTGAATCAGCTTTTTGCTTACGGAAGCTTTGACTGGTTTTTTCGTAGGTGCTACGGTTGGCGCAGCGGTTGGAACTTGAGTTGGAACAGTCGTTGGTGCTATGGTTGGTGTCATCGTCGGAGTCGCCGTTGCCCGCTGCGTTGGAGTGACAGTCGGCGTAGTGGTTGGTGTGGCAGTCGGTGTAGCAGTTGGTGTAGCAGTCGGTGTAGCAGTTGGAGTCGGGCTTGGGGATGGTGATGGTGTCTGTCCCACTTCGGTTGGTTCCGGCAGAGGTCTGTATTTATCGTAATAAACTTTAAGTATCGTGGCATTGTTTGGCTTAACAATTCCAAATGTAGTAGTATCATCTCCACCCTGCATATATCCATCGGGCTCCTTAATTTCTGCATAAACGGTCTTCCCAATGTAGGTTGGGGGGCTTACGTATTCGTTCAGCAGTTTATAGTTACCATCTTCTGTTTCCTGATAGTAGAGTACCTTATAGGTTGTTTTCTCCGGTTCATAATACAAATTCATTTGGTAATGTGTATCCGCGTTTTCGAGTGTGACGCGGGAATCCTGCGGTGTGATCGTGCTTATGTGATAGTAATCATTACTATATTTTGTCGCATAGCTGGCATCTGCATCAGCTGCAGTGACAGTGTCGCCAACGGCACCTGTCATAACCTCGGAAGATTCTGCCTTTACATAATATTCTGTGTTCGGATTAAACTTCCAGTAATTGATTTGATAAGATGCCTCTTCGTCAATTGGTTTATACTCATTGGTAAACTGGAAGGCGTGCAAAGTTGTATTCGCCTTGGAGGCATTGATTGATGAAGAAAAACCAATCAATGCCTTTTTGTTGTCAAAACGGGAGTGAAGGTCAATCTCTTTTTCAATCTGCGGTTTGGCAGGTCTTTTCGCATTGGCAAAATCGCCATTGGCATAGCGGACATACATTTTTTCACCATCATAGTCAATCCATACGGTAAAAAGTCTGTCATTTACCCCTGCGTCTGCAAAACGGGTGGCACAGGAGGAAGAATCGCTGACCTTGTTACTCTTTTTCGAGGTGTCCTGATAGGCAGCCTCTAACTTATCGGTGTCATCTAAAACGCCACCTGCACAGGCATCAAAATAAGCAAGATTTTCGTACGCCGTATAGGTTTTACCGTCTTTTGTTTTTTCTACCGTTTTCATCGGGTCAAGACCGTTTAGGTAATAAATGGCATCGTGACGGGCATGGTCGCTGTTTAGCGTGATGCCGATATGGTCAAAGCGCTCGGCATACTTGTAATTGCGGTAAGTCACGTACTCTCTGCCGTCCGCGCCTTCAAAGGGATTCTCTTTGTTTTCGTAGTCGTTTTTCCCTGTATAGGTTTGGTCTTTGTGAAAGTATAATTGATTATCATAATCCCAGCTTGCATAGTAATACATGCGGTTTACATCATATCCAAGGCCTGTATGTTTCATGTCGCAATAAGAACCATTATACTGGGAATCCATTTCGACCATGAGGCTTTTTTCGTTATTTTGCATGCCGAATGTATAGGTGTTTCCACCATAATCCATGTCCGAAAGATAATCCGTTTGATACAGAAGAAAGGCAAGACCATCGCCACCGACTTCTCTGGCGAATTCTTTACCCCCTGCCTGTTCGGTGTTGACACAGGCATCCGGAAGTGAAAAGGTGAATTTTGTGGAAAACTGCGATTTGCCATTTAGTGGAACCAGTTGATTTAACATAGCGCGTGTGGAACGGTAGTCAGTAAAACTATTATCCGGATCTTCCTCAGCTTTGGATTCAGGTGCAGAATACGGTTTTATCAAATCAAACAGCCGGATTACTTTTTCCGGAGTTTCCTTCTTGGAATATGGATTTTTTCGTATGCCGAAAGTATCATTACTGGGCGAACGAGTCTGAGTTGCATCTTTACCCTGTCTTCTTTGAGAGGCAAGCATCCAGGATTCTTCCTTAAATTCCTCTCCGGTACCCTCGCCCTCGGCAAAAGTCATTACGGCAGGCTCTGCTGACGCCGCTTTTTTGGTCTGATTTAAGGATGATGTTACCGGTACATTTGCCAGGGGGAGTACCAGCCCCAGAAGAAGAGACGCAATCAAAAGTCTCTTGTGAAATTCTTTCCTTGTCATAATATCCCTCATTTCTTTTTTGTGTTTGCCTCATGAAATGTAAAATCATATTTCATTGCCAGAGCCATAAACAATTTATTCATGACCTGACCGGTGATTTCCCGGATTTTTAATTTTCCAATATAAGCGATGGTTTCACGCTGTATGTCATCCGGTACATGATATGCGCCAAGCGTTACTCTTAGAAACCGCTCAAGTTTCTTTTCCAAAGTAAAATACATATCACATTTTTTTGCAATATAGGCACGCATACATCCGGCTGTCCCAATTTCCATTTCGTAAAAATCACTTTCCTGAAAGTCTTTATTATACTGCCTGAAAATCATCGCGATTTTTTTTGCTGTATGCTTGTGAATATAATCCATCAATGCCGGCTGCGTGTAGGCTTCCATGTAAATATCGCGCAGATGTTCATTCATCTCGGTAAGCGTTAACTGAATACAGGTTTCAACGGCGTAGAGAAGCACCGGATTTTTCCCGGTTCCAATGATTTTTTCTGCTACACCAAACTGATTTTCAAACATGAATTCCGTCAGTTCTGCCAGAACGCCATCTTTTGTGTGAAAAATGGAGTGAAAACTGCTGCCGGATACGCCTGCATCATGAAGAATTTCCGTCATCGTTGTCTCGTGATATCCCTTTTCTATAAACAAGCGGACACTGGATGACAGAATTTTCTGCTTCGTTTCTTCGCTGTCGTATTTTCTTGCCATGTACTTTGCATTCCTCCTTCCTTTTTTATTTTATGTAAAATCCCTTCGTGTGTCTCGAAATAGAAATGAATTGCTATTTGAGTTGTAACCCAATTATAGCATGTGGGAAATTATTATGTCAATGAAAGAATTGTCTATGGACAGAATTTGCCGGAAATCCTATAATGAAAGGGATTTATATACGATAAGGGGAAAAGGCATGACATTACAACAGTTAAAATATCTGGTGACAGTTGCGGAGTGTGGGAGCATTTCGGAGGCAGCACAGAAACTTTTTATTTCGCAGCCAAGTCTTAGTGCGGCAATTCAAAATTTGGAAAAGGAAATGGGCGTGACTGCTTTTTCACGCTCCAGCAAAGGTGTTGTGATAACGAGAGAAGGTGAGGAACTGCTTGCCTATTCACGGATGCTTTTGGAACAGGCGGATATTATGCAGGAGCATTTTGGCAAGGACAAAAACCGGACGCCGAAATTTTCGGTGTCGTGCCAGCATTATTCCTTTGCGGTCAATGCGTTTGTGGATTTGGTGAAACAGTACGATGCCAGCCAGTACAATTTTATTTTGCGCGAGACGCAGACCGGAGAGATTATTGATGACGTGGCGCAGGGGAAAAGCGAGGTTGGAATTTTATATTTGTCGGCGCACAACGAGGAAGTTCTGACAAAACTTATGAAGAAAAACGGACTTGTATTTGAAGAATTGTTTGTGGCAGAACCGCACGTGTTTATCTGCCGTGAGCACCCGCTGGCAAATAAGAAAGAAATTACACTGGATGATTTGCAGCCATATCCGTATCTGGTATATGAGCAGGGAGAGCGGAACTCCTTTTATTTTGCTGAGGAGTTTTTGAGTATGCTGGATTTTCCGAAAAATATTCAGGTGCGCGACCGTGCAACTCTGTTTAACCTTGTCATTGGGTTAAATGGATTTACGGTTTGTTCCGGTGTCATCGACCAGAAGTTAAATGGTGAAAATATTATTGCAAAGCCCCTTGTGTCGGATTGTGATATGCGGATCGGCATGATTCGTAAGAAAAATACGATGTTAAGCCGCTACGCTTTATATTATCAGGAGGCAATAAAAAATTATCTGTCTATAGTTTGAAACTATAGTGAAGGCATGGTTATATGTATTTCACAAAAGAAATAAATAATGCTACACTATCCTCATCAAAGAAAAACGGAGGATTTGAAGATGACAGCATTGCAGGAACCATTTCGATATGATTATGTAGGAAGTTTTTTACGCCCGGAAAAAGTAAAGAATGCGAAAGCGCTGTATGAGGATGGGAAAATTGAAAAAGAAGAATTAGACGAGACAATCAATGAGGCAATTCGTGAAGTTGTTGCCAAACAGAAGGACTTGGGATTCCATGTGATTACTGATGGTGAGTTCCGTAGAACTTACTGGCATTTGGATTTTATGTGGGGATTTGAGGGAGTTGCGCATGAATTAACTGGAGGCGGCGTACAGTTTGCAGGCGAGCTCGCTTCTCTGGAAGATACTTATGTAGTTGGAAAAATTAAAGCGAAAGCACATCCATTTGTTGAATACTTTAAGTTTTTGAAAACTTTGGAAGATGAAAATACAGTTGCAAAATATACAATTCCAGCACCGGCACAGATGTTCCAGCAGTTTATTGTTCCGCAGAATGTGGAATCAACAAGAAAATTTTATGCGACAGATGAAGAGCTGATTCATGATATTGGAGTGGCATATCAGGATGTTATCCGCCAGTTTTATGAGGCAGGCTGCCGTAATTTGCAGTTGGATGACTGTACATGGGGTGCCGTTGTGGGTGATGCCGCAAAACAGCGTTACCAGAGCCTTGGTATTGACTTAGAAGAAGTGAAACAGAGTTTGCTGGCTGTGAATAATCTGGCATTGGAAGGAAAACCGGAGGATATGGTAATTACTTCACATATCTGCCGCGGCAATTATCATTCAACATATTTCACCAGCGGTCCTTATGACAGTGTGGCTGATTATGTATTTGCCAAAGAAAATGTAGACGCTTTGTTCTTGGAGTATGACGACGAGCGTTCCGGCGGTTTTGCACCACTTGCTAAAGTTTCACCGGACAAAAAAGTGGTACTTGGACTGATTACAACGAAAACACCGGAACTTGAAGATAAAAAAGAAGTTATTGAAAGAATTCATGAAGCAGCGAAATATATTCCACTTGAACGCTTGTGCTTAAGTCCACAGTGTGGATTTGCTTCCTGTGAAATCGGTAATAAATTGACTGAGGAGCAGCAGTGGGCAAAATTGAAACTCGTAAAAGAGATTGCAGAAGAAGTGTGGGGATAAAATATAAAATAAAACCATTGAAAAAAATGGTTTTATTTTGCGATGGGGCAAAAGATTTGTGTGGTGAAAGGAGGGGAAGCAATGCAACGCTATTTTAGGGAATTGACATAAAGAGTTGTAATTTTTCCTCGTTTTCCGCTTTCAACAAGTCGTTTCGCGACAAATCACATTGAAAAAACAACGTTTTGGGTAGTTTTTGCCATAGAGAGTTGCATTGGAGCAAGAATGATTTCGTTATGTTGCAACTCTTTTGGGCGTTGGAGCAAAATAACGTTGCATTATGCAAGTCGCCATTCCTAAAATCCATTGTCCAGCATTTGCGATAAAAGTGGCGACACAACTTTTCAGCTTTCCGGCAGCTACAAGCCTCCCTTAGTGGTTCGTGCACCGCTAAGGGAGGCTTGTAACTGCGGAAACTAAAAACTGTGTCCCCCCTACTTGAAATAAATTCTCCATTCCCAGTTCTTGTCCTCTCCCTCTATTCGTTGTATAATAAAAGTTAGCGAACAAAGGAAAGAAGATGTGTAATTTACATGATACAGGAACTTGACAGGTTAAATATTGATGCCTACCATGAAATCGTGGAGTGCATAACAAGTGCATTAGATGCCAGAGACCCTTACACGGCAGGACACTCGGAGCGGGTCAGTGACTTGGCTCAGATGATATGCGGCGAGATGGGGATTGCCGGGGAATGCCAAAACGATATTCATGTGGCGGCGCATTTACATGATATAGGAAAAATTGGAATTCCGGATGCCGTGTTAAATAAACCGGAGCGGCTGACGGATGAAGAATGGGAGATTATGAAAGAGCATCCGGCAATTGGAGCCGAGATTTTGAGTAAATCCAGTATGCTTTCAGGGCTGATTGATATTGTGCTTCATCACCATGAGAGGTTTGATGGAAAAGGATACCCGGATGGCTTGAAAGGGGCGGAAATTTCGGTGGGAGCGCGAATTATTGCGATTTGTGATTCCATTGATGCGATGACTTCAACAAGACGTTACCGCAAGGCACTTGGATTTGATATCTGCTATCAGGAGATAGAAAAGAATTTAGGAAAAATGTACGACCCGGTAATCGGCAGATTTGTACTGGACAATTGGGATAAAGTGATTACTGTTTTGCAAAAGGATGAGAACTCACCGGAAGTTCTAATTCAATGACATATTCGCTTTCGCGGTTCGTCTCATAACTGTCGATGTGGCAAAGTTCCATCGGGTGTCCGGTGACAGTTAAGTGATGTTCTTTTGCATAGGCATAGAGAGAAGGCATCAACTGTTTGGTCTGCTTTAAGGAGCCGTGGTAGTACAGACACAGATATTCACCGGCAGGGAGAAATGTATCCGTCTTCGTTTTTGTGTTGTCAGTCAAAAAGAAAACATTTTCCGTGCGGTAGTAATCGGAGTCTGGATTTGATTTTTCTAAATCCAGCGTGTAACAGTCGCAGAAACCGATGGTATCTAATTTAATCCGGTTCTTTTTCATATATTGAACCATTGTGTAGTCAACATAAGCGTCCGGCAGATTTTCCGTGGAAATCATGGCAATCGGGCGTTTTTTGAATGTCTTTAATTGAATGGAAGTGTCCGATGACTCATTCTGCACGGCTTGCAAAGACTGAATCCGGCTGACAATCTGCTCCTTTTTCTTTTGAAGAACTTCCATCTTTTCCTTTATAATAGAAAGCTCCGTATCTAACATTTCCATTGTGGTCGTGATATTTCTGTTCTTTAAGAACTCGCTAATCTGCTCTTTGTGAAAATCAAGTCCCAGCAGTTCACGAATCATCACTAAAGTCTGGAAATCATCCAGAGAATATTCCCGGTATCCGTTATTTTCATTTCGTGTCGGGCAGATTAATCCCTTTTTTTCATAATAACGAATCGAATCGACACTGATATTAAATAAATTTGATAATTCTCCGATGTGAAATGTGCTGTTTGCCATGATCATTCCTCCTAATATAAAGGTAGTGCCTCCTCACATGCGCCAGACGGCAAGTCGTCGGAACCGATTTCAAGCAAGAACTTCGTTCTTGGCGGTTCCTCCTAAACTAAACGGCACTATTTCATAGAAACAGCGCCGTTGCAAGTGTCTTTATTTTAGCAAAGATGAAAAAAAATGTCAAATTTTCAAAAAAAGCCCTTGACCCTAGTATGGTTCTAGGGTTTATACTTCCCGTAAAGAGTCAATGGTGACCGCGTTTGGTGCCAGTGGCTCTTTTGTTGTTTCTAAATCAATTTGAATTTTGGAAAGTGAGGATTACGGTATGGAAAAGAGAATTGAAAATCATCCGATTTTAGGGGAATCTCCAAAAGGAAAATTAGTGAAATTCTCATATGACGGAACAACGTTGGAAGGGTATGAGGGAGAGCCGATTGCAGCAGCTCTTCGTGTAGCAGGTGTGATGGCACATCGTTATACAGCAAAACGCCATGAACCACGAGGTGTCTTTTGTGCGATTGGACGCTGTACCGACTGCGTTATGGTAGTTGATGGAAAGCCAAATGTGAGAACCTGCATCACCCCGTTGAAAGAGGGAATGGTAGTAGAAACCCAGTATGGAGCAAGTGCAAAGGAGGAAGCGTAAATGAAACGATATGATTTGATTGTAATTGGAGCAGGACCAGCCGGATTGTCCGCAGCAACCGAAGCAGCAAAACATGGATTGCATCCTCTGGTACTTGATGAAAATGAAAAACCGGGCGGACAGTTATTTAAGCAGATTCATAAGTTCTTTGGCTCAAAGGAGCACAAAGCAAAAATCCGCGGATTTAAAATAGGAGAGGAACTTCTCGCTGAGGCAGAAAAGTATGGCGTTGAAGTTATGTTAAATGCAACCGTAATCGGTTTGTATCCGGAAAAAGAAATTACGGTGCGAATCGGTGATGAAGTAAAACATATGAAAGGGGATGCCATCTTAGTGGCAACCGGAGCCAGTGAAAACATGGTAACGTTCCCGGGCTGGACGTTGCCGGGTGTAATCGGAGCAGGTGCAGCGCAGACGATGATGAACCTTCACCACATCAAAGCCGGAGAAAAGATTCTGATGCTTGGAACCGGTAACGTAGGATTGGTTGTCAGCTTCCAGTTAATGCAGGCTGGATGTGAAGTGGTTGCCCTCGTTGATGCGGCACCGAGAGTTGGCGGATACGGGGTACACGCTGCGAAAGTAGCAAGACTCGGGGTACCATTTTATCTGTCACACACCATCGTAAAAGCAGAAGGCGAAGACCGGGTAACGGGTGTTACGATTGCAGAGGTCGATAAAAACTTCCAGTTCATCGAAGGAACGGAAAAACATTTCGATGTAGACACCATTTGTATGGCAGTTGGTTTGTCACCGATGTCACAGTTACTCAAACAGGCAGGCTGCGAAATGAACGACACACCGGGTGGTTATGTACCGGTTTGTGACATCCTTGGCGCAACCAGTGTACCGGGTATTTACGCAGCAGGTGATGTATCCGGAATTGAGGAAGCAAGTTCGGCAATGATTGAAGGTCGTATTTCAGGAGCTGTCATTTCTGAGTATCTGGGTTACATGACAAAAGAAGAAAGAGAAGCCCGCGTAAGCGAATTGGAATCCGCACTGGAAGCACTTCGTCAGGGAATGTTTGCTCCGAAAAACCGAGGCAAAAAAATTGAGAAAACCGAAGAGGGCATTGACATTTCCGAAAACCTTCTCGCAAAAGGTTATGTGGCAGACGATGAGATTGAGCGGTATCCGGGCGTTACCCATGCAGTCGGTGTTCATCCGGTTATGGAGTGTACGCAGAACATTCCGTGTAACCCATGTCAGGATGCCTGTGCGAAAGGATGTATTTCCATCGGCGATAACATTACATCGCTGCCGGTTGTTGTGCCGGGTTCCAAATGTATCGGATGTGGTATGTGTGTAGCTTCCTGTTCCGGTCAGGCAATCTTCTTAGTCGATGAGGAAACGGAGCCCGGATTTGGTACCGTCACTCTTCCTTACGAATTTCTTCCGCTGCCGGAGGCAGGTGAAAAAGGAATTGCGCTCGGACGAGACGGACAGAAAGTGTGCGACTGCGAAGTGGTATCCTGCAAAACGGCCAAAGCATTTGACCACACCAATCTGTTGACAATTAAGGTGCCAAGTGATATGACAATGAAGGCACGCTTCTATAAGAGAGCATAGAAAACGCGAAAATAACGCGCGAGACAGCGCAGAAAAGAGGAAAACGATATGATGGATATTCAGGAAAAATTAAAAGAAATCGGTCCCTTTGTACCTGGCGCAGATGATGATATGTTGATATGCCGATGCGAGGAAGTGACCAAAGGAGAAATTCGAAAAGCCATTCACGAGGGCATTGTGACAATGGAGGAGATGAGACGATATCTGAGAAATGGCATGGGACTCTGTCAGGGACAGACCTGTGGTAAATTAGTAAAAGGAATTATGGCAAGAGAGCTTCACGTAAGACCGACGGATATTGAACCGGCGGTATCAAGAGCTCCGATGAGACCAATAGAGATGAAAGTTTTAGCAAGGGATGGAGGTGACTGCAAATGAAAAAAACAGCAGACGTAATTATTATCGGTGGCGGTATTAACGGTTGTGCAACCGCATATTACCTTGCCAAAAGAGGAATCAAAGATGTTTTAGTATTAGAAGCAGATGACAGTATCGGACACGGTGGTTCATCAAGAAACGGTGGTGGTGTCCGTCAGTCCGGACGTGATGTCAGAGAACTTCCGTATGCGATGTATGCGGTCAACAATATGTGGCCGACACTTTCCGAGGAACTTGGCGTGGATGTTGAATATTACCAGCGGGGAAATCTTCGTCTTGGTAAAACAGAAGCACATTTGAAAAAACTTGAAACCCTAGCTTCCAATGCCAGAAGCGTAGGACTGGATATGCATGTAATTGACGGCAAAGAAGTCAAAGAAATCTGTCCGCACCTTTCGGATGAAGTCATTGGTGCAAGCTGGTGTCCAACCGACGGTCACGCAAACCCAATGAAAACAACCCTTGCCTTTTATACCCGTTCACTGGAACTCGGTGCACGTTACATAACCGGAGCAAAGGTAAAAGCCATTGAAAAAGTAAAGGGAAAAGCGAGAAAAGTAATTCTTACAACCGGGGAAGTATTTGAGGGCGAAACCATCATTCTGGCTGCCGGCTACGAGAGCCGTTTTATCGCCCGCACGGTAGGAATTGATGTGCCGATGACAAAATTCTTTGAAGAATGTCTGGTAACGGAAATGCAGCCGCATATGTTTGATATCATGTTAGGAACCGCAGATGCCGATTTCTATGGACATCAGTCACAGCATGGTTCATTTGTATTCGGTTCGGATTCCGGTTTGGAAGAATCGATTGATAAATCGTTTGACGATTTGCGCACAACATCGATTACTGCTTCAGCAGGATGCCGCGCGATTATGGGATACATTCCGAAACTGGCAGATGCCAAAATTGTCCGCACATGGGGCGGCTGGTGTGATTTGTGCTTTGACGGCGTACCGGTTATCGACCGTGTAGATGAAGTTCCTGGACTGATTCTTGCCTGTGGATTTACCGGTCATGGGTTTGGCACCGCACCGGCAGTTGGACTGATGTTGTCCCAGATGGTAGCAGGAGAAGACACAATAGTTGATATTTCTTCCTTAAGCTATGACCGATTTAAGAGTTTGAAATAAACTGAGTGAAAGTCAAAGGAGATGAAAGGCATGAGTGAATTAGAGGCTGTAATTGCAGAAGAAAAAGCAAAATTAGTAGAATCGAAAAAACTCCGTATGCTTTATTTAGATGAAGAGGATATGATTGAGGCAGGAGTTATGGATGCTGCCAAATGCGTTGATGTGATGGAAGAGACAATGGGACTTTTGGAAGACGGCGACTTCATCATGGGTGGTCCGGAGCATAACTCTCACGGAATTATGCTGGAATTTCCGAAAAAATCCGATATTGACGGATTCCCAATTAATGACGGCGCGGACCGGCGGTTTATCGCCATGCCGGCGTACTTAGGGGGCAAATTCCATGTCGCAGGATGTAAATGGTACGGCTCAAACGGAAATAACCGCCCGATGGGAATTCCGCGCTCCAATTTGATGTTTGCCCTAAATGATGTGGAGACCGGAGCGCCACTTGCTTATATGTCAGCGAACTTGTTAAGTTCAATGCGTACCGGGGCAATGCCGGGACTGGCAACCAAACTTTTGGCAAGAGAAGATTCAAAAGTTCTTACGATGTTGGGTGCAGGACCGATTGCGAAAGCTTGTTTCCGTGCCATTATGACAAATGCAAAAAATATTGATACCGTTAAAATCAAGGCAGGTTCCTTAAAATCCAAAACGGCGGCTGCGCTTAAGGAATTTATTGAAACCCATTATAAACAGGTGAAGGAAGTAATCATCTGTGAGACGTTAGAGGAAGCGGTCCGCGGCTCCGATATTATCAGCGAGTCGGTTTCTGTGAAACCGGGACAGTATCCAACCTACAAAAAAGAATGGTTAAAACCGGGTGTTACCCTGATTGCGACGAGCTTTTTCAACATGGATAAAAAAGAACTTGTTGGCATCCGCAAAGTTGTCGATAACTGGAAGATGTATGAGGAGTACGGCATCGAGGATGAAGAGGGTTACGATGAAAATGGAATGCGTAAGGCGACCGGCTGCATGGGTGAGGAGTTCTATTACATGGTAGAGGATGGCCTGATTACGAGAGATTCCATTGACCATTTGGGTGAAATTATCCGCGGCAAAAAGCCGGGGAGAAAGTCCGACGATGAAATTATTTTTGTTGCCATTGAAGGAATGCCGATTGAGGACGTTGCATGGGGTTCTGAAATTTACCGTAACGCCGTCGACTATGGTATTGGTACGCAGTTAAAAATCTGGGATCATTCATCCAGGTAGTAAGTTTTTTGTGTGATTGGAGTGATTGATATGGACAGTAAAAACATTTTTAAACGAATTTTATATTACATGAATCCGAAGCATATCGAGCCGAAAATGGTAAAACTCTGGGCATTTTGGATTGTGTTCTGGGTTGTCTTGTTTTTGGTGCCAACAAAAATGGTGACAGGAAGTTTCTGGATTCTTGTTCCACTGGCAGGGCTGTTTGTATATGCTCTGGTCACAAAAGATGTTATGCAGTCGCTGGTTTTAGGTACATTTTCATGTTACATATTGTGGTATAAGGGTGCCTGTTTTGGCGGCTTTATCAATGATTTATATACCGTGCTTGGTGACCCGGAAAATATCGAGATGTATATGTCGTTTTTCCTTTGTGGCGGTTTGATTATTGCCATGAAGCGAACCGGAAGCACAAAGGCATTTACCGAGTTTGTGACAAGCAAGGAAAAGGGAAAAGCAGCTGCCGTTATGGTGACAGCGGGTGTGTACGCCGGTGCGACATCGGTGGATGACTATGTGTCGGCGTTGACTGCCGGTGCGGCGTTTTCTCCATTGATTGACGCGCTGAAGAAGCCGAGGTTGGCACTTGCCTATATCATTCGTACAATTAGTATCTGTGCGTCGGCGATGCTTCCGTTTGGTGCGTGGGGATATTTTATCATTTACCAGATTGTAGAAGCGGATAATGTCGCGGATAAAGCACAGGCAACCGATATTTTCATCCAGTCGATTCCGTTTATGTTTTATGCGATTGTTGCGATTGTTCTCTCGCTCTTATTTGCTGCCGGTAAAATTCCGATTATCGGACCGATGAAAAAAGCGTACCGGATGATGAAAGAAAAAGGAATCCAGATGGGAGACATCAAAGGGAGTGATGAAGAGGCTGACGCAGACGAAGAAGAGGATTTTGATGAAAATAATGAGAGAACAAAACACGTCAGTGTGTTAAACCTCATTTTGCCGCTTGTCTGTATTGTAATTGCTTTGTTAGCAACGGGGCTTAACTGCTTTACGGCGTTTGCCATTGCGGTTATTTTTACCGGATTTTTATATGTCATGCAGGGCTTACAGACGATTTCCGAGTATGTGCAGTGTATCGTGGATGGCTTTATCGACATGGTTGACATGGTAATTATTCTGATGCTTGGTTATGCGATGCAGGAATGTATGTATGCGATGGGAATGGAAGATTTTGTATCCGCTGTCTGCGGGGCAATTCCGGTTGCCAGTCTTCTGCCGTTTATCTTCTTCGTATTCTTTAGCTGCTCGGAATACCTGTTCAGCTTAAATTATACGTTGTATCAGATTGCAATTCCGGTTATGATGGTAGTATTACCGGGCGTTGGTGCAAATGTTCCGTTGTGCCTTGGTGCAATTATTTCTGCCGGATTATTCGGCGCAAATGCGTGTGTTGTTTCTGACTTAGGCGTTGTTTCGGCGCGAGCATGCCGGGTAACGATATATGACCAGTATCGGACGAGCCAGCCGTATGTGCTGATTGCCGGTGCGATTTCTGCGGCACTTTATTTGGCGGCAGGATTCATTTTCTAACGTTTTGAAAAGGAGTGGATACGATGCAGAATTTTTATTATGATATTCCAACGAAAGTATTTTTTGGTGAGGGACAGATTCAAAATCTGCCGGAGCTTGTCAGTGAATTTGGACAACGTGCCCTTTTGGTGTACGGTGGCGGCAGTGTAAAGCGCAGTGGTTTGTATGATACGATTGTGTCGCTGCTAAAAAAGGCAGGAATTACAACGTGGGACCTTGCGGGCGTGGAGCCAAATCCACGGCTTAGTACCGTGTGCCGCGGTGTGCAAATCTGCCGTGAAAATCAAATTGATGTGGTGATTCCGATTGGCGGCGGCAGTACGATTGACTGTGCGAAGGCGGTTGCAGCGGGATTTTACCATGAGGGAAGTCCGTGGGATTTGGTGCTGGATAACAGTTTGATAACAAAAGCACTCCCGATTATTACGGTGCTTACGCTGGCGGCAACCGGTTCTGAAATGGACGGGTTTGCGGTAATTAACAACGAAGAAACTTCGGATAAGCAGGAGATGTGCAGTATTTTACTGTATCCGAAATATTCTATTATGGACCCGGTTAATACATTTACTGTGCCAAAATACCAGACGGCAGCAGGTACGGCAGATATTATGAGCCATATTTTTGAATTGTATTTTGATGGAACACCGGGAAAATATATGCAGGACCGTGTGATGGAAGGGCTTTTGAAAACGTGTATCCATTTTGGACCGGTTGCTTGCGAGAAGCCGGATGATTATGAGGCAAGAGCCAATTTGATGTGGACGTCAAGCTGGGCGATTAATGGATTTTTGGCGTGTGGTCTTACGTCTTTGTGGCCGGTGCATGCGATGGAGCACCAGCTTTCGGCGGTGTATGATGTTACACATGGACACGGGCTTGCTGTGCTCACTCCGGTGTGGATGCGCTATATTTTAAATGACGATAATGTGGATCGTTTTGTGAATTACGGAGTAAATGTATTTGGTATTTCGCCGGACAAAAAGCCGTATGAAATTGCGGAACTTGCCATTCAAAAGACAGAAGAAGTCTTTGAAAAAATGGGGCTGAAACTGTCGATGCAGGACCTTGGAATTACGGACGAAAGCCACTTTGAGAGTATGGCAGAGCGTGCCGCGGATGGACTTGATGAGTGTCAGGTTCCGCTTGATAAAGACAAGATTGTAGAAATTTACCGTAAATGTATGAAATGATGAAAATGAAATCGTTACATTTTCACAAAAAATAAAAATTAGCATTGACAGAAAAATAATTTGGTGCTAGTATCGCTTTAAAGTCAACGGAGACTCGTGGAGTTTCCGCTGGCTTTCTTTTTTTTGTAACAAGTAAAACTTATCAATCAACGTAAGGAGGGCATGATTATGAAAAAGAAAATGAAACATTTAATAGCAGTTACGATGTGTCTTGTACTGAGCATAAGCGTTCTTTCGGGATGCGGCGGAAGTTCAGAGAGTACCGGCTCAAAAGAAAAAGCAGACAGCTTAAATATTATGGTCTGGGAAGGAACCTGGTCGGAGGAGATGTTTCAAGACTTCACCAAAGAGACCGGAATTAAAGTCAATATCAGTTACATCGACAATACGGATACTTTGTTGGCGAAGATGATTGAAGGAAGTGCTGATTACGATTTGATTGACTTAGAGGGTGCTTATGTAAAATCCTTTTTGGATGGTGAATTGTTAGCTCCAATTGATAAGAGTAAGGTCAAAAATGTGAAAAATATTCAGGAGAATTTTTTGAAAGAGGGCCCAATTGGAGATACCGAAGAAAAATATACAGTTCCAAACATGGGATGTAGTTATACAACGATTGTTTATAACAAAGAGACCTGTCCAATCAAAATTACCTCGTTTAAGGATTTGGCTAATCCAAAACTGAAAGGAAAAATTGCGATGGTCAATTCAACGATTTCCCTTTACGGTGAAGCGTTAGCAGCCTGTGGATTTAAGCCGGATTCGACAAACGAAGAAGAGATGAAAAAAGCCAATGAACTTTTGACACAGATTAAAGCAAATGTAAAAGCGTTTGTTGGTGAGAGTGCCGTATCGCAGCTTGAAAATGGTGAGTGTCCGGTAGCGTTCTGCTGGGATTATACAACACTTTGTGTAGACTCCAAAGATAACTGGGATAAATTCGAAGCCGTTGCTTTGAAAGAAGGATGTGAGCGGTTCCAGCAGTATTGGGCGATTCCGGCAGCATCAGAAAAACAGAGTGAAGCAACCGAGTTAATTGATTTTCTGCTTCGTCCGGAAGAAAATGCAAAAAGCAATGCCGAGTACGGCGGTGTACCAAACTTAAAACAGGACTTGTTGGCACCTCATCTTGACAAAGATTTTTATGACAGTCCGGCATTGAAAAAAGAGGAAGAGTTATTCCCGATTTCCTGGAGCATTGCCGTAAGCGATGAACAGATTAACTTAATGGATACTTACTACACGGAATTGATGGGAAATGCAGCAGAATAGGAGGATGATACCATGAAAAAGATTGAAGTAATTACAAGACCGGAAAAGCTGGTTGGTTTGAAAGAAATATTTGCTACTCACAATTGTCAGGGTATGACGTGCTTATCCGTTATGGGATGTGGACGTCAGAAAGGATATCTGCCGGAGATGAATTTCACCGGCGATGATATCAACCTGCTTCCGAAAATCATGGTTTTCGTCGTTGTGGAGGATGACCAGATTGAGGAAATTTTAGCGGATATTGCCACAGCGATTGGAACCGGTAAAAATGGTGATGGTAAAGTATTCGTTACGGAAGTTTTAGATGCGATGCGTATTCGTACCAATGAACGAGGCAACGACGCACTGATGTAGACCGTTCTTAGAAACAGTCGGAATGGAGGGAACTATGAGTAAACCTATTGTATCTCTTGTAAATGTAGAAAAATGGTATGGAACCAATCATGTGGTAAAGAACATGAATATCAATATTGCCGAAGGGGAGTTTCTGACACTGTTAGGACCATCCGGATGTGGAAAGACAACGACACTGCGTATGATTTCCGGTTTTGAACTGCCGACTTCCGGTGTGATTAAAGTCCAGGGGGAGAGCGTAGAGAAAAAAGAGCCGTATCAGCGCGATGTCAACACGGTATTTCAGAATTATGCGTTATTTCCGAATATGAATGTTTTTGACAATGTAGCGTATGGACTTAAGGTGAAAAAAGTTCCGAAAGCTGAAATTAAAGAGAGGGTAACGGAAATGCTTAAGCTTGTCCAGCTTGAAGGTTTTGGCAAGCGGCGCATCACTCAGATGTCCGGTGGACAGAAGCAGCGTGTGGCAATTGCAAGGGCACTGATTAACCGCCCGAAAGTATTGCTTTTGGATGAGCCGCTTGGCGCACTTGATTTGAAACTGAGAAAGCAGATGCAGATTGAGTTAAAGCGTTTGCAGAGAAAGCTTGGTATTACCTTTGTTTATGTAACACATGATCAGGAAGAGGCACTTACGATGAGTGACCGCATTGCGATTATCAATCAGGGTGTTTTGGAACAGGTGGATACAGCATTTGATATTTATGAACATCCAAAGACAAGGTTTGTTGCCGGATTTATCGGCGAATCCAATATCTTTGATGCTGTTGTAATCAGTCAGGATGGCGATACCGTAACCGTAGGTACGGAAGTCGGAAAGGCGCAGGCATCCGGTTTTACCGGTGAACTGGCAGCAGGAACTGCCGTTTCGGTATCGGTTCGTCCGGAAAATATGCTGTATTCGAGAGAGCGGGTAGAAGGATTTCATATCAAAGGGGTGGTGAAAGAACATATTTATGTCGGAAACCTGATTAAAACCATTGTTTTACTAAATGATGGAACGGAAGTAAAAATTAATCGATTTTCGATGGATGACCTTCCAAAAGAGGGAGAGATGATTTATCTGTACTGGCATCTGGAAAAGGGAATTGTACTGCCGGAGAAAAATCTGGTAGATACGGATGCTTCCCGTGATATTGAAGGAGGCGATGAGGATGAAGAAGAATAAAGAAGGAACGCAGGTTGCAAAACACAAAGACAAAAAATCGTTTAAGGCGAGACTATCTTCTATTATAATGTGTGCACCTGTCACGATTTGGTCGGTTCTGTTTGTGCTTGTGCCGGTCGGAATGCTTTTGTTCATGAGTTTTATGACGAAGGGACCGCTTGGAAAAATCGTGTATAAATTTACACTGGATAACTACGCAGAAATTTTTAAACCGGTTTATGTAACGGTTGTGAAACAGTCGCTTTTGATTGCCGTGTGGACGACCGTTCTCACCATTTTACTTGGGTATCCACTAGCTACCGTGATTGCTCATGTGAAGAAAAAGACTTCCGGTGTTCTGACGGTGCTTCTGATGCTTCCTTTATGGGTCAGCGGTTTGGTTATTTTGTATAGTTTTGTTGTTATGTTAAATAATTCCGGTATCATCAATACGGTACTTATGTCACTTGGTATTATCAAAAAGCCGATTGACCTTTTGTATAACAATTTTGCGGTTATCGTCGGTATGATTTATATGTTTCTGCCATTTGCGGTACTGCCTATGTATTCATCGATTGAAAAACTTGATCCGGGTCTGATTGAGGCATCAAAAGATTTGGGAGCGGGACCGATTAAGACTTTTTGCAAAGTGACTCTGCCGCTTACGGCACCGGGAATCTTTGCCGCAGTTATTCTTACATTTATCCCTTGTATCGGATATTATATGGTAACGGATATGCTTGGTGGCGGTACCTCGATGATGGTTGGTAACTTGATTTACCGTCAGTTTACCATTGCGAGAAACTGGCCGTTTGGCGCCGCCCTATCCATTATTCTGGCAGCGATAATTTTGTTAATGGTATTAATCTACACGAAATTTGGTGGAGATTTGGATGATTTGGGGGCTTAGTCTATGGAAAAGAGAAAGAAGAAAAAACGAGTGATGTCAATCCTCGGAAAAGTATATGTCGTCCTATTGTTTTTGTTTATCTACGCACCGGTTTTTGTCATGATTGCCTTTTCGTTTAACGATAGTCATGCCAATGTGGTGTGGTCGGGATTTACAACAAAATATTATGTAAAACTGTTTAGTGATTCCGGAATTTGGGAAGTACTTGGTACGACACTTTTGATTGCGGTAATTTCCACTTTGATTGGTCTGGTTGTCGGAACAACCGGAGCGGTCGGATTGCGCAATGCAAAGTTTAAAGGAAAGAAATTGATTATGAATACCATTTACTTTCCGATTGTAATTCCGGAAATCGTGCTTGCGGTTGCGCTGTTGCTCGTCTTTAACCTGTCAAATATCGGATTAAGTATCGGTACTATCATTATTGGTAATACAACATTAGTTCTTCCGTATGTTTACATTACGGTAAAGGCAAGACTTGTCGGCATGGACCCAAGTATTGAAGAGGCGTCTATGGACCTTGGTGCAGACCGTGTGTACACATTTCTTCATGTGACACTGCCGGCGATTATGCCGGGAGTTATGTCCGGCGCATTTATGGCATTTTCTTTGGTACTGGATGAACTGATTGTAACGAGTTTCCTCGCCAATGCCGAGACAACGACACTGCCGATGAAGGTGTACTCAATGATTAAGAAAGGTATTTCGCCGGAAATCAATGCACTGACAACGATTATTTTTGGTGTTTGCCTGCTTGGACTTTTCGCTTATCTCATTCACTGGATGCTGCATGCACATAAGGTGAAAAAGGTTCGTGCTAATGCGATGATGTAACTGTTTTCTGGAAAAGGAGGGTGTTTATGTCAGATACAAGAATTGATTTTTTATATTTAAATGAAAAAGATATGATAGATGTCGGTGTTTTGGATGCCGGACATTGTGTGGAGACGATGGAAGAAGTACTTTGTCTTTTGGCAAAAGGCGACGTTTTGATGGGCGGAAAAAATCGGAGAGAGCATGGCATCCAATTGATTTTTCCAAAGAAATCAGAAATCCCAGGCTTCCCTCTAGAGGATTCGCGTGACCGAAGATTTATGTCGATGCCGGCGTATCTCGGTGGACGATTTCATTTAGCCGGTGAAAAATTTTATGGCTCAAATGGGCGAAATGTGAGGAAAGGACTGCCGCGTTCCATTTTGATGGCAACACTAAATGATGTGGAGACCGGACAGCCGCTTGCTTATATGTCAGCCAATTTGCTGTCTGCCATGCGCACCGGCGCGGTGCCGGGGGTGGTTGCCAAGCATTTGTCGGTAAAAAATCCGAAAGTGCTGACACTTTTGGGACCCGGCGTTGTAAATAAAACATGTCTGATGGCATATATGTCCCAGTTTGATTCTATTGATACCATTAAGATTAAAGGAAGTTCTGCGGCATCCGCAACAGCGAAAGAAATGGAGCGTTTTATTAAAGAAAAGTATCCGCAGGTTTCCCATATTGTTTTGTGCGGTACGGATGAAGAAGCGGTAAAGGATGCAGATATCATCAGCGAGGCAACTTCGGTCGAAAAACGCCGGTGGCCGGTGCTGAAGCCCGAATGGATTAAGCCCGGCTGTTTGATTATTTCCTCCGGCACAATGGATTTTAGTGATTATGATTTTATGGTGAAAGATATCCGCAAAATTGTGGATAACTACCCGATGTATGAGGAGTACATAGAAATTTATGAGGAGTGGGATGAAAATGGAAAGCGTCTCTCATCAGGAATCCCCGGCATGTATTATGTCAACATGGTGGACGATGGGAAAATTGAGCGTTCAGAAGTGACAGAGCTTGGTGAGATTTTGCTCGGTGAAAAAAAAGGGCGCAAATCAAATGATGAAATTATTATGGTCAGTGTCGGCGGTATGCCGATTTTAGATGTCGGCTGGGGGTATGAGTGTTACTGCAAGGCGAAAGAAAAGGGCATTGGAACGACATTGAATTTATGGGAAAAACCGTATCTTTATTAACAAAGGAGGCGGTTGGTATGAATCGAAGAATTACGGTGAAATACTGTTTTTTGCAGGGAGGATACTGGACGCTCGCAGCTGTAGCGATGGCGTTTACAACACCGCTTTTAGAGTCAAAAGGTTTTTCCGGAACAGAAATCGGAATTTTGAGTGCTGTCAAATATCTGGCAGTGCTCATTTTTCAAATGGTATTAGGAAGTTTTGCGGATAAACATGCCGAAAAGGTTCCGTTGCAGCGCATGCTGATTCTCATGACTTTTGTAAATATTATTTTTTCTTTTTTGTTTTATTTAACCGGACATACGATGTGGATGGCAATGCTTACGCTGATTGTTTTTGGCATGACAATTCACTGCGCTTCGCCGCTTGTGGATTCGCTGTCTATCCAGTACATGAACCACGGCGTGAAAATGAACTACGCCATATCGCGTGCCTGCGGTTCTTTGTGCTGGGCCGTTTTCTGCGTTGTGGTTGGTTTGATTGCCGATGCGTTTGGGGCAAACCGGATTTTGATTTTCCAGATTGTCGTAAGTTTTTTATTTGCATTTTTTGCGTTTAATATGGATGCTGTCGATTTTTCAAAGGAAAGAAAAAAGGAAGAAAAAACGGAAGACTTAGCCTCCGAAAATTCAGACATGGAATGCGAAACAGGAGAAGTCCATTCGTGTTTTTATCTGCTGAAACATTTTCCTAAATATTCGTTATTTTTGCTTGGACTCGTGTTTGTCTTTGCCGCTTATAATATGAACAGTACATTTCTCATTGACTGGATTGAGGGTATGGGAGGAAATCATGCGGACTATGGAATGGCTCAGTTTGTGCTTGCAATGGCGGAAATTCCGGTGGCACTTGTCTTTTACCGGATTCGCGGTCGAGTTTCGATTGATAAACTGATGGTAGTCTGTGCATTCTTTTGCTTCCTTCGCGCCACGGCAACGACATTTTCCGGCAGTGTAACACTTGTCATTTTGTCGCAGGCACTGGAACTGTTAGGGCTCAGTATTTATTATGTCGGCACGGTGTATTTTGTCATGGACTATCTGCCACAGGCGGATGCCGTAAAAGGTGCTTCCCTCATTAACCTTGCCGGGATGGGGCTTGGGGAGATGGCAGGAAGTATCTCGTGTGGTTTGATTAAAGATGCGTTTGGTTTGAGGAATCTTATGCTTTTGAGTAGTGGTGTCGGGTTTGTGGGCGTTGTGGTTATGGTGTGGATGTGGCGGAGTGGGAAGGGCAGGTAGGGGGGATAATGCCGTTGCTTTTTCGAACATACGGCATTATTCCTCGTATCATTTTTATTTAATGGTTTCTTGAACAATCATCTCGCATAATTCATTATATTCTATTCCGGCGGCTTTTGCTTCCTGAGGAATTAGACTGGTAGGTGTCATGCCAGGTAATGAATTTGCTTCTAAGCACCAAAGAGTTTCATTTTCGTCAACAATAAAATCGATTCTTGAATAAAATCCAAGTTTTAATATTTGATGAACTATTTTTGCGTTGTCGATTAATTTTCTTTCAAGTTCTTTGGTTATATTAGCGGGACAAATTTCTGTTGTACCGCCAGTTTGATATTTGTTTGTATAGTCATAAAATCCATTGCGGGGGATGATTTCAATTGGAGGTAATTCTTGCTCGCCCAAAATTCCAACCGAGAATTCTCTGCCAATAATCTTTTTCTCTATTAATACATCAGATTCGTATGCCTTGGCTGCATTAATAGCATCCTGCAAATCGTGAATATTTTCTAAGATAGTTACACCAATACTTGAGCCACAATTTAGAGGTTTCAAAACAGCAGGATACGTAATATTTAATTCATTATGTAATTCTAATGAATTGAGGGTGTACGTTTTCCAGTCAGCTGTTTTTACACCTGCTGTGAGCATTAATTTTTTAGAAATATCTTTATTCATGGATAATAAGCATCCTTCGTATGAGGAGCCTGTATAGGTTATTCCATAGATGTCCAAAAGTGCTTGTAATTGACCATTTTCACCGATTCCTCCATGCAATGCTAAAAAGGTTAAATCAGCATTTTGACAAGCTTCTATAATGTAAGGACCAATATATTTATTGGTGTGGGAAACTTTATCTTTTAATGTTAATAAGTCTGGTTCTTTGTTGGAAACCTCAAAATGAAATCTTTTATCCATGTTTTTTGTTAGGTAAGAGTTCTCGTAATTTGAAGTCAAACCTAAATATAAATCTGCAAGAAGGACTTTGTGACCATTTTCAATAAGTGCGTTTGCAATAAGTGAGCCAGAAGATAGTGAGACTTCTCTTTCAGGGCTATATCCACCCGCTAATACAATGATTTTCATGTTATTCTCCTTTATAATTTATTTCTAAGATGAAGGTTTCCATAGAATTAGTTATTAACGTAAATCTATCAGAATGTTTGTTTGATGTCAAGTGAAACGAAAAATTTTCTAATGTTGCAAGGGTGTATGGTAGTGTGATAGAATAAAAAAATAATTAATGAAAAAGAATCACATACATATGTAATATGATTGATGATACAATTAAGGAGCGCGTAATAAGGTTATGGATGAAGAAAAAGAGTTAGGTGAATACAAACCAATAAAAAGAATATTTATCTTAAGATTTTCTGCTATGTTTGTTGTTTCTCAGGCATTGCTTTAGGAGTGTGGCCACCCATTTTATGTTTCATCTATGTGGCTATACGGGTTCGATTTATAGATGCCTCAAAATATGACACATCTTGGTATGATGCATTAGAAGTTCAATTGGCGGGAATTTCGATGATTTATATTTTCCTGTCGTTTTTTCAATAGATTGTTATATTTGCGATGTAAATTCAGAAATTTAAAAGGAAAGGAGTGTATAATAATATTTTTATTATTATACAAGAATAATTATGAGAAAAATATGTGTATTAATAGGATGCAGTGTATTGCTGGGAGTGTTTTCTGGATGTACCGATTCTTCAAAAACACCACAGCAAAAACAAGTGTATGTTTCAGAATCAAAAAGTTCTTACATGGAAAAAGCGTTGAAGTGCTGGCCGCAGGATTTGTTTGATAAAAGTAAAATTATGGAGTTTCATTACCCAGAGATGGACAATAATGGAAACTTGTTTGAGTTTGCGCAGGAATATAATGAAAGTTCAAAATCAAACATTAATTTGTATTGTGTAAAAATGCAAGATGGAGTATGGGAAGAAGTTGAAATACCGTGGAAAAATAAAATAAATGAAATGTTAAACACAAAAAATGTTGTTATTGATCATTATTCGTATACTGACGATGGGGTGTTATATCTGACAATCAATGAATATTCGCTGTATCCTCGTGTGTATTATGATAATAAAGAAAAATATCAAAATGATTACTATTTGGTTGACCAGTATTGTTTCCGGATAAATGAAAAGAAGCAGCAAGTAGAGCGGTTGAATTTCCCTAAGGTAAATGCTAAGGATTATTACAATGTCAATAAATTGGATAATGCTCAATATGTGAAAAAAGACCAATTACTGCCTAATATTATCACGGTTTTAAAAAATGGTAGTATTTTTATTGGCTCTTATGATGAGGCGAAAAGCGGACTTTATGATGCAAAAACATGCAAAAAGATTGCAGGGAAACTAAATATTTCTCAGGTAGCATGCTGTACAGAGATAGTGGCAGGAGATGATTTTTTTGCCCTGGGTGTTTTGAATCAAGAAACAGGAATGGTAGATATTCGTGTTTATTCTCAGGATGGTAAGTTACAGTACACATTGCCAACGGACGTATCATACAATGCAGATCAGTTGTATTCCGGTCAGTATCCGGAAATCTGTTTAGGGGTATCGTCCGATGAAATTATACTTGCAACAAAAGGTGGGATTTACAGTGCAGAAATTGGAGAGAAAAATTTTCATGTAGTTGTGGATGCCGAAGAAGATAAGATGTATTATTTGTCATCAAATTATAAGCTATGTGACCAATCAGTAATATTGTGTGGCAATGACGAGGACTATTATTTGGCAATAAAAAAAGAGAAAGATTATAGTATGGATGAAACTTATCTGTGTCATTATAGCAAAAAGTAGGTTCAAAAAAAGGACGCATACACGTCCTTTTTTTTGTTGCACAAGAATAACATCTTCTGTTATGATAGAAGCAATTGGGGAATTTATTTGAAAGACGAGGAAATAGATTTATGGAACATGTGTATAACGGAAAGGAAAACACAAAATATTTAAAACTATTAAAACAAAACTATTCATCAAGTCAGGCGGTAATTCGGGAAATCGTAAATTTAACGGCCATTACAAACCTGCCGAAAGGGACGGAGTTTTTCCTAAGTGATATTCACGGTGAATATGAAGCATTTTTGCATATTATGAATAACTGTTCCGGAGTAATCAAAGAAAAAGTGGACTTGATTTTTAAAGATACCTTATCGGAGTTTGACAGACAGGAACTGTGTACGCTGATTTATTATCCGAGAGAAAAAATGACGCTGCTCGGGGAAACGAACAGAATTGATGGCAACTGGTATGCCATGACATTGAATCATTTAATTATGGTTGCCAAGTTATTGTCGTCGAAGTATACAAGGTCAAAAGTGAGGAAGGCATTGCCGGAGGACTATGCTTATATTATTGACGAGCTGCTGCATGCGCAGGAAGATGAAGAGGCAAACCAGATTCGGTATCATAAGCAGATATTACAGACGATTATTGAGCTGGAGGATGCAGATGAATTTATTATTGCACTGTCGCAGTTGATTAAGCGACTAGCTGTTGACCATCTTCACATTGTCGGAGATATTTTTGACCGAGGCGGGAGTGCGGACAAAATACTGGATTTATTGTATGATTATCATTCACTGGATATTGAGTGGGGAAATCATGATATTTTATGGATGGGTGCTGCCTGCGGAAATGATGCGTGCATATGCAGTGTGATTCGTAATAACCTCAAATATGATAATGTTGAAATTTTAGAAAATGCCTATGGAATCAGCTTAAGGCAGTTAATTCTTTTTGGTATGAAAACGTATGGGATTGAGGATGGCATAAAGGCAGCATTGGCAGCGGTTACTGTAATTCTTTTTAAGCTCGAGGGGCAGTTGATAAAAGCACATCCGGAGTATGAGATGAGCGACAGGCTGTTATTGGGGCAAATGGATGATACGAAAAATAAGGTTATGATTGAGGGCGAATGGGTTGCTATGAATACCAATGCGTTTCCAACCGTAGATTTAGAAAATCCTTATGAATTAACAGAGGAAGAAACGGAAATTTTGCGGAAGCTGCACCGGAATTTTGTGTCGAGCCAGCGTCTGCAAAAACATATTCGTTTTCTGTATGAAAAAGGAAGTATGTACAATGTATACAACGGAAATTTAATTTATCACGGGTGTGTTCCGGTTGATAAAAACGGAGCTTTTGATAAATTGTGCATTGATGGAAAATATTATCATGGGAAAGCGTTGTTGGATAAGTGCGAGGAAAAAGCAAGAGCCGCTTATTTGGACAACCCGGACAAAGATGATATTGATTTCATGTGGTTTTTGTGGGGCGGAGAAAAGTCGCCTTTGTGTGGAAGAAAACTTAAGACTTTCGAACGTGAATATGTGGATGAAGAAAGTTTGTGGACAGAGGAGTCAAATTCTTATTACAGCAAGTATTATGATGAAAGTTTTTGCTGCCAGATTCTTCATGAATTTGGGCTTTATGATGACGATTCCCATATCATCAATGGACATACACCGGTCCATGCCATTGAAGGGGAAAATCCGGTCAGGGCAAAAGGAAGGCTGTTTGTAATTGATGGCGGTTTCTGCCGCTCCATGAATAAAGCGACAGGGATTGCCGGCTATACCTTGATTTTTAATTCGCATGGGTTAAGGCTGAAAGCGCATACCCCATTTACTTCAGTGGAAGACGCCTTGATGAATAATACGGATATTGAATCCTCTTCTGAGATTATCGAAAAAGATTTGCAGCGTATGTTTGTAAAGGATACGGATATCGGGAAACACTTATTGGAAGAAATCAGTGATTTGCGTAAACTTCTTGAAAATTACCGCAGACTATAAAAAAGCAAAACTTGCCATTTCTTCTCATGCTTGTTATGGTGCTGCTTACATTCCTTTGTCTGGTATTGTTTTTGTTTCAGCGGCTCATTCGCAAGTATAAGTTATTTGACACACTGCGTCTGGCACAACAGGAAGCAATCGAGTATATGTCCAATGGCTTAATTGTTCTCAATATTTATGGCGGGTTGGTTTACACGAACCCGGAGGCAGAAAAGATATTGGAAAAGCTGCAGAAAGAGCGGAGTGAGGGGGTACAATATTTAGAAGATCTTGCTGCAAAGTCAGAAAATTTATTTTTAGATGAATGTTCACTTCTAGGACACAAAAATAGTGAAAAATATGTATATGAAGTATCCAAGCATGGTATTTACCGCGATGATAAATATTATGGGCGAATGATTGTCATTACAGAAATTACGGACAGCTATTATTATACGGAGCATTTGCAGCATGACTTGGATGTTAAGACCAAAGAGGTAGTCAAAATTCAGCGTGCTATCATTGCTGGTTTTGCAGCGATGATTGAGGCGAGGGATGGAATTACCGGACTTCATATTAAAAATGCTGGAAATTTAGTGACGGTACTTGTCAATGTGATGAAAAAAGATGCGAGATTTGCCGATAAAATTACGGATGAATATGCGGAGATGACGGCGGCAGATGTATATGATGCGCTGCGTTCCAAACGCCACTATAAAGATGGATTTTCCAAGGAAAAAGCGATGGCGATTATGAAGGAAAGCCGGGGAACGCATTTTGATGCGGAAATGGATGATTTGTTCTTGGAGCATATTGATGAAATGGAGGCCGTTTTAGATACGGGAACTGATTTATAAATACACAAGATAGGAAGTGCTAGAATGAAAAGGAATTACGAAAAATTTATCACAGATATGATACGATATGCATCATCGGCGGAGTCACCGGATTATATTATACAGCAGATTTTAAAGTATATTTGTGAAAATCTGGATTCTGACCGGGCATATATTTTTGAAGATAATTTAGATGGTACATTTCGAAATACCTACGAGTGGTGTAGAGAAGGTGTATCCGAGCAAATTGATAATTTACAGCGGGTGCCTTATGAGGGAATGCTGGATGCGTGGTTTTTAGAGTATGAAAAATCACACAACATTATGATACATGATATAGAGGAGTATCGGAAAGTGAGTGAGTCAATGTATCATATTTTGAAACCACAGGGAATTCGGACTTTGGTGACAGGGCCAATTGAAGTTAATGGTAAATACATTGGTTTTTATGGAGTGGATAATCCGCCGTTGGAATTGATGGACAATATTTCTACTATGATAAATATGATGGAGTTTGTCATTTCCATGATGATTCGTATCCGAAATTATGCCAGAGAAGTTGAGGAAAATGCGCTGCGTGACCAGCTTACCGGCTGCCGGAGCCGAAAAGCACTGTCGTTTGCCTATGATGGAGACTTTGCCCAAAATCAGTCGATTGCCCTCATTATGTGTGATTTGAATGGACTGAAAAAGAAAAATGACACGAAAGGGCACGAGGCAGGAGATAAATATTTGTGTGATGCGGCAGAAGTTTTGTTTGCCTGCTTTGGCAATGAGAATGTGTACCGCGTGGGCGGTGATGAGTTTGTGATTGTGCTGTTTGATGTGGATTTAAATGCAGTGAATGAAAAAATTGATAAAATGCTTGTATATCTTGAATTGAAGGAGGTTAGTATGGCGTATGGATTCGCTTACCGGAAGAATGCGAAAGAGCCATTTGAAAATCTGCTGCGAGAAGCGGATAAAAGGATGTACGAAGACAAACGCAGATATTATGATAAAATATCAGGAGGAAAGCATTAGGAAGGAGCTGTAAGTTGGAGAAGAAAGAAAACCGGTTTCAGATTATTTCAGCAATTGCGGCGGTTGTGTTGTTATACTTAGTTTTAGAGGGCTTTGGCATCACGTGCCCGATTAAATTTCTGACCGGGATTTCGTGTGCAGGATGCGGAATGTCCAGAGCGTGGATGGCAGTTTTTCATCTGGATTTTGCACGGGCATTTTATTTTCATCCCCTATTTTTTACGCCACCGGTTATATTACTTGTCATTTTATTGAAAAAGCGCATAAAACCAGTGTTTTACAAAGGTTTTATATTTACAATGATAGCGTTATATGTTATTGTTTATTTGTATAGAATGATATGGGGGGACCATCAGGTGGTTGTGTTTGAACCGGCAAAGGGATGTATGGTTTTACTCATTCAAAAAATTTTAAGCTAAAGGAGGAGACATATGTTTTGTGCAAATTGCGGTGCACAAGTCCCGGATGGAACAAAATTCTGTCCGTCTTGTGGTAAACCGTGTTCAACAGGAGAAAAGGTAAAACAGGCAGCAGAGGATGTGTTTAACAAAAGTGAACAGGAATTAGGAAATGCTTTTGAAGATGTGAAGCAGAATTTCCAAGGAGGAACGGGAAGTACACCTCCACCATATTCCGGCGGCAGATTAAAAGAAGACCGCTCGCTTGTTACATACATTTTACTTTCACTGGTTACCTGTGGCATATACGGTTATTACTTCATTTACAAATTGGCTGAGGAAGTTAATATTGCCTGCGAGGGAGATGGTGAGCAGACTTCAGGACTTGTTGCATTTATTTTACTGTCATTCATTACCTGCGGTATTTATGCTTATTACTGGTACTACAAATTGGGAAATCGTTTAGCGGCAAACGCTGTTCGTTACAATTTAAATTTCCAGGAAAATGGTACGACCGTATTGATGTGGTGCATTTTTGGCGCTTTTCTGTGTGGTATCGGACCGTTTTTTGCAATGCACATTTTGATTAAAAACTCAAATATGATTTGTGCTGCATACAACCGTTCCAAAGGATTATAAATGTTTACAAGGAAAAGAATATGTGATAAGATAAGAACAACCCGCAAAGAGGGAGTAGTTCCACGCCAAAAGGCGAGGTGTAGATTTCGTCAGTACGATTTGAAAGAATCCGGAATTTACGGAACAAATTAGATTTGTTGAACAAGACTTTTTGTGCATGTGTTTTGCATGCACAAAAAGTCTTTTTTTATTGAGGCGGGCTGCGAACTTTGAAATTGTTATTAAACAGAGAAAGGAAAGAAAAGATGAAAGAAATTTACCAGATGACTAGGGAAGAAATACTCCAAAACCAACATGTCTCGGAGAAAGGTCTGACAGAAAGCAGAGTGCAGGAGATAAGGCAGAAAATAGGGGAAAATCAGTTACAAGCAACAAAGAAAAAAAGTCCGGTGCGCATTTTTGCGGAGCAGTTTCAGGATTTGCTGGTTATTATTTTAATGATAGCCGCAGTTGTGTCGATGTTATCCGGAAATGTGGAGAGTACGGTTGTAATCTTTGTTGTTATTGTGATGAATGCTGTGCTTGGAACGGTTCAATATCTCAAGGCAGAAAAGTCACTTGATTCTCTCAAGGCACTTTCATCACCACATGCAAAAGTACTTCGTGATGGTAAAAAAATGAAAATCTTTTCTAAAGAGATTGTACCAGGGGATATTCTTCTTTTGGAAGCAGGGGACATGATTGCAGCAGATGGACGTATTTTGGATAATTATTCACTTCAGGTTAATGAAAGTTCTCTTACCGGGGAATCCACAAATGTGGATAAATCAGAAGATGCTATTGAGGAAGAGGTGGCATTGGCAGACCGAATCAACATGGTATATTCCGGTACATTGGTTGCGCAGGGACGTGCGGTGGTGTTAGTAACGGCGACAGGAATGAAGACGGAGATGGGAAAGATTGCGGAACTCATGAATGCCACGCAAGAGAGGAAAACACCTTTGCAGGAAAGTTTAGATGATTTTGGGAAAAAGCTTGCTATTGTAATCATGATTATTTCCACAATAGTGTTTGTGCTGAGAATTTGTCAGAAACAGCCAATACTGGATTCATTAATGTTTGCTGTGGCTCTTGCTGTGGCGGCAATTCCGGAGGCACTTAGTTCTATTGTTACGATTGTGCAAGCCATGGGAACAAGGAAAATGGCAGAGGAGAATGCCATTATTAAGGAATTAAAAGCGGTGGAAAGCCTCGGGTGTGTGTCAGTAATCTGTTCGGATAAGACAGGAACGCTGACACAAAACAAAATGACGGTAACAGATATATATATTAATCATACTGTTGTTAAGCCGGAGAGCCTTAAGTTAACGGAACCGCTTCACAGAATTTTTTTGTACAACGCGATTTTGAATAATGATGCCTCCGTTCAAATGAAAAAGGAAATTGGAGATCCCACAGAGAGCTGTCTTTTGACAATGGCACAAAAAGCCGGATTGACAAAGGCTGGAATTTCTGAAGAGGACATTCGTGGAATGATACCAAGAATGGAAGAACTTGCTTTTGACTCAGAACGTAAGCTTATGAGCACCAAATACCGTCTGCATGGTATAACGATGATACTAACGAAAGGTGCAGTGGATGTTTTACTGGAACGATGCGTAAAATGTGCCGAGATTGGTGGAAATCGTGATATGACTGACAAGATGAAAGAGAAAATTTTGCAACAGAATCAGAAGTTTTCTGAAAATGGTCTCCGAGTACTTGCTTTTGCATATAAAGAGGTTAATGAGGGCAAGAAACTGACGTTGGAGGAGGAAAACGGATTTATCTTTGTCGGTTTGGCAGCAATGATTGATCCACCGAGAGAGGAAGCAGTGGATGCTGTACAGACAGCCAGACAAGCTGGAATTCGCACGGTTATGATTACCGGAGATCATAAAGTGACAGCAGTGGCAATTGCAAAAAAACTAGGCATTTTCCAAAAAGACGATTTGGCGGTGACGGGACAGGAATTGGATGCTATGAGTGACGAAGAATTGGATGGGCTTTTGGAAGAAATTTCTGTTTATGCAAGAGTTTCACCGGAAAACAAAATACGAATTGTGAGAAACTGGCAAAAGAAAGGCCGCATTGTAGCTATGACAGGGGATGGAGTAAATGATGCACCGGCACTAAAGAAAGCAGATATTGGCGTGGCAATGGGAATTACAGGAACAGAAGTATCAAAAGATGCCTCCTCTATGATTTTAGCAGATGATAATTTTGCTACCATTATTAAGGCTGTGTTAAATGGAAGAAACGTGTATCGTAATATAAAAAATGCAATACAGTTTCTGCTTTCCGGAAACATGGCTGCAATTATTGCGGTACTTGTTTGCTCGGTAGCGGCACTCCCATCACCCTTCAAACCGGTTCATCTTCTTTTTATAAATTTGTTGACAGATTCGCTGCCGGCACTTGCCATTGGAATGGAGCCATCGGATCCCGAACTATTAAAGCAAAAGCCGAGAAACCCGGAGGAAGGTATTCTTACAGGAAAATTTGTGAGCCATCTCTTTGGCTATGGTGCGCTTATTGCAGCAGCAACAATGGCAGCTTTTTGTATAGGGTTGAATAGGAGCGATGCAATGGGGGCTACAATGGCATTTGCTACCCTGACATTGGCACGGTTATTTCACGGCTTTACCTGTCGGAGCGAGCGTTCGCTGGTAGATTTGAAATTTTCTACAAATCTATGGAGCATCGGTGCTTTTGCAGCGGGAACATTACTACTTGCTGCAGTGCTTTTTCTGCCGGGATTGCAGATACTTTTTGAGGTAACTCCATTAAGTGGAATAGAGTATGCAACTATTCTGGGATTGGCAATTACACCCACCATATTTATTCAAGGTTATAAGTTCATAACTAGCAAAAAAAGAAAGAATTTGTTAAAATAAGAGAAAGAAAAGCGGCGCAAAACATACATTTTGAGAAAAGAGGCGATGATATGAATACAAAGCGGGAATTTTGGCAGCGAAATGTGGTTGCAGTGGTTGGTATGTTAGTTTTTTCGGCGGGTATTAATCTTTTTATCGTACCGGCAAATCTTTATAATGGTGGTGTTTTGGGAATTAGTCAGGTGATTCGTACGGTATTGGTGCGTTATTTTCATTTGGCATCCGGGACAACGGATATTGCGGGTATTATTAACATGCTTTTGAATATTCCATTGTTTGTACTTGCCTATGTATTTGTCGGTAAGAAATTTTTCTTTCGGACATTGGTTTGTGTGGTGAGTCAAACATTGTTTCTTAGTTTGATTCCGATACCGGCGATACCAATTGTAAGGGATTCCCTTACTGCAAGCATAATTGGTGGAATTTTTGGAGGAACAGGAATTGGGATAGCATTGCAATCCGGTGGCTCAAGCGGTGGTTTGGATATTGTTGGTATGATTTTTACCAAACGGTTTAAAGGATTTAGTGTTGGTAAAGTGTCACTGTCGGTAAATGCAGTTATTTATATTGTTTGTGCAGTATTGTTCGGACTTCCTACGGCAGTATATAGCATTATATATTCGGCAGTAAGTATGTTGATGACGGATCGGGCTCATACACAGAATATTAACACGGAAGTGGTTATATTTACCAAAAAGAAGCCTTTGAAGATTATTGATTACATTGTCAATGAGTATCACCGTGATGCGACTTGGTGGGAAGCAAAAGGCGGTTATACGGAAGAAAATACATATATGGTTATTGTTGTTTTGTCCAAATATGAATGTGCTCATTTAAAGCGGGAATTAAAAGAAGTGGATGAGCATGCATTTGTAATTGTAAAAGATGGGATGTCTGTGGTTGGAAAATATGAAAAGCATTTACAAGGGTAAAAGTTGTTGCTTTCATACTGGAAGCTTATTTTCAAACTTGACAGAACTAAACCTAAGCGATACAATGTATTTAGTAATACTAAACAGTTAAGAGGTGAGGGCATACGGCGAGTTTTGAACAACAGTTAAAAAAGGGTGTATTAGAGATGCTGGTTCTTGAACTTTTGGCAAAAAAGAGTATGTATGGGTATGAGATGATACAAACCTTAAAAGGGACGAGCGAGGATTTTTTTGCTTTAAAAGAAGGAACGCTATATCCGATTTTATACCGCTTGGAGGACAATGATTTTGCAAAAAGCAGCTGGTCTGAGCCGAAAGATGGCAAGGCACCCAAGAAATATTATGAAATAACAAAGAAGGGGAGAGAGAGACTTTTGTTTCAAAAGGAGCATTGGACTTTGTTTGAAAAGAAAGTGGATGAATTATTAAGGGGGAACGGCAAATGACAGAACAACAATTTTTACGACAGATAAAGCGACTCCTGCATTGTAAAGCGGACAAAAAACGAGAGATACTGCGACAGCTTGAGTCAGACATTGCGAGTGCGAAAGAAGGCGGAAAGAGCTGGGAGGAGATAAGGCAGGAGTGGGGAACACCGGAGCAGTTTGTTAGTGAATTTAATGAAGATGGACGGAGCATACAAAAAGGGAAAAGAATCCTGATTGGCAGCGTGGCAGTGCTTGTTTTATTTGCTTGTGTGGCGGCAGGTGTTTGGTTTGCACACTCGCACGAAAAAAACAGCGGGCAGCAGTTGACAAAGAATGTTGAAACTCAGAAAATCGAGAAAATTCCTGATGTTGTACGAGAGGTAATTACCGATTTTTCGGATGGCGCATATGAAAAATTTATCGCTCGGTGTGATGCGAAAATGCAGGCGGCATTTTCTAAGAAAAATTGGGAAGATGCACAAAAAATAGCTTCATCACAGATGATTGAAAAAGCAGAAAATGAGAAGTTATTAAGTGTGACACAAACCACTCAGGCAGGATGGGATTTGAAGGTTTATCAAGTGGCTGTAGACTATGGCAAGCGTCAGATTGTGTATACGATTTCTCTGGATACAGAAAATTTAATTGCCGGATTTTATTTTAAATAACGGGGGTGTTTGTATGGAATGGCATGGAGCAATAGCAATTTATGTGATTGGTACACTGGCACTTATTATAAGTGCAGTTCATACGGCGGTAACAAGTCAGGAAAAAGGAATCTTAATGAATGGTTTTGAACTGGAAAAAAATCTGGATGAGAAAAAATACAGGCAGGTAAAAACACTGCTTCTTGCGCTGCAGTGTTTCCTGTTAATTTTATATGTTGTTTTATTTATTTTCTTCCGTCACTATCTGGTGGCACTAATCGGTTTGTTTTTCTGCGCAATTCTGCCATTTGCGCTTACGCTTCTGGCGGTTCCGAAAAATCAGGATTAATACTAGGTGCGGTTGAAATAGTCGATTCCATCGTTTGGTTTAAAGTAAGTTCGGATGTAGCCGTCTGTGGAAACAAAAACAATTTCATTGGCAGCAGCTAAATAATAAACATCATCACCGTCTTCGGCTTCCGCTTTATGGAGAGCATTTTGGTCTTTTATTACCCGATTTGCTCCGCGCAGATACTCGGCAGCGGATGAATAAGGAAACTCGGCACCATGTTTCAAAAAGTGTTCCATGAGGAGGTGGTTTGAGCGAAAAGTAAGACTGCTTTCTTTTTTGTTCTGCACGGTAACTTTGCAGTATAATTTTTTCTTGAAAAATTTGCGGAAACTCTTTTTCGGTTTCCACTGGATGGTTGCCGTAATTTTACATTGACCGGCTTTTTTTGCGGTCAGTTTTCCTTTAGAAGTGACCGATACTATACTCTTTTTTGAACTCTTGAAAGATTTTTTGCGGATAATTCCGCCGGAAATTTTGAGTGTTGTTTTTTGTCCTGCGGTAAGCGTCAGACGACGTTTCATGGCGGGCGCTTTTGCGGCAGCCGGTGTGTATGGCAGAACAAAAGAAAGCAAAAGTGCGATAAGACATAAAATATTTATTCTTCGTTTCATATAAATCCTCCCTGTAAAAAAATTCCAGTAACAAACTAAGTATAGCATGAGAAAATTTTTTTTACAAGGTTCGCTCTGACAGAGACTGTTGATACTTTCTTGGCGACAATCCCAGATGATTATGGAAACAGCGTGAAAAATTGGAGTAGTTCTGAAAGCCGCATAAGAAGCAGACATCGTTTGGCAAATGCCCTTTTTGCAGCAATTCTTTTGCGTAGGAAATTCGTTTTAAAAGGATGAACTGCTTAATTGTATATCCGCTGAAACGCTGGAATACGCGGGTTAAGTAGTCCGCATTGTGGTGAAAATGCACTGCTAACTGCGAGACACTTAAAGTATCCGTAAAGTTTTTATCAATATAGTCATAAATTTCGGAAACGAGAGGTGGGATAGGATTGGAAAAAGAAGGTGCACTTAGGACTGCTTTTTCCTGATTTAACATCACCAAAATCTGACTTAAAAGCGCTGTACACAAAACATCCCAGCCATAGATGTGTTCTGACAGGCATTGTTCCAGTTCTCTACAGCAGGATAATATTTTTTGGAACGTATTCTGTGACGGATGGAGCAGAGGAAGCGAGGCACGCCCACGAAAAAAGCAGGAGGCCAGATTTGTATTTACGGTATTCAATTTTTCTAATTGTTCATGAGGAATGGCAATTAAAAAGCGGTCATATGCTTTATCCTGAAGAGGCATGGCGCGGTGAAACGCACCTGGCGGGCAGCAGACAATATCGCCCGGTTCAAGAATTTTGCCATCATTTTCAACAAAAAAGGAAGCGTGGCCTCCTATAAAAACCAAAATTTCATATCCATCGTGGCAGTGATAGGGCGTCGTATCATCCGTATTCCAACTATTTGTTTTGTGTTCGCAAATGAGCGTTTCATTTAATTCTGAAAAAAATGGATGAGTCATATAATCACCTCCGGTAAATTTATTTCAATAAGTAGGATTTTGCAATGTTTATGTATGAATCTATGTATTTATTGCAAAAACAAGATGCTATAATTTTACTATAGAATTGAAAGGATGACAAGAAATAGTTAGGAGGTCCGGAAAATGGTAAATATAGTAATCAATCAAGAAATTGAGTTTTTGGAGGAAAAAAGTGCGTGGCAGGGCGTGAAACGAGTGGCGGGCTATGTAAGAAATGATATGGAAAAGGTATTTGGAAAAAAGCCGGCTATTTGCGCGGGTGACAGCCCGAAAAGCCAGACCGTTATTTTTTACGGAACCATTGGGAAAAGTAAAAGATTAGATATGTTAGAAAGTGCGGGAAAGCTGGAATTGTCGGGGGTTCGCGGAAAGAGAGAAGTGTATTTATTTCAAGTTGTGGAAAACCCGATGGAAGGAGTCAAATCCGCGCTTGTGATTGCAGGAAGCGACAAACGAGGCACGATTTACGGGTTGTTTTATTTGTCGGAAAAATTGGGCGTATCACCGCTTGTCAACTGGAATCATGTGCTGCCAAAACGCAGAGAATATGTGATTTTGACAGAGAAAGATTCTTTTGTTTCAAAGGAACCGTCGGTGAAATACCGTGGATTTTTTATTAACGATGAGTGGCCGGCATTTGGCACTTGGGCAGACAAGCATTTTAGCGGAATTAATGCAGCGTGTTATGAGTGTGTGTTTGAACTGCTTCTTCGATTAAAGGGAAATTATTTGTGGCCAGCCATGTGGGCGTCCAATTTTAATTTGGATGGTCCGGGCTTAAAAAGTGCTGAGTTAGCGGATGAATTAGGCGTTGTTATGGGAACATCCCACCATGAGCCGTGTATGCGGGCGGGTGCGGAATACGGAAAAATGCGGGGGGAAGATTCGCCGTATGGTGACGCATGGAGTTTTCTTACGAATGAAGAAGGAATTACGAATTTTTGGCGGGACGGACTGATTCGTAACCGCTCCTTTGAAAATGTGATTACAATGGGAATGCGCGGTGAAAATGACACGGCAATTCTCGGTGCAGATGCAACAATGGAGGACAATGTCAATCTTTTGCGCCGTGTGTTAAAGACGCAGAATCAGTTAATAAGAGAAACAATCAATGAAAACTTGGATGAAGTTCCGCGCATGATGGTACTTTTTACGGAGGTTGAGGCATTCTTTTATGGGGATGAAAAGACAAAAGGGCTATTGGATGAACCGGAATTAGAGGGTGTGACACTAATGCTTAGCGATAATAATCAGGGCGCAGCGCGCACACTGCCGACAAAAGCGATGCGAAATCACAAGGGCGGTTACGGAATGTATTATCATATGGATATGCATGGTGGACCGATGGCGTTTGAGTGGATTGGTTCAACGTATCTGCCTAAATTGTGGGAGCAGATGACTGCGGCATATGAATTTGGTGTGCAGGAAATCTGGGTTACTAACATTGGAGATATCGGGACCCAGGAATACGGTCTTTCCTTTTTCCTGGATTTGGCATATGATATTGATAAATGGGGCGGAAGGGATGCAGCGATTACAAAAGAATATACGAAGAAATGGCTGAGGACACAGTTCGCTGCCTGTTTTGAGGAAAGCATACTTTCCCGGATGACAGAAGCCTTATGGGATTATAACCGGCTGCTGGCAAGGAGAAAACATGAAGTAATGAATGAGCGGGTATATCATCCGGTACATTTTTTTGAAGCGGAGGATGTTTTGAGGTGTTGTGAAAAACTGCTCAACACAGCAAAAGAGGCACGAAGAGCATGCCCAATAGAAATGTTAGGTGCATTTGTTTCCTTGTTTTATTTTCCGGTATGCGGTACAGCAAACTTGATGAAAATGTGGATTCTTGCCGGGCGCAATAAACTCTATGCAAAGCAAAACCGCATGGAAGCCAATGATTTGGCAGATGAAGTTTTAGCATGTATCAAAGCGGATAAGGAGTATGTAAAGGATTATCACGAAATTGACGATGGTGCTTTTTATGGCTTTGGTTTATCCAAACATATTGGATTCCGTGATGAAAACTGGAACGATGAAAACTGCCAGTATCCGCTCCGCACTTATGCTTATCCGGCAGATGAGCCGAGGATGATTGTAGCAAAGAAAAATGATGAGCACTATCTCACAGGTGGTTTCTGGTGCGAGCGTCCGCTTGTCTGGCGGGATGCCATGAGAAAGGATGTATCAGAAATAGCTTTTGAAATTGCCTGTGGCAGTGAAAAAGAAGTCCAATATGAAATTCACACGGATTGCCCGTGGCTTCATTTTTCTAAAAAACAGGGAACAGTTGCTAAGACAGAACATATCACGGTTACAATTGACAAATCGCAGTTAAAGGGAAAAGAGACAGGCAAATTTTTTGTGAAAAATGTCGGGTATGGCGAGGCAGAAATCCATATTGAGGCAGAAGAAGAAAAGAAGTATCCATCCGGATATTTTCTTTGGGATAATGGACGTGTGGCAATGGATGCCGGTCACTACACAGCGAAAAAAGATGTAAAAAATACTGGATTTATAACACTTTCTCCGTATGGCAGAACGGACACGGCGGTAAAAGTATATCCTGTGACAAAGGATTTTTACGGGGAAAATGACCGCCCATGGATTGCCTATGATTTTTATGTGCCGGAAGGCGGCGAGTACAACCTGCGTTTTTATCTGGCACCAACAACTCCGGTGACAAATGAGAGCAGGCAGTATCTTGGATATTCATTGAACGAGGGAAATGTGAAAATAATCAATACGGTGAAAGAAGAGGATAAGCCTTTTTTTACCAGTGCTCAGTGGCAGAAAGAAGCGTATGAGCAGATTAAAATTACGGAAACGGAAGCGATATGTAAAAAGGGATGCAACCGCCTTTATTTTTACGGCATGAGCCCGGCAATTGTTCTGGAACGGATTGTGTTATGGGAAAAAGACAAGGAACTTCCGGAATCCTATTTGGGGCCAACCGAAAGTTTTTTTGAAAAATAAGAAAAAAACTCGACGCAAATCCATTGCCAATTGTATATTAAGTGAAAGGAGGGATGAAAGTGGAACATTCTTTATACGACGTCGATAAGGAAGCGAGATTTCAAAAGGTATACGATTCTTATATGCAGGATGTGTACCGGCTTTGCTTTTCGTATATGAAAAATAAGATGGATACGGAGGATGCCGTGCAGGAAACTTTTTGCCGCTTTTATCAGGCAATGGAGCGCGTGAAAGAGGAAGAACATGTAAAAGGGTGGCTTCTTGTCACAGCAGGAAATGTCTGCAAAAATATTTTGAAACATTGGTGGCGGAAAATGAGGAGACAAAAGGGCGTTATGATGAATATGAAATTGAAATGCTTGAACTTGTGTTAAATCTCCCGGTGAAATACAAAACCGTTGTGTATCTTTATTATTACGAGGGCTGCAATAGTGTGCAGATTGCAAAATTATTGAAAAAGCCGGAATCTACGATACGAACGTATTTGCAGAAAGCAAAGAAATTGTTGAAACAGGAATTGAATGAAGGAAATGCTGTCGAAGTTAATCGAGGCAGTGTATATCAGACCAGGGAGGAATAGAAATGGAGATTAAAGATATTTATCAGAAAATGGAGTGCTCGAAAGAAGATAAAGAGAAGATTTATCAAGCAATTTTACAGAAACGCCGGAGAAATTTTGCCGGCAGTCATTTTATGAAAGTAGCGGTCATTGCGTTGTGCCTGCTTGTTGGTGGAACGACGGCCTATGCAGCGGTTCATTTGCTCACGGCAAATGAGGCAGCAGAGCAGATGGAAAATGATAAACTGGCAAAGGAATTTGCCGGATTATCGGAGCAGGTCGTAACGAAAAAGTCAGGTGACTATAAAATTAGTTATCTCGGAAAAGTGAGCGGAAAGAAATTGCTTGACGAGGAGATTAATTCCGGTGTGTCGAAGGAAAAATCGTATTATGTTGTGGCAGTAGAAAATACAAAGAAAAAGGATGAACGGATGATTGCATCGCCTTTTGTAAAGGGAAAGGCACCGTGGCAGTATAATCTTTTTGTCATGGGCGGAAGTTCGGAAAGCCAGTTAATTGATGGTATCCGCTATTATATTTATGAGTGTGATAATCTCGATATTTTTGCAAATTATGGTGTTTATTTAGGTGTGAGTGACCAGACACCGGGTGCTGAAAATTTCTGTTACGATAAAAAGACAGGAGAGATTTCGGCAAATCCGAAGTACAAAGGTGTCAGTGTTTTATTTGAAGTGTCATTGGATAAGACAAAGGCAAATGAAGATAAAGCACAGGAAGCATTCAAAATGGCGCAGGGGGAAACGCAGAGCGAGGACACGCGTGATACGCAGGTTACACAAATGCATAAAATCATGAAAAAATGGAATGAACTGCCGGAGCAAAAACGGATTCAATTTGCCAAAGAAAACGGAGTGAAGACAAAAGAAGAAACCGTTTATAATGAAAATTATGCAGAAAAGATAGGCAAAGAATTTATACCGGGCAATTCCTATACGGAGAAGTATCTGGATATAAAGGTTGCTGTTCTTGTAAAGAAGAAAACCGCAAAGATTACACATTATCAGGTTTCACTGGATGAAGTAAAAGCATTGTTTTTCTAAGTGTAAAATTTAAGCGGGCGCTTCCTGCGCCCGCTCTAGATAATAACTTCTCCTGCTGTGCTAATTAGTTGTTTTCTTTTGCTGCAAGCAAGGCTTTTAAACGAGCGATTTCATTATTTTTTTCATCCTTTTCCTGAGTTACCTTCGACAATTCCTCATCTTTTTCCTGGACTACCTTTTTTAGCCGCTCAATTTCCTGTTCCTTGACTTCGTTCATACTATCCA
>OKTI01000240.1_pt1 | contig 41978 bp, 64 predicted proteins | sample 1606071 | NCBI WGS metagenome assembly OKTI01 (sample SAMEA3879500, study PRJEB24766) | human gut metagenome | biome: human-associated habitat; feature: feces | place: USA | collected 1985/1987
ACAAACTCCGGCAGGAGTTGGAAGTATGCGGAAAATGAAGGTTTGGATATATCGGCCGGATATGGCCAACCGTGTCGATCCGGCATGTTTATATGATCACCGAGGCGGTGATTATTTTGTGAAAGGTTATACAGAAAGTAAAGTTGTAAACTTTTTGCAAACTCGATTCGTGTTTTTATATATTATTAATATAAATCAAATACTTATTTATTTTATTTGGCGCATTCGTAATGCGTGGGTCGAGTGTTCGAATCACTTAGTTGGCACCAGTTTCAAACCCTAGGATTCCCTGGGGTTTTTCTTTTTTTCGGGGCTTTAAATTGGATGGGGAAAAGTGTCGATTTTTTGTAAAAAATGCGAGTCGTTTTTATCAAAGTTGTAAACTTTTTGTAAAGTCTTATATGTCTGAAAATGTCGATTCGAGTGCTTGCCTTTTTTCGTCATCGATAACATGGGCATAAATTTCCGTAACTTTTACGCTTGAGTGGCCGACAATTTCTTTTGCAAGCAAAATATTCCCGGTTTTTTTTACAATCCAGGTGATTGCAGTATGTCTCAAATCGTGAAAACGAATATAGGGAATTCCCGTTGATTTTCCGTTTTTGTCATAAAATATGGACTGCCAGGCGTGTTTTATATCTTTTATCGGTTTGCCGTTATAATTAAAAACAAACTCGTTTATTTTGGGTTGGTTGGACAGTATGTTTTTTAATTCCGCAATCATCGGAATTGTTAAAGATTTTCCGCCGGCTATATTTTTATTTTTTATCTTTACGGTAATTTGATTGTTTGTGAAGTCAATATTTGCCCACTTAAGATTAAGGATATTGTTACGCCGAAGACCGGTGTAAAGTGCCGTATAGATGATAGGTTTTAAATGTGCGGGGGCTTTTTCTATAATCCTGTCCGCACATTGTTTGTCTTTAAGAAAATTAATTTGAGGGGACGGAATAGGTAATTTAAACTTTTGCGGATTGGCCTTATTAGTTTGAACGTTCCATATATCGGCAGCCAAATTTCTAACGGCAGATAATATCGCTAATTCTCTGTTTATGGTTCCATTTTTAACGTTTTCTCTTCGTGTTTGAATATATTCATTTATCTTGGCGCCGGTTAGTTCATGAAGGTATTGAATATTTAATGTCTCTTTTATATGTTGCAATCGCCGGGCAATATCTATGGGCTTTGTTGCGTATCTTCCTTTCTCGACAAAATAGCGTCCAAAGGCTGCATCTATTGTTATGCTGGGCAGTCCGTTTGCATCTTGCGTTTCTTGCGTGATTTGGTGAATGCGGTTAATGGCATATTGTTCAGCTTTTGCCAGTTGGCGGCAGCCAGTAGTTTCTCTAAGCTGTATTCTTCCTCTTTTGGGGTCGACAAATGAGATGTAGACTTGATAGATCCCGAACTTGTTGAGATACAATCGGTATGCTTGATCGTGTTTTTTAACCATTCATCCAATGCCCAGACGGGGAACATCAAGCGATGGCCGACAGTTTTATAACGTAAGCTGTCGCTTTTTATAGCAACATCTATAGCGTAACGGCTTATGCCCAGATATTCCATTGCTTCTTTTTTGTTAAGAATCTTTTTTAACATATTATTAACCTTTCGGCAATATGAAAAATATTATATTATTTACCGATTAAATCGAATTCGTCCCCGATTTGGCGGATGATTTTTGCCAGATGTAAAGTAAGTCCGACAATGAACTCCGGGGATCTGTCTTTCAAAACCGTTTCCTGTTCGTCGCGAGTGAGGTCTGTAAAGCACAGGTCTTCGTATTTCTCCCCGCGGCGGACGCGGAAATAACAGCCGTCAAGATTTCTGTTTACCATAGTTCACCTCATAAGATTATAGATCACAAAATCAAAAACTAGCATTTCGAGAATACCGGCGAAAAAGTATATCGCGTTTCTCTTGGACAGTCCCTCATCATTACAGATGTCCCGGCAGATGCTGAAGATGTTAAAACAATGGATGATCATGCCTTATCCTCGTAAAAAGTTACTTCTCCTCCTCTTTTACTTTTCGCCAAAACAGTGCTTCCTGTTCACTTCCTGAACAATCCCCGCTTTCGTTTAATGTCCATAAATCCCACTCTTCAAACTCGCTGATCGTGGTTGAATTGTAAAACCTATTTTGTAGACTATCGGCAAATTTTCTGTGCATTTCAGAGGCTTTGTTTTGGTAGTATTGAGCTTTACTTAATAATTTTTGCTCGTGCTGTGTTAATCCATATTTTTTACGCATTTCTCAATCTCCTTTAATGCTTGCTGGGCAGTTTTATAGCCGGCGGTTTGCAAATAAGCGCTAACTTTTATGCGGCCATTATATAAACAATCATTCCAACAATTAGAGTTTGCATAATATTTCAAAGCCTTAACGGCAATCGAAAGCTTTTTCTCAAGTTCAATCTCTCGGTCGGTTTTAGTCATGTCTTTCTCCTTTGAATTCAGGAGAGTTGACGGCTTCCTGCCAAGTCGAAAATGTTTTTAGAAGTTCTGAGCGTTCTAAAAAATGATTTGGTATTTGACCACAACTTCCGTCTTCATAAATACAATAAATTTTATTTCTATCTTTACCATAAATGACGTTGGTAACTACGTATATCGAAGTAACAACATCATCATTTTTGTAAATCTGTCCCGGTTTGATCATTTTCGGAGTTCCTTTCTTTGATAGTATTTGCTATAATTTCGTCTTTGATAGTATTTGCTATAATTTCGAACATCTTTTTAATTTCTGGTTCTAAAAGTTTTTTAAGTTCTGCATTGCATTGTTCACGATTTTCGCAGTGTTTGCAGCCTCCCACCATAGAGAATACGCACATATATCAAGCCTCCCGATCGTTTACAAATTCGTGGGTAACGCCGAGGATGCCGACACGTTTGAGTTCAAAATCCACCAGTTGGCGGCTTCCATAGAGGTCGTTTGTGGCTTCAAAGCAAGCGTTGTTTGGGTGGCTTTCCTTGATGCCGAAGTCGATTTCGCGGTTGATAACATAAAGTCGTGGGTCGCACCATTTGAATTTGACAACATCATCAATTTGAAATTCGGCTGTTCTTGGAATTTCGACCAGTTTCCCGTCCTCAGTGCGGTGGGTAATGCCTAGCTTGCCGATAAGTTCGCCGTTTTCATAAAAGCGCAATTCTTCAGAATCATCTTCCATTAACTGTTTTGTTTTAATGTCATAAAACTCAGCATAAGTGTCAAATTCTGCATATTCACCAAGCCCAGACGCCTCAATGACGGCCAAAACTTCAAATTCTTCTTCGTCTTTCCATTGATTAAAAGCTGTAACTTTTCTTATTTGTCCGGGGCGGATGTCTTTAATTTCAACGAGTTTCATCTTTCTGTCCTTTCAAAATTTTGATTTCTTCACCTGTGAGCGGGCGGCTGCTCTCGAACAGGCATTCGTCGCAAATGTCTTCTTCTTCGAAATCCAAAACGCAACCGCAAATTTCACAGTATCTTTCGCCAAAATCTACATTTTCTTCCGGCTTGCAATATTTAGCCCGGATCTCGGCGGAATAGGGTGGTTCGTATTTATTCATCATCTTGAACTCCTATAATTTTTAAAATTATGCCTAATGCTGCCATTAAAACTATCGCAATCAAAACAGCGGTAATTGAGAAAATTAGTATTTTAACCATCACTTCTCACTTTTGCTGTTTAGGGCTTTTTGCGCAATCTCTCCTCGGTCTTTAAGCGTAACAAAACATTTAATATAGTTCATTCCGCTTATACCTGTCGGAAGAGAAACTAAATACTTCTTATAATTTCTTCCTTTAGCGTAAAATTTTAGTGCCTTTTTAAGCCGGTCAATTTCGGCTTGCTGATTAAACAAATCATCAAGGTAACACCATTTTTCAATTTTGGTGTTACAAACCTTAAATCCTGCACCGGATACATCTTCAATGAAATCTGCAAGATGACAGCTCACCTTCCAAAATGTATTCCCATTACTCCGTACATTTATAAAAGCGAGCCAATATCTTTTATCTTCAGGAAATACTATGTCATTATGCCAAATGCTCATCATTCCACCTCAAACAAATCTTCAATCTTGGCTTTGCTCTTATAAAGAAATTTATTTTTAGCTAGGAAATCCTCTAAAGAGCAACACCATTGAACATGCCCCTCATCTGTAACGCCTGAAACCAAAGCGTTCTTTACAAGGCTAATCCAAACCATGCGTCTATAGTTGTATTTATCGTCTTCCTCGACCCACACATCACCGACTTCTGGTCTCTCTGCACTCATTTTATTAACTCCTTATCTCCAATCCTTCAAATTTCCAAAATTTTTCTTCGTAAACATTGTCAAAATCTGTTATAAATATTATAGGCAAATGGCACCAAGTGTTATCTTTAAGCATAATGGCAATTTCTTCTTCATCTCGGCGGGGACGACAAAATACTTTTGAGGCTGGACACCAACCGATTATGTGCATTTTTAAGAGTTCTTTTGGCAGATCTGCAAAGCACGCACAAAACCCAGCGTTCCAGTTTTCCATTAAAAATCTATTGCCCGGAATTTTAGGAATTATTCTCTTTCCATCATCGTCGTTCCAATCTTCCCAAGTCATTTTAACACCTCGTTTATTTTGGTTAAAGACATAGTTCCATCTGTTTAGGCATTTGCACAACTGCGATTTCTGTATTCCGTTTGATTAAAAAAGTTTCCCTTTTTTGATAGTCAAATTGTATTTATAGTAAGATGCAACGTCGGCAAAAAAGTCGTACCATGAACCGTACCAATCGCGGAACGGGCGGCCACAAGTACCAACGTCTTCCTCTCCGATTGGCGATCCTGCTCCCCACCAATTGTTTGTTTCTCTACAATCTATATCCGCTCCGAAGACATCAAGTTCCAGTCTTCCGTTTAATTTTAATAAAATTGAACTTGTGCCGGAGATAATCTTTTTACTATAAGCGTTAATGCTAAGCCTTATTTTCCCGATGTTTAGCATGAAAGAATAACTCTCACCATCCCAGTAATCAGGAATGACAACCTCTTTGGGCTGGCAGATGTCGCTTAATCTATCTATGTCAACCTGTATTTTTACCATTTTTTTCCTTTATCTGTCGGGGCGGGGTGGACGCCCCGGGGTTTTTAATCACTTGTGTTGTTAAGGGCGAGGGGCTGTATTCCCTTATCTTTTTCAGTTTCTGATTTCTCATTTTCCCCGAAAACTTTTCCTAAAATTTCGGATAAGCTTCCGATTGCAGCGGCATGTTTGATTTCTGGGTCGATATTATTAAAAATCGTAACGAGATCATCCATTCTCCCGACCGTAGCGTTAACGCCGCGGACGGCATCTTCTTCCTCATTTGATTCTTCGTCGGTTATTGCAATCAACATAAAGGCTTTAATACTTCCTCTTAACTTGTTGAGTTCATTAAGAGCTTTGTCAACCGCGGCTTCTGTTTCTTTTCTTTTATTTTCTTCAGACATGTTATTCTCCTTATTTTCAGTTAAATTATTAGTTTTTCATATCCGGATGAGTGTTTTCAAAAATCATCCGTTCGGTTTTTGTGTTTGGCTGATCAAGAAAATTCAGCCGGTTGACCAGGTGCAGAATAATTAAAATTTCTTTCATGCACTGGATTTCATATCTGGCAGCGCCTTCTGTCTTTTTGCCTTGAATAACCAGTTTGGGATAAACGCGTCGCCGGAGTTCGATTTCTCTTTCTGCGCAGTTGATCAGATTTTCGATTTTTTTATGTTTGTCTTTTGCGCCGATTTGGTATTTATTGAACATTGTTTACTGCCTTTGGTGTTTTTATTTTTGCGCGGTAATTGCGGGCGGCAATTCTACGACACTCACGGCAATTGTGAGTTAGGCCGTCTTTTGCTTTCTTGTCGCGATTAAACCGTGTAAGCGGCAGAGTTTTACCGCAAGTCGAACAGATTTTTGTTTCCATCATTCTTCTCCCGATCCGGGAATTTTCGGCAGCCGGCACCAGTAACGGGGACGATGTTTTTCGTTTACGCAGAAGAATTTCTCGCCGTCCCAGTTCATGAGGTCGGGAATATAACGGGGACAGTCTTCGCGGCCGTTATAATGCGGGTTAGGATAAAGCACCGCAAAATCAATATAGCGTTCGTTTTTAAGCGGCTTAAACTCAGGATAAGGATGCCAGATCATAACAGACTCCCCAGAAAAACGAGAGCCAGGACAATTCCGAGAACGGCTGCTGCGGTAATGTCTGCTGCGGAAAGCGACGGCGCCGGTTTTTGATAAGTGGCGTTGAAATGATCAAGAATCTCGTTGCTGATATATTTTTTCATGATTCTACCTCCTGAAAACAGAATATCAAAAATTTTTATATTTAGTCAAGAGAAAATATCAAAAAAATCTATAAATTTATTTTTCAAGGAGAAAAAATATAAAAAATTTTTTTATAGCGCAAAAAAAATACTGCTTTTTCGCAGTATTTTTTTTAACAAACTATTTGTTTTCTCGCCGCTTATCCAATTCATCGGCAATTATGCGACGAAGGCAGAGATCTATTTGTGCGATAGTCTCTTCGTCAAAGATTTCAAAAATGGTTTGTTTAACTATTTCTACTAAAATTTTTTTATCAGCATCAGTCATATTGCTTCCTTTCCTGATTTTAGTTAATTAGGATTTTATGGAAGCAATAATATAGTGAAGAACGTTCGGTTATTCGTTATTGCCAGTTTTTTTACGAAAAAGAGCAAGCAATTGCTTTTCCTCTTCTGTCAACGGTTGCGGTTGCCACTCAAGCGGCAGCAGTTCATAAGGTTCACAGTCAAGTGCTTTGGATATTTCGGCCATCTGTTTTATATTGAGAGCGGTTTGTCCCCGTTCAATAGCCGCAATCGTAGGCTGGACATAGCCTAAGCGGTTTGCCAGTTCTTTCTGTGACAGGCCTTTCTCCAGGCGCATTTCTCTTACTCTGTTTTTCATATCTTTATTTTATTAAAAAAATTAATAAAAAGCAAATAAAAATAATATAAATAATTTTTATTTTTTTACTTGATTTTGTATCAAAATTTTTTATATTAAGAAAAGGAGGTAAAAATAAATGAAACTATGCGAATATTTGAAGGAAAAGAAAATGTCGCAAGCCGATTTTGCAAAAAAGATAGGCGTTACGCAAGGCATTATAAGCTATTACATCAATGGTCGGGGAATGCCGACCAGAAAAAACATGCGAAAAATTATCAATATTACCGGAGGAATGGTAACTGCCGATGACTTTTGTTTTGAAGATGGCGGCGATGGCGATGATTAACGGCATGACAGCGGCAGTGCCGCCGTCATTTTTGTTTTTATAATTTTTTCAAGGGTTAAAGAAAATGAGCAGGAAGAAAAATAAAAAATCGAAATTAAAGCAGCAGTTAAAGGAGCTTTGGGAACAATTGGAAAGAGAAAAAACGCTTGTTGTTTTATTAAAGAACAGTTGTGAGATGGCAACCGACGGCTGGTGCCAGGCTTTGAAATATTGGCGGCGGGCGTTGTACTCCGGTATTCGTCGGGCAAACCGGTGGATGTGGTTTTCTTTTTTAAGCAACATGTTTTGGATGATCCTTGTTGCAATGATTTTGTTTAAAAATGGTGGTGAGTGATGCTGGGTGCGGTTGCTTATATGACGGCTGACGAGAAGCGGGCGTTGCGGGAAAATGTTGAGAGAATGTCGGCGGATGCCGAGATTGACCGGGATGCGGTTTATGAGGCAATGGTCAAAGGGCATATTTTTATTAACGACCTGATTCATATTCAGCAAATGAAGAACGGGATGTTGAGGAATATCGGGTTTGAGCCGTTTGCTTTTGAGGCGGCAGATTATATCCGTATCGGACAAAAAGAGACGGAGGAAGACCGACGCCGGGAATTGTCTGTAGTGGTTACCGAAAAGCTTAAAAATATGCCGTCGGATGAGCTGGATCGGATTGTGGTTGACACAAACAAGTTTAGCAGTGTGCTTGGAAACGTTGTGCAATTGCGGGGAAGTGAAAAGGAGCCGGTTATGGATATTGTAAAAGAAGCTGACGAAAAAAACAATGTCGGCGGCATTGCTGTCGACAGGCTGCGTTCGCTGATCGAACGCATTGAACGCCTGGAAGAAGAGAAGAAAGCCCTCTCGGGTGATATTCGCGACATATTTGCCGAAGCCAAATCGGCCGGCTTCGACGTCAAGATTATGCGGGAGATTTTAAAATTGCGCAAGATGAATGCCGCCGACCGCGACGAACAGGAGTACCTGCTCGACACCTATCGCAAAGCGCTTGATTTATGAGATTTCCCCTATTTCCTAGCAGGCGGCCGGCCGTCTGTTGTGATGCCTGATCCGAACGATGGCGCAAACTCGAGGGGAAACGGTTTTTAGAGGCCGCATATTGAGAGTGAAAATCAGGCAAGCCGGACAATTTTTTAAGGGAGAAATTATGACTGAGCAATTTTTGAAAAGATGCGCAAGGTGCAAGGAATTGAAACCGGTGGAAGACTTTTCCCGCAACAAACAAAGCCGTGACGGTTTGTGTTATTATTGTAAAGTCTGTGACAAGGAGAGAGCAAGGGAACGTTACGTTAAATCTCGGAATAAAAAAAAAGGAAAACAAGATACTTCTGCCGATGATGGATCCGACTGTAATAAATCAATAAAAGTGCGTCGTCGCGGTCGTCCGTCGCTGACAACACAAAAGAGCCGTGTCCGACAATCGGTGTTACAACCGCAATCGTTAAAGAAGGCGATTCCCGATTATAAAAACGGTAAAGTGATTTTTATTGATGAAACGACGATGCGGGCAGAGACAAAAAGTGGTTTTGTACGGTTTGAAAAGGTGTGTCCGCCGAAGAAACGGATAATCTCGCCAGCGCTCAAACGGTCGAAGAAGGTTGTGAAAAATGTTTCCGGTTACCATCGTTCGGATGCTTTAGACGGCTGTGTCTTTCGGGTATTGAAATATGAGAGACAAGGCGGTGCGAGGTATTCTATAGAAGAAGTTCGTACGGGCGAGCGTTATTTTCGTGCATTTGCTGACAAAGAAAAATTTTTGGCGGATATTTTGTCGCTTGTAAAAAATTATTGAAGGAAGGATGAGATATGACGAGAGAATTTTATGAAGTGCCACTGGTTGATATTATGGATATGCTGGAAGATATCCCGCTGTCTGTTATGGCCGAAGTGATGACGTTGGTGCGGGATTATTGCCGGTATTGGGATGAGTGGGAGACGGACGACGGTTTTGAACTGCCTGAAATGTCCACCGCTGCACGGATCGTATGGAACCATATAAAACGCGACTTGGCCGAAAGCAATAAAAGATATTTTCTGAACAAAGGCAAGCAAAAGCGGTAATAAAACAATGGCGGAATTGATCAGAGATGCGTTCATGGTACCGAGAACCGTGCGGGATGCCCTGCTGGGGGATTTCCCGCCGGAGGTCTTTTGCGAAGTGATATGCGCTATTGACGATTACGCCAGATATTGGGAAATCCATCAAACCGGCGAAGGGTTTGACATTTCTGATTTGTCGCCGGTGGCGAAGGTGGCTTTCAAAATGGTTTATAAAACCATCACAGAATATAATTCACGATATCTACAGAAGGTTTTAGCCAACAGTTGGAACGCTTCTTCCGGTTGGGAGAAACGAAGAGGGGCCGACGAAAGAAACCGTCGTCGGCGGGAAGCTTATGCCGCCAAAAAAGGACGGATTAAGGAAGTAGATTGTTCGGAGTTGGTAGGTAACGACAAAGATGACGCCACCGCTGCCGGAAGGAACGAAAGGGTTGCCAAAAAAGAAGAGGCGGTTGTGGATAACATGGGCGTTTCGTCTGATTTTATGGATGACGAAGAGCTGTCGAACGGTGACGAAACGATGATGAAAGCGGTGACGAAGACTGTCGATGAAGCCTTATCCAGCAATGGTTTGAGCGAAAGTATGCGATCGCATGGGGTTATTGGTTTAAATAACAACCTCGTTAAACACTCGGTTGTTATTGAGGAAAGGGGGTATGGGGGAAAACAAGTTATTCACAGGCCGGTTGTGGATAATCCGCCGGACGATCACCCGTCAGACGGCCTGACGGGCAATAACCCTGCCGCCGTGCCGGCGGAGGGCAGTAACCGGCGTTTGGACGCCGGCAATAAGCCGGATCCGCCTGATGCGGATCCGGCGGCGGAGAGCGCCGGGAAGCCAAAGCCGGACGCTTTGGCGGCAATGGGCAAAGGGCAATGGGAAGCGCAGGCTTTCGGACTGCCGGCGGAGGGCAGGGAGATGCCGGAAACCGGCAATGTTCCGCCTGAAGGCGGCAATAAGCGGCCCCCAACCCGGCCTTCCCCCGGCGCGGGGGAAGGAGAAAGCTCGGCAAGTGTTCATGTGCGCGGCGGCGGATGGGACAAAGACCAACCGCCAAAGCGCTGGCCGGCTGGCGATGAAGTGGTGATTTTGCCGGATTTCCGGCTTGATTTTCTGGACCCGAAGATTGCGGATTTGAATTTCTTGGATGATTTTCTGATCCGCGGGGTTGAGGACAAGCTGAAGGCGTGGAAAACGGGCCGTTCGGTTGAGAAATGGTGGATCCGAAGACTGATTTTCAGGTTTGCCGAAAATCAGAGACGGACGGAGAGCCTGTCGGCAGAGCTGTTGCGGCGGGCGCGGTTGAAACAAGGAGGAGCAGATGACGGAAGCTAAGGTTTTTTTATGGAACAATTTGCTTGAACAGGTTGTCTTTAAGACCGGGGTGCCGGATGAGGTTATTTGCGGGAGAAGCCGGAAGTTTGAGGCCGTCACCGCCAGAATTGTGTTTTATTGCGCTTTGCGGATGGCCGGGTTTTCGACGGTGAAAATCGGGTGCAGTTTCGGACGCAACCCGGCAACGGTTATTCGAGCAACCCGTGAAGCACTGCCGCGGATCAAAGAACTGGCGGCGCTTGTCTGTCTTGACGCCGGCGTTACTCCCCGGGATTTTTCCGATCGGAGAAAAAACAGTCGGCGTCGGCGGACTTTTAAGAAAGTCCCGGATTATAAAAACTGCTGTATCAGAATTGCGGAGGCATAAATGACGGAAATGGAGCTTTGCAAAAGGAAACTGGAGAGGGCGGTGGAGATTCACCGGCTGGAGAGCCGTCCGGGACCGATCGGGGTTGTCTGTGCGTTGGGGCTGATGATTCCGTCGCACCTGTGGGCAAGTGATGCCGATGATATGATTGCCGCTGACAACCGTGACTGTGACGATGCGAGAACGGTGATGGACAACTGGTTTGCAGGCCTTTCGCGGCGGGAAAAGCTGGTGGTGTTTTTCCGTGCGGGAGGCATGGGCTTTAAGACGTTGATGCATGTTTTGGACACGGAGTTCAAAATTGACGCGACTTCAAGGACGACGCTGTCCGCAGACTACCAGCGCGGCATGCTGAAAGTGTTGATGAACGCCAAAGACCATGGGCTTTGGACGGTGTTTCCGAATTTGTGAAAAACGTTTTATATGATGTTGACAGAATACTTAATTTAGTATATATTAAAAATAGGCAAGGGAAACTTGCCTATCCCGCTCTACGTGAGTATCGGGCTTTGAAAACCTGGCAACAGGTATGCCGGGTCGCTATGTAGATGAAGATGACAATTTTTACATAGCGTGGACAAAAGGACTCAGGTATAATACGTGAGTCCTTTTATTTTATGCCTAAACCGTTTTTAACAGCAATAAGCAATTTTTCCATTTGTTCATTAGATATGACGCAATTTAGGTATTTTCTTTTACCAAACTGATCTTTTCCTAATTTGATAGGAGATAGTCTGTCAAAGCAGACTGTATTGATCATATCTGCCTTTACCCAGTGGGTTTTGCAGTCAAACGGTTTAGGAAGACGGGCAGGTAATTCTATTTCCATATGGTAGTCCATAAGGTATTCTGGTTTTGTTGTGCTCAAGGGAACAACGGAACATAAGTTGCTTCTTGTCCTGAAACGAGGAGAAATAACTATTACCGGACGTGATTTTACCATTTCGGGTATGATAAACCCTTTATAATCACAAATAAGTACTGCACCACGTGGGGGATGATAGTTGAGCATATTTAATCTCCTTAATATTGTTTCTTTATAACACTTTCTTAAGCTTTTTTTCAAGGAAAAGTTATCCACAGCAAATGTTTAAACATGTTTAAACATTTTTGTGTTGGACATTTTTTGCGGTTTTGCGCTATAATTTTTATATGATGAACAAATGGGTTCAGATATTTCTCGCTTAAAAAATTGTTGGAAACCCCGGAGGGCTTAAGCTTTCCGGGGTTTTTGCGTGGAAACGTCAACGTGGGGTAGTTTTCTTACTCGAAAATACGCGCGCGAGAGAAAAATATAAGCGCAAGGCCTTGAAAAATAAGGGCTTGCGGGTGGTTAAATATGGGGCTTTAACGAGGCAGTTTGAGGGCAAAAATGCTGACAAAAGAGGAAATAAAAGCAAAATATCCGCTGGGCGGGCGGCCTCCTAAATTTAAAACGCCCGAGGAATTGGCCGAGAAGATTTATGATTTTCTTGAGCACAGTCTGAATCGAATTGTGGAGTTTCCGGGTAAGAGCGAGGTTTTGCGAGTTAATGTTCCGGCGCCGACGACCTTGGAGGCCTTTTGCGTTTTTTGCGGGATACGAAAAACGACTTTTTACGCATATGGGAAAAAAAGAGGCTTTGAAAATATCGTAAACCAGTATGAAGCAATTGTCGAGGAGTTTTGGGTAAGGCAGGCGGCGGAAGGAAAGCCCGGTAACAAGGCCGAGTTTATTCTTAAAAATATGAAAAACTGGAAAACCAGCAGTTGGAATGATGATAGAGACATTAATCTGAGCGGCGAGGTCGGCGGGGTGACGGTTCGGTTTGTAAATATGGCCGGCGGGGCGGAAGAGGAAAAGCAGGAAAGCGGCGGCAATGATGGCGGATATGCAAATACCTGAAGCTTTTGCGCCGCTGTTGACGGAGAGATGGCGTTACAAGTTTTATTACGGCGGGCGCGGCGGCGGCAAGTCTTATGCCTTTGCCGACAGTCTGGCGCTTTTGGGGGCGCAAAAGAAAATATTTGTCGCCTGTTTGCGCGAAATTCAGGATTCAATCAAAGATTCCGTTTACAAGCTGTTGAAAGAGCGAATTGAATTGTATCAACTGCCCGGTTACCGGTTTTATGAAGACCGGATCGACAACGTTAAAACCGGCAGCCGGTTTATTTTCAAAGGGTTGCGCGACCAAAACAGCCAGAACATCAAGTCGCTGGAAGGCGTAGATTATTGCTGGATCGAGGAAGGTCAGACGATTACCCGCAAAAGCTGGGATATTTTGAATCCGACCATCCGTAAAGACGGATCGGAAATCTGGATTTCGATGAACAGGGAAGAGGAGACCGACGCTTTGTGGGTTGCGCTGGCCGCTAACCCGGACGAACGGACGCTGGTGCGCAAAGTCAATTATTATGACAATCCTTTTTGCCCGCGAGAGTTAAAGCAGCAGGCGGAGAAATGCAAACGCGAGGATTATGAAAGCTATCTTCATGTTTGGGAAGGGGATCCGCTGCCGCAGGGAACGCTGAAGCTTATCTCGAGCGCCGACGTTCACCGAGCGCTGGCGTTTAAGATTGACAACGCCAACAACATGCTGCCGCTTGTTGTCGGGGTGGACGTGGCGCGGTTTGGCGACGACCGGACGGCAATTTGCCGCCGCCGCGGCCGGCAGGCTTACAAGATGCAGACCTATAAACATCTGGACACGGTGGCGGTGGCCAACCTGATTGTGCGGATTATTCGGGAAGAGAAGCCGGTGCGGGTTAATATTGATGCCGGACAAAACGGCGCCGGGGTGATTGATTTGCTGATCGACCGCGGTTATCAGGAAGTGGTGCGGGAAGTAAACTTCGGATCAAAAGCGCAGGACACCGAGCGTTATGCCAACCGGCGGGCGGAGATGTGGGGGCGTTTGAACGACTGGTTGAAAACCGAGAGCGGCGTTTCTCTTACCGATATGCCGGGGATTCTGGAGGATCTGACGGCAGTTAACAAGGGGTTTGACAACCGCGGGCGGCTGATGTTGGAAGAAAAGAGAATCATCAAAACGCGGTTGGGCTTTTCGCCGGATTTAGGTGACGCGCTGGCGTTGACGTTTGCCGAAGCGTTTTATCCGTCTTCGCTGCAAACTGTGCAGACTGAGTTCGTGGACGGCAACGTCTATGTTGACGATGTAGCAGGCGGTTTTGTCGACGGTAATATTTATATTTAATTTTCAAATTTCAGGAGAAAGAGATGAGTTCGCTTATTGGGGGCAGTCCTAAGGTGGCGCCGACGGTGGTGGAAGAAGTGAAACCCGAAGTAATCGACAATTCTGCCAAAACGCAGGAAGAAGAACGCCGCCGGAGACGCCGTCAGGGTGCGGCCAGTCAGTTTTTGTCGGGACAGACGACGACCGGCGGCATAACCACGACCAAAACCACGCTGGGGGCTTGAAAGCATGACGGAAGAACGGGTGAAATATGCCTTGAAAAGGCTGTCGGCGCTGAAAGATAAACGGAAATTCTGGGAGCCGTACTGGGACAAGGCGGCCGAACTGTGTTCGATCAATTCCAGAATCTATATTAAAGATGATAAGGGACGTTTTGTACAAAAAGTGTTTGATACGACCGCGCGTTCCGATCTTACCCGTTTTGCCGCGGCATTAAAGTCAATTCTGGTGCCGAGCAATCAGCGTTATCACCGGATCAAAGCCAGCAGGCCGGGGCTGGATGACAATGATGCCGTTCGGCGTTTCTTGGAATATGTCAACAATCTGCTGTTTAAGTTTCGTTATGCCGCCGGATCCAGCTTTTCAAGCGAGGCGGATATGATGCTGACGCAGCTGGGATTGTACGGACAATCTCCGTGGCTGGTTGAAGATAACGTCGGCCGCGGCATTTCTTACCGCACGATTTTGATGGCCGAAATCTATTGTGACGTGAACCGTTTTAACCGGGTGGATACGGTTTATCGGGAATATGAAATGTCACTAAGGCAGGCGATTAAGGAATTTGGCAGCCGGGCAACGGCAAAGATGAAGGAACGATTTGAAAAGCAGCCGGACAGCAATGTCCGGCTGTTGCATGTGGTGGAGCCGCGTGAGGATCGGAAGCCTTTGCGGCAGGATTATTCGGGAATGCCGTTTGTGTCGTATCACATTAATCTGGACGACGAGGGCGGAGAATTGATCTATGAGAGCGGCTACCGCACGCAGCCTTATATGGTGCCGCATTATCTGGGGATCCCCGGGTCGGCATACGGCGACAGTCCGGCATTGCAGGCCTTTTTCGATATTTTAACCATTAATGAAATGAGCAAAACCGTGCTTCGGACCGGGCAGTTGCAGGGCAATCCGCCGATTTTAAGCGCCGCTAATATTGCCAACGCCGCCAGAGCCGGTACCGCCGGCGCGTTAATTCCCGGTGCAATTGATATTCAGGGGCGGCCGCTCTTGGCGCCGATGCAATACGGCAACAATCTGTCGATAACACTGGAGTTGCAAAATCAGGTGCGGGAAGCAATCCACAACGCCTTTTTGCAGCCGCTTTTCCTGTCTTTGGCGCAAACCAAGGAGATGACGGCCGAGGAAGCCCGTTTGCGCGAACAGGAAAAGGCAATGCTGCTGGCGCCGATGGGCGAGAGGATCAATTCCGAGTGGATGGTCGGCAATTGTGAACGGGAAATTGACATTATCCGTGAGTACGGGCTTTTGGACGAAGTGCCGGACGAGCTGATGGAGGACGGCAGTTTGCAGATTGAGTTTGAAAGCCCGCTGGTACATATGCAGCAGGCGGGAGAGATTAAAGGCGTGTTTGAAACCTTGGAAAGCGCGATGTCGCTCTCGCAGGTGGATCCGACGGTGCTTGACCGGATCGATATGGGCGAGGCCTTGACCATTATTGCCAACTACAAAGGCGTGCCAAGCCGGATCTTGCGGACGCCGGAACAAATTCAGGCGCTGGGTGAGGCCAGGGCGCAGCAACAACAGGCCGAGCAGCTGTTGCAGGCGGCGCCGGTTCTGTCGCAGTCGATGAAGAATTTGAAGGAGGCGGGCGCATGATAATTGATTTATGGGCAAAGTATAAGCAGGTGCGGGCGTTAAAGCGCCTTTTTTTTGATCCTGACGGCAAATTGAAAGAGGATGCCAAAATCGTTCTTGAATGGTTGAGGGACGAAGTTGGCGCCAAAGGGCGGCGGTTAAACGAGAGCGGAATGTCGCTGCTTTTTTCCGCGGACGGACGCTTTGACGCGGCGGCGGTGGCGTATATGGCCGGCAGTCGCCGGGTTTATGATTTGCTGATCTCCAGGCTGGCGGTGGATGAAACCGAGGTATTCAATCTGGCGGCCATGACCGAGGCCAAAAGAGAAGACGATTTGTTTAACGATTTAACGCAAATTTGAAAGGAAAAGGAATGAGCGAAGATATTGACACGCTGCCGGATGAGCCGGCGGCGGAAAACGTTAATGCGGAACCGGCGGCGGATTTGGCCGGGGCGGAGAACGCAGCGCCGGCTGACAAGTTTTATATTCCGGCCGAAGATAAAACGGAAGAGTGGAACGAACTTTATTCCCGTTTGGGGCGGCCGGAAACGCCGGACAAATATGAAATCAGTTTCCGCGAAATTGACAAGCCTTTTGCAGCCACCATGCAAAAGGCTTTTTTTGACAACGGGCTGAGCCAGAAGGCGGCGGCCGGTTTGGTTAAGGCCTGGGACGACATGCAGGAAGAACAGGCAAAAATGTGGAACGAACGGTCCAAAGCCGAGATGGAAGCCTGGCAGCAGGCGCAAGGTGACGGACTGGCAAAAAATCAGGAACTGGCGCGCCGGGGCGCGGCGGCTCTTGGTCTTGGTGAAGAGGCGGTCGGTGCAATGGAAGCGGCAATCGGCACCAGGAACTTTATGGATCTTTGCTTGAAGCTCGGAAACGCTTTGAGCGAAGACACGGCCAAAGGCCTGAGCGGCGGCGGTGCTTCGAAAGACGAGGCAATGTCGACCGTCGATTATTTAACCGAAATTTTTGAAAAAGCGAAAGGAATGAGAAATGGCTAATATTGATGAGCCGGCAACTTTGCGCGAGTTGTCGAATGAATATGCAAAAAAACAGCCGAAGCAAATTAATTATCTGCTAAAAAGAACACCGATTTTGGATTGGATGCTGTTTGAACGGGCATCGCATCCGCTGTGGAATGTCGCGGAAAAGAAAACCGAAATTAACGGTCCAGGTTTTGTGCCGATGAACTCGCCGATGCCGAAAATGTCGACCCGTTCTGCCTTGGAGCAGGTTGATCTGAATATTATGGGCGGCGAGATTTTTGTTCCGCAGGACAAGGCGGTAGCTTTCGGCGGGTTGGCTAAATACCTGGCCAAGCAGATGCCGAGCATTCTTGCCAAAGCCGGCATGCAGACGGAAAAACACATTATTTATACAAATTATCGCCGGTATGCGATTGACAACGGAAACGTGCAGACGGCAGGGGGAACCGAAGGTTTGTATTCAATAGTATTTGTCCGGCAGGTTCCCGGCGAGTGTTGCGGCTTGTATTCGCCGGAAGGTTTTAAGCAGGGGGCCATGCTTGACGTGCAGCCGCTTTACGGCGGCCAGCTTTGCCACGACGAGAACGGCGTTGCCGGTTATTCTACGCAGGTCAAAGGCTATTTCGGCGTGCAGTTGATGAATCCCTATACCTGTGCGACAATCGTCAACATTTCCGAAGATAATCTGCCGACGATCCGACAGATCAACGAAGCTTTGTTGCAGGTGCAGGCGGATGAAGGTGACACTTGTATAATGATGCATCCGCGGGTTTTGAACTGGCTGGGAGAGGCTTACAAAAAGGAAATGATCCGTATGACTAATGACGAAAAGAATGTGAACTTCCTGATCGGCAAGTGGAGCGGTATTCCGATGGTTTCGTCGTACCAGTTTATGGCAGGCGACGAACCGCAGGTGGTTTTGGATTAAAAGGAGAAGAAAGAATGTATAAACATAAATTGCGGGTGTGGGGAGAGGATCTGGCGGTTGCGGATATTTCTCAAACCAGCGTTGACGGCGAGGCCGTCAACGGCGGCGGTACCAACGGCGGACTGGTCGTCAACGTGATTGCCGAAAGCGCGGTCAAGGTTGCCGGCTCGGTTACGGTCACGATTTTGGGCGATGACGTCAAAGACGGCGGTTTTTCGACAACGGAAACAAGCGCGAATTTGACGGTGGGGGATTATGCCGCCGGTGATTTGATTGCGCAGATTGCTTTGGCGCCCGATGTTAAAACCTGGCTGAAGGGCAAGGTTGCCGGCAACAGTTCGGCAAGCGGCACTATTTGCGTAACCCTCGGTTATCTGGCCAGATAGGAGGTGAGAGATGGCAAAATTCGTAGCTTTGAAAGAAACGCTTGACGGCGGCAAGATTATTACTGCCGGGGCGGTTGTTGAAGGAAAGGATTTGGACAAACTCAATCCGAAGCTTTTCCGCAAGGCAAACGCACAGGAGAGTTTGACGGCAACCGAAAACAAAACGGTTGTTACCGATAAGCAGATTGCCAAAGTTCTTGAGCAGGTGAAGGCGGCGGCTCTTGCCGAGCTGGAAGACAAAATCACCGAAAACGTGATGGGACGAGTAGAGAAAATGCTTGAGGAAAAAATCCAAAACGACAAACTTCCCGAAAATGAGGCCTGACGCAACCGTCGGGCTTTTTTGTTAACAAAACAGGGGCCGGATTGCCGGCTTCTGTTTTTTTTAAGAGTTTTTAAGAAAAGATGAGTATCGAGATAATCAACCGCGCTTTGATCAAAATCGGCGAAGGGACGATCACGTCGCTTTCGCAAAACCCGTACGGAGATTTGATGGGGCTGGTTTATGAGGATCAGCGCAAAATGTTGCTTTCTTCGCATTACTGGCGTTTTGCCTTGAAACGCGCGCGTCTGGCCGAACTGGACGAGGAAACGGGATCAACGGCGTTTACCCACGCCTATGCTCTGCCGGCCGATTATCTGCTCTTAAAAGATTTCGGCGAGGTTTATAAAATGCCGAACGTAAGCGATGTGATCATGATGCCTGATGTTCGTTATTCGATTGAAGGCAACCGGATACTTTGCCGACAGCCCGGCAATATCAATATCACCTATATTGCCGACGTTTCCGATCCGAAGCTTTTCACACCGCTTTTCAAAGAAGCGCTGATTGCCCTGATTGCCGCTGAAATGAGCGTGCGAATTAAGCAGAACGCTGAATATAAGCAGTTGTTTTTGGCCGAATTTGAAAGTTATATCACGCAGGCGCGACTTAACAATGAGATTGTGCGTGATATGGAAACGATGCCGGACAACAGCTGGGTAACCACCCGCGACACGTGGAGTGCGGGCGAATGGTAAAACCGGTCTTAAATCAATTCAACGGCGGCGAGATCAATCCGTGGCTGGAGGGGCGGATCGATTTGCCGAAATACAATTACTCGGCCTCCAGAATGCTGAACTTTATTCCTTTGGTGGAAGGCGGGGTGAAGCGCCGCGGCGGGTCGCATTTTGTGGCGCCGGTTAAGGAAGTGGATGCGGTTTTGTTTAAGATTGTGCCGACGCCCTCTGAGGCAACCGTTTACATCAACAACGAGATTGCCGATGAGCTTTATGTGGCGCCGGGCGAGAAAGTGAGCTATTCCGTCAAACTTGACGGCTATTTTCCGGTGAGCGGTACTTATATTGTCGAGGAAGACACGACGCTGAACATCTCTCTGGTATCCACGCTCTACCGGGCGACTTTAACGGTCAAGACAATTCCTGAAGACGCGGACGTCTTCATCAACAGTCTGCGGCAAAATCCGGCGGTGGTTACCCGCGGCGCAACGGCGGCTTATGAGGTGATGAAAGACGGCTATGATACAAAGACCGGCAGTATTCAGGTTAATGCTGACACGGAAATTACGGTTAAACTGGCTATGAGTTTTGAAATCCGCACGGCGGAAACGGGGGCAAAAATTGTCATCAACGGCATAGAGCAAAGCAAAATTGAAGTTCAAAAGGGCGATTTGGTTACCTGGACCGTATCAAAGCCCGGCTACAAAACCCAAAGCGGCAGCCAGACGATTGAGCGGTCGACGGTTTTATATGTTGATTTGTATGAAAGCGGTTATGCCTTAAACGAAGTCATTTTTGAAAAAAGCACCCCCGGCACCTACAAGCTGAAAGTTAAGATAAGCGGCTATTATCATTTGTCGGGTTGCGGTGCCGCCGGCGCCCATGCGTGGTATGGCGGCGTTGGTGGCAGCGGCGCGGCCTTTATGGGCAAAGTCTGGTTTGATGCCGGGGACTACACGATCAAAGTCGGCGAAGGCGGCCGCGGCGGATTGGCCAGCGGGCGCAACGCGACCAGAGGCGAGTGGTGGGGTTATTCTTCCGCGCTGGAAGTCAACGGCCTGACTTATTTGGCCTTCAAAGGAAAAAGCCTGATTGATCTGTGGGGCGGCCGCGGCGGCCATGGTACCGGAACATATGCCGAAGGCGGCGGCGACGGCGGCAAACTGGAGGTCGGCACTTTGAAAATCATTTCTTCGACCGTTAAATCCGCGGGCAAGAAAGAGTCGACGTCTTCGCTTTTGCAAAACGGATTTGGCGCCGGCGGCAAGGCGGGAGATTTGGGCGAACACGGCACCGGCGGTACCAACGGTTATGTTAAGATTGTTTATCTGGGGCAGGTTTAGGATGGCAGAGAAAACAAGCAAAAGAGCCGATCTGATCAAGTTTAAGTTTGCCGGCAACGCCGGTTTTATGCTTGAGTTCGGCGACAAATACATCCGGCTGTTTGCCAACCACGGCCAGGTTTTGAAAGACGATGCGGTTTATGAACTGGAAAGCCCGTATACGCTTGAAGACATTTGGAACGATGAGCTTGAATGCTACAATTTGCAATTTGCGCAAATCGGCGACGTGCTTTATATTTTTCACCCGAAATATATGAAAAAACTGACGCGTTATGCCAACGACGACTGGCGGCTTGAGGACTGGGAACTCTTAAACGGCCCGTGGAATCACGTTAACACCGAAGATATAAAAATCACCGCAAGCGGAACGACCGGAACCATCAGTTTGACGGCAGATGCAAATTTGTTCGCCGAAGACGACGTCGGACGTCTGATCCGGCTGACGCTGGTCAATGACGACACGACGGCATGGCAGGTCGAGGAGAGTGTCAGCAAAGGGGCGGTTTGGACGTCTGACGGCAAATATTACGAAGCCTTGAACGAAGGGACCACCGGCAACGTAAAGCCGGTGCATACGGAAGGCAGCCGTTCCGACGGGAAAGTGACGTGGAAATATCTGCATGCCGGTTACGGCACCGCCAAAATCACCGAATACGTTTCGGCGACCGAGGTCAAGGCCGAAGTGATTATTGAAATGCCGAAGGCGCTGGTAACCTCGCATTTTGAATTTGGCATGATTTATCCCGGGCGGAATTATCCGTTGTCGGGCTGTTCTTATAAAAACCGGTTTTGGTTGCTGATTGATGCCGACGACGGCTTGAAAGCCTGCGGATCTTATTCCGGCGATTTCAACAATTTTGCCGATCAGGAATTTGGCGAAGTGACGGCGGAATGCGCGGTTACGGTGCCGGTTAATTCAAAGGAATACAATCAGGGACGCTGGATTGCGGGCGGCGACGTTCTGTTTGTCGGCACCTCAAGCGGAGAGTTTTATATTGACGCGATTTCCAACGGTGAGGCTTTGGCCGCGGACAATGTGGCGATCCGTCAGATTTCAGGTATCGGCAGCAAGCCGATCCAGCCGATAGCGGTGGGTGGGCATATTTTGTTTGTCGACCGTTTCGGCACGTCGATCCGCGATCTGGTTTACAGTTACGAACGTGACGGTTATGATCCGCTTGATGCCTCGCTCTTGGGCAAACATCTGTTGTCGTCGGGTATTGTCAGCTGGGACTGGCAGGACGTGCCGGACAAACTGTTGTGGCTGGCAATGGCCGACGGGCGTCTGGTGTCTTTTACCTTTGATGCCCAGCAGCAGGTGGCGGCTTTGGCGCAACATGATTTGTCGGGTTCGGTCGAGGCGGTGGCGGTGATTCCCTCAAATGACGAACGCCGCGATGACGTATGGGTGATCGTCAAGCGTAAAATCGGCAACGTGATGAAACGATACGCGGAATGGATTGACGGCGGCACCCGGTCGGATTATCCCGATGATGTTGAATATATCCGCGATCCGGTCGCAAGAGAGAAAGCGGAGTTGGATTATATTCGCGATTCCTGCTTTTTTGTTGACAGCGGCCTGATTTACAACCGGCCGGTCGGTGATGTGACGACAAAGCTCTCCGGGCTTGATCATCTGAAAGGCTGCGAAGTGGCGATTTCGGCCAACGGACTGGAGCGTCCGCATCAGATTGTGGCCGATGACGGTTCGATCGAGATTAAGGAAACGGACGCGCGGGTGGTGGTCGGGCTGCCGATCGGTTCGGTGCTTCAGCCGCAAAAGATATATGTTCAGTCGGACAGAGGCATGGGGCTTTCGTGCGTTCAGCGGATTGATCATCTGACGTTGATGGTTTACCGTTCCGGTGGCGGGACGGCGGGGCCGGCATATGACCGGCAGCAGGAAATTTTATATCACAGCGGCAAAGAACTGGCAGCGGGCGAAGTTCGCCTGTTTACCGGCAACGTGGTTATTCCGTGGCCTGACGGTACTTCTTTGTTGAAAGACCGTGGGGCAAACATTATTATCCAAAACAAAAGCGTTTATCCGATGCTGATCCAGGCGATTGTGCCGAGTATGCAAAGTTCGGCATAATTGACAAGAAGCATATTTGAATATATAAAAGAAAAGCCCGGTGCGGCAACACCGGGCAATTTCCTAAACCTAGGAAAGGAGTTGAACGTCCTATAACTCCAACCTATGGGTATAGGATAACCTTATTTGATTAAAAAGTCAAGTAAGCTTTCAACTCCTTTCCGCATTATGCGAAACGGAGGTGAAAAGGATGATAGTAAAAATTATTATCATCATTAAAAAACTAAAAATTTTCTTCTTGATAAAGAAGTAGATTTTGGAAGGAGAGCGAGCAATTGCTCTCCTTTTTTGTCGGGAGGTTGTTTTGATAAGAAAATTTGAAAAACCGGATCTGAAGCGGATCGCAATTCAAAGGGAGCAGGAAGGGGAATTTGTGCCAGAGGCTATTCCCGACGGCGCCGAAACGTTTGAGACGGGCGGGGTAATGGTGGCTGTTTTCTGGTACGTGGAGATAACCCCTAAACGTTTCGCGTTGTTTTCCGTCATCAATGCCGGGGCCGGGCGGAAGATGCTTCCTTTTGTGAAGGCAATGCGCCGGCTGATTGAACAAAGAAGCCGGGAACTTTCGGCCGAAAGGCTGGAAATGACGGTCTTGAACGGTTTTAAGGCCGGTGAGCGGCTGGCGCGGCTGCTGGGCTTTGAATATGAAGGAACCATGAGAAAGGTTTTTAACGGCAAGGATTATCAACTGTTTGCGAGGATATTTCAATGAGTGCGGGAGTAATGGGCGGTTTGGCGGCGGCTCAAACCGTTATCGGCGGTTATCAGGCTTATCGGCAGGGAAAAGCGCAGGCGGAGGCTTATAACGCCAACGCCGACATTTTGCGACGAAACGCCCAGCAGGTGCGTTTGGAGGGAGCGCTTAACGAAGACATACAGCGGGCCGAGAACCGGCAGCAGTTGTCAAAAACAAGGGCTTTGATGGGGGAAATGGGAATTGCCGACAGCGCAACCGCAATCGGTTCTCTGGCGCAAGATGCGGCCAACGCCGAACAAAACGCGCTTAACATCCGTTATCAGACGGAGACGGCGGCCAGAAACTACATGCAACAGGCAAGCGATATGAACTTTTATGCCAAACAGGCCAAAAAGCAGGGGAAGAACGCGTTTCGGATGAGTTTGCTTTCGGGGGCGGCCAACGGCATTGCCGCGGCATATAATGCCAGCCAGCCGGTAGATAAGGAAGGACAGAAAAAATTTTCGTGGCTGTGGGGAGAATAAACGATGGTCGGAGAGGTAAAAAGAGGATATTTGAGCGGCACCAGGCTGGTGACCGAGAAACGCCCGACCTGGCGCGACAGCGGCATCAATGAGGTCGTGAACAGCGTGGCCGGCGCGGTGGAAGCGGGAAACAATTATTTTGAGAGGGAAAAGCAGCTGGTGTGGAAGCGCTTAAACCTTGAGGCGGCAAATTTGCAGACCGAGGAATTAAACGCGATCAAAACCGCAAAATCGATTGACGAGATTCCGGGCATTGTCAAAAACTTTCAGAAGAAGCTCAAAGACAACATGCGTGGCCAGAAATGGGGCAAGGAGTGGATGGAAAACCTCGGCAGCGGTTTTCTTTCGTATAACCAGCAGGACGTTCAAAACGCGTTCAGGGCTAAAGAAAAAGAGTTGGCCGGGATCAGCCTGAACGACACGTTGAAAGCCTATGCCGATCAGATTGCCGCCGCGCCGGAAGACGAGGCGGCTTTTTTATCTGCCGACGCCGACAGGCTGATTGCCGCCGACACTTATCTGACGCCGACCGAGAAAGAGAAAGCAAAGGAGAATTTTGCGAAGCTGTCTATCAATGGGATGGTAAACACCAACCCGGAAGTTGCCAAAAGAGCATTGTCCGATCCGGGACGTTTCCCCAACCTGTCGGATATTGAACGCAAGGAATACCTGCAAAAAGCTGACGATCTGCTGGCGGCAAAGGAACAAGACCGGATTGCGGCGGAAGAAAGGGAGAAAAAGCTGGTTAAAACGAAGGCTGATACGGAAATGTGGCGGGCTAATTATCTTGTCAGCCGCGGCCTGATGAGTAATGAAGAAGCACTGAAAATTATAGATGACAACTATGCTGCCTCTCCTCAAGTTGCAAAAACAATACGAGAACAAATTCTGTCACCCGACAAAGCAATGAGCGACCCGGATGTGTTAAAAGAGCTTGAGGAAAAAATTAAAAACAAGACGGCAACTAAAGAAGAGATTGTTTTTGCCAATATAGACAAAACACTGAATGACGAAGATTACAAGGAGTTGCTTGCTCAGGGGAAAGAGCTTGGCCTGTGGGCGAAAGACGGGGAAGACAAAGATGCTAAATACCGGGCAAATTTGTCGCTTGTTGACGAGGGTCGGGATGCGGTTAATCAGGCTTTTGTCCGCGGAGACTTTGACAAGACGACGAGAGACGCCCTGTTAAAGGATATTGATGAGAAAGAAAAAAACGCGACGGCCGCGTGGGAAGCTGGTTTGAAACTGAGAATGTCCCGGAACGAAGTTGTGGATGTGGACAAGGAACTGGCAAATTCCCCGTATCCGGCGCTGGCAACGGAGAAAGTCGACGGTTTGAGGAAGTATCAAGATGAAATTGCTAAAAAGACCGAAGAGGAGAAAAAAGCCGAACAGGAAAAGCAGAAGGCGGAAAAAGAAAAACTGGATAAGGCCATTGACAGAGAATTGCAGACAATTAAGGAACTGAAAGAGGAAAACCAAATCAATACCTATCTTGATTTGCGCAATCAGATTGACGAAGCGGTAAACGCCGAGGGACTGCCGGGAGAAAAAGAAATTAACGAGTTGGTACGCAACGGGGCTTTGACTGAAGAACAGGCCGGCAAGTTGAGAACCGCCCGGGAAAAGAAAGAAGCAGATTTTAAGCCGAAAAAAGTTTCCGAAGGCGAGAAAATGGAAAACATGAATACCTTGCAGGATGAAAAAGCGGCTTTGGATCATAACCCGACAGGGGAAGGATATGCCAGACTTGCCGAAAAGCTGAAAAAACTGCAAAGTGAGGGCGCTCTGCCTAAGGCCGAGGCGACAGCTTTTGATGAAGAGCTTTCGGCGGATTATGACGCGTTTGACGCGGCATTGATGGCGGAAGAAGGAGATGCGGGCTTAAGTTGGTATGAGAGCAATGATATTAATAACAAAATCCAAAATTATCTGGATGAGAACTTTAAGCAGATTTCAATCGATGAGAAAGAAGGAACGGTGGCAGAACGGGCGGTTAAACGTGCGCAAAATACAAGAAATGCAAGGTACCGGGTGATGCAACGTGCAATTTACCGGGCGGCGCTGGTTACCGCGGCAAAGAAACACGGGCTTGAAGACACCAGCAACAAGGGCATTAACGCCAGCGGGCAAAAAGAAGTTATCGCAGCTGAGGCGCTGGAGGAAACAAAAAAGCTGTTTGCACAGCAGATTTATCAGAATGCGGATGTGGCGGCGATTAACCCGACCAATATTTTGAGCAATGAGAACGGGCTGCAGCGGGTGTTGAGCGGTGCTGAAGACAAAGGCCGTGGTGAAAAGCTGGTCGATGAGCGACCGGTGAATGTGCGAGCAAACAAAAATGGCACGAAATTTATGGCAATGTTTGCCGACGGTTCTCAAAAAGAAATATCGGAAGACGCTTATAATTCTTATAAAGGACAAAAAAATGGATAAACTTCTTAACCAAATAACAGATGGAAATTTGCGGGCAACGAACGAAAATCAGTCTGACGAGTGGGGTGAGTGGGAACCAGTAGCAGTCACGGACGAAAATCAGTCTGACGAGTGGGGTGAGTGGGAGCCGGTTAATATTCCCAGCTATACGACGCTGGATGTGGACACCAACAAAGTTTATTCGGTGCCGGCAACGATGGATGAAACCGACACCCGCTTTGCCATCCATACGCAGGCAGAGAAGATAGGCAAGGATAATTTTCTGGGCAAAGTTCTGTTATTTGGCGGGCAGCTGGCGCTTGATTATGTCAAAGGAAAAGCAAAAGAAGCCGTCGGTGAGGCCAAACAGGCGCCGAAATCGGCTGCGGCAGGCGTGCTGGATATTGGGGCAAGTATTGCCAGAGGGGAAACGGATTTGTTATTTGATTATTTTCGGAGGAAAGAGAGAGCTGAGAAGGGGAAAAACAAGGGTTCTTCATCAATGCCGCGTTTGGGCTTGGCAGAGCTTTTCTTGCCGGATGATGTGGTCGAAGCCGGAAGAGCAGCCGATGAGGCGGCTTATATTGCCGATGAAATAAAGGGAAGAGCAGAACCCCGGATATCTCAGGAGATGGCGGAAAATCCGGTTTCACTGATGTATGGCGGCGAGTTCGATCGTCCGGTATCGGACGAAGAGTTTGATGCCGCGCAGAAAAACGCGCAAGAGCTGAACCAAAAAGCGGTGGCTTTGTATGAAAAATGGCGGCAGCACAATGTTGAAACCATCAATAAAATCAGTTTGGGGCTGATGCCTGAGGAAATGCGCGGGAAGAAAGATTTTCAAAACGTTATGTACGGGATCGGCAACAGTGCGACTTCTATTGCTGCTTCTATGGCGATAACTCTGGCGACGAAAAATCCGTATGTGGCTTCGGCTATGATCAGCAAAGCCTATTTTGATTCTTCCAAAAGCGAGGCTTTCCAAGAAGCGTTGGAACAAGGAGAAGATTTTGACACAGCGGATCTGCACTCGGACATTTTGGGAGCCGTTGACGGCGTGTTGGAAGGAACCGGTGACTTCATCATGATGGGGATTGCCAAAGTGGGAACGGCTCCGGCTTCCAAGGTATTGAAAAACGCCTTTGTCGGATCGGTTGAAAAAATCCTGAACAACCGAGCGGTGGCGGCGCCGGTTAAAACAGCGGTTAAAAACGTAGCCCGCCAGTCATCGGTTTTCAAAGCGGCAGCAAAAGGCTTTTTAACCGAAGGACCGTTTGAGGAAACCGTGCAGAATGTGCTGGGGGACGAATACCGAAATGCCATCGGCTGGCAGGATAAGTCGCAGGCGGATATCTGGGCGGACGGAGCGTTTGCCGGTTTTGTCGGCGGTATTACCGGTGCAGGCTTTGGCGCGGGCGGCACTATGCTTTATAACCATCGTATGAGAAACTGGAACCGGCAGATAAAAGACCAGGTGAAAGCTTATAACCCGGGCATTGACGATCAGACGGCACAAACAACGGCAGATTTGTTGCAAGAGACATTTTTGCAAGAAGGTGCGCCGGCAATTGACACCCTCGACCAGCTCCTAAACAAAGAAAAAGATCCGGACACGATGCCGGAAGGAATAGATGCCCGGAGTATCTCAGAGGTGAGTCGGCAGGTGATGAAAGAACGTTTTGGCGTGACGGACGAACAAATTGACCAATGGGCTAAGATTGTTGCGCCGATGATTGATGCCAGAAACCAGTATAACGAAGTTTATCAAAACTTTTATGAGCAGCTGACGGCGGCAGGACGTCCAAATGCGGAAGCGGATGCAGATGCCAGAATTATTGCGGCGCGAGCGGTATCGTTGGCAGTCAACGAAGGAAAATCGGCAGCGGATATTTTGGAGCGCTGGCAGTTGCGTATTGAAGACACAGAGCAGGGGAGCGCCGTTTATCTGGCAGAAAGAGAAGGAAACGGAAACTTTGAACAGGCAATGTATAAAAGTAAGCTTGATACTTTAGAGAACTTTGTTAATGATATTTTTAACAATCCAGAAGATACAAGCGCAAGGTATTTTGCCAATTTATCAAACAGCGGGGTTAATTTTGATATTCCTCGAGATACGGTTTTGCACGACAAAAAACACTCGTTGACAGCTAAAGAATGGACAGAAGTCGCTTCAAATATAGATAATATTGAAAGCGCGGCACTTTCCTCCAAAAAAAGATTTGATGGACAATCTGTATTGATGAAAGTGGCTACTCCCAATGGAAAGTACGGCGTTGTTTTTGAGCATATGAAAAGCGGGCGCAATATTGTTACAACGGCCTTTAAAGATACGGATGCTAATATTGACAACTGGATAAAAAATAACTCCGCTAGAGCGATGCAAACGGCATCCACTACCCAAAAGGGACTGCTCTCTAGTCGGAGTATGTCTGATATTATATCAGTTCTGGACAATAATGTCAACGATACTTTGTATCAATTACCTCAAAAAGCATACGGTGTTGATGGCAAAGCTGATATTAATACACCAGAGTTTAAGCGGTGGTTTGGCGACAGCAAAGCAGTGGATGAAAACGGCCGGCCGCTGGTGATGTATCATGGGACGGTTGCGGAGTTTGATGTTTTTAATGTAAAAAAACAAGGCAAAAATGATACAGGTTTTTTCGGTAGAGGTTTTTATTTTACACCGATAGAAAGGCTTGCGCGATATTACGCTTATAATAAAATTGTAATGCCGGTGTATTTGAAAATCAATAACCCTCTTGATTTGTCCGATATTGCTTATGAAGAAATACATAATATAGGAATCGAGCGGCTGAAAGAGTTGGGGATATATACCAAAGAGGCACAGCGTTTTATAGATAATCCCGTAGAAATTGAGAGAAATGGCGAAAAAGTTTTAGCAACAACAACACTGGAACATTATATTGCGGAAAACAAACTTGGGAAAAAACTATCTGATAATGCTAAGAAGAAAGGGTATGACGGCGTTATTGTAAAAGGAAAAGAATATGTTGTCTTTGAGCCTAATCAGATAAAATCCGTGTACAACCGCGGGAGTTTCAGCCGGACCGACGATAATATTTATTATCAGACAGCGTATGCCGGCAGCCGGGTTGACTATGACAGGCCGAGTTTGGAGGCAATCGGCACCGGTGAAGGGGCACAGGTGCATGGTTGGGGACTTTATTATGCTTTGGATAAATATGTTGCTGAGAGATATAGAAGAAAATTTGCACCGGATGAGAGAACTGCTGTATATTATAAAGGAAAAGAGATCAATTTTTCTTCACCTTTATATACAATCTATAACAATTTTGCTCCCACTAATGACGAAATTAAACGATGGCTTGAACACAAAGTCAAAAACATAGAAAAAAATCGTAAGGCATTCGGTGGTGCTTCAGAATTATCAAAATTAAAAGAAGCGTTGGCTATTGTTGATGAAGTTGATTTGTTAGAATTTGAAGAAAAACTGGTAGATACGGGACAATTACATGAGGTTGATATACCGGAAAATCCGTATTTGCTTGATGAGCAAAACGGATACGAAAAACAACCGGAACTTGTCAAAGAAGTGTTTGATAAAATAACTGAGAAATTTGGTATAAAAACAAGGGGAAGCATTACATATGCAGGTGAATCGCACGAGATAAACGGTAGATATGTATATAATCATCTGGCCGATAAATTAGGTTCCCCTAGAAAAGCAAGCGAATATTTACGCCAAAACGGCATTAAAGGCATAACTTATGATGGACAGCAAGACGGACGGTGTTTTGTTATCTTTAACCCTGATGATGTGCAGGTCATTCAGAAGTTTTATCAGAGGCAGGCAGGGGAAAGCAGACCACAGGGGGTGCGGGGGAGTTTTACCCGGCGACCGGATACCGGGGAAGCAATTATAAAACTTTTTCAAACTGCCGATGCCTCAACCGTCGTTCACGAGTTGGGGCATTTCTTTTTGGACGATATGCAGCGTTTTGCCGATAACCCGGAAACGGCAGCACAGTTGCAGGCAATATATCGCTATGTCGGTTCAAAGGACGGGAATTTGACAAGGGAACAACACGAGTATTTTGCAGATTCGTTTGAGGCCTATTTGTTGGAAGGGCGTTCACCCAATGCACTTTTGAAAAAAGTTTTTCGTCGTTTTAAGAGCTGGCTGCGTAATTTGTGGAGTGAAGTTAAGCGCTTGGACTATGTTAAGCTAAATGATGAGATTCGCAAGACCTTTGACGATATGCTGGGCGGCAGAAAGATTGATTTTGCCATGCAGCAGAGCGCGGCTAATATGGAAAGCAGACTGCAACGCGGTTTTATTTCCAACTGGGACATTAACAAAGCGATGGAACTGCTGCATGAAGGCAAAATCAGCAAGGCGGAAACGCAAAGCCTGATTGACAGGATGAAAAATAACGAAGTGGGAGCCAAGGATTTTAAGCAAAAGCTGAAAGATTTTGCCGCGTCGCAAAACATTAACAAAGAGAAATTGAGCGAATATGATTATAATTTTTATCGGCGGCAACTTGAAAATCTGGTTTTTGACCGGGAAAAGGTGCGCTCAAGGATTGAGCGGCTGTTGAACTGGACGAAGCCGCGGACGCAAAACGGCAAGTTGGTCGGACGTTTTCCGGACAAAAATTTGAACGATGCTTTTGACCACTTCCGCGACCTAGTAGTAATGGATAAGGATGCAGCCAGAGAACAGCAGCAGGAAAATGCCAAACTGATTGAAGAATTTATGCGCGAAGGCGGCGACATTGACGTTGAAAAGCTTATCTTTGAAAACAAACTGCTGGGGTTGGCAACCGGAAAAATAAGCGACCGGGCGCTTTTGGAAGTCTATGAAGGGTTGTCTGACAGCTACAATGCCGGTCGTTTGTCCGCCATGGTAACGGGAGAGATCAGAAAGGAGAGAAAAGCACGACTGATTGCCGAAGCCGAGGATGTCTTGACCGGCAGCGGTCGGATTAACTGGCGGGATGAAAAAAGAAGCTGGAAAGAAAAGGCGTGGAAAGCGCTTGAAGCAGCAGAGCGCGGACAGCTTTCATGGGGCGGCCTGATGGATGTTTTGTCGCGAAACGATAGGGAGTCGACCAGCGGCAACAGCAAGCTCAGCCGGAGCATGGATATATTCAACGCCGAGCAGAAGATGTATGCCGGCATTGTTGCCGATGGGGACAGTATTTCGGAAAAGCTGATGAACGCATTAAAGGGAAGCGCTAACAAAGCCATCAGCGTCAGCCGTTATATGGATAAAGAGCTGGACAAGAAGACAATGATTGAGTGGGTAGGCAACGAGAATATCGGCAAGCGCGGACTTCCGGTTAAGCCTGTTTTGATGCGCAAAGAGTTCAGTAAAGACCAGTTGATTGATATTTACATGAAAGCGCAGGATGAGGACACGCGGGAAATTATGGCGGCAGATCCGATCAACCAGTATAATGAAGAATTTTTGCGGCGGGTGAACGAAGAACTGACAGAGGATGATATTGCGGTGGCAAAGGCTTTGTTTGAGTTTTATAATGAAAATTATGAGCGCTTCAACCAATTTTACGAAGAGCATTTCGGCATCAGCCTGCCGCATAATAAATTTTACTCGCCGCGCTCAATGACCAGAAACGGCGTGAATGTTGATGACGGGACGCCCAGAGCCTACGCCAGCTTTTCAGGCGCCAAGCAACGCGTGGCTCAGGCCGGCAGCGCAACCATCAATTTTCGGGGCGCGTTTGCCGCTTTGCATAAATATGTGCAGGATCTTAACCATTATATGGGGTTTGCCGATGCCTTGCAGGATATTAACGCTGTTTTCGGCGACAAAAAGATCAAGGCAATTATTGACAATGTTTTTGGTGCCAAAATGAACAGGCGTATCCGTTATGAAATTGAAAACTTTGCCAACAACGGCAAAAAAGAAGATGTTTGGAATGCGTTGGCCAAAGTGCGGGCGCGTTATGCCAAATCTGTATTGGGGTTGAAGCCGGCGCTGGCGATTAAGCAAATAACGTCGTTTCCTGCCTATTGGGAAAATATACCGACAACCGATTTTATCGCCGGTCTGGCCGATTTCTTCCTTCATCCGAAACAGGCGATGGAAATATTGGGCAACACGACACTGATGAAAAGCCGGGACGTTAATATTATTCGCGATTTTGAAGTGATGTCTCAATCGGAAATGTTTAAGAACATGAAAAAAGCCAGAGGGAAATTCAAATGGAACGATTTTTTGATGGCAAATATTAAATTGGGCGATCGCTTTACGATCTACAGCGGCGGCTGGGCGCTTTATAAATCGGAACTGAAAAAGAACCTGAAAGCGGGGATGAGTGAGGCAGAAGCCAAGGCAAAGGCCTTGGAAACGTTTGAACGGGTAACGGACGAGACACAACAGTCCGGTCGTCTGAGCCAGCAGAGCTATATGCAGAGCAATGCGATGTGGCGGGCTTTTACCATGTTTTTAAGCGCGCCAAACCAGTATCTGCGCAAGGAAATTAAAGCAGTCAACGCCATGTTCAGCGGTCGGATGAGCAAAAAACAGATTGCAAAAACACTGTTTATCTATCATGTTTTGCTACCGATGTTTTTTCAGTTTGTCGCCGATGGTTTCCGTTGGGACGATGATAGTCAGTTGAAGGCGGTGGCGCTTGGGTCTTTGAACGGTTATTTCCTGCTCGGCAAAGTGATTGAAAACGCTATAAACGGCCGCGCCAGAATGTCGGTGCGCGATTTGGTGCCTTTTTGGGGGAGTCTGGAAGATTTCCAAAATATGGTGCTGAAATTTGCCGATGAGGATTTGGATGCGGAGGATGTATTGAAAGCGGTTAAAACCTTGGGTGAGTTGACGGGGTTGCCGCTGAAATATGTACAGGATGTTATCAACAATTTCGGCGATTATGCCAAAGCCGGCGAGCCGGGCAAGGAAGTCATGTTGTGGCTCGGCTGGTCGCCGTATGCTTTGCGCGATTTTGAGGATGAATAAAATTATTGATAATTAATTTTAGTTGTATATTATTGGTTTATTATATTAAGGAGTGGTGATATGAGAAAATTAAAGGTCACAATAATTTCCGTACTGGTTCTTTCTTTTTGGAATTTTTTTAAAAAAGATTTTTGGAATATTTTCGGTTCGTTTTTATTAAAACAGGGAACGGATTTTGATACGTTAAACTATAATTCAAATATGTATGGATACGTGGATGCGGTAATAATGTTTGCCGTTGCTTACTATTTTGCTATTGGTATTTCATCAAAATCGAAGAATAAGGACGATACGAAAACCGATATATCTTCGTTACAAAATCTAAAAAAAGATGCAAATGATTTTTTGAGGGTATGTTATGAGTTTATGCTTGGGATAATAAGCGTCCTAAAATGGCCAATAGTCGCAGCTCTAGTGATTGTTGTGATATATTTTCTTGGAAGGATAATGGGATGAAAAGAAAATTATTCTTTTTGTTTTTGGGGTGTGTTTTTTGTTTCTCCGTAAAAGCAAAAGACATATCAAAAGAAATGTCAAAGCTTGATATTGTATTGGATAATGCATTTGAATTTTCTCCAGAAGAAAAAGATGTTTTTCTTAAATATGCTGTGTATTATAGCTTCTTGATAGAAATTCCTAAAATATGTATGGATGAAGGCTTTTATTTACAGTCTCCGGCTGATCCTAAATTGCGGCTTAAATATGAGGAAATAAAAAATAAGTTTGACAAATTATCACTAAATGAAGATGAAAAAGCGGCATTTTTTGCCGGTGTTCAGTCTTCCACACGCCGAGAATTTAAAATTGCGAAGGGATTATTAATAATGATTTTTTTAGATTTAACTGAAAATAAATTGCGTATGGAAAAAGGGACTTTAACAAATATATCAAAGGAAGAAGCTTTGAAAAAATATGATCACCTTTTTTCTGCAAAGGATGTTTGTATGATTATGGATAAAACTATAAGCAGTGATTTTATAGATAGCTTTATAGCAAAACATATTTCTAATTGACAACCTCATATATTTATGTTTATTATTATAAACGAGCGGAAGCTCTGGAGTATCGAAACTCTGCATACACAGCGGAAAACGCAGCCGAAATTTAGCGTTTTTTTGTATCTAATTGGTTATTGTGGGATGGGTGTTAAATAAAGCCATGGCTCAATAAACACCACCGGACTGTGTACCGGCTTTCGAACGTCCCACAACCTTTATGTTTTCGAAAGGAATGCACAGATGGAAAAATCAAATAAAGAGTTGGAAGTTGAAAACGAGGCGCTGAAAGGTACCTTGAGTTTTGTGCTGGCCAAATTGAAGGAAATGGTCGAACTGCTGGAGGGCGGTTGCCATGAGTAATATTGTACAGTTTTATGACCATAAGATTGAACTGATCCGGCACAACGGGCAGGATTATATGACACTCTCCCAAATTGGGAGAGCGTTGGAAGTGCGAGAAAATAACGGGTTGTCGAAAATATACAATGCCCACAAGGAAGAGTTTGACGAAGAAATGAGCTGCCTGATCAAGCAGGGGCGGACACGGGTGCGGATATTCAACTGTGAAGGTTCCTGGCTGATCGGGATGTTTGCCCGGACGCCGAAAGCGGCGGCGTTTCGCCGCTGGGTGCTGAAGGTGCTGAAAACCGCGTCCGACGGTCCGGCGGCTCCGGTGTTGCCGACGGCGGATGCAGAGCTGAAGGACTGGTGCGCGAATGTGCTGGCGCTCTCGATTGAAAACCGGGTGAAAAAAGCAGTGGAAGCAGAGAGAGCGCGAATCCTTGAGCAGATCAAAGCGATTGCCGGATAATTATTGTTTGCAACTCAAAAGGGCTGTGTTTGTAAAAATGCAGCCCTTTGTTGTTGACTAAGAGTATTATTTATGCAAAGATACAATCGAAAGGTTGTGTCATGCGAAAGCTGACAATTCTTATTTGTATTTTTCTTTGCGGGGCGGCGCTGGCGGCAAGCCGGCAGCCGAACAAGAGCGTTGAGGTGTATTTTTCGCCTTCGTCCGCCTGTGAGGAAAACATTGTTAAGATGATCAACGGCAGCCGGCAGGAAATTGACGTTGCGGTCTATTCGCTGAACAATACGGATATTGTGGAAGCATTGAAAGAGGCCGACCGCCGCGGAGTGAAAGTGCGGATCCTGACCGATCGTTTGCAGGCGGCCGGCAGAAGTTCCAAGGTGCGGGACCTTTACCGGGCCGGCGTCAATATCCGGGTGCACTCGAAACATAAGATAGAGCATAACAAATTTGCGGTGTTTGACGGAGAAACGGCAGTGACGGGAAGTTATAACTGGACAGAGCCGGCCACCAGCAAAAACAGTGAGAACTGTATTTTTTTCCATGACGGGGCGGCGGTGGCAGCATTTTCCGAACGTTTTGTCTGGCTGTGGTCGGTAAACACAAAAGAAAAGTCCGACCGCTGGTTTGCGAAAAAAGAAGCGTTGGCGAAAGCCGATTGACAGCCGTTGGGGCTTGAGGTATGAAGAAAAAGTCCGGTGCTGGAACACCGGACTTAATTCTAAACCTAGAAAGGGGGAGAACCGGTAACGGTTCTCCTTTTTTATAACCGGCCGTCCGTTGCGGACGGCTTTTTTTATGGAGTGAGATATGACTTTATTTTCGGATGTGAGCAAAGTCAATTATGTGGCGGACGGGACGGCGACGGAATTTCCGGTGCCGTTCAAGTTTTTTAAGAACAAAGACGGGACCGCGCAGATAAAGGTTTATTCGGGTACCGGCGACGAGTTGAAAGTTCTGGAAGAAGGCAGCGACTACACGGTTGAGGGCAACGGCGAGGAAATTACCGGCAAGGTCGTGTTTGCGGCGCCGCCGGCGGAGAACGTGAAGCTTGCCGTTTTGCGCAACAAGCCGTTTTTGCAGGAAGCGGACTATATCAACGGCCAGTTGTTTGACATGGAGCAGCTGGAGGATTCTTTTGACGGTGTGTACATGAATTTGCAGGAGCTTCAGGAACAGCTCTCCAGAGCGCTTCTGGTTGATCCGGTTTCCGGCGATGATCCGCAAAACATTGTGGAAACGGTGCTCATGTATAAGAATGCGGCGCAGGCGGCGGCAAACGAAGCGGTAGCCGCAGCAGAACAGGCAAAGGCGCTGGTTGAACGAGCCGAAGCGGTGGTCGAGGCGTTGGGTACGCTGGCAGACGAAATTAACGGGGAGGTGATCTGATGGGAACGGTGGTTGAAAAAATCCGCTATATTGCCGGAACAAAAAGCGCTATTCGATCGGCAATCTTAAAGAAAGGGGTTGAAGTCGGAGACGAGGTGACTTTTCGGGCGTATGCGGAAAAGATTGCGGAGATTGAAGGCGGGCAAAGTGCTGCCGCGTACGTTTTTGAGAACAGCACACAAGACGGAGAGTTTCCTCTGAATGCGCTGACGTCTGACAAGGTGCAGACGTATCAAGATGACGAAAGTCTTAAAACCTGGCTGGAGACGCCGACCAAAGATCCGGCTTATATGGTTCTTGCCGCTGACAATATCAATGCTTTTGACAAAAACGTCGAAACTTATACCGGCCATTATAAAATCGTCTGGAAATTCCAGACGGCGGTTAAAGCCCGGAGTTTTAAGACCAAAGTGACAAACGGATACGACAACTGGCGTCTGTACGGCAGCAACAATCCGTTGTCGGTTTACAATGCCTGGATCGGGCGCGAATATTCCGACGAGACGGGAGAACTGTTGATAAATACGGCGGAGCGCTATCAGGTTTTAAGCGAAGTGACGCTTTCACCAAAGCAGCCGTATCAATATTATATCCTGACCGGTGCCGAAAACGGATCGTGCGACCTGTATGAAGCTTCGCTTCTGGCAACGTCGGGAACGGTTTCCTGTTCACTTGCCGAAGGAAACATGACGCCAACGATAAGAGTTTATTTGGAAGACTACATGCAGCTGATTACGCAGCCCTTTTATCACAAAAGCAAAACGTTCGGTGAGCAAACGCTGATTATGAAGCCTTATGAGGAAGGCGGCAATCTGATCAATTATACGGACGACGGTTCGGCGGTTGATATTAAAATGTATTTGTTGACCGGTACTGACAAGCCGGCGCTTTATCTGCTGTCGCCGGATGATACGTTCGAGCGGCCGGAAGGCTATGCGGATATGACTGAAGTGGCGGACTTATCTTTGCCGGCGCATATTTACAAAAACGCCGGCGGCGAATGGGTGATGGGAAAAACAGACTGATGCTGAGGTTTTTAATTGTGTTTTGGCTGGGGCTTTTGCTCTGGCTTTTTTTATAAGGAGGAAAAAATGTTTATTGTTAATAAAAAATTCAGCCGGGCATGGGAACCGGTGACGGAAGCGGCAACGGGGGATACTTTTGCCGTTCAGCCGTTACTTCGGGATATTGAGTATATCGTTTTGGATCGACAGCCGACGGAAGACGAGCGCGGCGGGATTGTTCCTGCCAAAGCGCAGCTGATGTTTAAAAAGGTCGGCGGAGATTTGTATTTGCGTGATCCTGACGGATTAGGCCCCTCGATTGTCAGCATTGAAAGGATAGAAGCATGAATGACGTATTGTATGCCGGCGGCGCGTCCCCGGCGACGGGAACGGGCGGCGGCGATATTGATGTGAGCGGCCTGCTGAAAACGGATGCTAGCAATCTGGCGCCGGCCGGAAGAGAAACGATTGCCGGGATTGCGGTTGCAAGTGTCAGCTTAGACAATCTGGCGGACAAGGATTTAAGCAATCTGTCGTCGGCCGGCAACGCGAAACTTCCGCACCTGTGGGTTTATTTTGCGGCGAAGAACATTTTGGCAAACGGTACGATCGGAGCCAACAAAGTTTCGACTTTTGCTTTGGATTTCTTGCCGGACGAAGGTTTGTACGAGATTATGGGCAGCGTATTTTTTACGTCGAGTTCAATCGTTACGGTCCGCGGCGCGTTGAATCCCTCAATTTATGACGCGATTGCGTCTTCGCCGACTGCCGGTGTTTTTCTGACGACGGGCGAATCCCGCTGTGCCGGTTTTTATGCCGCTTTGGTTAATAACAAGACGATCCGTTTTTCCAATACAGGCAACAACGAGGCGACCGGCGGTTATATCAATGTAATTGCATACCGAAAAGTAGGAGATTAGGAGAATGTTTTACGCTTTTATAGAAGACAATAAACTGGTCGGCGCCGGCGAGTGCCGCCAGTCGACGGAAGGCGTCGACAATGTGGAAATTTCGGAAGAAGTGTTCAGAAACATTGAGCGCTATGTATGGAACGGGACGGATATGGTTCGGGATCCGGATTTTGAAGTTAAGCGCCGGTCTGCCGAAGTGCGGGCAGAGCGGGACGAACTGTTATGTCAGACAGACAAGTATATGCTGGCCGATTTTCCGATCAAGTATGACGCGAAAGAAGAGTACCGCGCGTACAGACAATATTTGCGGGATATTCCGGCAGCGGAAAATTTCCCGAACGAAGCGGTATTGACGTTTGAGGAGTGGACCGTTAACCGGTCCTGACCGTCATGAAGGCGGCGGTTAAAAAGGAATTTGCAAAATTTTTGTTTCAACGCATGTCGAAAGAAAAAGCCGTCGGTTTAATCAATTCTTTTCCGCTGCTGGAAGCGCAAAAGAAAATCTTGATTGAGGTTGACGTTTTGAAAATTCCTCAAAAACAAATAGCCTGGCAGGAAGGGCGGGAGGTGAAGACCATCTCCCGCCGGTATAATAAAGCCCTTGAAATGTCCTCGGATCTGTTAACGGCTTATATTTCAAGGCTTTTGGAGTGTCCCGGAAAGTAGAACCGGCGGCGTTCTTTATGATTATTGTGACAGGTACTCTGGATATGAAGAAAGTATCCGGAGTTATTTTTATAAATAAGTTTTCGAAGGCTTTCTTCATTAACTCAACAATAATGGAGAAACGATCATGATGATTAAAACAGCAGACGGAGAAAAGTCCGTCGCCTCCAAAGGACTGGCCGGTGCCGCTCTCGGTTTGGCTATTCCGGGAACCGTGGCGCTGGTTAACCAGCTTTCAAACGGCGGTGGTTTGCTGGGCGGCCTGTTTGGCGGTCTGGGAAATGCCGGTGCCGTTGCTGCCGGTGCAACCGCGGTTGGTGACAGCCGGGTGATTTCGGCTTTGGAAGCACATATTGCCAAGCTGGAAGCCGAACGCTATACCGACAGTATCGGCATTGACGTCTACAAAGAAGCGATTGCGTTGTCAAACAAGAACGACGACAAAATCAACGCCAACTACAAAGAACTGGCGGCAGCCTTTGCCGCTTTGGACAAGCAGGTGGCGGTCGATAAACAGGCGACGGTCGACAACTTCGCATATCTCAACAACCGTATTGACACGACCAGAAACGAAATTCTGTGTTATTGCAACGCGACTTTCGTTCCCGGAAAACTGGTTATGCCGCTTGACAACCTCTGTCCGGCTGCCATGCCGCGGTACAACGACTGGAAAGCACCGACGGAATCGACTACGCCGGCAGCATAGCAAAGGGAGGGCGGCATCATGGGAAAAACCGACGCAATCGAGGAATTTAAGCAAAAGCTTCATCAAATAGAAAGCCAGGGCAGCGCTCCGGTGCGGGCGCCGGTATGGCAGCGTTTTGATGAGTTGGTCAACAAGATGTCGAACGATCAGCAGGCGTTTGTCAACGGCGATGAAAAAGCCCTGGCCAAGCGGCAGCAGATGATGACAACTTTCAACGACTGGCTGTTTGAGCGCTTCAAGGACGAGTTTGTGCAAATTCCCGTGTTTGCCGCTTTGGCGGAAGAATATGTCGACGTGGTGGCGAACACGGCCCAAGAGTTCGGCCGGCATGCGGCGGGTTTGGAAAAAGAAAACGAAGAACTGCGCCGGCAGCTGGCCGAACTTCGTGCCGAACGGGGAGACAGGCTGCTATGATTGAATCCCTGAAGCAAACAGAGCTTGATCTTTTTGAACAAGAGATTTTAACCGATTTGTTCGGCGGCGTTTCATCCGAACATATGACGGTCGGATCCGGTATCTTCAAAGTCAATATTTCCGGACAAGTCCAGAAATATATTGATAAATTTGAAAATCTGGTGCGGCCGCTGATGGACGAACAGGGAAAAATCGAAGGTTCAACGATTAAACAATATCTTTCGGGCAATCTGGCGGCGATTGTGCCGGACGGAAAGTTCCGTCTGATCGAAGTTTATCGGCAGGCGGCGCCGCTGATCCGAAAAATAGCAGGAGGCATGAAATGAAAACTTTAACCGAACATGAGGATTTTTACAGCAGATTGAGCGATGTCGGCGAGAAACTGCTGGATAAAATCGAGGCCAAACTGGACAAGGGCGAGAAAATCTCGTCCGAAACGGTGGCCGACATGGCCAAAGCCGTTGGTCATATGATGAAGTCGGAAGCCAAGACGATTTGGATGATGAAACATCATGAACACGGTGAGGAACTGTAACGACGGGGAGCGGAAACGCTCCCTTTTTTGTTGGAGAAAAAAAGTAATGGATTGGAGTTTGTTTGCCGGCGTTTCGGCGCTGATCGGCGTATTGTGCAACTTTATCAGAATGGGAGAATGGAAAGCAAGGCAGGAAACAAAAGTCGACAATCTGGAAAAACGGATGGATGCGTTTGAACGTTCAATCGGCGAGCTTTTGCGGAAAAACGACGTGCAGACGCAACTGCTGACGGAACTGAAGGTTAAGCTGGATTTGATGTTTGAAGATAAGTCCAAAAAGAAAAGAGGAGAAAAGCTGTGACGGAAGACGATGTTTTAACGCTGGCGCGAACCGTATGGGGCGAGGCCAGAGGCGAGGGGACGGAAGGACAAAAGGCGGTAATTCATACCGTCTTTAATCGTTTTAAATCAGGGCGCTGGTATGCCGGCAAAACGATTGCCGCTACTTGTAAAAAGCCTTGGCAATATTCTTGCTGGAACAAAAACGACCCGAATCGGGGCAAGATGGAAGAACTGACTTATATTGAGCTTAAACCGTATATTGATTTGATCGAAGAGGCTGAATTTGAACCGGATCCGACCGGCGGTGCAACTCATTATTATAATCCGAAGGTTTGTGCGGCGCCGAAATGGGCGGCCGGCATGCGGCCTTGTTACGTTTGCGGACATCATTTGTTTTTTAAGGGGATTGACTGATGGAAAATGAACATAAAAATTGCCGGTACCGGTTTTGGCGGTGGCTGATCGGGTTGGCATTGAAAAATCGTCGGGTTTACTGGCTGCTGTGGGGAATTCTGGCCGTGCTGGCAATATGCGCATGGCGGTTCGGTCTGGCGGGGTTGCTATGGTAAACAGACTGATACGCTGGGCGGTGACCATGCTTATGGTTGCCGCCCTCTGCTTTGCCTTTTACGAGGTAGGGCAGGAAGTCGGCCGAAGCGAGGCCAAAATTCAAGTGATAGAAAAACAGGTTGAGGTGATCCGATATGTGGAAAAGAAGAAGGCTGAGATTCACGCTCGCCCTAATGCCGGCCGCGATGATCTGCTTAAGCTCATGCGTGCCGGCCGGCTATAGTCCGGGTTGTCCGGTTTATCCGGCGGCCGGCGAAAAGGTGGCCGCGGAGTTGGAAAAAATC
>OKTI01000248.1_pt1 | contig 41190 bp, 31 predicted proteins | sample 1606071 | NCBI WGS metagenome assembly OKTI01 (sample SAMEA3879500, study PRJEB24766) | human gut metagenome | biome: human-associated habitat; feature: feces | place: USA | collected 1985/1987
GCGGGCGTGAAGTCGGAGTAGCCGGCCGCAATGGCGCAGAGGGGTTCGCAGTCCGCCGGGACGGGCAGGAAACTGCGCAGGTAGTCGGCAGCAGTCTCCCCGCCGGGCTCATCCTTGCGGCGCGGGCGGCCGTCGATGTGCACCCAGCACGATGCCAGCCCTTCGTCGACACACGCCAGTTGCAGGATGGTCGCCGAGATCGCGGCGTTCTCGCGCCACAGGTCGCTTTTCGTAGTATCGCCCAGCACGACGATCGCCAGCGGGGCGCCTTTCATGAACGCCGAACCGTAATCGCGCATGTCGGCCATGCGGGCCACCAGGACAGGGTCGTCGACCACCACCAGGCGCGTCGTACGGGTATTGCGCGCCGAAGGCGCCGACAGGGTCTCGTGCAGGATGCGGTCTACGACCTCACGCGGCACCGCACGCTCCGAAAATTTGCGGATGCTGCGGCGTTTTTCGATCAACTCTTTGAATTCCATCTGTTTTTATATTTTGTGTTTTCGGCCTCTCTTTTGCAAAAATAGTGAAAAATAGGTATATTTGAAATTCTAAAACAACCGTAAAAGCATGGATTACCGATTCACCATAGCCCTTATCTACGATTTCGACGGCACGCTCGCCCCCGGCAACATGCAGGAGTACGACTTCATACCCGCCGTGGGCAAGAGCAACAAGGAATTCTGGACGGAGGCCAACACGCTGGCCGAAGAGCAGGATGCCGACATGGTACTGACCTACATGGCACGCATGTTACAGGAAGCCAAGTCGAAAGGGCTGTCGCTGCGGCGCGAGGCATTTCAGGATTCGGGACGCCGCGTGACGCTTTACAAGGGAGTGAAGGAGTGGTTCGCGCGGATCAACGCCTACGGCGCCGCACACGGGATAAGGATCCTGCACTACATCAACTCGTCGGGGATGAAGGAGATCATCGAAGGAACCCAGATCGCACACGAGTTCCGGAAGATCTATGCCTGCTCGTTTCTCTACGACGTCGACGGCATCGCCTACTGGCCCGCCGTGGCGGTCAATTACACCAACAAGACGCAGTTCATCTTCAAGATCAACAAAGGCGTCGAATCGGTGTTCGACAGCAAGATGGTGAACCGTTACATCCCCGAAAACGAACGTCCCGTGCCGTTCAAGCACATGATCTACGTGGGCGACGGGACGACCGACATCCCCTGCATGCGGTTGGTGAAAAATTCCGGCGGACATTCGATCGCGGTCTACAACCCCGACCAGAAGGGTGCCCGCAAGGAGATGGCCTCGCTGATCCACGACAACCGCGTGAGCCACGTCTGCCCGGCCGACTATTCCGAGGGTTCGGACATGGACATCCTGGTGAAGACCATCATCGACAAGATCGACCTGGACGACAGGCTCGAAAAACTCGAAGTCGTGAAATGACCCGGCCCGCGGAACGGGAAGCGGATATGCCCGGGACGCTCCCGGAAACGGGCAGCGAGGAAAGCCGGGCATCCCGACGAAAGATTCAAGCATCGGAAAAAGAGAATATGGACATTATTTTCGCAACGAACAACGCACACAAGCTCACCGAGGTGCAGGCCGTACTGGGGCCCGGATACAAGCTGCTCACGCCCCGCGACTGCGGCGTGACGGAGGAGATCCCCGAGGAACAGGATACCCTCGAAGGCAACGCCTCGCAGAAGGCGCATTACCTGCACGAACGCACCGGAATGGATTGCTTCGCCGACGACACGGGGCTCGAAGTCGAAGCGCTGGGCGGAGCCCCGGGCGTACACTCGGCACGCTACGCCACCGACGGGCACGACTTCGCGGCCAACAACCGGCTGCTGCTGAAAAACCTCGAAGGGCAGGCCAACCGCCGGGCACGGTTCCGCACGGTGATATCGCTGATCCTGGACGGCGAAGAGCACCTTTTCGAAGGGATCGTCGAGGGGCGCATCATCGACCGGGAAACGGGGCACGAGGGATTCGGGTTCGACCCGCTGTTCATCCCCGACGGATACGACCGAACCTTCGCGCAGATGACCACCGGGGAGAAGAACGAAGTGTCGCACCGTGCCCGTGCCGTACGCAAACTCGCCGCGTATTTGCATTCCGTCGAGAAATAAGCGTCTTTACGAAAAACAGGCGGCACCCCGGCAATGCCCGAATAAATTCGGCATTGCGCCCGGCTTGCATCGTCATTAACCCTGTTTTAGACAGGCGGCGCCTCGGCAAAATGCAAGTAAACTTGCTTTTGCCCTCGGCTTGCACTATCTTTGCCGTTCCTATGGAAGAGAGAAATTACAACAAGGAGGAGCGTTTCGACGCCAAAACCATCGAAGAGCTGAAGCACCATTACACCGGAATACTGCGGTTGCTGGGCGAGGATCCCGCACGCGAAGGGTTGCAGAAGACCCCCGAACGGGTGGCCAAGGCAATGTCGTTCCTGACGAAAGGATATGACGAAAACCCGTTGGAGATCATCCGCTCGGCGACGTTCCGCGAAGAGTACAAGCAGATGGTGCTGGTGAAGGACATCGAACTTTATTCGCTCTGCGAGCATCATATGCTGCCGTTCTACGGCAAGGCGCATGTCGCCTACATCCCCAACGGCCATATCACGGGGCTTTCCAAAATAGCCCGTGTGGTGGAGTGCTTCGCCCGCCGCCTGCAGGTACAGGAAAGGCTGACGGTGCAGATCCGCGACTGCATCCAGGAGGCGCTGAACCCCATGGGCGTAGCCGTCGTGATCGAAGCGAGCCACATGTGCATGCAGATGCGCGGCATCGAAAAACAGCAGTCGGCAACGACCACCTCGGCCTTCACCGGGATTTTCCTCTCCGACCACCGTACGCGCGAGGAGTTCATGACCCTCATATCGCACCAGTACCGGTAAGCCCGGCCACACAATAAAACGGAACGTCCCGTAGCACATGGCTTGCGGGACGTTCTGTTTCCGGGCAACCCTTATGATTTACCTTTGTCCTCGATATCGACCAGACAGGTATTCAGCGCCCTGTGGAGCGAATACTGCGAGAGCGGCTTGACCAGAAATTCATTGCACCCGGCATTGCGGGCGCTCTCGATCTCACTCCCGGACGAGTAGGCCGACATGGCGATGATGGGGATGTCCGCCGAAACGCTGCGGATGCGCCGCGTAGCTTCCAGCCCGTCCATCACGGGCATGCGGATATCCATCAGCACTGCATCGGGCCGTACCGTCCCGAACAGATCCACGGCCTCGGCCCCGGTATGGGCACGCACAAGACTGAACCGACGGCTGAGGACGGCTTCGATGAGTTTGAAATTGGTATCCGAATCTTCGGCGACCAACAGCACCCACGACTTACCGTCGGCACGGCCTGGGGTGGAGCAATGGTGCTCGTTGTCCCCGCTATCGTCGCGGTGGACGACAGGGATCGAAAAATGAAACCGCGTGCCTTTTCCGAGTTCGGAATCGACACCGATCGTACCGTCGAGTTTCTCGACGATCATCTTTGAAATGGCCAGCCCGAGCCCCGTACCGGAGGCGAAATCGTTGAGTTTGACGAACCGGTCGAAGATATTGCGCGCCTGCTCGGGCGGGATGCCCATCCCCGTATCCTGAACGAAGAACTCCACGCACCCGTCCTTCAGGTCGAACCCGAAGCGGATCTCCCCCTGTTCGGTAAATTTGCCCGCATTGTTCAGCAGGTTGGAAATGACCTGTGCCAGGCGGTTCTGGTCGCAGACGATCTCCACATTCCCCACCCGTTCTTCGAAGATCAGCTCCACGCCCGGCTTGACGCGGGGTTTGTGGACTTCCAGCTCCGAGCGACAGAGATCGTTGAGGTTCATCGGCTTGAAGCGGAATTCGAGCGTCCCGGCTTCGATCTTCGAAATGTCGAGGATATCGTTTATCAGTTGCAGCAGCAGCTCCGAATTGACGTCGATGATATCGATGAACTGTTGTTTCTCCTCCTCGGTCTCCACGTCGCCGATGAGCTTCGCAAAGCCCACGATGGCATTGAGCGGTGTGCGGATTTCGTGGCTCATGTTCGCCAGAAAGGCAGACTTGAGACGGTCGGACTCCTCGGCCCGGATGCGGGCTTCGACGATCTCCAGCTCGGCATTTTTCATGTCGGTGATGTCCCACGACACGCCGATGATGAGCGGGAGGCGGTTTTCGACCGGCACCAGCGACTTAGAAGTATTGACGATACGGGTCTCGCCTGTGGCCGAGACATACTCTTCGATGAAGGTCAGCCGCTCGCCCGTGCGCAGCAGCGTCAGGTCGTCCTCCCGGAAATGTTCGGCATCCTTGGGACTGGGGAAAATCTCGTAATCGGTATGCCCGAGCGCCCTGGAGGCCGGAATCCGCGAATATTCCTCGAACGCCCGGTTCCAGTAGAGGTAACGGAACTCGTTGCTCGGGTCTTTCACGAACAGATAGACCGGGACATTGTTGAGGATGCACTCCAGGATGGAGTTCATCTCCTTGACCTTGTTCTCGTGTTCGATGCGCTGCGTCACGTCCCGGCCGAAGAACCAGACGATCTCGCGTTCCTGGAAGTAGTCGTAGATGATGTAGGCCACGATGTCCCACGCCACGATATGCCCCTGCTCGTTCTTGAAGCGGACGGTGTATTTGTGCGAGCCGTTATCGCGGCGTATTTTCTCCAGCCGGGCATCCCACTGCTGACGGGAACCTTCGTACGACCAGAAATCGTAAACCTTGTGTTGCGAAAGGTCGCCTTCGACATCGTGCCGCACCCGGAACTGCTCGTTGGCATATTCCATCGTACCGTCCAGGCTGCAGGCGTAAATCTCCTCGTCGACATTGTTCAGCGCATATTTGACCATCTCCAGCTCATGCTTGGCGGCCTCGGCCTCGGTGATGTCGCGGCAGATGCAGAGGGCATGCTCCTCGTCGAGCGGGAAAATCCGGTTTTCGTAGTTGCGGGTTCGGCCCCCGAGCGTAATGTCGTGGTGGGAAGAGGAGCCGCACCCCGTCGCAAAGACATTGTCGAGGTTGTTCTTCACATTGCGGCAGGCCGAGGGCGAAAGCATCGTCCGGATATTCTGCCCGGCGAGCTCTCCGCCCGGAACCCCGACATGGTTGGTCTCATCCGCGGAAACCAGTTCGACCAGCGTCCCTTCGCGGTCGAGCACGGTCAGCATGTCGGGTATCGAATCGAGAATCTTACAGGCATAACGCTCCCGAAACCGACTCTCGGAAGCCTTCGGCGTATCGAGTTGTGCCTCGAGCTCTTCGATCCTGCGGATAAGCTCTTCGCGGGAGCAGTTATCGTATCGGCTCATACATTGTGGTATTGTGCATAGATAGTTACAAAAGTAATATATTTTCCGAAAGACGAACCATTTTCGGGCCGAAATCGCCAACGATTACGCCCCATGTGGCAACGATACCGTTCGGCAGCAGCATTCCCGACCGCAATTCGGTGCTATTACCGTTCAAAAACAGCGCAGAAAAAGCCCGCAAAGGATCTCTTTCCGCCCGGCACCGGGTCAAGACGCCCCAAAATGGGCTATTTCATGCCGAGTTAAACCCCTGTGCCCGACCGTAGAACACACCGCAGCCGCATTGCATATCGCAAAACTGCTTTTTTATATCCCGATCGGGCTTCCACGCGCAAAAAAGGTGTGGAAGGAACGAATTTTGAACATGCTCCGAGACAGCAAACTAAAAAATCAAAATCATGACCGTCAAAAAATTACGTTACCTCGCATACGCACTCGTTGCAGTTGCGTTTTGCGCGTGCCAGAAAGAGCCCTCGACATCGGGCCTCCACAAAGACTATCTGGTCTACACCGCTTACGACACCGAAGCCGATTTCGGTGCAGTGGACACCTACTACCTCCCCGACAGCATCCTGCTGATCGGCGTCGCAGACAAGACGGAATATTGGAAAGACGGCAATGCGCTGGAGATAGTCAACACGGTCGCCAGCCGCATGAACGCCGCCGGCTACACCCGCACCGAGGACAAGGATGCGGCCAGCGTCGGCCTGCAATTGAGCTACGTGCAGAAAGTGACCTATTTCGTGGGTTACGACTATCCCTACTGGTGGTGGTACTACCCCTACTACTGGACGCCCGGATACTGGGGCGACTGGCTGGGATGGCACTATCCCTACCGCGTATATTACGGTTATACGGCCGGTTCGCTGCTGATCGAGATGCTGGATCTGGAAGCCGACCAGCAGAGCGGCAAGAAACTGCCCGTCATCTGGGACAGCTACATCGGCGGCCTGCTCACCTCGTCGGAAAGCCTCAACCAGCAGCGCACGCTGGACGCCGTCGAACAGGCATTCGACCAGTCGCCTTACCTGAAAAAATAATTTAACCGTAAAAACACGTCCGATTATGAAAACATCGAAATACCCGGTTCTAAAAACCATCGCACTCTGTGTCGTCCTGCTCGCCGCTGCGCGCACGGGCAAAGCGCAGATCTTCCCGAACAGTTACATCAACGTCGACTGGCAGATGGGCGTGCCCCTGGGCAGCAGCCTCGCCGACAAAGCCTCGGGCTGGGGCATGAATTTCGAAGGCGGCTATTTCATCACGCCGGCCATCGCCGTGGGCCCGTTCATCTCTTACCAGACCAACCTCGAAACGATTCCGCGCCAGACACTCGATCTGGGCAACGGTTCGGCCCTCACGGTCAACCAGAAGCACTCCGTATTCCAGCTGCCGTTCGGCGTCACCAGCCGTTACACCTGGCTTACGGACAGCGTATTCCAGCCCTATGCAGGCCTGAAGCTGGGTGCCAACTACGCCGAACTTTCGTCCTATTACTACGTCGTCAAGCAGTACAACGACACGTGGGGATTCTACCTCTCGCCCGAAATCGGCGTGAGCATCTTCCCGCGCCCCGACTACCGTTTCGGGTTCCATGTGGCACTCTATTACAGCTATGCCACCAACAGCGGCGACGTCCTGACTTACTCGGTCAACAACCTCAATAATTTCGGCATACGCGTCGGTATATCATTCTGACGCAGAGTGGGAAAGCGCCTCTTGTGGAGTGCCCCGGTTCCTGAAAAGGGATCGGGGTTCCCTTTTTCGGGGAACCTTTTCCCCGGCGGATTTGCAGGTTCGGGAAATTGTACCTACCTTTACAACGACTAAAACCATTGGATGTTTAAAACGGATACGGCATCGTAGGAATCCATAACTTGCATTGGATTCCGACTCTTTCTTCCCTCCCGGGGGCATTTCTGCCCGGGCGGATATTCATTTTGCCTTATTTTAAAAAATTCGCCATGCACGGGATTTCCCAATCCATCCCACGCACGGCCTCAACTACAAACAACCATGGAACAGGAAAATAAACAGATCTTCGATTTCGATTTAAAAATGATCGCCGATTTCTTCAGGGAACTCGACAGGCAGGGGCCCGGCGGCGTGGAGCAGACGCTCCGCGCCCTGGAATTCGTACCCGACAGGCCGGGGATGCGGATCGCCGACATCGGATGCGGCACCGGCGGACAGACCGTCACGATCGCCCGGAACAGGGATTGTACGATAACGGCCGTCGACCTGCTGCCGGAGCTGTTGGAAGAATTCCGCGCCCGGATAAAAAAGGCCGGGCTGGAAAACCGCGTCACGGCCCTACAGGGCTCGATGGATGCACTGCCCTTCAGCCCCGGGGAGTTCGACGTGATCTGGGCCGAAGGCTCGATCTACAATATCGGGTTCGAACACGGGCTGAGGGAGTGGCGGCAGTACCTCAAACCGGGCGGCATAATCGCCGTGACCGAATGCTCGTGGCTCTCGGGCGCACGCATGGCATCGAAGTTCATCTCGGACTATTTCCCCGACATCGACAGCCCGTCGGGGAAAGTGCGGATCCTCGAAGAGGCCGGATATGCACCGCTGGCACATTTCGCACTGCCTGAGCATTGCTGGACGGAAAACTACTTCGCCCATGCAAGCGCACGCATCCCGGGATTCCTGGAGCAATACGGGTACAGTGAAAAGGCACTCCTGCTGGCCGAAATGCAGAAAAACGAGATTGCCCATTACGAGAAATACAAAGCGTACTACGGTTACGTCTTCTACATAGGCCAAAAACCGGAAGAGTAATCCCTCGTCCTGAAAGGCAGAATCCCGCTTCCTTCGGGGAAGCGGGATTCGTTTTTCGGTTCGGGAAAGGGCCTGGAAATGCCCGGTCATTCCATCGAGGTGCAGACGAGCATCGTCTCGGGGATCAGATCGATCCGGCTTCCGGACGCATGCGCCACCCCGCGCTCCACGGGAAGCAACCGTTCGCCCCCGAGCCTGAGCCGCCCCCGGACGTAGACATAAAACACGAAGAGCCGCAGTCCTTCGGGACTGCGGCTCTTTTCATCCGTGCAGGGCACTATGGCCGTGACAGGGCGTCGAGGCGCGACAATTCGTCGTCGGAGAAGGATGCATGCTCCAGCGCCCGGAGGTTATCTTCGATCTGGGCGACGGAGCTTGCCCCGATAATGACCGACGTGACACGTTTGTCGCGCAGCAGCCATGCCAAAGCCATCTCGGCGAGGGTCTGGCCGCGCTGCCGGGCGATTTCATGCAGGCCCCGGATCCGTTCCGACATCCTGTCCGTCAGCACATCGCGCCGCAGCGAGTCCTCCGTCGCCATGCGCGAGCCTTCCGGAATACCGTTCAGGTAACGGTCGGTCAGCAGCCCCTGTGCCAGCGGCGAAAAGGCCACGAACCCGGCCCCGGCCTCGGCATTGAGCGTCAGGATGCCCGACGTGTCGGGTTCGCGGTCGAACAGGTTATAGCGATCCTGGAAAAGCAGGCAGGGTACGTCGCGTTGGGCCAGGTAGCGGAAAGCGAAACGTGCCGCGGCCAGCGGGTAGCGCGACAGCCCGACATAGAGCGCCTTGCCTGCGCGGACGATGTCGACCAAAGCCTGGAGGGTCTCTTCGAGCGGGGTCTCGGGATCGTAGCGGTGCGAGTAGAAGATGTCTACATAATCGAGTTTCATGCGCCGCAGGCTCTGGTCGAGGCTTGCCATGAGGTATTTGCGAGAGCCCCAGTTGCCGTAGGGCCCCGGCCACATGTCGTAACCCGCCTTGGTCGAAATGAAGAGTTCGTCGCGGTAGGGTCGGAACGACTGCTCCATCAAACGGCCGAAGTTCTCCTCGGCCGTACCGTAGGCAGGGCCGTAGTTGTTCGCCAAATCGAAATGGACGATTCCCCGGTCGAACGCGTAATGGGCCATCTGACGCACTTTGGAGAAGGTCTGCCCGCTGCCGAAATTGTGCCACATGCCGAGCGAAAAGGCGGGCAGCAGCACACCGCTGCGTCCCGCACGCCGGTAGGTCATGCCATCTGCGTAACGCGACGCGGCCGGCTGGTAAATAGGTTCGATCATAGCTGTCAGTTTATTTCAGTATCAAAACAAAAATATCCGGGAACATTATATTTTTCCGCCTGCCTCCCCGGGGGATGCCGAAGCGGGACAACCGTCCGCATAGTCGCCGGCGCAGCACCGAAAAAGGCGGCGGCGGTGGCATCGGATATAACGGATACAAGGCATTAACAGGGAGCCTGCATATCCGATGCCGACCGTTACTATATTTTGCAAAAGGACTCAGGACGCGATCAATGCGCTTCGAGCCAGTTGTCGCCCACGCCGTAGTCGACCACCAGGCGCACCTTGAGGGCGGCGGCGGATTCCATGCATTCGGTGACGATGGCCGCGACGCGCTCCTGTTCGGAACGGAGCATGTCGACGACCAATTCGTCGTGTACCTGAAGGATCACCTTCGACCGGATGCCTTCGGCCGCGAAACGGCGGTGGACATTGATCATGGCGATCTTCATGATGTCGGCCGCAGACCCCTGGATCGGGGCGTTCACGGCATTCCTCTCCGCCAGGCCGCGCGCCACGGCGTTGTGCGAGGAGATGTCGTTGAGATAGCGGCGGCGGCCGAAGATCGTCGAGACGAATCCCTCCTCCTTGGCCCTGGCGACCACATTGTCCATATACTCCTTGACCTTGGGGTAAGATTCGAAATAACCGTCGATAATGTCCTTGGCCTCCTTACGCGGGATTTCGAGCCGCTGGCTCAGGCCGAAGGCCGAAATGCCGTAGATGATGCCGAAATTGGCCGTCTTGGCACGGCGGCGCTCCTCGGAGGTCACTTCGGCGAGGGTTTTGTTGAAAAGTTTGGCGGCCGTCGCGGCATGGATATCCTCGCCGTGGGCGAAGGCCGCGATCAGCGATTCGTCGCCCGAAAGGTGCGCCATCAGGCGCAGCTCGACCTGGCTGTAATCGGCCGAGAGCAGCAGGTGGTCGGAATCGGAGGGGATGAACGCCCGGCGGATGCGGCGCCCCATCTCTTCGCGCACGGGGATGTTCTGCAGGTTTGGATTGGTGGACGAAAGGCGCCCGGTAGCCGTGACCGCCTGGTTGAAGGAGGTATGGATACGCCCCGTCGTCCGGTTGACCAGCTGGGGAAGCGCCTCGACATAGGTCGAAAGCAATTTTTTGACACCCCGGTATTCGAGGATCAGGTCGACGATGCGGTGTTTGCGGGCGAAGGTCTGCAAATAATCCTCGTCGGTGCAGAACTGCTTGGTCTTGGTCATCTTGGGCTTTTCGGCGATGCGCATCTTGGCGAAAAGCACCTCGCCCAGCTGGCGTGCCGAGTTGATGTTGAGCGTCGACTCGCCGGCTTCGGCACGGATCGCGGCTTCCAGTTCGGCCAGCCTGCGGCTCAGTTCGACGGAGTATTCGGCCAGCGCCCCGGAGTCGATCCGCACGCCCGCCATCTCGATGTCGGCCAGCACGGCGATCATCGGCTCCTCGACCTCGAAATAGAGGTGTTGCAACCCGATCTTCTCGACCTGAGGGTAGAGCACGTGTTTGAGTTGCAGGGTGACGTCGGCATCTTCGGCGGCGTACTCCTTGACGCGCTCGACGTTCACCAGATCCATCGTCAGCTGCTTGGAACCCTTGCCGATCAGCGTTTCGATCTCGATAGGCTTGTAGTTGAGGTATTTTTCCGACAGGGCGTTCATGTTGTGGCGCGACTCGGGATCGAGCAGGTAATGCAGGATCATCGTGTCGTACTTGCGGCCCCGGATATCGAGCCCCAGGCGCCGGAGCACCATCAGGTCGAACTTGATGTTCTGGCCGATCTTGGCAATCCCTTCGTCTTCGAACAGCGGCCGCACGATCTGCGTATATTCCGCCGTATTTTCCTCCTTGAAGGGAATGTACCACGCTTCGAACGGCTTTACGGCCAGCGACATGCCGACGATGCGGTCGTTGAAGATGTCGAACCCCGTGGTCTCGGTGTCGAAACAGAATTCGCCGTATTTCCCGACCTCGGCGACCACTTCGCGCAACTGGGAGGCATTCTCCACGAGGCGGTAATCGTGCGGCGTGGTCTGCGCCGTCTTGAACTGCATGGCATCGGCTTCGGCCTGCAGTTCTGCGACGGGAACCTCGGCGGCAGGCATGTCGACCACCGGGTCGCCGAAGAGGTTGCCCTGTCCGACCAGCGCCGCGCGTTTGGCGGCGGCGGACTTGGCCCGAGCCATCTCCGCAAGCTGGGTCTGCGCCTCCTGGCGGGGGCCTTCGGGTTGCTCCTCGGGGGGCGCAAGGTTCGTAAGGTCGTTCATAAAGGCCTTGAAATCCAATTCGGCAAAAAGGGCCTTGAGTTCGTCGATATGGGGTTCGCAGACCGTGAGGTCTTCTTCGCGGAATGGGATGGGCACGTCGAGGCAAATGGTGGTCAGTGTCTTGGCAAGGCGCAGTTTGTCGCCCCATTCGGCGATCTTCTCGCCCTGCTTGCCCTTGATCTTCGAGACATTGTCGAGGATATTTTCCACCGTTCCCCACTCCTGCACGAGTTTGCAGGCGCTCTTCTCGCCGATTCCCGGCACACCCGGGATATTGTCCGAAGCATCGCCCCACAGTGCGAGGATGTCGCGCACGAAGCTGGGGTCGTCGATGCCGTATTTCCCGCGGATCGCCTCCCGGTCGACGATCTCGATGCTCCCTTCGGCGCCCTTCTGCTTGTAGATCTTGCAATTGTCACGTACCAGCTGGCCGTAGTCCTTGTCGGGCGTCACCATGAAGACCTCGTAACCCGCCTCGACGCCTTTTTGCGACAGCGTGCCGATCACGTCGTCGGCCTCGTAACCCTCGACTTCGAGGATCGGGATGCACATGGCTTCCAGCACACGCTTGACATAGGGGACGGAGAGGAGGATGTCCTCGGGCGTCTCGGCACGGTTGGCCTTGTACTCGGGAAATATCTCCCGGCGGAAGCTGCCGCCCTTGGGGTCGAACGCCACGCCCAGCAGGTCGGGCCGCTCTCGCTTCTGGATGTCGCGCAGGAACTTTACGAAGCCGAATACCACGGAGGTATTCATGCCGGCCCGGTTGCGCATGGGACGCCCCAGAAAGGCATAGTAATACTTGAAGATCAACGCATAGGCGTCGACGAGAAACAGTTTTTTCATATATTCGATTTGCGTCAATAATAGTTCCCTTTCGATGTTTGCCGTGCGCCTATCCCTTGCGCCCGGGGCCTGTCCGGTAGAAATGTCGGGGTATGTCGTTCCGGCGGAACCGCCGGGCGGAAATCAGCGGTTGTCCTCGGCGAACCACTCGGCGAACGAGGTTGCGGTCTCATGCAGGCGGAGCGAATGCAGTTCCACCCCCAGGGGCAGGCGGCGTGCGATGCGTGCCGCGAAATCGCCGAGCATGTTTTCGCACGTCGGCTGGTAGTCCACCGTGACGATGTTGCCGAAGCGTTCGGCCAGCACCGCCCGCAGGGGAGCGTCGCGGCGTGTCGCCCGCAACACGAGTGCATGGTCGAAACGGGAAACGACCTCCTCGTTGACAATGCTTTTCAGGACACCGAAGTCCATCACCATCCCACACTTGGGGTTCGTGTCGTCGTCCGCAGGGCACCCTTTCACGGTCACGAACAACCGGTAGGAATGCCCGTGGATCTCACGGCACGGCCCGTCGTATCCGTCGAGGGCATGCGCGGCCTCGAACGAAAACTCCTTTGTCAATCTGATCACTGCCATATCCGCAAAGATATTCATTAAATGCGAAAGGAGAAAGCGTTTTCCGCACTTTTCACCACGGGGGTTCCTTTACGCCCCGTTCCGGATCGGTAAACAAAGGTGCGGGAAACCCCGGCCGCGTATCCTTCCCCACAAAAAACCGCCCCGGTTTTGATTTGTCCTTATTAGTTCCTATATTTGTTACCATAAGTCTCATTATCTGATGAAACGTGTCCTGAATGATCTCACTCCGTTGCCCGGCAACGATTTGTTCATCACACAGTATTGGTTTGACAAACAAACCGATCCGCCCCTTCATTTCCACGAGGATTACATGCTCAGCCTGACCCTGAACGTGAAGGGTACACGTGTCACCGGACAATCGGTCGACAATTTCACGGAAAAAGACCTGATCATCATTTTCCCGCGCGTACCGCACTGTTACAAACGCGACGAAGCCTTTGCGGAGACCAATTGCGAGGCCGTCGCCGTGCAGTTCAGCCGCGACATGCCCAACTGGCAGATATTCGAAACGGAATCCATGCTCCCCATCCGGAAAATGCTGAGCCAGCCGGTCGCCGGGCTCTGGTTCGCCGAAAGCGTCGTAGACCGCGTCCGCGACAGGTTACTGCAACTGCCCGGGCTGCGGGGATTCGCATCGGCGTCGCTTTTCCTGAACATACTCAACGATCTGGCCACGGCTGGGCCGGACGAAACGGGGCCGATAGGTGCCCCGTACTACGAAATGCAACCCGACGGCAATGCCCGGATCAACAAGATCGTACAGTTCGTGGAGGGCAATTACCAACGTAAGATCTCGCTCGAAGACATCGGCGAAGAGGTAGGCATGTCCGCGACTTCGGTCTGCCGTTTTTTCAAAAAGTACACCCACCAGAACCTGTGGAACTACCTCAACGGCTTCCGCATCGTGCGCGCCGCACAGATGATCGTCGAGACCGACGACCCGATCGCCGAGATCGGTATGCGCTGCGGGTTCTACAACATCTCGAATTTCAACCGCGCCTTCCGCGAACGCATCGGCTCCCCGCCGGGCGACTACCGGCGCAAGTTCGGGTCGACGGTCATTTCGCCCGACGCGAAACAGGTCGAGGAGATAGGCCGCAAGCTGGATGAAATGCGCTGCGGGCAGGATTCGGCGGGGGGGGGAAATCCAGCGGCCAAAGTCCCGGCCAAGGGCTGACAAACCCCTTTTCAGGCACGGATGACAGCTTCGCGGACACACTGGCCTTGAAACCCTGCAACGATAAAAAGCGGCCCCTTTTCGAGAGGCCGCTTTTTATCGTTCCGGCATCCGGCCGGGATTAGCGCAGTTCGAGTTTGAAGGGATAATACATGACAATCCCCTGCTGCGAAGCAGCTTCCTGCACCTGTTTGTATTCCTTCATCATGATTCCAAGTTCCGAGCGGGTCATGGCCTCGCGGATGCTGACGTTGAGCGACGAGATGAACGCCGCGAAACCCGTCGGCTGCTCGATCACCTCCGTCACCCGGAAATTGTCGCCCAACCCGGCCTTGTCCGCAGCGACGGCAATGGCCGTCTTCAGGCCACCGTACGTGTCTATCAGGCCGATGCCGAGGGCGTTGTCGCCCGACCATACACGGCCGCCGGCAATGTCGAGCACCTTCTCGAGAGGCAGGTTGCGCCCCTGCGCCACGTTGTTGGTGAACGTCGTGTAAACCTTATCCACGCCGCGCATGATCGAAGCCCTTTCGGCTGGCGTAAGGGCCGAAGTCATGCCCATGCCTGCCGAGGTATTGCTCTTCACGGCGTCGAACGTGATGCCCAGCTTGTTCTTCAGGGCGTCGATGGTATTGAGGTACATGCCGAAGACACCGATGGAACCCGTCAGGGTCAGTTTGTCGGCCACAATGACATCGGCCGGGCACGAGATATAGTAACCGCCGCTGGCAGCATAGGAACCCATCGAGACGATGACGGGTTTCTCGGCCTTGAGCAGCTCCATTTCGCGCCAGATGACATCCGAAGCCAATGCGCTGCCGCCCGGGGAATTCACGCGCAGCACCACGGCCTTGACCTTGTCGTCGGCACGCACCCCGGCCAGCGTCGCAGCCAGCGTATTGCCGTAAACCTCGCGGCCGAAGCCCTCGCCGTCGACGATCGCGCCGTCGGCATAGACGACAGCCACCTGGTCGGCCGAAATATTCTTGAGATCGGCACCTACCTGCGACGCATATTCGCCCAGGGTGATGAAATTGTATTGACCGTCGGAATCGGACTGCACGCCCAGCTGGGCAAATACGTCGTCCATCTGGTCTTCGTAGACCAGGCTATCCACGAACCCGTGTTCGAGGGCATCCTCGGGCAGCGAAACCTCCAGTTTGTCGGTGATCCGGTTCAGGGTTTCCAGGTCGATGCCGCGTGCTTCGGCCACTGAGGCGGCAATGGTATTCCACATCGAATTGACCAGCTCCTGCATCTGCTCGCGGTTGGCATCCGACATCTTGGAAAGAATATAGGGCTCGACGGCGCTCTTGTACTTGCAGGCCGTGGGGCGGAAAACTTCGGCCTTGACGTCGAGCTTGTCGAGCAGCCCCTTGTAAAACGCCAGGTTGAACGAAAGGCCCGACCAGTCCATAGCTCCTTCGGGCTGCATGTAAATCCTGTCGGCCGCCGAGGCGAGGTAATACTGCCCCTGCGAGTAGGTTTCGTTATAGGCGACGACGAACTTGCCGCTCTGCTTGAAATCGACGATCGCCTCGCGCAGCTCTTCGAGCAGGGCCGATCCCGCCACTCCGCCGTTGCCGTTCATACGCAGGTAAATACCCTTGATCCGCGGATCGTCCTTCGCCGCCTCGAGCGCACGCAGCGCCTTCATCAGCGGAAGCATGCGCGTAGACTGGAGCGTCGCGAAATCGAAGCCGGCGAAAGGATCGCTCGACGGGGCATCGGTCAACACCTCCGAAAAATCGAGTTTGAGGATCGACTCGGGGTGTACGGCCACGCTTTTCTCCATCGAACCGGCAATGCCGAGCAGGATGAAAATCCAAAGGAAGACTACCAGTACCGATCCCACGACAAACGCAAGGATGGCAGCCAGAAAAGTTTTGATAAAATTCATAACGAAGTTATTTTTTGTTTGTCCTAATTTTGTCCCGATTCCGGTTTTCTTTCGCAAATATACGGAATTTATATGAAAAACAAATAAAATTTATCGAAAAACGATAAAAAAGAAGGTTAACCTATATTTATTCTGTAAAATATACGTTATCTTTGCAGGGAAAGTCACGACACAAATATGGAAGAAAAAATCAGACATCTGCTCGCGTCGCTCGTCCATCCCGAAACGGGGCAGGACATCGTCAGCAGCGGTTTTATCGAGCATATCGCCTCGGCGGCCGGAAAAATCACCGTCGTACTCCGCTTCGCCAAGGCGCGCGACCCGTTCGCAGTGAAAATCAAAAACCAGGCCGAGGAACTGCTCAAACGCGAATTCCCCGGTCAAACGGTACTGGTAGTCATCAAGGAGGGCGGCGCCGCCCCGCGCCCCGAACCCAAGCTGAAGACGACCACGGGCGGCATCGCCAAGGTCATTGCCGTCGCATCGGGAAAGGGCGGGGTAGGCAAATCGACCGTCACGGCCAACCTCGCGGTCGCCCTGCGAAACATGGGATTCCGCGTAGGCATCCTCGACGCCGACATATACGGGCCTTCGCAGCCCAAGATGTTCGGAGTGGAAGGCTACCTGCCCGACGCCGTGCAGGAAGAGGGCGCAGACCATATCGTCCCTGCGGAGCCGATGGACATCCGGCTGATGTCGATCGGGTTCTTCATCAAACCTACCGACGCCCTGCTATGGCGCGGCGCCATGGCCGTCAGCGCCCTGAAACAGATGATCCACCAGACCAAATGGGGGACGCTCGACTTCCTGCTGGCCGACCTGCCCCCCGGAACGGGCGACGTACACCTCTCGATCATCGGGGAGCTGAAGATCGATTCCGCGGTGATCGTCTCGACGCCCCAGCAGGTCGCCGTGGCCGACGTCGTGCGCGGCGTGGAGATGTTCCGCAACGAAAACGTCAACATCCCCGTGGCGGGAATCATTGAAAACATGGCCTGGTTCACCCCCGAGGAACTGCCCGAAAACCGCTACTACCTCTTCGGCAAAGGCGGTGCACGCCGGTTCGCCGAAGAGCACGGCGTGGATTTCCTGGGGGAAATACCTATCGTACAGTCGATCATGGAAGGAGCCGACGAAGGGAGGCCTGCTGCGGGGATAGATCCGCGCGTCGAAAAATGGTACCGCGGAATCGCGGAAAAGATTGTCGAAAAGGTGATGAAATCGTGTTAGGAAACGTGTTGATAAACGGCGATAACTAATGATAACTTTCCGGTCGGAAGAGTTGCAAATTTCGGAAAGGGCGGGCATATACAAGATTTTCCGGAAACCAAAAAAAGTTATGGGAAATTATAGTCAGCCCCGAACCCCGGAAAACGGAACAGATTGTTCACAACAAACGGCTGTCGAAATGTTGACAACGGTTTTTGACAATTGTTGATTATAATTTCATACCTTTGAATACGAACCGGTTGTAACGAGGAATAGGAAACAGCTCGGGAGTAAAATGTTGAAAGATATTTTCCAGGGAAACTTGTGAACAGTATCAACAGCTATTATTTCTATTCTTATTTCTTATTTTAAATTTAAATTAAAAAGTAAAAATAAAAAATGAAGGTTGATAACTCCGCGCAAATCCGGAATAGGATCGAAGAACTGAAACGCGGGAAACACGCCGTCATACTGGCCCATTACTATACGCTGCCCGAAGTACAGGAGGTGGCCGACTTCCTGGGCGATTCGCTCGCGCTGTCGGTCAAGGCGCAGTCGGTCGATGCGGAAATCATCCTGTTCGCCGGCGTGCATTTCATGGCCGAGACCGCCAAGGTGCTATGCCCCAGCAAAAAGGTGCTCATACCCTGTCCCGAGGCGGGATGCTCGCTGGCCGAATCGTGCGATGCCCGCGACTTTGCGGCCTTCAAGGCCAGGTACCCGGGGCATACGGTGGTTTCGTATGTCAACACCACCGTCGGGGTCAAGGCGCTGACCGATATCTGCTGCACTTCGTCGAATGCCCTGAAGGTCGTGGAGTCGATCCCGGCCGACCGCCCCGTCATCTTCGCGCCCGACCGCAACCTGGGCGCTTACATCAAGAAGCTGACCGGCCGCGAGAATATGGTGATCTGGGACGGGGCGTGCCATGTCCACGAGGAGTTTTCGCTCGAAAAACTGCTCCGGCTCAAAAAGGAGCACCCCGCAGCCCGCATCGTCGTGCATCCCGAATGCCGGGCCTATATCATCGAGGTGGCCGATTTCGTGGGGTCGACGGCTGCGATCCTCGACTATTGCGGCCGCAACGGGGCCGATGAGTTCATCGTCGTCACCGAATCGGGCATCCTCGCCGAGATGAAGAGGCGCTATCCCGGAAAGACCTTTATTCCGGCGCCCCCGGACGACGAGACATGCGGCTGCAACAACTGCAAGTACATGAAGATGGTGACGCTGGAAAACATCTGCGAATGTCTCGAGCGGGAGGCCCCGGAGATCGTACTCGACGAAGAGGTGCGCCGCAAGGCCGAGCGTTCGATCCTGAACATGATCAACATCAAATAATCGTTTATATATGAAGAAACTGTTTTTACTGATTGCAGCGGCGTGCGTGTCGCTGACCGCGGCGGCAGACGAAGGCATGTGGATGCTGCCTTACCTGCAGAAAATGAATATCCGGGACATGAAGGCGCGCGGATGCAAACTTTCGGCCGAGGATATTTACAGCATCAACAAATCTTCGCTCAAGGATGCGATCGTCATTTTCGGCGGCGGCTGCACGGGCGAGATCGTTTCGCCCGACGGCCTGCTGTTCACCAACCACCACTGCGGCTACGGGTCGATACAATCCCTGTCGTCGGTCGAACACGACTACCTGAAGAACGGCTTTTGGGCCATGTCGCGCCAGGAGGAGATTCCCGCCCCGGGGCTCAAGGTGCGTTTCATCCGTTCGATCAGCGACGTGACTGCGGATATCCTGGGCAATGTGCCTTCCACGGCCGGGCAGCAGGAATACGAACGGATCACTTCGGAGAACATCGCCAACCTGACCGCCTCGCTGCGTGAGGCCAACCCCGGCATGACGGTTGAGGTGAAACCTTTCTTCGAAGGGAACCAGTATTTCGCCTTCGTGATCGAGGTCTATACCGACGTGCGTCTGGTGGGAGCGCCCCCGACTTCGATCGGCAAGTTTGGCGGAGACACCGATAATTGGATGTGGCCGCGCCATACGGGCGATTTCTCGGTGTTTCGGGTCTATGCCGGACAGGATAACAGGCCGGCGGATTATTCGCCCGAAAACCGCCCTTACAAGGCAGAGAAGTTCCTGAAGATTTCGCTCGACGGCTACGAGGAGGGTGATTTTGCCATGATCATGGGGTTCCCGGGTTCCACGCAGCGTTATATGACTTCGTACGAGATCGACGACATGCTGAACGTTTCGAACCCCAACCGGATCTTTATCCGCGGCGAGCGCCAGGCCATCCTCAAGGAGGATATGGCTGCCAGCGACAAGGTACGTATTCAGTATGCTTCGAAATACGCCACGTCGTCGAACTACTGGAAGAATTCGATCGGCAAGTCGCGCGGCATCCTCAAACTGGGTGTGAAGGAGCGCAAGCAGCAGCAGGAGGCTGCCTTCCAGGCATGGGCCGAGAAAAATACGCTGCCCGAGGAAGGGTATATCGACGCGCTGCCGAAAATCCGCGAAGCGATCGAGGGGCTGGCCGGCATCGACGACAACCGCCAGTATCTGGAAGAGGCTTTCCTGCGTGCGGTGGAGATACTGACCCCGGCGAGGATGTTCGACGGGCGGACGGAGATAAAGGATCCCGAAGCGGCCCGAAAGGCGATGGCCAAGTGGTACAAGGATTACAATGCCCCGACCGACCGGAAGGTGGCCAAACGTATGTTGAAGATCGCCCGCGAGCATATGACCGACCTGCCGTCGTTCTATACGGAGATCGTCGACAAGGATTTCAACGGCGATACGGATGCCTATGTGGATTATATTTTCGATAATTCGTTATTTACATCGCAGGAAAAGGTCGATGAGCTGATCGGTGCTTTTTCGGCCGATAAGTATGCTGCCGACCCCATTGCCCCGTTTGTAAAATCGGTGTGGGAGAAGTATAACGCGCTTTCCCAGGCACGCAAGCCGGTCGTGGAAAAATATTACGAGGGAAGCCGTAAATACGTGGCGGGGCTGATGCTCCAAAATCCGAAAAAGGCGTGGGCTTCGGATGCCAATTTCACGCTGCGGCTCACCTATGGCCGCGTACTGCCCTATTCGCCTGCCGACGGTATCGAATACAACTACTATACGACCCTCAAGGGCGTGATCGAGAAGGAAAACCCCGAAAACCCCACGGAGTTTACGGTACCCGAAAAAATCAAGGAGCTTTATGCGGCGCGCGATTTTGGCCGTTATGCCAATGAGAAGGGCGAACTTCCGGTGGCATTCCTTGCTGACTGCGACATTACGGGCGGTAATTCGGGATCGCCGGTGATGAATGCCCGGGGTGCACTGCTCGGGTTGGCATTCGACGGTAACTGGGAAGCTATGTCGGGCGATGTGGCTTTCGAGCCCGATCTGCAGCGCACGATATCGGTCGACATCCGCTACGTGCTGTTCATCATCGACAAGTACGCGGGCGCAGGATGGCTGCTCGACGAGCTGGTGTTCGAATAACGATTCCGACCGCCGATAATTAAGAAATATGCCCCGGCACAGTCCGGGGTATATTTTTTACCCCGCTGTCTGATCCAGTCCGATTTTCTCCCGCGGTTTTTGTTTTGCTCTCTTACGACGGTGCACCCTTGTAGTTTGTAAACAAATAATGGGGCTTTGCTTTTTCTTTCCCTAAAAATTACTAATTTTGACAGAAATTAGTAATACTGTATATCTTAATATGGCAAAAGAGTTCAAGCGTTACCTCGTTACATCGGCTCTCCCCTATGCCAACGGCCCGGTGCATATCGGCCATCTGGCGGGAGTTTATATACCTTCGGATATTTACACGCGTTACCTGCGGCTGAAGGGCTGCGACGTGATTTCGGTCTGCGGATCGGATGAGCATGGCGTACCCATCACCATCAAGGCCCGCAAGGAGGGTGTGACCCCGCAGCAGATCGTGGATCGTTACCATAACCTAATCAAAAAGTCGTTCGAGGGGTTGGGAATGTCGTTCGATATCTATTCGCGGACATCGTCGGCGACCCATGCCGCGACCGCATCGGAATTTTTCCGCAAACTCTACGACGAAGGGAAATTCATCGAGAAAACCTCCATGCAGTATTACGACGAGGAGGCGCAGACGTTCCTTGCCGACCGTTATATCGTCGGCACTTGTCCCAAATGCGGGAACGAGCGTGCCTACGGCGACCAGTGCGAGAAATGCGGGTCTACCCTCTCGCCCGACGAGCTGATCGACCCGCATAGCGCCGTGTCGGGTTCGGTTCCGGTCAAAAGGGAGACGAAGCACTGGTATCTCCCGCTGGATCAATACGAAGGCTTCCTCCGCGAGTGGATACTCGATGGGCATAAGGAGTGGAAGACGAATGTCTACGGACAGTGCAAGAGCTGGCTCGACGGCGGATTGCAGCCCCGTGCCGTGAGCCGTGACCTCGACTGGGGCATCCCCGTGCCCGTGGAGGGTGCCGAAGGGAAGGTGCTCTATGTGTGGTTCGACGCTCCGATCGGTTACATATCCGCCACGAAAGACCTTACGCCCGATTGGGAAAAGTACTGGAAATCGGAAGACACCAAGATGGTGCATTTCATCGGCAAGGATAATATCGTGTTCCACTGCATCGTCTTCCCCTCGATGCTCAAGGCGCACGGGGGGTATATACTGCCTGAGAACGTGCCGGCCAACGAGTTCCTGAACCTCGAGGGCGATAAGATTTCGACCTCGCGCAACTGGGCGGTGTGGCTGCATGAATACCTGGAGGAGTTCCCCGGAAAGGAGGATGTATTGCGCTATGTGCTGTGTGCCAATGCCCCCGAAACCAAGGATAACGACTTTACATGGAAGGATTTCCAGGCCCGCAACAACAACGAGCTGGTCGCTGTGCTGGGAAATTTCGTCAACCGTGCGCTGGTGCTTACGCAGAAATATTACGGCGGCGAGGTTCCTGCCTGCGGAGAGATGAATGATTATGACCGTCAGACAGTTGCGGAAGTAGCTGCCGTGAAGGGTTCGCTCGAGGCCAATATCGAGAACTACCGTTTCCGCGAAGCCCTGAAGGATGCCATGAACATAGCGCGTATCGGCAACAAGTATCTGGCGGACACCGAGCCGTGGAAAGTCATCAAGACCGATCCCAGGCGCGTGAAAACGATTCTCAACATCGCGTTGCAGATTACGGCCAATACGGCGATTGCCATCGAGCCTTTCATGCCTTTCTCGGCGTCGAAGATCCTGAAGATGCTCGCCGTGGAGAAATTCGGATGGGAGCGCCTCGGGGCGATGGATCTGATTGCTGCCGGGCATAAGATCGGTGAGGCGTCGTTGCTCTTCGAGAAGATCGAGGACGACGTGATCCAGCGCCAGTTGGACAAGCTTGCGGCGACGAAAGAGGCCAACCTGGCTGCTGAAAATTTGCAAAATATTGAACCTCAGAAAGATACGATACAGTTCGACGATTTCCAGAAAATGGATATCCGGGTTTCTACGATCCTTGCGGCGGAAAAGGTCGCCAAGACGAAGAAATTGCTTAAATTGACGGTGGACACGGGGATCGACCAGCGGACGATCGTTTCGGGAATAGCGGAATATTTTACTCCCGAAGAGCTGGTCGGGCGCAGGGCGCTGGTTCTTGTAAATCTCGCTCCCCGCGAACTGAAAGGGATCGTGTCGCAGGGCATGATCCTGATGGCCGAAGATGCTTCGGGGAAACTGCTGCTGCTGGGCCCCGACGGAAATACGAATAACGGTGCTATCGTAGGATAATGTGAGGAAAGAATCGGTTCAAGGTTTGTTTTTGCCCGGTTTACTTGCTGTGGGGATAATTTAGAAAAACCTTTAAATTTTACTATAATGGAAAATATAGATTGGAGCGCCTTGGGGTTCGACTATCACAAGACCGACGTCAACGTCCGTTATTATTTTACGGATGGTAAATGGAGTGATATGGAGGTTACGAGCGACGAGTACATCAAGATGCACATGTCGGCTTCGTGCCTGCATTATGGCATCGAACTTTTCGAGGGTCTGAAGGCCTTTCGTGGAGTCGATGGGAAAGTCCGCCTGTTCCGTGTCGAGGACAATGCCCGCCGCCTCCGGTCTTCGGCCGAACGTCTTTGCCTTCCGCTGCCGACCGTCGAAATGGTCGTCAATGCCTGCGTCGAGGTCGTTCGGCGGAATGAAGCCTATATTCCCCCCTACGGAACAGGGGCCTCGCTCTATCTGCGTCCGGTGATGTTCGGAACGACGGCCGGCCTGGGGGTCAAACCTGCAAAGGATGCTTTGCTGATTGTCTACTGTTCGCCTGTGGGTGCTTATTTCAAGGAGGGAATCAAGCCTATCCTGGTTGCCATTGACCGAGAGCAGGATCGTGCTGCTCCACGTGGAACAGGCGATGTGAAAGTCGGCGGAAATTATGCGGCCAGTCTTTTGTCGGGTGAAAAGGGGCATAAAATGGGCTATTCGAATGTCATGTATCTCGACGCTGCGGAGCATAAATACATCGAAGAGTGCGGTGCATGCAATTTCTTCGGCATCAAGGATGGTAAATATATCACTCCGAAATCCCCTTCGGTGCTTCCGTCGATCACCAATATGAGCCTCCGCCAGCTGGCCCGCGATATGGGGCTTGAGGTCGAAGACCGAAAAATCCCGGTCGAAGAACTTGCCTCTTTCGAGGAGTGCGGAGGCTGCGGAACGGCTGCCGTGATCTCCCCTATCGGCACTATCTATGACATGCAGACGGAGAAAACCTACTCCTATGGTGATAAGGTTGGTAAGATTTCTCTGGAATTATATACCCGATTGCAGGATATTCAGTACGGACGAGCTGAGGATAAATACAATTGGTGTACGATTGTTTTGTAGAATACGAATATATTGTTAAGAGGCCGCTATACAGCGGCCTCTTTTTGTTCGTTTGTGTTTAAGGGTTTTGTATATATGTTCCACGTGGAACATGTCTTCTTTGGTGGTTGTTTGGGAAGAATATAGAAGTGATGATCTTTACAGAATCTCGTGGTTTAATTATTCCGGGGGTGGGTGGGTTGATAGGTTTCACGTGGAACATTACCCTATCTTCCGAATTTTACCAAGAGAACATTTACGTCTGCGGGTGAAACTCCGGGTATGCGCGAGGCTTGCCCGATGTTTTCAGGGCGGATTCGGGACAGTTTTTGCCGGGCCTCGATAGTCAGGGAATTCATCGAGTGAAAGTCGAAATCCGCAGGAATCCGTATGTTTTCGAGCCGATGTAGTTTTTCTGCAATGAATTTTTCGCGTTCAATATATCCTTTATATTTGATTTGGATTTCTGCCTCTTCGATCACCTCTTCCTCCATCCGGTTCGTTTCGATGAATTTTCGGAGCTTCGGCAGGACGGCTTGCAACGAATCGAACGAAACATTATTCCGCATTAGTATGTCGTAAAGCTTCCTTCCCTGTGATAAAGGTTCGGAATTTATTGCTTTTAAATAGTCGTTAATTTCGGCTGCTTTGATGCTCTGTTGGCGAGCGAAAGAAATAAGCGATTCTACGAGCGTATTTTTTTTGACGAAATAGTCGTATCTTTTTTGGGTAATAAGCCCGATTTTATATCCGATAGGAGTAAGCCGGATGTCCGCATTGTCCTGCCGGAGCAGGATGCGGTATTCTGCACGCGAGGTGAACATGCGGTAGGGCTCGTCCACCCCTTTGGTCACAAGGTCGTCTATCAGCACTCCGATATAGGCTTCGTCGCGCTGCAATACGACGGCCTCCTCCCCTTTCAGCATCCGGTGTGCATTGATCCCTGCCATCAACCCCTGGGCTGCGGCCTCTTCGTATCCGGTCGTCCCGTTGACCTGCCCGGCGAAATAAAGGGCGGAAACGAGTTTTGTTTCGAGCGAATGGTGCAATTGTGTGGGTGGAAAATAGTCATATTCGATGGCATAGCCCGGGCGATAGATGTGGAGGTCTTCGAATCCCCGGATTTTATGCAGTGCTTCCAACTGTATTTCCCAGGGCAGCGACGAAGAAAAACCGTTGAGGTAGTATTCGTTGGTGCTGCGTCCTTCGGGTTCGAGGAAGAGCTGGTGCTGATCTTTGTCGGCGAATGTACGCAGTTTGTCTTCGATGCTCGGGCAGTAGCGCGGCCCGATTCCCGTTATCGTCCCGTTGAACAGCGGCGAGCGGTCGAACCCTGTGCGCAGGATGTCGTGCACCTCGGCCGAGGTGTAGACCAGAAAACAAGGGAGTTGGTATTTAACTGGTTGTGTATCAGTGGAAAAGGAAAATTTGGATGGTTTTTCGTCCCCGTATTGCGGTTCGAGTATTTCGAAGTCGATCGTGCGGGCATCGAGGCGTGCGGGCGTCCCGGTTTTCATACGCCCGGTTTCGAATCCGATTGCGCGCAGGGACTCCGTGATCCCGTGCGAAGCGGCATCCCCTGCCCTGCCGCCCTCGGCGTGCGATGTGCCGCAGTGCATCAGCCCGTCGAGGAACGTACCGGCGGTAAGTATGACGGCCTTGCAGGCGAATTCGATGCCCATGCGCGTCCGCACGCCAGTCACGCGCGGTTTAGCTGCCGAGGTGTCGAACAGCAGTTCGGTGGCGGCGTCCTGCCAGATATAGAGGTTGAGCGTGTTTTCGAGCGTATGGCGCCACTTCTCCGAGAAACGGGTTTTGTCGCATTGCGCACGGGGGCTCCACATGGCTGCGCCCTTCGAACGGTTGAGCATCCGAAACTGGATCGCGGTGAGGTCGGTAATGCGTCCCATCTGTCCTCCCAAAGCATCTATTTCTCTGACTATCTGTCCTTTGGCTACTCCCCCGACGGCCGGGTTGCACGACATGGAAGCCATCTTGGCCATGTCCATGGTGAGCAACAGCGTGCGCGACCCCAGGCGTGCGGCGGCCGAGGCCGCTTCGCAGCCGGCATGTCCGCCGCCGATGACGATTATATCGTATTCGAGTGTCATTGTGCCGTCTCCCAGAATTTGAGGTATTTATCCTCCTTGCGGTGCATCTGCGCATTGGTGCGGGGCGTCTTGTCACCCTGCCCGCAGAGGTGCAGCACGCCGTGTACGATGACTCTGCGCATTTCCTGGAGCGTCGTGCAGCCGTATTGCCGGGCATTGTCGGCGACGGTCTCGACGTCGATGAAGATGTCGCCCGAGATTATGCGGGCACCTTTGCGGTCGCTGTAATCGAACGTAATGACGTCGGTGAAATAGTCGTGCCCGAGCCACTGGCGGTTCATCTCCAGAAGCCGTTGCGCCGAGCAGAAGATGTAACTCACATCGCCCGGCGTATACCCTTCCGCTTCGGCCACTGCGCGAAGCCATGCCGCCGTCAGGCGTTTCTGAGGCAGCCGGAAGGTACAATCGTCGTTATAGTATCGTATTGCCATGTTTAAGGACAGCCCGAGGCCGTAATCAGTCTGTAAATCTTTGCAAAAGTACAAAAATAATGCAGATGAAAACGCCCCGGAGGGCTTTTTCTCGTTGCAGCTGTCCGGGGGCGTCCCGAAGCCGCATCGGCCTCCTCCGCCGGGAAGTGCCGTAAAAATGAAAAAATATATTTTTTCGGGCAAATCGGGATTTTAGTTACGGATTGTAACTTTTATTTGCGATCGGGATATACACAGGGAGTTTCGGACGGATTTTTTTTTAATAATTATTCTGATTGACTGTTTGTTATGAAATATCCGCAGGGTATAACGAAAGGAAAAAACCGTTATATTTGCCTTGTCACGAAGTATTAACCAAAAATCTCAAAAAATGAAAATCTTCAAAATGCTTACCGCACTTGCGGCTTTCTTTACCGTGGCGTTGTTTTCGGGGTGTGATGACGACAAAAGGCCCGAACCCGATCCGCAGCCGGTGAAACTCGCTTCGCCCGAGATTGTCTTCAAGGATGTCAAACCCACGTCGTTCGCGGCTTCATGGACAGCCGTGGAACATGCTGCGGCATTCGGCTATAAACTGCTGACGACCGAAGGGGGACAGGAGGTCGTCGTGGCTGAAGTAGCTTCGTATGATGCCGTGGAGGTCTCTTTTTCGGGGCTCAAGCCCGCTACGAAATATACGCTCGAAGTCGTCGCGCTGGCCGGGAACGACCCGGGATATACCGATTCGGATCCGGCGAAGGCTTCAACGACGACAGCCGACGAACCGGTCGTCGTGACCTCGCCGTGGGTCGATGTCCGATTCTCCTACGAGACGGTCGGCGGAAAGGGAACGTTGCGTGTCACCAACAAAGCCAATGTCAAGTGTGCGCATTTTTATTCGAGTACCGAGACGGTGAATGTTATCGGCGAAGGGTATGATGACGAAAAGACGCTGATCGGGTATATCCTGCTGGATTACGAGGAGAACGTGCCGGGCGTTTATATGGACACGGCCGAGCACAAGTTCAATAACAACGGTGCCGGATTCAAGGCCGGCGACAAGCTCTTCTACTATGTCGTGGGCGTGGATGCGGCCGACAAACCGGGCGACCTGAACTGGTTTTGGGTCGAAATCCCCGCCAACATAGGCGACCCGGTGATTATCCTCGATTCGCCGGAGGTCTGACGACTTTCCGGAATAATTGGTAAGCGGGATCAGGTAGAAGCCTGATCCCGCTTATTGTGCCCTGTCCAGGCTTGGTGCTGGGCAGCATACAAGGTCTTTTCAAGCCGGAAAAGGTCGACGGGAGAGCTGGCCTGTTTAGTGAGGAATTTCTGCCCGCCGATGCCTGAAATTTTTGATGGGAATTATCCTTCGCCCGAAACGGTATTTAGCGGGAACTCCGCTAGAAACAGTTCGGGGTTGGGGGCGCCGTCTGAAACAGTCCCCGCCCGAGTGTGGGCGTCTGGGACTGTAGCCCGAAACGGTTTTCGGTATGTCGCCGGGGTTACCGTTCGGAGGGGGTTCCGGTTCGGTGTTTATCGTCGGGGTTTACCGTTTGAAGCAGTTTTCGGCGCGGAGCTTCATGCCGGGGTTCGGCGGGTAGATGCCGAATACCAGTTTGTACTCGGTTTCCATCGTCATGATGTTGACCGACGAGCCGATGGTGCCCAACTGTTCGTTTCTTGCCACTTTCTGGCCTTTTTCAACGCATATCGATCCCATGTTGGCATAGGAGGTTATATATTCGCCGTGAGCCACGAAAACGTCGTATTTGTTCGTGATACGGTTGCGCTTGATTTCGACGACCTTTCCGTCGTAGATCGAAATGACGTGCGCACCCTTGGGGCCGGCGATCTCGGCCATGTTTTCCTTGTAGCGTTTTACCGAACCGGCCGTGACGGGAAGCCTCAGCCCCGTGGTTTTGGTCGAGAACGACGCACCCTCGGTATTGCCTTTGGTGAGTTTGCGCAGCTCGCTGATGGCCACGTCGAGCTGCTGTTCCTGCGACAGTTTGCGTTGCAGGGCCTGTTTCTCCTTTTGCGACATCTGGCGGATATTGGCCCGGGCGTTGCGCGAATCGCGCTGGAGCTTCTGTTTCTGGGCGGTAAGGTTTTGCGTCACCGAGTCGAGCGAGCGTTTGCGGCGGTCGAGCAGCTCCTTCTCGCGGGCGACCTGTTCCGAAAGCGCGGCGATGTCGTGCAGCTTGCGTTCGCGCATCGAAGCCACTTCGCGCAGGTTGGTGATCTTTTTCGCGACGTCGGTGAAGTCGCGCGACGAAAAAATGTAGGTCAGGTAATTGTTGTGCTTATAGTTGCGGTAGGCCTCGCGTACCATTTCGGCATACTGTGTGCGGTTGCGCTCCAGGGCCGAGCTGAGGTTGCCGGCGACGCTGTCCGTACGGGATATCTCCTTGCGCAGCAGGCGCGCCTGCTTCTCGGTCTCCTCGAGCAGTTGGTTGCGGGAGTCGAGCTGGCGTGCCAGGCGGCGAACCCGTTCCTCGGTGGCGGCGCGGCCTTCCTGTATCTTCGAGATCGCGCGTTCCTCGTCGGCAATCCTCTTTTCCAGGGCGGCGATGACCCGTTTCTGCTCTTCGATGGCATCGCGGCCCCCCTGCGCCGCAGCGCCAAAGGCGGCGAACAGGAAAAGGAGGGTCAGTATGCGGGCGGGCTTCATCACGGTCACTCTTTTTCGGCTTTGCCCTGTTCCATGCGGCGGGTGATCTGGTCGGCGTCGTAGCCCTTTTCGAGTCCCTTGCGCCAGTATATTTCGGCCATGAACTGTTCGCCCATGGCATGCAGGATATCCCCGTAATGAACCAGCAGTGCCGCACTCTCCTGCCCGTCGAGGGCGATGGCCTGCTGCATCACCTTCTTGGCCTCGGCCGTGCGTCCCAGCTTGAAGAGCACCCAGGCATGGGTGTCCAGGTAGGTGGGGTTGTTGTCCGTGAGGGCGATGGCGCGGCTCGACATCGTGAGCGCCTTTTCGAGTTCACGCCCTTCGAGCGAGAGGAAATAGGCGTAGTTGTTGAGTACCATGGCGTTATCCGGATCGTAGCGCAGGCTGTGGTCGTAGGCTTTGTAGCACTGCTTCATATCCGCCCGGAACGAACCTTTTCGGACAGCCCGGGCGAAATCGTCGTCGATGTCCTGTTCGCCGGCGGTGGCTTTCTGGTGCCAGGTGTCGCCGATAAATCCCCAGATCACGCTGCGCAGCGAATCTGTCCGGGCATAGCCCAGCGATTGTTTGTAGGCTTTGATCGCCTGGGGGTATTGTTTGGAATAATTCAGCGTATGCCCTTTCGAGAGGTGGAAATCGACCTGCCCGGGAAAGAGCTCCAGGGCGCGCCCGATATAGCGGTTCACCGAATCGGGATGCTGAAGATAGCTCTCGATGTCGATCACCGAACGGAAATACTCCTCGACGGGCGGCTGGTCGTCGAGGTGGAGCTTGTAGAGCGCGAGCGCCTGTTCCAGCTCGCCCGAGGCGATCAGGTGTTTGGCATAAAGTTCCACGACGCGCCTGTCCTGCGGGTAGCGGACGGCAAGCGTCGAGGCCAGCGTATTGAGCTGGGGGTAATATTCGCGGTAGAAACGCATGTCGGAGGTGAAGATCCCGAAACGCTTGATCTTCGTGTCGAGCGGCATCTTGTCCGACTCGAAAAGCCGCTGCGTAACGTCCAGCACCGCCCGGTAATCGTGGCGGCCGTTGTAGAAATCGGCCAGCGACATGAGCGTCCCCACGTCGGTCGAGTCGATCTGCAATGCCCGGTCGTATTCGGCCTTTGCCAGCGAGTCCTTGCCCAGAATGCCGTAGAGGTCGGCCAGCACGACGTGGTGTTCGGCCTCGTAAGGCACCGCTTCGACCATGGCCTCGGCCTCTTCGACGGCCTTGTCCATCTGGCGCGTAGAGACCAGCAGCTGCCGCTTCATGGTGCTCAGTACCGGGATGCGCCCGAAGCGCACCTCGGCAGAGTCGAGCGTGGCGATGGCCGAGAAGGGCTGCTGCGCCTGCTCGTAGAGGGCGGCCAGAATCCGGTAGTTGTCGGGGTTCTGCGGCTCGTCGCTGCGCAGGCGGCGGTAGACGGCCAGCGCCTCGTCGTAACGGCGGGCATAGATGAGTGCCTGCCCGAGGAACTGGTGGTACCACTTGTTGGCGGTGTCGAGCCGGAAGGCCGTGCGTGCCAGATCCACCGCCTCGTCGGGCGTGGAATACATGCCGTTTGCGGCCATTTCGTAATAGGCCGGTGCGAAGGTCGAGTCGTTGCGGATGGCCTCGACGAAGAATTCCCGCGCCCGGACGGTGTCACGGGCAATGGCATTCTGTTTGATGCCTTCCGTATACAGCCATACGCTGCGCAGCGAATCGGGATAGCCGGGCACGCCGGCGGGGCCTTTCCCGGCGGCGAATGCCGAAAGGAAGAGCACGCAGAGTACCGTGATCGCTGTCAGACGTTTCATGGGCCCGGTGGTTTTAGAGTGCCGTGTCGAACTGGTGGAGGAAACGCACGTCGTTCTCGAAATAGAGGCGCAGGTCTTTCACGCCGTATTTGAGCATCGCGATGCGTTCAATACCCATGCCGAAGGCGAAGCCCGAGTATTTTTCGGGGTCTATGCCGTTTGCCTGGAGTACGTTGGGGTCTACCATGCCGCAGCCCATGATTTCGAGCCAGCCGGTACCTTTGCACACCGGGCAGCCCTTGCCCCTGCAGAGGTTGCACGATACGTCGACCTCGGCCGAAGGTTCGGTAAAGGGGAAATACGACGGGCGCATGCGGATGACGGCCTGCTCGCCGAAGACCTCCTTGGCGAAGTAGAGCAGCGACTGTTTCATGTCGGCGAACGACACCCCTTCGTCGATGTAGAGGCCCTCGATCTGGTGGAAGATGCAGTGCGCGCGGTACGAAATGGCTTCGTTGCGGAACACGCGGCCGGGGCAGATGACACGGATGGGCGGTTTCTGGTGCTCCATGGTGCGTACCTGGATCGACGAGGTATGCGTGCGCAGCAGGATGTCGGGATCCTTTTCGATGAAGAACGTGTCCTGCATGTCGCGTGCCGGATGTTCGGGCGGGAAATTGAGCGCCGAGAAGACATGCCAGTCATCCTCGATTTCGGGGCCGTCGGCGACGGTGTAGCCCAGCCGCGAGAACACCTCGACGATCTGGTTCTTGACGATCGAGATCGGGTGGCGCGACCCCAACTGCTCGGCCGAACCGGGGCGGGTCATGTCTTCGGTCGCGGCGCCGTCGGCGGAGATCGCGTCCTGCAGTTGCTCGCGCAGGGCGTTTATGCGGTCGAGGGCGGTGGCCTTGAGCTTGTTGAGCTGCTGCCCCATTTCGCGCTTGAGCTCCGGGGCCACCGTTTTGAAATCTTCCATCAGGGCGTTCAGTTCGCCCTTCTTGCCGAGCACTTTGATGCGGAACTCCTCGATCTCGGCCGCTGCCTTCGGTTTGAACTCTTCGACACGTCGGAGAAGTTCATTGATTTTGTCGGTCATATTTTGATTGTTTACGCTTTTTTCCGTATTTTTACCCGTCTTATTACGGTATATATAACGTGCAAAGTTATAAAAAAATTGAGATATGTTGCGTAAAACCCTCTCATTTATCTCGGTGCTGTTGCTCGCTGCGACGGCTGCCGGGGCGCAGAACCCCGACGACGGGACTGCACGTCCCCGCTCGGTGGGCGTCGTGATGAGCGGCGGCGGCGCAAAGGGACTCTACCATATAGGCGTGCTCGAAGCCCTCGAGGAGAACGGCGTGCCGATCGATTACGTGGCGGGCACCTCGATGGGCTCGATCATCGCGGCCATGTATGCTGCGGGCTACTCCCCTGCCCAGATGCGTGAGATCGTCGCTTCGGGCGTGGTCAAGGAGTGGGTGTCGGGGCGTATCGACCCCCGCTATACCCCCTACTACCGGCAGATCGGCCATAACCCGTCGTTTATCAGCGTGCGCCTGAACCTGGGAAGCTCGGGCAAACGCTTCCGCGTGACGAACCTGATTTCTTCGACGCCGATCGAGATGGCGCTTACGGAGCTGTTCGCGCCGGCCTCGGCGGCCGCAGGCGGCGACTTCGACCGTCTGATGGTGCCTTTCCTCTGCGTGTCGAGCGATATGAACGCCCGCGAACCGGTGGTGATGCGCAACGGCGACCTGTGCGAAGCCGTGCGCTCGTCGATGTCCATCCCGCTGGTGTTCAAACCGATGAAAGTCGATTCGATGCTGCTGTACGACGGCGGTATTTACGACAACTTCCCGTGGCGGCCGCTCGACGTGGGGTTCCGTCCCGACCTGATCGTGGGCAGCATCTGCACGGCGGGCAACACCCCGCCGGGCGAGGACATCAACATCCTCGACCAGGCTTTCATGCTGGCGATGCACGATACGGACTATGACCTGCCCAAGGGACGCAGTGTCACGGTACGCCGTGCGGTGGATGTCAACATGCTCGACTTCGACAGTGCGGTGGCCGTGATGGACTCCGGGTATGCGGATGCGATGGCCGTCATGCCGCAGATCCTGGAGCGGGTTTCCGAACGCTGGTCGCCCCAGCGCTATGCCGAGCGGCGCGGAGAGTTCCGCGCCAAATGCCCGCCGCTGGTCTTCAACGACTATAAGCTCGAAGGGCTCTCCCCGGCTCCCGAGGCCTATATCCGCGACTTCGTGAAGGTAGACCGCCGTACCCCCGGGCGCCAGCGTCCGATGGGCTTTTCCGAACTGCGCGACAACCTCTATGCGGTGCTTGCGGACGGCGATTTCACGATGGATTTCCCGCATGTGGCATACGACACCGTGAAGGAACGCTATTCGTTCCGGGCGAAGTTCCATACCAAACCCAATTTCAAGATCACGATCGGCGGCAATGTCTCCTCGACGGCCTTCAACCAGGCCTACATCGGCGTCAATTACCAGACGATCGGACGCGTGGGGCAGCAGTTGGGCGCCGACCTCTACCTCGGGCCGATCTATACGTGGGGTACGATCGGCGGGCGCACGGATTTCTATGCGTGGAAGCCGATCTTCCTGGACTACTCCTATAATTTCGCCGTGCGGAATTTCCGCCACGGGTCGTTCGGCAACGTCACCAAAATCGACAACACGCGGCAGGTCAAGAACAGCGAAAGTTTCTTCTCGGTGGCTGCCGGGATGCCCCTCGCCCACCGCGGCGTCTTCCTGATCCGCGCCAACGGCGGGCATGTCAATTACCGGTACGATTCCGACGAGCTTTTCGCCGACGATACCGACCATTCGCGCTATTCGTTCTTCGGGATCAAGGCCGAGCTGGCACGCAATACGCTCGACAAGTTCCTCTATCCCCGCCGGGGTTCCGACCTGAAACTGTCGGGCATCTTCGTCACGGGGCGCGATAAATACGAGCCGTTCGATGCGAAAAAGTTCCTGTCGCGGACGCCTCGCCAGTGGTTCGGGGCACGGTTTACGTGGGACAAGTATTTCGACATGCCGGGCTGCAGCTGGCTTTCGCTGGGGCTGAATGTCGACGGCGTGATCACGAACCACCCCGAGTTCACGACCGAGGGGGCCACGGTGATGTCGATGCCGGCCTATGAGCCGGTGCCTCATGCGCAGATGATTTACATGCCCGACTTCCGTGGCAGGCGGTTCGCGGCGGGCGGTATCATGCCCACCTTCGACCTGATGCACAACTTCTTCCTGCGCACGGGTTTCTACGCCATGTTCCGCGAGAAACGCAGTTTCGTGCCCGGGGTGTCGGGCCCGGTGGAAGATAAGCGCTGGCACTATATCGCCGAGGCGTCGCTGGTCTACCATACGCCGATCGGCCCGGTCAGCCTGGCCCTGACCAAATATGACCTGCGCAACTGGAAGAACATGTACCTGACGTTCAATTTCGGGTATGCGATCTTCGCGCCCAAGGGGACGTTCTATTAGCGGGCTGTGACGGGGGGCGATTCCTGCGCGGTTTTTGTGGTTCGCAATCCGGTTCCGCGGCTTCCTGTCCGGCTTTATGGCGTGCTGCGCAGTTCCTTCGTGCCCTCCGGTGGAGGGCGGAATAAGCGGCGGCGTGAATAAGGGTGTTGCCTGATCGGGCCGCAGGGGTTTGTCCGGGGCTGGATGCGGTACCCCGGGGCTGGAGGGCAGACTCCGGAGCCTTTGCCGCGGCGGGCTGCATTATTTTTTCTGTTATCGGAATAACACTTTTTTAAATTATTTTCATAAATTTGCCCCGGTAATACCGGATGAAAGATCAATTCAATAAAATAATTCAAAATCAAAGAGCTATGTTCGCAATCGACAATTACGATTTCAAAGGCAAGCGCGCGATCATCCGCGTGGATTTCAACGTGCCCCTCAACGAGAAGGGCGAGGTGACGGACGATACCCGCATCCGTGCGGCGATCCCCACCATCAAGAAGGTGCTCGAAAAGGGCGGCTCGGTCATCCTGATGTCGCACCTGGGACGTCCCAAGAAGAATCCCGATCCCAAGTTCTCGCTGGAGCAGATTGTCCCCGCCATCGAGAAACGCCTGGGCGTGAAGGTGATGTTCGCCGGCGACTGCATGGGCGAGAAGGCCGCCGAGATGGCTGCAAACCTCAAGCCCGGCGAGGTGATGCTGCTCGAGAACCTGCGTTTTTATGCCGAGGAGGAGGGCAAGCCCCGCGGCCTGGCCGAAGACGCTACCGACGAGGAGAAGAAGGCAGCCAAGAAGGCGCTCAAAGAGGGCCCGCAGAAGGAGTTCGTCAAGAAACTCGCTTCGTACGCCGATTGCTACATCAACGATGCGTTCGGTACGGCGCACCGCGCACACGCTTCGACGGCGCTGATCGCCGACTATTTCCCCAACGACAAGATGTTCGGCTATGTGATGGAGAACGAGCTGAAGGCCATCGACGGCATCATGCTCAACCCGCAGCGCCCGTTTTGCGCCATCCTGGGCGGTTCGAAGGTTTCGACCAAGATCACCATCATCGAGAACCTCCTGGAGAAGGTGGACGTCCTCGTCCTGGGCGGCGGTATGACCTACACCTTCGCGGCTGCGGAGGGCGGTAAGGTCGGCAATTCGATTTGTGAGCCCGACCAGTTCCAGACGGCACTCGATATCCTGGCCAAAGCTAAGCAGAAGGGTGTGAAAGTCGTGATGTCGCCCGATGCCCTGATCGCCGACGCATTCTCGGCCGATGCCAACACCGATGTGGCCCCCGCCAACAACATTCCCGACGGCTGGGAAGGCGTCGACATCGCCGAGGAAGGCAAGAAGGTGTTCCGCGAGGAGATACTCAAGTGCAAGACGATCCTCTGGAACGGCCCCGTGGGTGTGTTCGAGATCGACAAGTTCGCAACCGGTTCGCGTGCCGTGGCGGAGGCTATCGCCGAGGCTACCTCGAAGGGAGCCTATTCGCTTATCGGCGGCGGCGATTCGGTGGCTTGCATCAACAAGTTCGGCCTGGCGGATCAGGTGTCGTACGTTTCGACGGGCGGCGGCGCCCTGCTGGAGTATATGGAGGGCAAAGAGCTCCCGGGCGTGGCGGCGATCCGCAAATAAGCCGACATTCCGATCCAGATCCGAAATAAAGACAAGGGGTGTTCCGGCATGGTCGGACACCCCTGTCGTCACTAAAATACCCGAACACAATGAAAAAAATCATTCTTTTCGCTGCAACAATAGCTTGTATGGCAAGTTGTCAGAATACATCCAAAACCCCGGCCATCGACCTGGCCAACTTCGACCTTTCGGTAGCCCCGAACGCCGATTTCTACGAGTACGCCACGGGCGGCTGGCAGAAGAACAACCCCCTCAAACCGGAATATTCGCGCTACGGTTCGTTCGATATCCTGCGCGACAACAACGAGAAGCGTATCAACGAGCTTTTCTCGGAGATGACCAAGATGAAGGCCGAGCCCGGCAGCATCGAGCAGAAAATCTCCGACCTCTATAAGATGGGGCTCGATTCGGTGCGCCTGAACGCCGAGGGCGCAGCTCCGGTGAAGGATGCCGTAGCCGGGATCCTTGCGATCTCCGACCGTTCGCAGCTGACCCCCGTAGTGGCCAGGATACACACCGCGATCGCCAACCCGTTTTTCGGCATCAGCGTGGGCGCCGACCTGATGAACAGCGATATCAATGCACTCTATATCGGGCAGTCGGGCCTCACGATGGGCGACCGCGATTACTACCTCGACCCTGAGAACGAGAATATCCGGACGGCCTACAAGGAGTATCTGGGCAAGCTCTTCCGCCTGGGCGGAGTCCCCGAAGCCGATATCGAGAAAGCTGTTGCCGGGGTGATGAACATCGAGACGAAGCTGGCCGAGAAGTCGTGGTCGAATACCGAGCTGCGCGACATTCCGGCACAGTACAACCCCACGGCGAAGGCCGAGTTCGAGAAGACCTACGACGCCATCGACTGGCCCGTTTACTACAAAGCCATGGGCATCGGCGACTTCGACACGATCATCGTGACGACGAAATCGTCGATCGCCAACGCCAACGACCTGATGAAGAACGCCCCGCTGGAGGATATCCGTTACTACCTCGCGGCGCAGTACCTGGACGATGCCGCGTCGTACCTGAGCGACGATTTCCAGCAGGCTTCGTTCGATTTCTACGGCAAGGCGATGGCCGGCCAGCAGGAGATGAAACCCCGCTGGAAGCGTGCCATGTCGGTGCCCAACGGCATCCTTTCCGAGGCCGTGGGCGAGATGTATGTAGCCAAATATTTCCCCGCAAAGGACAAGGAGCGCATGCTCGGATTGGTAAAGAACCTGCAAACGGCGCTCGGGCAGCATATTGCGGCGCTGGACTGGATGTCGGACGCTACGAAGGCCAAGGCTCAGGAAAAACTGGCGGCCTTCACGGTGAAGATCGGTTACCCGGACAAATGGAAGGACTATTCGACGCTGGCGATCGACCCTTCGAAGAGCTATTTCGAGAACATCGTGAATGCCAGCCTCTGGTATACGGCCGACAATATTTCGAAGCTCGGCAAGCCTGTCGATAAGGACGAGTGGCACATGTCGCCCCAGACGGTGAACGCCTACTATAACCCGACGACCAACGAGATCTGCTTCCCGGCAGCCATCCTCCAGCCGCCGTTCTACAACCCCGAGGCTGACGACGCCGTGAACTACGGCGCCATCGGCGTGGTGATCGGCCATGAGATGACCCACGGGTTCGACGACCAGGGCCGTAACTTCGACAAGGACGGCAACATGAACAACTGGTGGACGGAAGAGGACGCCGCTGCGTTCAAGGCCAAGACCGACATCCTCGTAAAACAGTTCGACGCGATCGAGGTGCTGCCCGCCAAGGACGGCCAGCCTGCGATTATGGCCAACGGAGCCCTCTGCCTGGGCGAGAATATCGCCGACCAGGGCGGCCTGCGCGTTTCCCATACGGCATTCCGTAACTCGCTGAACGGCACCGAGCCCGCACCGATCGACGGATTCACCGCCGACCAGCGGTTCTACCTGGCTTACGCTACGCTGTGGGCGCAGAATATCCGCGACGAGGAGATCGCACGCCTTACGAAGCTCGACGTACACTCGCTGGGAAAATGGCGCGTGAACGCCACGCTGCGTAACCTGCAGGATTTCTACGATGCGTTCAGTATGACCGACGGGGAGATGTTCATGCCGGAGGAGGAACGCGTGGTTATCTGGTAGGCGGATTCCGTTCCGATCGATATGCCGGCGGCCGGGTGATCCCGGCCGCCTTTTTGTTTGCCTGCCGGGCGGGTTGTAATGTCGAGTATATCGAAAAACGATAAATATTTTTTGATATTCAAAAATTGTTGTTATATTTGTCGCCGAACAAACCTTAAAAATAACTCTCAGCGACCATGGATTTACTCACAGTAGAACATGTCACCAAGCAATACGCCGGGCACAAGGCCCTCGACGACGTATCGCTCGCAATCCCCCGAGGTTCGGTCTACGGGTTGCTCGGCCCCAACGGGGCCGGCAAAACGACGCTGATCCGCATCATCAACCGCATCACGGCGCCCGACAGCGGCCGGGTGTTGTTCGGTGACCGCGAGATCACGCCTGCGGATGTTTACCGTATCGGTTACCTGCCCGAGGAACGCGGCCTTTACAAGAAGATGAAGGTCGGCGAACAGGCCGTTTTCTTCGCACGCCTGAAAGGGCTTTCGCGCCGCGAAGCCGTCGTGCGGCTCAAGCAGTGGTTCGTGAAGTTCGGTATCCAGGACTGGTGGGACAAGAAGATCGAGGAGCTCTCGAAGGGCATGGCCCAGAAGGTGCAGTTCATTGTCACGGTGCTGCATGAACCCGAACTGCTGATCTTCGACGAGCCTTTCTCGGGTTTCGACCCGATCAATGCCAACCTCCTGAAGGAGGAGATCCTCGCCCTGCGCGACAAGGGCTCCACGATCATCTTCTCGACGCACAACATGTCGTCCGTGGAGGAGATCTGCGACCACATCACGCTGATCAACAAGTCGCGCAACATCCTCTCGGGGTGTGTCGACGACATACGCCGCAGGCACGGGGCAAACATCTTCGAAGTGGCCTACCGGGGCGATGAGGCGGCGCTGCGCCGTGCCGTCGAAGGCCGCTGCGAGATACTCGAAGGTTCGCAGGACAAGTCGGTATACGCTACGCTCAAACTCCATGTCGAGCGCGACGAGGAGGTGCGCGCAGTGATCGCCGCCGTGAACGACGCCGTCGAGCTGCGCTCGTTCCAGGAGATCATCCCGTCGATGAACGACATATTCATCCGCGCCGTCAGCGGGAACCTTTAGGGCCATGAACAGCAAGATCGTCAGCTCCGTCTTCGCCGTCGCGGCACTGGGCATCCTCTTTTACGACGTCTGTGCCGGGGAGCGGGTTGCGCCGTGGGTTTACATCTGCGTAGGGCTGCTCGTCGCGGCGCAGCTAATCAATCTCTTCGGGAACAAAACTCATAAAAACAAGTAAAAATGCACCCAGAACCGAAAAAACATCCGAACGCGGCACGCCGCGAGGCATGGATGCCCCTGCTCGGATTGCTGCTGCTCGGATTCGCCCTTTTCATATTCATCCGGGATATGTATTTCCGGCCGAGCAGCGAAAGCGGGTCATTCGTCCCGCCGATAATAGCCGTCCTCATCGCGTTTTGCGGCGGCGGACTGATCCGGCGGTATGCCCGGCGGAGAAACGAAGAAGAAACGAACTAAAAAATTGAAAACCATGTCACAAGTAGGTATCATCATAGGACGCGAATTCAACGAGCGCGTCCGTAAAAAATCCTTCATCATCACCACGCTGCTGATGCCGCTGCTGATGGTCGGCCTGATGTTCGCCCCGATGCTCATCATGAAGTATTCGGGTGGCGACGAGAAACATATCGCCGTGATCGACGAGAGCGGGCTGATAGCCCCCAGGCTGCAAAGCGGCAAGGAGCTGATATTCGAGCCCACCGACCTTTCGACCGAGGCCGCGCGTAAGGAATTGACCGACAAGTTCGGCGTGCTCTACATCGGTTCGGACATTCTCACCAACCCCAACAACGTGAAACTGTATGCCAATTCGTCGTCGTCGCTGTCGGTCGAAAGCAACATCACGGGGCAGATCGAGGATATCATCGAGGCCGAGAAACTCAAGTCGTACAACATCGAAAACCTGTCGCAGATACTTCAGGAGGTGAAGACCCGCGTCGGTATGCAGACTTTCCGCAACGACGAGTCGCAGGAGGAGGAGTCGCAGGCCAAGTCGTCGGTCATCGCCACCGGCGTCGGTTACGTCCTGGGATTCATCCTCTACATGTTCCTGCTGATCTACGGTTCGATGGTCATGCAGTCCGTGATTGAGGAGAAGAACAGCCGCGTGCTGGAGGTGATGGTTTCGTCGGTGAGGCCCTTCGACCTGATGCTGGGCAAGATACTCGGCGTGGCGTCGGTTGCCGTCGTGCAGGTGCTGATCTGGGGCGCGCTGTGCGTCGTAGGGGCGCTTGCGGTGGCGCAGATGATGCCGCCCGAAATGATGGAGGGCGTGCAGGCCATGCAACAGGGGGTTCCCGGCGCAGCGGCTGCGATCGACGTGAACCCGGAGATGTTGCAGGTGATAGCGGCCATTACGGACTTCGGCTTTATCCTCCGCATCTTCGCCTACCTGCTGCTGTTCGTCTTCGGCGGTTACCTGTTCTACTCGGCGATGTTCGCCGCGGTGGGTTCGGCCGTGGACAGCATCCAGGACGCGCAGCAGTTGCAGACACCGATCACGATCCCGATCATCCTCGCCCTGCTGGTGATGATATCGGTCGTGAACGACCCCAACTCGCAGATGGCCTTCTGGTTCTCGATGATCCCCTTCACGTCGCCCGTGGTGATGATGGCGCGTATCCCTTACGGCATCCCCCTGTGGGAGATAATCCTCTCGCTGGTGATCCTCTACGCCTCGTTTACGGCGATGGTGTGGTTTGCGGCGAAGATCTATCGCGTGGGTATCTTCATGTACGGCAAAAAGCCGACGTTCAAGGAGCTGTACAAGTGGATGCGGTATAAGTATTAGTCCGCACCGCGAAACACGGAATAACCGGGCCGTACGTTGTCGTGCGGCCCGGTTTGTT